>JADGMW010000507.1_pt1 | contig 15203 bp, 15 predicted proteins | sample 8641801 | NCBI WGS metagenome assembly JADGMW01 (sample SAMN16272018, study PRJNA661076) | feces metagenome | isolation source: fecal sample from diarrhoea affected cattle A | host: Bos taurus | place: South Africa: Lokaleng Village, Mahikeng | collected 2019-09
AGTCTTGAATCACGGCAAACCCGATTTGGGAATCCAGTTTGTCAACAGGACCTAGATCGCCCAAGCGACCGTGAATGGCTGGGCAGGCAGGCCCGGGCTGTCGATCTTTGTCCAGTCGGCGTCGTTCTCACTGACGGAGAGGTTGCCGTCCGCCCAATGCACGACCCAGCGGCCATCGGCCTTATAGGCTGCGCGCGGCCGGGTCGCGGCTCCCTTATAGGGATTGTCCGCCGGCGCCGACCAAGCGGCCCCATCTGTCGCCGTCAGCCATGTCTCAGAACCGCCCGCAAAGAGCCGCCCTGGCACTCCAGCAAGCAGGTCCACATAAGCTCCTGCGGGCAAGCTGCGTGGTGTGAAATTGGCGAGCCCATTGGCCGTGGCCAGACGTGCGCCGCCGGCAATGACAAACAGGGTCCCAACGCAGAGCGCGGCAGAATTGTCGCCGTGCCAAAAGTAGAAGTCCGAACCGTCCACGTTCCTTTTGGATCGGCCGCGGAGAGGGCGATGCCAGCTGGCCAGTGCAAGGACCGCATTGAGCAACGGGAAGAACCGCGTGCGGTGCCCGCCATTGATCATGTCATCGCTGCTGGTGCCGGAGATCTCGGCGGCGCCTGCAGTAGGGAAATCGGGAAGCGCCATCAGCGCAGCTCCTTTACTTCGAAGGCCATGGAATTGGTTTGCCAGGCCACCTGCTCCAGCGGATTGAGCTGGCGCAGACGGCCAATGAAGCACGTCACCGCACCGAACTCGGCGTCTGTCGGATCGAGAATGATGAGAACTTCACGCCAGATGCCGGCGCGTCGGGTCAGTTCCAGTGCCTGGGTAAAGGCCTCGTAGTGGCTGAGATGGGCGAGCTGGAAGCGGGCCACGCGGAGCGGCTCGCGCGGGTCAAAATATTCTGCCCCCGACAGCGCGGTCTGCACCGTCGTCGCATCCTCATAGCCGAGCGATCCGCCATAGCTGTAGTTGATGTGCGGATTGACGAACACGTCGCCAATGAAGACGCGACCGATATCGATGAAGCCCGCTGGGTTGGCTGGGTCAATGATGTCGACGCGCCAATAGCGGGCCTGAACCGCGTCGGGCAGCACGCGCTGGGAAATCGGTGTCTGACCCTCGGCATCTTCCTGGCTATAGGAGCCGAGCCAGTAATTGTCGTTTTCCCACTCCAGCTGGTCGATGTTCCAATCGGCGCTGGCCGAGGGCCAAGCATCGCGTGTCTCGTCATATTTGACTACGGAAAAGTCCGCAGCGTCGGAGGCGCGGATGCGGATACGACCGCCGGTCGTGATGTTGTGCGCGATGATGGCAATGGCGCGGATGGTGCGCTGCCGATCGAAGGTGACGACAAACCAGGTCGAGAGTGCCGTAAGGTCAATGGTCCGCGCCACCCGGGCAAAGGCGCGGTCCTGCATATTGGGCAGCGGCAGGCTCTCCACCCAGGCACCGCCAGACAACTCGGCGCCGTCGATCCGGTTGGGATGGCAGATAATGACGTTGTAGGCCGGCATCATTTTACCCCCAGAGGTCCAAAGTGGTGTTGCCGCTGGCAAAGTTTTCGACGATGCCGATGACGACGAAATCCTTGCCGGCGCTGAGGCCGAAGCGGCCGAGCTGCAGGCGCACGACATTGCCGAGCTCGACCCGATCCACGTAAAAGCTCGGTACCTTCACCTGAAAGCGCTCCCGCGGCGCGGCGTGCAGGGCCAGCAGCCGTTCTGCTTCCGCCTGCGCATCCGCCTCACCGGTGAGATAGGTCTCGAAGGTCAGATCGCTGGCCAGCCTATGCACGGCCTTGACGGCAGTGGCCTCGGCAACAGCGCTGCGCCATTCACTGGTGGCGAAGGCCTTGAACGCTTCCGCGGTCGCGACATCGAGATTGTCCCGCGCCATCGGATACCAGTTGCGGGCGTATTGCACGGTGACGCGCCATGCTGGCACGCCCCTGCCCTCGTCTCCCGTGGCCAGTAGATTGATGCTGCCCTCGAGGATCTCGGCAGTGGTCAGTATCACGGTCGGATAGCCAGAGGGCTCGCCGAACCGCATCATCCGAAAGACACCGAGCCGATCCGGCACGATGCTGGCGCCGATCGAGCCCAACACCCGCTGGACGGCAATCAGCGTCGTTTGATCCTCCGGCGGCATCCAGTAGCCGATCGACGCCGGATTGAGAGCATCGAGGTCGGCAATGTCCGAGGCAATGAAGTGCTGACCCGCGACGAAGCCCTTTCGCAATAGCATCCGTCGCGCGATCTGCGCCGCCGTGCGGTCTGATGCAGACGCTTTTTCTACTGGCCGCGCAGTCAATTGCCCCACGGGCTTGCTGCCGGTGCGGATCAGCCCGAGCGCCTTGGCTGTGGCATAGCGCCCGCCCGGAATGCTGGCACTCCGCAAGGCTACAATCGTCGAATAATCCATGCCGGTCGCGGTGAGCGCCACGCCCCGGTCGCTTACTTCCTCGACGGCGTCGAAACCGTCAGTCCCGAGCCCAAAGATATTGTCGAACGGATTGGCCTCCACGGCCGGCACCATGAGCGGCGCGCCATAGGCCAGTTCCTTGCCCTTGCCCTTGAGATCGTCTGGCGTGCCCTCGGCTTCATTCATGCCACCAGAAATCGTGGTGCCGGCATAGAGAAGATCCTGATGCTCGACATCGAGTTCTGCCAGCCGGTCGCGAATGCGCACCGTCACCTTGTCCCAGCCCATTTCGAGTTGCTCGACCGTGCCGGCGAAGATGGTCACAGCATCGGCATATCTGGGCCGCAGGCGTGGAATGGTCTTGATCCTCAGCGCGTAGCCGTCAAAGGCATAGCGAGCGCGCAGATCATCGAGCGCCCCGTCATTGCCGACGATCTCGATATAGCCGGCGCCGACGCTGATCTGGCCATAGAGAGCGAGACGGCAAGCGTAACGATTTTCGATCAGGAAGCCCTTCGCTCCGCCCTATCCGCCATCGGAGCCCCCTCAGAGGGGGAGGCCTATTACTGGGTTGCAGAGCGTCCCAATTGCATCATGCACCCAAAGCTATTCCGATCAGAGGCGCAGGCCAACAATTGGGCCGCCTCCATCACGGTCAGGCCGCCAGCTACGGTTCGCCCCCTATACGCCCACCCCACCCCACAGGAGGCCCCAAGCGAGGTGACGGAGGATGCCGTCTTCCTGGCAATGACGAAGGCCGACGACCTCGATATTGCTCTGTGCGATGACGACGCCCGCGAGATCCTCACCGCTGCACTCAATGGAGGGAAGTGATGCAAGAGAGCCAGCGCGCAAACGGTGCGCTGCTGCATCCGCCGAGGTTCATGACTGACGAAGAACTGCGCCTGCACTTCGGCCTGAGCGAGCGCGCGCTCAATCGGTTGCGGTGCACGGCTCGTTTCCCGCGGCGAGACAGCTTGATCAATAAAACCGACCGCCGCGCCGTGGAGCATTTCTTTGACCGCCGCGCAGGCATATCCTCCCCCGTAGGCGCCGCCATGGGGGCGGTTGTCGACGATGGAGAGGAAAACTTCAATTGACCGCACGACGTAAAGACCGACCCGGCTATCAAAGCCGGAAGCGGGCTGACGGCACTGTGGCGCATTACTGGAACCCCGCCAGAGCCTCAAGCAAGGCCCCCAAGGGCCTTCCAATGCGACCGATAGACCAAGCCCTATCAGACGACGAAATCGCCGCCCAATGCCGCGCCTGGACGGATGAGCTTCTTGCCGATCTCGAAGGCAGGAGCGCCGCTCCGACTTATGACGGCACGATCAACTCGCTGATCGTCCTGTATCGCACCGACGAGAACTCGCCGTATCAGGCCCTTAAGCATGCCACGAAGATACGGGACTACGATCCGTCGCTTCGGCTGATCAGCAAGACTGTTGGTGCACGGCAAATCCCGGCCCTGAGGGGCGAGGACTTCCGTCGCTGGTATCGTGAATGGGGAAAAGGTGGGCTGACCCGGCGCGCTCATGGCGCGATCCGCAAGTTGCGGTCGGTGCTGTCCTATGGTGTCGAGCAGAAGCTGCGCGGCTCCTCGCAGGCGAGGGAAATTCTCTCGCTGATCCGGTTCGCCACGCCAGAGCCGCGGCGCGTGAAGATGGAATACGCCCACGCCAGGTCCATCTGCCTGAAAGCGCTCGAGCTGGGCCGCCCGTCGATTGCGGTAACTCAGGCTATCCAGTGGGACACGGCGCTAAGGCGTATCCACATCATCGGCGAATGGCTGCCCATTGAGGAAGGCGATACTGGCGGGATCATCCGCGGAAAAACGAAGTGGCGCGGGCTCACAGCGTCTGACGTCTCCGTCGACAAAGTGTTGACAGTGCTAGTGACGAGCAAAGGCAAAGCCGCAACTCGTCACGACCTGACAGCCTGCCCGCTTGTCATGGAGGTGCTAAAGGCTTCACCGCTGCCCAGCGTCGGGCCCTTGATCGTCTCAGAGAGGACCGGCCTGCCCTACCGCGAGAATTATTATTCTCAGGAATGGCGGGAGATCGCTGAGGCCGCCGGCGTGCCGGTAGACGTGTGGTCGATGGATGCTCGAGCTGGAGCCATCTCGGAGGCAGAAGAAGCTACTGGCGACCTTGATGCGGCGCGCAAAATGGCTGGGCACACCACGTCAAAAACGACGCTGGTCTATGTCCGTAATGATGACCTGGCGAACAATCGCCGAGTCGCCGAAGCACGCGCCAAATTGCGCTCTTGAAACGGCATTGAAACGGAATGAAACGGATCCACGGGCTCAATCGTAAATCAGCAGCTATCTCAAGGAGATAGATGGAGCGGGTAACGGGAATCGAACCCGTGTATTCAGCTTGGAAGGCTGCTGCTCTACCATTGAGCTATACCCGCCCGGAGCGCCGAGGCGTACGATGGCTTAGCGTAGACGGGGCGTGAAATGCAAGACCGGGCCTGTGGATGAGATGGGTTTTTTCATCCGTTGCGCGATTTCTTTTGGGTAGACGCTTCAAGGGTGTTGACACTCTTGCGACGGGCAACCATAAACCGCCCAACGAAACGCAAATGCGCTTCGGGTCCTACCCGGAAATGTGGAGGGGTGGGAGAGTGGTTAAATCCATCAGACTGTAAATCTGACCGCTTAGCGTACACTGGTTCGAATCCAGTCCCCTCCACCACCGGCCTCCCTCTGGGAGGCTTTTTTCTTTTCCACAACAGCGCTTCCAGTGCCCGCAGCGCGCTGAGATATTCGACCGTGTTGTGGAACCAGTCTCAAAACAGAAAAAACGTTTCCGACTAACCCATGTTGTCGATGGATCGGGATGGCCCCGGTATCGTTAGGGCTCAAGCGGTGACTGAAGGTCCGCCGGCCGGATCAGCCACCATTCCTGACGAGCAATGACAATTGGGACGGACATGGATTTCCGAGGCAAACGCATTCTGGTCGTTGAGGACGACTATTTTCTCGCCAACGAAGTTTGTGAGTACTTTCGGCGGCACGACGCGACGATTCTGGGGCCGGCGCCGACTCCCTTTTATGCAGCGAATCTATTGAGCCGCAGAGTGGATGGTGCGGTTCTCGACGTGCGGCTGCATTCGGAGACGGTGTTTGACCTGGCGGACCTGCTGCTGGAACGCGGCACGCCGCTGATTTTCGCCACTGCCATGGGCAGCGAGCACATCCCCGAACGATTCCGCGGCATGCCCTATGTGCAAAAACCCTATCTGTGCGACGAACTGGTCACGGAGATGGACCGGCTGGTCTCATCCCCGCGACATCTCGACAGGCCAATCGTCGTGGATGCGGCTGCCAGAGAGCCGAACGACGGCCAAGACCGCCTGTCGCGTCTGCTCCTCAAGATGATGCGGATGCGACTGGCAAAGCTGGCAGATCAAGGTACGACGATTTGAAGCCACCGATTTCGGCCAATTTGGCCGTATCGAGGACGCGCAGATAACGCCCTTGAGTCTCGATCAGATTCTCTCGACGGAGCGCCTGCAGGGTGCGGTTGACGTGGACGCTCGAGAGGCAGAGATAGTCGGCCAAGCGTGTCTGGCTCAGAGGAAACTCGATCAGCCCGTCCGCGCCTCCCCGAGGGCCGGAGAAGCGCTGTTGCAGCTCGCAGATGAGGTGAGCCATCCGCGCCAGGGCGTTTCGAGAGCCGATGGAAATCAAATGTTCGTCGGAGACTGCCCTCTCGCGTGCCAGCCCAGCCATAACGGCTGCGATGACCTCGGCGTGCTTTTCTCCTAACGCTAAAAAGTCAGCTGCCGGCAGGCTCCACACCGTCGCAGGCGTCAGGGCCATCAGCACAGTATCGGTGGGCTCGCTCAGCAGGACCCCATAGCCGCAGATTTCTCCGGGGAGAAACAGCGCCAGAAGTTGGTCTCGCCCCATAACAGAACTGCGGTGGCGTCCGATCCACCCGGCGCCGATGATCGCCAAGCGGTTTTGCAACACAATCGGTGCTCGGTTTGCCAGATCCTGCCGCGTCCACGGCAGTGCTGCAATCGCCTCGCCCGATATCCCACCCAAGGTCCCGCGTTCGGAAAGCCTGGCGAGGAAATCGCCGCCTCGGTCGTTCCGGTATAATTTCATGTCTACTCCCAGTGGCATTTCCCAGCTGCCAGTGTGAACAGAACGCAAGAGCAGGCTTTCGGTCTCACCTGCTGATCGAGATGAGCGAAGATCAGAAATCGCAACCGCGTCCGGGATTTAGCTGAAAAGCCGAATGAATTGAGCATTCCCGGGCACTTTTAGACTGAGGCTCTACGGAAATCCCCACAAAAGCTGGGCCTAAATTTGGGAGAAAGAATGCCCGGCTTCGGAATGGCTTTAACCCAGGTTAGGAATTGCCGTTGAAAGTCTGAGACCCACGGTGAGCGGCGGCTGTTCTTCCGGATTGTGCCCGTCCCCAACCACGATCCGCCGTGGTATTTTTCCACCTCACTGGACGCCGCCCAGGCGCAATTGGCTGCCTGCACCAGCCGGACTTGCTGGAACTTCCACGCATTTTCTGTGTTGAAGAAGTGCAAAACTGCGGAGGCTCCCATACAGAAATCGGAAAAAGAGCAGACATCACCCACGACGACTGAACGCACCGAACAGCGCCCGCTGGCCGGACCTCATGCGCGCAAGGAGGTGACCGACACGGACAAAACTCCGGGAACCGGTTCGTTACCAGAAGGCAGCCAGGTTGAGAGCGATGTGGGCCCCGACTAGCGTGAACGCGCCGCAAATCCGCCGCACAGGGGGATTGAATCGCCGTGCAGTGCACTTAGTATGGGTGATGAAACCTGCCCAATGTATCGATCACGGGGAGGCTCGGGATGAAAGAGCTTAGCGGGCGGCGAATTCTCGTCGCAGAGGACGAATATCTGATCGCCATGGACCTGGTAGAGGCTCTCGAAAGCCTCGGCGCAGAAGTCATTGGTCCGGTGGGTACCGTGTCCCAGGGCAGCAAGATGATCGCTGACAAACAGATTCATGCCGCCGTGCTGGACGTCAATCTGCAGGGGGAACTGGTGTTTCCACTGGCGGATGAACTTGCCCATCAGTCTATCCCGTTCGTCTTTGCGACCGGTTACAACGACGGTTCCATTCCCGAGCGTTTCGATCATATCGAGCGGTTCGGCAAGCCATGTTCGCGGAATGAAATGCAACGGCTGGTCGAGGTGATTACGCAGTCGGGCGGCGTGGTGTAAATCTAGCCGCCTCCGCGTGCGACCAAAAAAAGCGGCCCGCTCGAGGCGGGCCTTTTATCTAGTGGTGATGCTCGGGCATCTCCATGAGCTGATCCTTGGTCCAGCTGGTTACGGCGTGGACCGCGCCATGCTCATCACGCATGAAATCCAGATCGCTGAGCGGCACCGCGACGGGCTTGGCGCCAGTCCCGAGAAAACCACCGACATCAATGATGGCAGTGCTCGAGGCTCCTACACCATGGACGTGGTCGACCTTGCCGATCTTATGGTCGTCTGCGCCGTAGATAGTCGCGTTTGTCAGGACATCCGGCGTGAGTTCAGCAGCGCCGAGGCGCACGTGGTTGCTGTGATCCATTGTAACGATCCCTTTGTTGGTGGTGTCAGAAGGGACAATCCAGACGGGATGACAGCGTTCCCCTCTTCACGGGGTGGTGTACTGGACAGGGCGCACGCGCCCTGCCCGGTATTTCTGTATCAGGCGAAGAGCGTTTCCGCTCCCGAGCCCACGAGGCGGATATGATCGAACTGCATCGCGCTGGCTTCGCCAGAGGCGGCAAAGCCCAGAGCGATCTCGGTACGATCGACGCCAGCGTCGATCTGTCCGAGCCAGAAGCTGGCGCCGTCATCGTCGCGAGCGCGATTGAACATCTGCAGGTAGAGCATGTCGATGAAATCGGTGTTGGACAGCGCTCCGCCGACGGCATCAAATTCACCGCTGGCGACAAATGAGCGGGCGATAGCCCCGACCCCGGCGCCCTCCTCCGCCTGCGCCACCCAATAGGCGAGCCCATTGAAGTCTGCTGCACGACCGAGGATGAAGTCATAGAGCTTGGCCACCTCGGCCTGCACCGCATTGGCGGCGAGCACCAGAATGTCGCTCGCGCCTTGACCGAACTCGACGAACTCAACACCGGTCGCCAGCACGAGGTCATTGCCGTCCCGGTGCGTCAGGGAGACAGCACCTGCGTTGGAGACGATTTGATATTGATCTAACGCGTCTGCCAGCATCAGACGATCGAAGCCGCGGCCGCCGTCAATTTCGCCAGCGGTGGCCTGCGCCGTATCATTGCCGCGCCCCAGGATGGCAGTGCCGCCGGTGCTGGTGAGCGTAACGAGGTCGGCACCGTCGCCAGTGAAGATGGTCCCGATATTTGTGCCGGCAGTGATGGTCATATCAGTGCCGACGATGTTGGCCTTTCCAGTCCCCAGATTGACTGTGACGGCATCGGTAACCGCGGCGAGATTGAGCGTGTGCGTACCGGTAGAATTGGTCAGCGTCGTGCGGGATGGATCGTCCGCTGCAACCAAGGCGAAGTCGTTGGTATAGATGTAGGTCTGATCGACGCTGTCTTCCGCCCCGTAAGCGCGCAAGGCCAGATTGTGGACAACGCCGGTGTTGCCCAGCTTTTGGTCCGCGATTCGGAGCGTCCATGTTCCAGTGCTCGACTCGCCAAAGAAGTCGTTGCTGGTAAGCGTGTGGATGACCTGCGTGTTGTCGAACGTTCCCCCCTTGGATTCATAGACAGCGCGGGTCAGCTCCGTGGCACGGCCATCCGTAATACGGTACAACAGCATCGAGCTCGTCCCCTCGGGGGATATTAGCTCAATGACCAGATCGCCCATCTCAGCATGGGTGATGTCGAAATCCAGCTCGACGGTTTCAACGCTAACGCCGCCGGACAGCTGGAACTGGTATTCTATGACACCGCCATCCACGATCTGCGTTTCGGTGCTGTCGCTGTCGGAGACCACCTTCTCATTGGCGTAAGTGCTCTGCTTGTGCCAGGTCTCCGCCAGGCGAACCGCAGCTGTGGCGTCGACCATGCCGAAGCCATAGTTGTCGTTGGTCAGCAGGCCTCCACCATTGTGATTGCTGGCGCCATTGACCATCCAGGACGGGTCGTCCTGGTCGTTGAGACGGGCAGAATAGGCCAGGATTTCCTTGACGTCGCGATAGCCCAGCAGGGGGTTCGCCTCGAGCATCAGCGCGACCACACCGCTGACAACAGGCGCTGCAAAAGACGTGCCAGAGTTCTTAACGGCAAGGTCGGTGCCGTAGCCATGAGGGCCCGTCACGTTTGTCGAAAAAACGCCGGTTCCAGGTGCCGATATCAGCACGGGAGCGCCGGGCGTGCTGTAACCCAGCGCGTCTTCACCGTCGGCATAAGTGCCGTCCCGATCGAGCGCCGCTACAGTGATCGAGAACCGCGAGTTCTGATAGCTTGAACCATTGGCATCCGCCAACGAGTACTCACCCGACCACGTATAGCCAATGTCTTCGAGCAGCTTGGCAAAGCTATAGGCGTTGCCGGCGGCGAAAACGATGTTGAGCCCTAAGCCATCCCGCCCGTGCTCCACAGCATGGGTCATGCTCGCCTCGCCAAGAGGGTCACTGTGGAAAATGGACAGGAACGGCAGGTCCGCACCCCAACTGTTATTCATGACATCGAAGCCTTCATCCGCGGCACGAGCGAAGGCCGTCTTGGAGAGCGGTCCATTGAAGTCCGCATAGGCACTGAACTTGGACCCAAAGGCGACGCCGAGCAGTCCCACTTCCGCGCCGTCCGCCGCAATCAGGCCGGAAACGAACGTTCCGTGCCAATGAGGGGCCTTCTGATCGAGATAGTTGGCGCCAGGGCTATTAGTCGAAAAGTTATATGCGTAGTCCGGCAGGAAGTTACCGACCAGATCGGGATGGCGCGCATCAATGCCTGTGTCGAAAACGACGACCTTCACGCCCTCGCCCGTATAATCCTCCCACACGGGCAAGACATTGATATCTATGCCGGGATTTCCGTTTTCGCCTTGGTTGTGAAGATGCCACAGCGCGGGCCTGAGGTAAAAGTCCGTCGGCAGTTTGCTCATTTCGCTCTCTCACTCCCCAAAAAAATGTCACGCTACCAGAGGCTTGCGCAGGCGATCCGAGGGTATTTGCCTGCTGGTAAACAGATTCTGAAGCCGGTAATTCAAGACCAAACAGTCTGAGCGTTCGAGAGGCGCACCAGAGAAATCCCTATCCGGGCGCACTAGCCGGGGAAAACGTCGATCCCTCTTGCGCCGGCGAATTTTTGCGATTAGACACAGCCTCGCCTGAAGGGGTTTAGCTCAGTTGGTAGAGCATCGGTCTCCAAAACCGAGGGTCGTGGGTTCGAGTCCCCCAGCCCCTGCCAGGCAATAATCAGACATCGTTGTGGTTGCGCACCGCGGGGCATTGCCGCCGTGCGCAAAAGGCGCTACGCGCTTTGCATGAGCCGCAACAAATTTCCGCCCAAGCCCAAATACGACCCCGACGAGGGTCCCGTTTATCTTTATGGCCTGCACACTGTGCGGGCGGCGCTGGACAATCCAGGCCGCACCAAAAAGGAGCTGCTGGCCACGCCCAATGGTCTGAACCGCCTCAAGGAGAGCGGGGAGATTGGCCGCGTCAGCGTGCGCGAGACCACGCCAAAGGACCTTGATCGCCTGCTAGGCGGAGAGGCCGTGCACCAGGGCGTCGCCCTGGAAGTGGACCCCGTCAGCCGTTTTGGCCTCGATGACATCCATGCCCTCAAGCTGGTTGTCGTCCTTGACCAGGTGACTGATCCCCATAATGTCGGCGCGATCCTGCGTACCGCCTGCGCGTTTGGCGCCGATGCCGTCATTACCACTGCCCGCCACTCACCGCGCGAAACCGGCGTAATGGCCAAGTCCGCCTCGGGTGCGCTCGACCTCGTGCCAATGATCGAAGTGCGCAATCTGGCCGACGCTCTGGAAAAACTCAAAGACCGCGGCATGACCGTCCTCGGTTTTGATTCGGAAGCCCCTGGCCCGCTCAAGCCGCGCACCGACGCCACACCGCTGGCCGTAGTGCTCGGCGCCGAAGGCAAGGGCCTGCGCCAGCGCACACGCGAACTGTGCGACGAGATGGTGCGGCTGGACATGCCAGGGCCGATCAAATCGCTCAACGTGTCGAACGCTGCGGCGATTGCCCTGTTTGCCGCGACGGCCGGGAGGAGCTGATGAGCGATTTTGAACCCTTCGCCATGGCCCTTCGCCTGTCCGGGGTCACGCTGGAGCTGGAGGCGCTGGAAACGGCCCTCAAGCAGCTGACCTCACGCTATGAGGCAGAAGACGCCGACGGCAGCTTCTATGCGCAGGTAGACGTGGCTGTGGACCAGCCGGTGCGGGCGATTCTCGAACTGGCCGAACGGTCCGGGCCGACGATCGCCGCTATGCTGGAAGATCGCCGCCTTGGCCGCGCCGTTCTCGACATGGCCTTCGACTATCCGCCACATGGCGAGGCCATGTCGGCGCGGCTGCCCGCCCATGCTGTCGCTGCGATTGCGGGCTTCGGCATCGATATCGAATTTTCGGTCTATCTGACCGATGTCGAGGAAGATGAGGACTAGGCTGTTCCTGCCGTTCCGAAAAAGAATAAGGCGCCCGGTGGGCGCCTTTTTTCTTGGTCAGAGCTGCTCGGCATTCCCCTGGGCCATACCCGCCGTGATGAGATCACGGCCGAAGATATTGCCGTTGCGCGGGACGAGCCGCACGACAGTGTAGCCCTTCCTGGCCAGCTGATCGAGAAAGGCAGGGAGCATGTCCACGGTGCGCTGATGGATGTCGTGGAAGAGGATAATGCCACTGCCACGGGCATCGAGACGCGAAATGGTGCGCTGGGCGACCACGGCGGCGCTGTCGCGATAATAATCCTTGCTGTCGATGTCGACGTCGAGCACGACCGCGCCGCTCTGCAGCAGATTGGTCCGCAGGAAACCGGTCTGGCTGAGATAGGGGAATCGGAAGAAGGGGGCAGCCGCCTTTCCCGAGCCCGCAAGCGCTGCCGCGACGGCTTCTTCACCCTTAACGATCTCGTTGATCGCTTCCTGGCGCGTGAGCTTGGACAGGTCGACGTGGCCATAGGTATGGCTGCCGACGGTGTGTCCGCCCTCGGCAACCTTGCGAGCAAGGCGCGGATTGGCTTCCGCCGCCGAGCCGAGCATCAGGAATGTAGCCTTCACACCGTAATCCTCGAGCGTATCGAGAATGGCGGGCGTCTTGCCGGGGCGCGGCCCATCATCAAATGTCAGGACGACTTCACCGGGCTTGAGGACGATGTCGCTGGTGGTGGCGACAGCAAGCGTGCGGCCCGAGATATTGCGGGGCGTGAAAATTTCCACTGGCAAGGGCTGCTCCATACGGGCAACTGCGGGGCTGACATAGGCCGAGGTGGTGATCGGATCCGGCCGGGCGGTATCGGTGAGGCGCGGTTCCGGACTGATCGGCTTTGCACATCCACCCAACAAGGCGCCGGCAACCACAAGAGATAAAACAAGACGTGAAACCGACACGGCGCAAACCCGGATGAAGCAAACTTGAGCCCCAGAATTTGCGATTATGGTTAATTTTCCACTCGCGAAAGATTAATAAAGTCTTGTTTTGGCGGGCTTTTTGGCATTCAGCAGGCAGATTGGCGACGCTGTCACCGCCGAGCTTTCCAAGCGACCAGCCTGTCTCTAGCCTGACGTCCGCATATTCGGGGGAATCGGGATGAACGAGAGCGCAGCGACTGTGACGGCGGCAAGACGCGATCTGCTCCAGCCGATCTTGGCGGGAGGCCTCGCCGCCATTGTTGGCTACGCCAGCACGTTCACCCTGGTTCTTGCCGCACTGACGGCGGCAGGCGCGTCACCGCAGCAGGCCGGGTCTGGCCTTTTCTCGGTTTGCATCGCCATCGGCATTCTCAACATCGTCGTCGCAGCACGGGTGAAGACACCGATCAGCTTTGCCTGGTCCACGCCGGGCGTTGCGTTCCTTCTGACAGTCGGAGAACCGGTGGGCTCCTTCCCCGCCGCTGCAGGTGCATTCCTCGTCGCGGCTTTGCTTATCGTCGTTACGGGGCTGGTGAAGCCCCTTGGACGCGCCATCGCCGCGATTCCGTCGGCATTAGCCAACGCCATGCTCGCCGGAATGCTGCTGACACTGTGCCTCGCGCCGATCACTGCAGTGGCTGAAATACCGATGCTCGCCCTGCCGATACTCCTCGCCTGGATGATCGCGTTGAAATTCGCGCGGCGTTATGCGGTGCCGGTGGCAGTCGTGGTGACCGGCATCATCCTCGCCACGACCACGAATTTGCCCGCAGGCGCAATGGACAGGGCCTGGCCGGCGCTGGTGCCGGTGATGCCGGTATTCACCTGGGACGCCATCGTGCGGATCGGCCTGCCCCTTTATGTGGTGACGATGGCTTCGCAGAACCTTCCGGGGATCGCGGTGATGAAAGCCAATGGTTTCGATATCCGCCCGGCCCCATTGTTCGTGCTGACCGGGGCTGCAAGTGCGGTCACCGCCTTCTTTGGCGGACACACCAGCAATCTCGCCGCCATTACCGCTGCGATCTGTGCCGGCCCGGAGGCGCATCCAAATCGGGATCGGCGCTGGCCGGCCCCGGTTGCGGCGGGCGTGGTCTATCTGATCCTTGGCCCAGCCGCGAGCGTTGCAGCAGCCTTTATTGCGGCGTCGCCGCCCGTGCTGATCCAGGCGGTGGCTGGACTTGCCCTGCTGTCCAGCCTGGCCGCGGCGCTGTCCGGCGCGTTGGCAGAAGAAAACATGCGACTGCCGGCAATCCTGACCTTTGTCGCGACAGCGTCCGGTGTCACAATCCTCGGGGTCGGAGCCCCCTTCTGGGGCCTCGTGGGAGGCATTGTCCTGCTGCTCATGCTGCGCACAAAGAAACCAGCGTGACCATCCACGCCGTCATCCTTGCCGGCGGGCTCGGCTCACGGCTGGGACATGTGCGCAAGGCCGACCTCCTGATCGGAGGGCAACGCCTCATCAATCGCGTGGCGGATCGCCTCGAGGCGGTCAACGGTGCGCTGCTGGTGTCGACGGGCAGCCATCGGGGCACGCAGCTTCCCAAGAGCGCTGTCGGTGTTCCGGATAGGGAAATGGAATCGCAGGGACCACTGGCAGGAATCGCCGCTGCGGCAGACTATCTCCGAGAGGTGGGCTCGGCGCATGACAGTCTTGTCAGTGTCGCAGTGGACTCGCCATTTCTTCCTGACGACTATTTCGCTCGCATGACCGCGGGCCTCGAACGGGCCGCCTATGCAGCCTTCGGCGCGGATTTTTATCCAACGAATGCCCACTGGCCACTTGGGGCACTTTGGGACGCGCTCGGAAAGCACGAGCCAGATGCGGGCCCGAGAGCCATCTTGTCGGCGCTCGACGCAAGGCGCGTCGACTGGAGCCCGATGCTCTCGGAGAATCCATTTGCAAGCCTCAACAGCTTGTCTGACCTCATAGGCCTGCAAATGAGAGCCCGACAGGCCTGACAATGCGGGTCCCACTACCAAGGCTGCATGTGAGAGAAATCGAGCAAGGCACCGGGAGCATTGACGTTTCTGAATTTTATTCACAGACAGATGCAAAGGGGACTTGGCAAACCAAATCAGCCGGGGTACATGGACCACGCCTTCAGCGCGAAGGCAAACCGAAAGGCCCCAACCAAAGGCCTTACCGAAAAGTGTTCCGCGATAGCTCAGTTGGTAGAGCGTTCGACTGTTAATCGAATG
>JADGMW010000508.1_pt1 | contig 15195 bp, 13 predicted proteins | sample 8641801 | NCBI WGS metagenome assembly JADGMW01 (sample SAMN16272018, study PRJNA661076) | feces metagenome | isolation source: fecal sample from diarrhoea affected cattle A | host: Bos taurus | place: South Africa: Lokaleng Village, Mahikeng | collected 2019-09
GTGGTCGGCCTCCGTGACATCGCCGGTGTCGACGGCGCTCGGTGCGGCTGCGCTGGCGGCATGCCGCTGCCACGCGAAGGTTCCGACGACAACGGTCGCCGCCAGTGCCGTGTACGCGACGAACGCAACGATCATCCACTTCACCCGATCGGTCACGTCGCCGCCGCCTTCGGAGCGACCAGCAGCGGGCGCAGCACGACGGCGACGAGCGGGATCGCGACGGCCAGGAGCCCCGCCACAATGAGCATCGACGTCTCCCGCCCCACCGCGAACCACAGCAGCCCGAAACCCGCCGCCGCGACGAATCGCGTGACGGCCACGACCGTCTGGGCCGCCCCGATGCCCGTTCCGCGGGTCTCGGGAGTGGTCAGCTGCGCGGCCAGCGCCGCGAGTACGCCGTCAGTCGCGGCGTAGAACGCGCCGAGGAACAGCAGGCACAGGATCGTCGCGGCCGCATCGGCCAGCGGCAGCGCTGCCGTCACGTAGGTCGCGAGCAGAGCCAGGTGGCCCAGCACGAACACCCGCGCGCGGCCGATCCGGTCGGCGAGCTTGCCGAGCGGCAGCGCGAAGGCGAGGAAGGCGACGTTGGTGCCCACGTACAGGAGCGGGAACCACTGCGCGGCGAAGTCGCTGCGCGCCTGCAGGACGAGGTACACGAAGCCGTCGCCGATGGTCATGAGGCCGAGGAGGCCTGCCGCGGCGAGAACTCTGCGCATCGGACCGCGCGTGATCACGGCCCACGCGAAGCGCGGTCGCCGCGGGCGGGGAGCGCCCGCGCGACGGACCTCCCGCCGCCGCGTGCGGACGTTGGGCACGACGAGACCGAGGATCACGACGCCCACGGTGGCGAAGGTGAGCGAAGCCACGAAGACCGTCAGGTACCCGTTCGGGATCACCATCAGGATGAGGAACGCGATCAGCGGCCCGAGCGCGGCGCCGATGTTGTCCAGCATCCGGTGCACCCCGAACGCCGTGCCCAGCTTCGCCGGGTCGCTCGCTGCCGTGATGAGCGCGTCGCGCGGCGCCGTGCGGATGCCCTTGCCGATGCGATCGGCGGTGATGACGGCGGTGAGAGCCGCGAACCCCGAGCCGAACAGGAGCCCGACGCGGGCGACGGCTGCGAGGGCGTAGCCGGTGAAGGCGACCCACTTGGGCTGGTCGATGCGGTCGGACGTGTAGCCGCCGGCGATGCGCACGAGTGCGCTGACACCTTGATACAGACCGTCGAGTACGCCGAAGGCGATCGTGGACAGCCCGAGGACCCCGGTGATGTACAGCGGCAGGATGGCGGAGACCGACTCGGAGGAGATGTCGGTGAGCAGCGACACGACGCCCAGCGTGAGAACCGTGGACGACACCGTGCGCACGCCGGCAGGGCGGCGGCGGGGAGCCTGGGGATCCGCGCCCGGCTCGGTCGATTCGTCGTCGGGCGCGGGCGTATTGGTGAGGGAGATGTACATCGCGCTCACCCGGCTCTCAGCACGCCGTACAGGGTGTACACGGTTCCCGTGCCCGACTCGTCGGCGGCCACCGTCACGGAGGAGTAGGCGTCGCGGTAGGACGTGGCGGTGCCCGTCTGCGGTGCTGGCGCCAGACCCATGCCCGCCCACCGCTGGGCGTACTGGGCGGCGACGTCGCTGCCGGAGGCGTCCGAGCGCGCGACGAGCGTGAACTGGAGCACGTCGCCCTCGACGGCGAGGGAGGAGTCCAGGACATCCGAGCCCTCCAACGGCGCGCCGAGGTCGCCGGGATAGCCGTCCACGAGTGCGTTCTCGGCCGAGGCGGGCTCGGGAAGCGGTGCGGCGATGCGCGGGGCTGCGGGCTCGAGGGCCGGCAGTCGATCCTCCGGCACCGCGTGTGCGTCCGGCGGCAGGACCTCACTGCCGGTCTCCGGTGTCGCGTTCGGGACCGGCCCCGGTGTGGGCGCGATGGTCGAGGTCGCCTGTGACGTCGGCGGCGCCGGCGACAGCAGGAGCCACGTGCTCCAGACGGCGCCGAGCGCGACGAGAGCGGCCGTGACGGCCAGTGCGACCCGCATGCGCGGAGTCAGAATGCGCGAACGCGCAGATATCCCCATCGAGCCAATCCCCAAGTCCCCACACGACGACGCAGCTCGAGCGCGGTCGTGACTATGCCCCAAGACGATCGATTCCCCCCGGAACCTGATCGCCGCTTTTGGGGCGAGTCTAGCCCGTCACCTCCGCGAGGGGAACAGCGCGGGCAGGATTGGTCGGCGCCCTGGTTCTGCGGCCGCCACGCCGTCATCCGGCGTCCACGAGCGAGCCGGCAGCCCCGGCTCCTCGCGACGAGTCGTCGCGCTCCCACCCGGCCGGGCCATGCCGGCCGGCTTCCCGTGCGCCGCGGCGGGCATCCAGCGCGAAGGCGGCATAGATGGCGGCATCCGTGGCCGAGAGCGGCCCGCGGACGCTGCGGGCCAGTTCGCGCGCGGTCGACGAACCCGTGTCGATCCCCTGCTCGGCGGGTCCTCGCCGCATCCGGATGAGGACGCGTCGCAGGGCGCTCGTGCGCCGCGGCACCGACACGATGACCGGCTCCGTGACCGGGAACGTCTTCTCCTCCGTCCCGAACAGGCCGTCGACATAGAGGTCGTCGGCGGTGAACGGCGGGAAGTGCCCGATGCGGGCGTGACCGGCGCGGTTGACCCCATACACGCCGGCGCCCCACAGGGCCGCGGACGTCGAGGACATCCGCTCGCGCGCCCGGTAGTACGCGCGCACGATCGGGGAGGCGCCGCGCAGGTCGAGCCGGAACGACGGGCGACCGGCCAGTGCCGTACCGCCGTCGAGCGCCGTGATCACGGGGCCGAGGGCAGCGGGCGGCACGACGATGTCGGCATCCAGGTAGAACCGGGGCCACGCCGTCGCATGCGCGTCGCCGAGGTTCAAGGCGGCGGTCTTGGACGCCTCCTCCGTCTCGATGACGCGCACGCCGGCGTAGGCGCGCGCGCGCTCGGCGGTGTCATCGGTGCATCCGTTGCACACGACGACGATCTCGAGCCGGCCGGCGGCGGCCAAAGGGGCGAGAGGTTCCAGCGTGCGCCCGATGACCGCAGCCTCCTGATGGGCGGGGATCACGATGGAGGCGCGCGGAAACGCGTCGACGGGCACGGGATCCCTCCGTGCGTGGGGCAGTGCGGCCCACCGCCTGCTGCTCCACAGCGCCCAGCGCGAGCGTGCGTTGCCCGGCGAGCGGCGCAGCTGCTCGCCGGTGATCACGGCGGCGCGGAAGACGCCGGCCACAAGCGGTCGATACTTCTTCATATAGCGGACGCGATTGACCGTCAGCAGCGCGTTCAGATCCGCGGATGCGCCGGACCCCCCGCGGCGGTGCGTCGCGCCGGCGGCGGGCTCGAACCACACGAGCCAGCCGGCGTCGCGCAGGCGCCGCTGGATGTCGGTCTCCTCGGAGTAGAGGAAGAAGCGCTCATCCCACTCGCCCACGACCGCGGCGGCAGGCGCCGACAGGAGGAGCGCGGCGCCGGTGGCCCAGTCGACGGGGTGCGACCACGCGTACTCACGCGGGTCGCGGACGTACTCCGACAGCGGGGCAGGACGGCGCTGCCAGAATCGCCCGATGACGGCGTCGGCGGCGGCCCGCAGGACCGTGGGCTCGCGGCGCAGCGAGAAATAGACGGAGCCGTCCTCTTCGCGCAGCAGCGGGACGACCGCGCCGATGCGGGAGTCGCTGCGCAGACGCCGGAGCATCCGCGGGATCGATCCGGCGTCCAGACGCAGGTCGGGATTGAGGACGAGGATGGCCTCGGTCTCGCCGACGTGCCGCATCGCGGCGTTGATGGCCCCGGAGTAGCCGAGGTTCCCCCCGGTGCGGACGCAGAGCACATCGGTGTGCTCCGACAGCATCGCCACGGTGCCGTCGGTCGAGGAGTTGTCGGCCACGATCACCCGCAGCGGCATCGTGCGCGCCTCGCGGCGCAGGTCCGGCAGCAGGTGCCGGATGTCGTCGGCGCTGTTGTAGGAGACGATCACGACGGCGACCGCCACGGGCCCGTCGGGGGAGAAGGCGTCGCCTCGGTCGAATCCGCGGTCCTCGGCTCGTCGGCTGTCGCTCACGGACGCCGTCCTTTCTTCTTCGGGTGGATGCTGGCTCCGACCGGTGGCGCGGCGAACCGGCGCGCCGTTGGCTCGCGCGCCGGTTCGTCCCTTCGACCCCGGGATCGCGTCGTCATCCGCCGCGGGGGGAAGCCCGGACGGGTGAGGGGCACACCCGCCCGGACGATGTGCGTCGGGTGGGACGGAGTCCCCACAGCGACGATTCGGTCAAGTGGCAGCTCATGCCCGCGTGGGGGAATGCGACCGCCGCACGGCCAGATAGGCCGGCGGTCCTTCGATGAGATACCGGCGGGCAAGTCGCCGTGGCTCGAGCATGAGCCGCCACATCCACTCGAAGCCCGCCGCCGCGACCCAGCGCGGGGCGCGCGAGACGCGCCCGGCCAGGAAGTCGACGACGGCTCCGAAGGCCAGCAGCGTGCCTGCGCCGGTGGCCGAGCCATAGGTGTCGATCCACTCCTCCTGCCGGGGCTTGCCCAGGCAGACGATGAGGATGTCGGTGCCGCTGTCGCGGATCTCCCCGGCCACCGCGCGCGAGCGCGCCGGGTCGGAGATCTCTTCGCGCGGCGGAGTCCAGTGCCCCGTGAAACGCAGGCCCGGCCACGTGCTCGCCAGGCGCTCGCGCAGCGGCGCGCTGACCTCGGGAGAGCCGCCGAGGACCGCCACGGAGAGGTGGCGCCGGTCGGCGTCGTCGAGGATCTGGACGATGAGGTCGCTGCCCGCGAGCCGCGGCACGTCGGCGTGGACGACGCGCTGGGCCTGATGGGCGATCGGCGCGCCGTCGATGAGGTGCAGCCACTCCACGTCGCCGGCGCCCAGCCGGCGTCGGCCGGCGCCGAAATGATGCACGTGGTCGAGGTTGATCGAGGAGACGGCGAGGGGGGCCGGATGCGGCGGCCTGGCCGAATCCGTGATGACCCGCAGGGCGCCGGCCTCGTCGGTGACGTGCACGGGGCACGCCGCGATGTCGATGCAGGGCACGTCGTCCAGCCGATGGGAATGCCCGGTGGCAGGGGCGGGCACGGTGGCCGGCGCGGGCACGGTGGCCGGGGCGGGCACGGCCTCGGATGCCGTCGGCCGCTTCGTCGCGGCCGGGGTGGGCTTGTGCAGGGTCATGTCAGTACGCTCCTGTCCCGCGCAGCATGACCTTCGCCGTGCGGACGATGATCATGAGGTCGGTCATGACCGACCAGTTCTCGACGTAGTGGAGGTCGAGCCGCACGCTCTCCTCCCACGACAGGTCGCTGCGTCCGCTGACCTGCCAGAGCCCCGTGATGCCGGGCTTGATGTAGAGCCGGCGGAACACCGGTTCGTCGTAGCCGCCCAGTTCGCTGGGCAGCGGCGGCCGGGGCCCGACCACGCTCATGTCGCCGCGCAGGACGTTCCAGAACTGCGGCAGCTCGTCGAGCGAGTACTTGCGCAGGATGGCGCCGACGCGGGTGACCCGCGGATCGTGGCGGAGCTTGAACAGCGGGCCGGCGCCGTCGCTGCCGGCGGCGAGGTCGGCGACCTCGCGCTCGGCCGACGCACGCATGGTGCGGAATTTGACCATGTCGAACTCGCGTCCGTCCTGGCCGACGCGGCGCTGGCGGAAGAAGACGCCGCCGGGTGAATCCAGCGCGATCAGCAGCGCCAGGAGCGGCGTGACCAGCCCGATCGGGATGAGCGCGACCGCGGCCAGGCCGATGTCCAGGGCCCGCTTGAACGCGTGACGCGCGCCGTCGAATGTGGGGATGCGCACCGAGATCAGCGGCAGCCCCACCACCTGACGCAGCGAGATGCGGGGACCGGCGACATCCGTGAGCCGGCTGGAGAGGACCAGGTCGGCCGCGGTGCCCTCGAGCTGCCAGCCCAGGCTCCGGATGGCGTCGGGATCGTCGAGGTGACTGGCGACGATGATGGTGTCGGCGCCGAGGTCGCGCGCCACGCGAGCCGCCGCATCCGGGGTGCCGAACGAGCGGTAGGAGCGGGCGCGCACGGTGAGCTCGGCACCGGAATCGCCCTCCAGGGCGGTGCCGACGACGTCGAATCCGCACTGCTCGTCGCGCTGCAGCGTCCCGATGACGTGCGCGACGTCGGGGCGGCGGCCCACCACGATCGCGCGGGAGACGTACCGGCCCGCGCGGCGCTGAGCGACGAGCCAGTGGCGCCAGCGCCAGCGTGCGACCAGGAGGCCGAGCAGGCCGACGGGCAGGGCGATGACGAGCTGACTGCGCAGCCCCTGCCACTGGAAGACGATGAAGGCGATCGCGATGATGCCGAAGGCGAGGCCCGTGGCGTGCGCGACGCGCTTGTACTCGGTGCTGCCGGCCCCGGTGATGCGGGGCTGGCGGCTCTGGAAGGCGGCGAGCATGAGCAGCCACACGAGGGCGGTGGCCAGCGGGATGCGGGCGGGGATCCACGGATCCTGCGCGAGCGAGCCGGGCGCGAGGGTCACCAGCTGCAGCAGCGACGCCGCGCACGTGCTGGCGGCGACGACGATCGTGTCGGTGACGGTCAGGCGTACGCGGTACGCCCGCTCCCACAGCAGCCGGCGCTCCAGCGACGGGATGGCGCGCGGACCGACGCCCAGAGCCGGGCCGGCCGGGCGGGCGACGGTGAAGCCGGCCGGGTCGACGGCGGGCAGCGAAAGGCCCGGCGCTGCGATGTCGACGGCGGTCATGACCGCGTCCTCGAACGCTTCAGCGCCCGCGGTACGCGTCCCCGCGCACCGTCGATGATGCGCAGCCGCACACCTCCGACGGTGCGCGGGTACGCCAAATAACGTCTCCCCATGGACGTCGTCCCCAATTTCCCCAGTAAGCGGGCGTGATCCCGCTGAGTGCACCCGAGGTGACCCTGATCCCGACCCCAGATCGGGAGGTCACGCACTGCCGACCCCTCGGCTGTGCGTCCTCGACATCTTGCGATGCCTGGTGCGGGATGAATACAACCACAGGTTCGAGCCGCGCGGAAGTCCCCTTCCGTCACCGGCGTGTCGGAGGTGTTTCCGTTCTCGCCGGATTCGCGCTACAGTCTCGAACCTGCAGGCACTCCACTGGGGAGTTGAGAGTCTGCGAGCCTATTGGGGAGGGCAATCCGCATGCGATCCATCGCAGCGGCCGTGTTCGTCGGGGTGCTTATGGGAGCACCCGTGACGGCCGGCGTCGCAACAGAGTCCAGATACACACCGGTCGACCCGTCGACCGCCACGCTGGCCGGCTCAGCCGTGACCATGGAGTGCCGTTCCGGCGATCCATGGCTCGACTACCGCGTGCAGCTGACGGCGGCCGACGACGAATCCGTCACCGCCACGGCGCTGCTCGTGCTCGAGTCCGCAGGCCGCACCGAGACGGTGTCGCTGGGCGAGGTGACCGAGGGCGCGACGTCGGGAGAGGTCCGTGTGCCGGCGGATGCGGCGGCACTGACCGCCGCCGATCCGTCCGCCAGCGCCACCATCCGGCTCGAGCCGTCCGGCGCACCCGCACTGCGGTTGCCGCTGGCCTCGAGCGCGTGCGCCATGGCCGCGCTTCCGGTGACGCTGCCGTTCACGGGGCTCGAGCCGTGGGTGCCGGCGCTCGGCGCGGTCGGAGTCACCCTCGTGGCCGCCGGCACCGCGCTCGCCGTGCTGCGTCGCCGACGCGAGAGCTGACGGGCGTGGCATCCGTCGCCCTTCGGAGGCGGCGGCGGCGGACGGTGGTGCTCACGGGCTGCGGCGCGGCGGTGCTCGCCGTCGCCGCGACCGGGTGGGTGGGTGTGCAGGCGTGGCAGGCGGCCGAAGAGCTGGCCGCCGTCGTCCCGCTCGCCGACGAACTCGGCTCCGCCGTCTCCGCGCGCGACTTCGACGCCGCCCGGGAGGTCTCCGTCCGCTTCCGCACGCACGCCGACCGTGCGCACGAGCTGACCACGGGAGCGCTGTGGCCCGTCTTCGAGGCCGTGCCCGGCCTCGGCCCGAACCTCGCCGCCGTGCGCACCGTCTCGCAGCAGCTGGCCACGGTGGCCGGCTCCGTGGTGGACCCCGTGCTGGATGCCGCGGGCTCCCTCCAGGAGCGCCGCGACCCGCGCGCCCTCGCCGACACGTCGGAACCTCTGGCGAAGGCCTCGGCGGCGATGCTCGCGGCGCGTGATGCCGTCGATGCCGTGGACGCGGACGCTCTCGTGCCGCCGCTGGCCGACGGCGTCACGCGCCTGCGCGGGGCCCTGAACACCGGCGCCGGCGTCGTCGAGGGATTCGCCCAGGCGGGCGCCGTCGCGCCGGGCCTTCTCGGCGCCGACGGCCCGCGCGAGATCCTCGTGATGCTGCAGAACACCGCCGAGGTGCGCACCGGCGGCGGCATCACCGGCAGTTTCGTGCAGCTGCACGCCGAAGACGGCGGGCTCACGCTCGTGCGCCAGGCCGAATCCGGCGCGTTCGCGCCGCGGGATGCGGCCATCGCGTCCGTCCCGGATGCCGCCACGGCGCTGTACGGCGACGTGGTGGGACGCTTCGTGCAGAACGCCACGATGACCCCCGACTTCGCCGCATCCGCCCGCCTCGCCTCGGCGTGGTGGCAGTCGGCGTACGGGGTGACGCCGGACGCCGTGGTCGCGATCGATCCGCTCGTCCTGCGTGCGCTCCTGGCCGCGCACGGGCCGGTCGCCCTGCCCGATGGCACGCAGCTGAGCGCCGACGACCTCGTCCAACGCCTGCTGGTCGAGCCGTATCTGCACCTGGACGCCGAAGGTCAGACCGCCTACCTGCAGCAGGTCACCGCGGCGGTGCTCCCGGCGCTGACCGCCGACGCCGACCCGCTGGCGTGGGCCCACGCGCTCGCGCCGGTGATCGCGGAGGGGCGGATCTCGGTGTGGAGCGCGGTGCCGGCCGAGCAGGAGGCGCTGGCCGCGTCCGCGCTGGGCGGCCCCAGGGCGCGCCTGGAGGCGGCCGGGGACGACGCGTGGGCGGTGTACTTCAACGACGCCACGGGCGGGAAGATGGGCAGCTACCTCGACGCGGCGATCGAGGTCGAGGTCCGCGGGTGCGGCGACGGCCCGGCGGAGGCCCTCGTGCGCGTGGAGCTGGCCAACACGGCGCCGGCCGCCGTCTTCGACCTGCCGCTGAGCATGACCGGCGGCGGGCTGTGGGGGACCGCGGTGGGTGACATCGGCACCAACGTGACCGTCGCGGCGCCACCGGGCGCCGACCCGGCCGGGGTCACCGGGATGAAGGGCGCCGAGCCCGCGGCGCAGGCCCTCGACGGTACGCGCTCGGTCACCGCCGTCCGCGTGAACGTCTCGCCCGGTCAGGCCGAAACGGTCGAGTTCCGTTTCCTGCTGTCCGGCGGCGCGGCGGTTCCGCCCGTCGTGCTGCACACTCCGATGCTCGAGGCGGTTCCGGTGCAGGTGCTCGCCACGCCGGCGTGCGGGGGCTGACCGCTGCGAGATCGAACCCCGTGCGCGGCCGGTGAGACGCCTGCCGCGCACAGGGTTCGATGCTGCGGGAGCGTTCTCCCCAGTCACTCCTCGCGCCGACCGGACCGTGGCAGCGCCTCGCCCCGAGGCCCCTTCGCGACCACCGTTCGGTCGAGCTTTCACGATACAACCGCCCCCACGACTGCACCAGATGCCACCGGACCGCCCGCCGACACGCATGGCGAAGATCCCGTTTCGCTCGTGGTGCCGTGCAGTACACTGACCGTGCCTCCGATGCGGTTCCCGGGCTGTCCCCAGCAGTCTTGGTCGGGTCGTTTCCCCAAGCGATTCCGCGGGTCCGCATCGGAGCAGTGGGCCCTCTCCTGTCCCCAGTCCCACCGGCGGCTCGAGAGGGCCCGCGCCCTCCCAGGACGGCCGCATGCGCCGGCACGATGCCGCCGCGTCGTCCGGAAGGCGTTCAGACTCCGCCGCTTAGGATGAGGGCTTATGTGCGGAATCATCGGATACGTCGGCCCGAGACAGAGCCAGGACATCCTGATGTCGGGGCTGGCCCGACTGGAGTATCGGGGCTACGACTCGGCCGGCATCGCCGTCATCGACGGGGAGGGCGGCCTCGGCATGCGCAAGCGCGCGGGCAAGCTCGCGGTGCTGCGCGACGACCTCGCCGACCGGCCGATGCCCGACGGCACCACCGGCATCGGGCACACCCGGTGGGCCACCCACGGCGGCCCCACCGACGTCAACGCGCACCCGCACCTGGCCGATGACGGCAAGCTCGCCGTCATCCACAACGGCATCATCGAGAACTTCGCCGAGCTGAAGTCCGAGCTGGTGGGGGAGGGGTTCTCCTTCCGCAGCGACACCGACACCGAGGTCGCGGCCGTCCTGCTCGGCCGCGAGTACGCCGCCACCGGCGATCTCGCGCAGGCCTTCCGCGCCGTCGTGGCACGCCTGGAGGGCGCCTTCACGCTGCTGGCGATGCACCAGGACTCCCCCGGCGTGGTCGTCGGGGCGCGCCGCAACTCGCCGCTGGTGATCGGCCTCGGCGACGGGGAGAACTTCCTCGGCTCCGACGTCGCCGCCTTCGTCGAGCACACGCGCAACGCCCTCGCGATCGGGCAGGACCAGATCGTGGTCATCACCCCCACCGGCGTCGAGGTCACCGACTTCGCCGGATCACCGGTGGAGGTCGAGCCGTTCGAGGTGACGTGGGACGCCGCGGCCGCCGAGAAGGGCGGCTGGTCCTCGTTCATGGCCAAGGAGGTCGCCGAAGAGCCCGAGGCGGTCGCAAAGACCCTCCTCGGCCGCATCCACGAGGGACGCGTGGAGATCCCCGAGCTGGACGGCATGGACGACCTGCTGCGCGGAATCGACCGCATCCTGGTGATCGCGTGCGGCACCGCCGCGTACGCCGGCATGGTCGGAAAGTACGCCCTGGAGAGCTGGACCCGCGTGCCGGTCGACGTCGAACTCGCCCACGAGTTCCGCTACCGCGACCCGGTGCTCTCCCCCAACACGCTCGTGGTGTCGATCAGCCAGTCCGGCGAGACGATGGACACGCTCATGGCGGTCAAGTACGCCCGCGAGCAGGGGGCCAAGACGCTGTCGATCTGCAACACGCAGGGCGCGACCATCCCGCGCGAGTCCGACGCCGTCGTCTACACCCACGCCGGCCCCGAGGTGGCTGTGGCCTCCACGAAGGCCTTCGTCGCCCAGATCACCGCGCTCTACCTGCTGGCCCTGCACGTCGCGCGCCTGCGCGGCACGCTCTCGGCGGAGCAGCTGGCCGACAACGTCGCCGAGCTCGAGGCGATCCCGGCCAAGATCGTGCGCGTGCTGGAGACCGAGCAGGAGCACATCTCGCAGTTCGCGCACTGGATGGCCGACACGCGGTCGGTCCTCTTCCTCGGCCGCCACGTCGGGTACCCCATCGCCCTGGAGGGCGCGCTCAAGCTCAAGGAGCTCGCCTACATCCACGCCGAGGGCTTCGCCGCCGGTGAGCTCAAGCACGGCCCGATCGCGCTCATCGAGGCCGGTCAGCCGGTCTTCGTGGTGGTGCCGTCGCCCCGCGGGAGCGGCGACATGCACCGCAAGGTGATCTCGAGCATCGAGGAGATCCGCGCCCGCGGCGCGCGCGTCATCGCGATCGCCGAGGAGGGCGACGCGGCCGTGCTGCCCGTCGCCGATGAGGTGCTGCGCATCCCGCTGGCCGCGCCCATGTTCGAGCCGCTCCTGGCCGTCGTGCCGCTGCACATCTTCGCGATGGGCCTGGCCACGGCCAAGGGCCTGGATGTGGACCAGCCGCGGAACCTCGCCAAGTCGGTCACGGTCGAGTAGTCCGCTCCGCGCGGAGGCGGGAGAGGGCACGGGAGGAGCGCGCATGATCGTGGGGATCGGGGTCGACCTGGTCGACATCCCCCGCTTCGAGCGGTCGATCGCGCGCACCCCGCGGCTGCTGACGCGGCTGTTCGCGCCGAAGGAGCGGATGCTGAAGCCGCACTCGCTCGCGGCGCGCTACGCCGCGAAGGAGGCCCTCATCAAGGCGCTCGGCGGATCCGACGGCGTGCACTGGACCGAGATCGAGGTGGTCTCGGAGGCCTCCGGCCGCCCGCGCTTCGCCCTGTCCGGGTCGACGGCGAAGGCGCTGGCCGCCCGCGGAATCACCCGCACGCACCTCTCCCTCAGCCACGACGCGGGCCTGGCCACCGCGTACGTCATCGTGGAGTCGGAGGAGGCGGCATGAGCCGGCTTCCCGACGGGGTGATGCGCGAGGCGCGCATCGACGTGGACGCGATCACCGACAACGTGCGGCACCTGCGCCGCCTGACCGAGGCCGAGATCATCGCCGTCGTGAAAGCCGACGCGTACGGCCACGGGGCGTTCCGCTCCGCCGTCGCGGCGCTGCAGGGCGGAGCATCCCGCCTGGGCGTGGCCGACATCGCCGAGGCGCTGCGGCTGCGCCGCGAGGGCATCACCGCCCCGATCCTCGCGTGGCTGCACGCGCCGGGCACGTCGTTCGCCGAGGCGGTCGAGCACGACATCGAGGTGGGTGTGTCGGGCATCGATCAACTGCTGCAGGCCGCGGCCGCCGCATCCGGGAACCGCCCCGCCGCCGTGCACATCAAGATCGACACCGGCCTGTCGCGCAACGGCGTTCCGCCGGCGCAGTATCGCGTCGTCTTCGCGGAGGCCGCACGCCTGGAGCGCATCGGCAAGCTGCGCGTGGTCGGGCTGTTCTCGCACCTGTCCAACGCGTCCGACGCCGACGACCTCGCCGCGCTGCGCGTGTTCGAGGAGGCCGTGATCGAGGCCGCCTCCCTCGGGCTGAACCCGCAGCTGCGCCACATCGCCGCGACCCAGGCGGCCATCGCGCTGCCCGAGACGCGGCTCGGATGCGTGCGCATCGGCATCGGCCTGTACGGCCTGTCGCCCTTCGCCGACCGCACGTCGGCCGAGCTCGGACTGCGCCCCGCGATGACCCTGCGCGCCGCCGTGGCGGCGGTACGGCGCGTGCCCGCGGGCCAGGGCGTGTCGTACGGCTACGACTTCCGCGCCCCGCGCGACACGACCCTCGCCCTCGTCCCCCTCGGATACGCCGACGGAGTGCCGCGGCAGGCCTCGGGCACGGGACCGGTCACGATCGGCGGGCGGCGCTTCAGCGTGGCCGGTCGCATCGCGATGGACCAGTTCGTCGTGGACGTGGGCGATACGCCGGTCGCCGTCGGCGATGAGGTCGTGCTCTTCGGCGACCCCACGCTCGGCGTGCCGTCGGCGACGGAGTGGGCGGATGCGGCGGGCACCATCAACTACGAGATCGTCACGGGCATCGGCTCCCGGGTGCCGCGGCGGCAGGTGGCCGGATGAGCATCCCCGACGACCTCCTCGGCACGCGTGAGATCGACACCCCCGAGGCCATGCACGACCTCGGGGTGACGCTCGGGCGCGCCCTCGAGCCCGGTGACGTCGTCGTGCTCACCGGCGGGCTCGGTGCCGGCAAGACGACGCTCACCCGCGGCATCGGCGAGGGCCTCGGCATCCGCGGCCCCGTGCAGAGCCCGACGTTCGTCATCGCGCGCACGCACCCCTCGCTGAAAGGCGGAGCGCCGCTCGTGCACGTCGACGCCTACCGCCTCGGCTCGGCCGTCGAACTCGACGACCTCGACATCGACGTGCCCTCCTCCGTCGTGATCGTGGAATGGGGCCGGGGGATGGCCGAGCACCTCGCCGAGACGTGGTGGGAGATCGAGATCACGCCGCAGACCGGCGGGCGCGGTCTCGACTCCGCGTGCGGGACGATCGCCGGGCACACCGCCGAGCTCGACGCCGACGCCCCCCGCACCGTCGCCATCACCCGCCACCCGTAGCCCGCCGGCGGGCGAGGGATGCCGGGGGCGGATTACGCTGGGAGGGTGTTCCTCGGCATCGACACCTCCCTCGCCACGGCCGTCGCCGTCGTCGAGGCCGACGGGTACGTCGGGGCCGAGGCATCCAGCCCCGACCCGCTGGGGCACGCCGAGGTGATCGGCGACCTGCTCGCGCAGGTGGATGCGGCCGGCATCACGCACGTGGCATCCGGAATGGGCCCCGGCCCCTTCACGGGACTGCGCGTGGGGATCGCCGCCGCCCGCGCCTTCGCCCTCGGTCGTGACCTGCCGGTCGTGCCCGTGGTCAGCCACGACGCCGTCGCCCTCGGGCTCCTGCTGGATGCAGCCGTCGCCGGTGCCCCCGAGCCCGGCCGTTTCGCCGTCGTCACCGACGCCCGCCGGCGCGAATTCGCGTTCACCGTCTACGAGGGCCTCGACGACGACGGCCTGCCCGTGCGCGTGAGCGAGCCCGCCCTGTCGCCGCGCGAGGACCTGGAGGCGCGCGTCGCCGACCTCGGCGCGACCCGCCACGACGCGGCATCCGTGCCCGCGACCATGATCGCCCTCGCCGCCGCGCGCGCCGTGGCCGCCGGCCGCAGCATCGGCCCGTCCGAGCCGCTGTACCTCCGCTCGCCCGACGTCACGCTCGGGCACACACCGAAGAAGGTGCGCACGTGAACCTCCGCGCCGCCGAGGCCGCCGACCTCGATGCGATTCTGACGCTCGAGCGCGCCTCGTTCCCCACCGACGCGTGGAGCGAGGCGATGATGCGCGAAGAACTCGCCTCCCGCCACGGCTGGTACGTCGTCGCCGAGGAGGCGGGGATGCTCGCCGGGTACGCGGGGCTGCGCGCCCCGCGCGGGGCGAAGGACGCCGACATCCAGACGATCACGATCGCCGAGCCCTTCCGCGGACACGGCCGCGGACGGACGCTGCTGCGCGCGCTGCTCGCCGAGGCCGACCGGCGGGGCGTCCGGGAGGTGTTCCTCGAGGTGCGCGCCGACAACCCCGTCGCCCAGGCGCTGTACGCCTCGGAGGGGTTCGCCGAGGTGGGCCGCCGCCCCCGCTACTACCAGCCCGACGGCGTCGACGCCGTCGTGATGCGCCTCGACCTGCCCTCCTGGGCCGCCGCGCGCGCCGCCGCACCGTCGGAGGATCGCACGAAGGTCGGAGGATCCGCGGCGGATGCTCCGACCTCGGGCACATCCTCCGACCTCGGTGCGGGCCTGCGGACGCTCGGGGGCGCGGGAGCGACGTGCGACGTGGCGACGGGGTGGTGCACATGAGCCGCGAGCCGCTCGTGCTGGGCATCGAGACCAGCTGCGACGAGACCGGCATCGGCATCGTGCGCGGCC
>JADGMW010000512.1_pt1 | contig 15087 bp, 17 predicted proteins | sample 8641801 | NCBI WGS metagenome assembly JADGMW01 (sample SAMN16272018, study PRJNA661076) | feces metagenome | isolation source: fecal sample from diarrhoea affected cattle A | host: Bos taurus | place: South Africa: Lokaleng Village, Mahikeng | collected 2019-09
GGACGCGCAGTGGAGCGACGACTTCCACCACGCCGTGCACGTGGCGCTGAGCGGCGAGACCAGCGGCTACTACGCCGACTTCGCGCCGCTGACGGCGCTGGCCAAGGTGTGCGAGCGCGGGTTCTTCCACGACGGCACCTGGTCGTCGTTCCGCGGCCGCGAGCACGGGGTGCCGATCGACACCGAGCGGATGGCGACCTGGCGGCTGGTGGTGTGCAGCCAGAACCACGACCAGGTCGGCAACCGGGCCGTCGGGGACCGGCTCACCGAGCACCTGGACGACGACCAGCTGGCGTGCGCGGCGCTGCTGACCCTGGCCGGGCCGTTCACCCCGATGCTCTTCCAGGGCGAGGAGTGGGCGGCGTCCACGCCGTTCCAGTTCTTCACCTCGCACCCCGAGCCGGAGCTGGGCCGGGCCACCGCGGAGGGCCGGATCGCGGAGTTCGAGCAGATGGGCTGGGACCCGGCCGTGGTGCCGGACCCGCAGGACCCGGCCACGTTCCGGCGCTCGGTGCTGGACTGGGCCGAGGCGGAGCGAGGCCGGCACGCGGTGCTGCTCGGCGTCTACCGGGAGCTCGCCGCGCTGCGCCGGCGGTTGCCGGCACTCACCGACCCCGCCTTCGGCTCGGTGTCCTGCACCGCGGACGACGAGGCCCGGGTCTTCACGATGCGCCGCGGGGAGGTGCTGGTGGTGGTGAACCTCGGCGAGGCCGTGGCGCGGGTGCCGGCCTCCGGCGACCTGCTGTTCACCACCCCGGCCGGCGCCGAGCTCACCGCCGGCGTCCTCACCCTGCCCCCGCACGCCGGCGCCCTGGTCGGCTGAGCGACCTCTTCGCTGGTCGAGTAGCGAGCGCATCGAGACCGCCACACCAACCCAGACGGTCTCGATACACCGCCGCTCGTCCCTCACGGCGGCACTCGACCAACGAACCGACCCGCGCCCTCACGGCGGCACTCGACCAACGATCCGACCCGCGCCCTCACGGCCTCACTCGACCGACGACGGGGCGGCCGGCGGCGGCAGGGGTCAGTTGAGGTTGTTCAGGTCGATGACCTCGTCGTCGGCAGGTGCCTCGACCTCGACGTCCTTGTTGAAGTCCGAGAGGGTCACGGTGCCGCTGTCGGTGCCCTTGCGCTCGAGCTTGGTCAGGTAGTGCTCGCCTTCGACCAGGACATAGGCGGTCGAGGTCTCGTCGTCGGCGTCGGTGGCGTCGATCGCGATCGCCTGCTCGCCCTCGACGTCGGTGACGTCACCCTTCTCGTAGGTGCTGTCGTCGTCCTTCTCATCGACCGCGTCCTCGAAGAGCGAGTCCAGGTCGCAGACCTCGCCGAGACCGCCCTCGCCCTCGGGCTGGAGGACCCACTTGTCGCCGATCAGCTTGATCAGCTGGTCGGCCTGGGCGCCGCCCTGCGCCTTCCAGAACGCCTCGTCCGGGCGGAACCAGGTGGTGCCGTCCAGGCTGCGGATCTCCGCCGTCGCGTCACCCAGGGTGACCGAGCCGGTGCAGTCGCCGCCCTTGCTGGCGACCAGGTCCATGCCCAGCTCCTGGCCGTCATTGGTCAGGTCGCCGACCAGGCGCACCGACGTCAGCTCGCCGGTCGCCTTCCGGGCGGCCGCCATGATCTCGTCGGCCGACTGGTCGGTGAAGTCCTCTGCGGCCGCGGTGTCGCCGCCCTTGTTGTCCTGGTCGTCGTCCGAGGAGTCGCCGCCCCCGCACGCGGTCAGGAGTGCCAGCGTGCCCACCAGGCCGCCGATCATCTGCAGTCGCTTCATGTCTCTCTCCTTCACCTCATCTGCTCAGATCACCATGGTTCAGACAGCCACGCGAGCGTCTCCGACAGCCGCGCCGCTGCGGGGCGGCCGGTCGACCGGGCTCAGCGGCCGACCAGCTCCGCCACCCAGGCGGGCACCAGCTCCCCGGCCCGGCCCAGCCGGGTCTCGTCGAAGAGCGTGCTGCCGTCGCTGGGCTGCAGGTTCAGCTCCAGAGTGCGGGCGCCGTACGCCGCCGCGGCCTGGACGAAGCCGGCGGCGGGGTAGACAGCGCCGGAGGTGCCCACCGAGACGAAGAGGTCGCAGCTCTCGAGGGCGTCGAAGATCCGGTCCATCCCGTAGGGCAGCTCGCCGAACCAGACGATGTCGGGGCGCAGTTCGGCGCTGCCGCACCGCGGGCACGGCGGGTGGTCGGCCAGCGGCAGGTCCCACCGGGAGCGGCCCGCGCACCCCAGGCAGAGCGCGGAGAGCAGCTCGCCGTGCATGTGCAGCACCCGCCCGGAGCCGGCACGCTCGTGCAGGTCGTCGACGTTCTGGGTGACCACCAGCAGGTCGTCGCCGAGGTGCTCCTCCAGCCGGGCCAGCGCCCGGTGAGCGGGGTTCGGCTCGACCGCGGCGAGCGCGGCGCGGCGGGCGTCGTAGAACTTCTGGACCACCGAGGGGCGGCGCTCGAAGGCCTCCGGGGTGGCGACGTCCTCGACCCGGTGCCCCTCCCACAGCCCGCCGGCGTCGCGGAAGGTGGGTACCCCGCTCTCGGCGGAGATCCCGGCACCGGTCAGGACGACGACGCGCACGTCCGCTCCCTTCGGTGATGGACAGTGACGACATACCCAGCAGCCGGGTCGAAGGCACCTGCCTGCCACGTGCCGTATCTCACCTCGGGCTGCAGGCCGGCGGCCGCCATCGCGGCGTCCAGCTCGCCGACCTCGGTGATCGGGCAGTCCCCGGGCAGGTGCGCGGCGTCGGTGCCGAAACCGCAGACCACCCGGCCGCCGGGTGCGGTGTGCGCCGCCAGCCGGGCGGCCACGGCACCGAGGGTGCCCGGGTCCAGCAGCGGCACGATGTTGCCGGCGAGCAGCACCACGTCGAACCGCTCGCCCAGGTCCAGGGTGGCCAGGTCGCCGAGGCGCCAGTCCAGGTCGGGGGCCTCGGCGCGGGCCTGGGCCAGCATCGCGGCGTCCACGTCGACCCCGACGACCCGGTGGCCGAGCTCGTGCAGCCGTACCGCGACCCGCCCGGTGCCGCAGCCGGCGTCGAGCACCGAGGACGGCGGCGGCGCCAGCGCGGTCACGAACCCGGCCTCGCCGTGCACGTCGGCGCCGCGGGCGACGAGGGCCCGGAACCGCGCGGCGTACGCCGCCGCGTAGTCCTCGCCCTCGCCCGCCCGGGCGATCTGCTGCCAGCGTGTGCTCACCCGTCCAGTAGACCAGGGCACCGGGTCTCGGGGTCGGCTCGGTCCTCCCGCAGCCCGAGCGACTCGTCGCTCGCCGGCGGGTGCGGCGGATGGCCGGGGCTAGATAGCCTGAGCGGTGGGCAGGACGGTGATCTCGGTGAGGTTCACGTGGCGGGGCACGGCCGCCACGAACGCGACGGTCTCGGCGATGTCGGCGGACTGCAGGACGTCGATCTGCTCGAGCAGGTCGGCCATCAGCCGGCTCGCATCCGGGTCGGTGACGTGGTCGGGCAGCTCGGTGTCCACCATCCCCGGGGCGATGCTGGCGACCCGCACGCCCTTGCGCCCGAGCTCGGTGCGCAGCACCCGGACCAGCTGGGTGAGGAAGGCCTTGGTGCCGGAGTAGACCTGGAACTTCTCCAGCACGCGGGTCGCGGCGATGCTGGAGGTCACCACCAGGTCGGCGGACCGACCGGCGGCCGCGGCCTCCTCCAGGTCGCGCACCCACCCCCGGACGGTGTTCATCACGCCGGTGACGTTGAGGTCGATCTGGGCGTCCCAGTCGGCGACCTCGAGGTCGCCGATCGCCGAGATCAGCTGGACGCCGGCGTTGGCGAAGACCAGGTCGACGGTGCCCAGCTCGCGTGCCACCCGCTCCTGGGCCGCCGCGACGGCGTCCCGGTCGGTCACGTCGGTGGGGACGGCGAGAGCGCGGCCGCCGGCGGCGGTGATCCGCTCGGCGAGGTCCTTGAGCCGGTCCTCGCGGCGGGCCAGCAGCGCGACGCTCGCGCCGAGCTCGGCCAGCCGCTCGGCCGTGGCCTCGCCGATGCCGCTCGAGGCGCCGGTGACGACCGCGACCCGGCCGGCGAGCGGCGTACCGCCCAGCACCGGCGACGGGGCCTGGAGGCCGCTCTCGCCGGCGGCCGGGGTCTGCGTGGTGACGTCGTGGGAGGTCATGTGGTGCCTTCCTGATGGTCGTGCCGGGCCCCGTGGTCGGGGCCGCGCTGACCTCCTCGACGCTAGGAACCGACGGCGCCGGCGACCAGGCTCGCCCGTTCCTGGGAGTGCGACACCCCCTCAGACCAGGGCGGACAGGCTGCGGAGCCGCTGCTCGCTGAGGCTGCCCGGCGCCGCCTGGTAGACGACCAGCTCGTACCCGGGCCGATGGGCGACGTGGAAGGTGTGGAAGTCGATGACGATCTCCCCGGCGCTCGGGTGGCGCAGCGTCTTCTGCTCGTGGGTCTTCGGCTGGACGTCGTACCGCGCCCACCGGAGCGCGAAGTCGGGGTCGGAGCCCAGGCGCTCCAGCAGCTCGGCCTGCCGCGCACCGCGGCGCGAGAGCCCGGCGGTGGCGCGCAGGCTGGCGACGCACGACTCGGCGGCCCGCTCCCAGTCGGCGTAGAACGTCCTGCCCACCGGGTCCAGGAAGACCATCTCGGCAAGGTTCGCCGTGCTCGCGAACGGGGCCAGGAGCGCGGTCGCGAGCGGGTTCGTCTCGACGAGGTCGAGGAGCGGGTCGAGGACGAACGCCGCCGAGGAGGACCAGGAGTCCATCATCGCCCGCAGCGCCGGGTCCAGACCCTCGCCCTGGCCCGCCCAGGCCGGGTCCCAGCGCAGGTCCGCCAGGGCATAGAGGTGCTCGGCCTGGGCGTCGGTGAGCTCCAGGGCGCGGCTGAGCGCGTCCACGACCTGGCGCGACGGGCTGGTCTCCCGCCCCTGCTCCAGGCGGGTGTAGTAGTCGACGCTCACCCCCGCCATCATCGCCACCTCGTCACGGCGCAGGCCGGGCACCCGGCGCTGCCCCGGGGCGAGGATCGGCAGCGAGTCGACCGACGCGGCGGCGCGGCGGGCACGCAGGAACTCGCCGAGCGGCGCGCGGGACACGCCTGCGGACGTCGTCATCACACGGCTCCTGGCATCTCGAAACCATCCCAGGCGCCGCGGGCTCGGCGGCGCGGCCCCCCGTTACCCGCCCCGGGGTGGCTCATGCGGTGAGGTGGGACCACCTCGTCATCCGGTGCCGCAGGTCGAGCGTCGCGCCGTTGGTCGAGAAGGTGCCGTCGCCGCGGTGGTGGAACTCCCCGGCACCGCGGCGCTCCTCGTCGATCCAGGCCCGCACCGGCTCGACCAGCCACAGCCCGTAGTCGTCGACCAGGCGGCGATCGGCGACCCGGCACTCGAGGTTCGCGAAGCACTCCCCCACCAGCGGCGCGCCGACCTCCGCGGCCGGCACCGGCGTCAGCGCGAACCGCGCCCACTTGTCGACCTCGGCGCCCGAGACGTTGCCGATGTCGACCACCGTCTCCATCAGCTCGGCGCCCGGCACCGCGATCACGCACTCACCGGTACGCCGCAACGCATCGAACGAGTGGTCCCACGGCCCGAGCACCAAGGCGATCAACCCGCCGTGGACGACCGGCATGTTGAACCCGTTGGTCATCAGGTTCGCCCGCCCCTCGACCGCGGTGGAGACCAGGACGACGGGCCCGGGCTCGATCAGCCGGTGCACATGCTCGACGGGGTAGGGCTGGAACGGCGTCCGATCGCTCATGCGCCCCAGCCAACCGGGTCAGGGCCCGCGGCGGCGGGCTCACCGGCACCGATCCGCAGCGCTGCCGTGTCCTGGTAGTAGTGGACGAGATGCGCCACGCCGGCGTCGGAGAACGTGAAGAGCGAGACGACCTTCATCCGGACCTCGTGCGAGGCCGAGGAGAGGCGCCCGCGCAGGACCCCCTCGGTCATCACCCGGCCGTCGTCGATCACGTGCCAGTTCGCCTCCTCGGACACGACCTCGAACACGGCCCACGTCTGCGGGACCAGGCCGAAGAGCTCGACGAAGCCGGCGTGGCCTCGCCACGTTCCTCCGTGGGGTAGCGAGGCGGGGACCTCGACGAGGATGTCGGGGTCCAACTCCTGCAGCATCATCGAGATGTCCGCATCCTCCGGAGCCGCTCGGCAGTACTCGTTCTCCGCATCGAAGAACCGCCGGATCCTGGCCACCGGCGACGCCTCGGCCACCGAAGTTTTGATCATGGCGTCGATCATTCGTCGCCAACGTCACGCCGTCAACCCCGCCGTCCCGCGATTGACCCCCGGCAAGACGGATGCCTACGATCCCCTACGTGATAGTTGATGATTCGGCGTCACGGTTGAACGACCCCGACCGCCCCGACCGCCGATGACCTCCCCCGAGCTGCTCCGGGCCGAGAGCCTCCCGGTCGGACGCACCCTCGAGCTCGGGACCCACCACGTGACGCGCGAGGAGATCATCGACTTCGCCTCGCAGTGGGATCCGCAGCCCTTCCACGTCGATGCGGAGGCGGCGCGCGCCACCGTGTTCCGCGACGTGATCGGCAGCGGCCTGCACACCATGGCGATCTTCCAGCGATTGGCGGTCCTCGGCGCGTACCGCCACTGGGCGATCGTGGCCGGACGCGCGATCCGCGACGTCAGCCTGACGAGCCCCCTGCGCCCGGACACCACGGTGCGGGCCACGGTGACGGTCGACTCGGTCCAACCGCACACCGAGGAGCGCGCCCTGGTCTCGAAGACCGGGCGCGTCCTGCACGGCGACGAGGTGCTGATGACGCTCCACGTGGACGCCTACGTGCTGCGCGCATCCTGACCAACCCGACGCCTGCGGCCGGCGTCAAATCTTCGACGCAGCGAGACACGGTCCGTATGCTCGCCCTCGTGCCGACGCCATCCAAGCCCACGAAGAAGACCAGCGCTCGGGCGGCGAAGACCGCCCCGAAGACCGCCCCGAAGACAGCCCAGAAGACAGCGCCGCGCGGCTCCGCGAGCTCCACGCGCAAGCAGCTGATGGAGAACGAGGTCCTCGAGCACGCCACGAGGCTGTTCGCCGAGCGCGGCTTCACCGGCACCAGCCTGCAGGACATCGCGACCTCGATGGGCCTGAAGCGCCCGGCGCTCTACTACTACTTCAAGAGCAAGGAGGACCTGCTCGACCGGCTGATCGACCAGGCGATCACCGACCCGGCGGACGAGCTGCGGAGCATCGCCGCGCGCGCCGACCTGGACGCCGGCGAGCGGCTGCACGCGATCACGCACCACATCGTGACCGTGACCCTGCACCACACGGACCGCTTCCTCCTGCTGGTGAAGTCGGAGTCGGAGCTCTCCCCGGCCACCCGGAAGAAGTACGACGAGAGCCGGCGGGAGGCGACCGACGTCGTGACGGCCCTCATCGAGGAGGGCATCGAGGCCGGGGTCTTCCGGACCGTCGACCCGCGCATCGCCGCCTTCAGCGTCTACGGGATCAGCAACTGGGCGGCCTGGTGGTACAACGCCGATCGCCACGGCTCGATCGAGTCGGTCGCGGACCAGCTCGCCGACACCGCGCTGGCGGGGCTCCGGCGCAGCGAGCACAAGAGCGGGGGCGCGCTGACGACCGGGTCGGCGATCGCCGCGCTGCGCGAGGACCTGGACCGGCTCGAGGCCTCGCTCAAGCCGGCCCGGTCGGCGACGAGGCCCTGAGCCTCGGGCTCAGCGCATGTAGGCGCCACCGTCGGTGACCAGCACCTGGCCGGTCATCGCCGCCGCCCCGTCGGAGGCCAGGAAGGCCACGGCGTGCGCCGTGTCGTCGGGGACGAGCGCGCGCTTGAGCACCTGCGAGGCGATCGAGGCCTCCAGGGCGCCCTCGGCGACGACCGCGCGGGCCGCCGGCGTGTCCGTGTGACCGGGGGCCACCGCGCTGACGGCGATGCCGTCCGCGCCGTAGGTGACGGCCAGCGCCCGCATGACCCCCAGCAGCGCGGCCTTGCTCGTGACGTAGGGGAGGAACTCGGCGCTCGGCGGGAACCACTGACCGTCCGAGGAGATCAGGATGATCCGCCCGAAGCCGCGCTCGACCATGCCGGGAGCGAATGCCTGCGCCAGCCACAGCGCCGCTTCGACGTTCACGGCCATCAGGGCGCGCCACCGCTCGAGGTCGAGGTCGGCCAGGGACATCGGGTCGAGGTAGCCCGCGCAGTGCACGAGCACGTCGCAGCGCCCGTACCGAGCCAGGACCTCCGCGGCCGCGGCGCGCGTGGACGTCGCGGACGACAGGTCGCAGACCACGTCGCCGGTCCGGTCGAGCACCACCGTCCGATGCCCGGCGTCGCGCAGCGCGGTCACGATCGCCGAGCCGATCGCCCCGGCTCCTCCGGTCACCACTGCCACTCGCTGCTCGGCCATCGACCTGGCGCCCCCTGTCACGTCGCTCCGCGCCGGGTGGCGCAGCCGTCGAAGGTTACCGTCTCAGGCGTTGATTTTTCAACGCTCATGTCCCACGATGAGCGGGACCGTTCACCCGAGGAGCAGACCATGACGACGACCGACGTCCCGACCGGCGGCCACTACGACACGCTGAACGCCTTCTACGCCGCAGAGCAGCGCTACGTGACGACCGGCGGCCGGGCAGCGGGAGCGGACTTCAGCGAGCTGGCCGCGCTCTTCCATCCCGACTTCGTGTGCCACCAGGGACCGTCGCTCCCGTACGCGGGCGACTGGCACGGAGCCGACGGCCTCGAGCGGTTCTTCGAGGTCTTCACCGCGACCTGGTCGTCGCTCGAGCTCGGCGACATCCGCTACTTCTCCGGGGAGACCGGCGTCTCGATCACCATGCGCATGAGGGCCACCGCCCGTGCCACCGGCCGCACGCTCGACATGCCGGTCGCGCACTTCCTGATCATCGAGGACGGCCTCATCCGGGAGTTCAACGTCTTCTACGACGACCCGGTCGGGCTCCGGGAGGTCACCACGCCGGCCTGAGTCGCTCGGTGGGCCGACCCCCGTCGGGGCCCCGGCCCACCGCGTGGCGCTCGCCCTCAGTCGGCGACCGGGAAGCGCTCGCTCAGCCAGCGACCGACGTGCTGGGCCGAGAGCTCGGTGCCCGTCGGCCCGCCGGGGGTGAGGGGGCCGCCGAAGTGGGTCCCGGGGACCCGGACGTGCTTCTTGTCCGAGGACGGCAGGGCGCCGTACATCTCCCGGGCGTCCGCGGGGAAGCACGCCTGGTCGCCGGTCAGCTCGATCAGCAGCGAGGGCGCCGCGACGCTGCGGGCGTTCCTCACGAAGTGGGCCCGACTGGTGGTCGCCGACCAGGTGGACATCCAGGCGGCCGGCGTCGTGATCCGACCGAATCCGGCGAACCCGGAGTTCCCCAGATCGGGCCGCCTGCCGAAGAGCGACCCGTACGGCCGCTCGTTCCGGTCGAGCGACAGGTCGACCGAGCGGAGGTCGGCATCGGTGCGGTAGACGACCATCACGGTCGGTCTGAGGGCGCGGCGCCGGGCCTCGACACCGCTCGACGCGCGCTGGTGGCGGGTCTCGGCGACCGCGGCCGCGGCCAGCCGGTCGAGGCGCTGGACCCGCGCGACCTGCGCCGCCCGGTACCTCTCGACGAACTCGGGGTCGTACCTGGTCGGCTCGGGCGCCGGCCGGAACCCGTTCGCCGGGTCGTAGGGGTCCAGCGACGGGTCCGACGACCACGGGTCCGACTCGTCCAGCACCGACGGGTCGATCACCCGCTGGAGCAGTGCCCCCTGGCCCGGGTGCGGTGCGAGGAACACCGCACCGTCGGGCAGCGGCATCCGCGCCGCGGCCAGGTCGACGGCGGTTCCGTCCGGCGCCTCGCGCAGCCGCTCGCCGGGCGCCAGCGCCGCCTGCTCGTAGTAGAAGGCGAAGAGCGTGGCGCCCCCGGAGTGCCCGAGCGTCACCCGCGCCTCGAAGCCCCGGTCCTCGAGGAACGCCTGTCCCGCCGCCACGTCGAGCAGCGCCTGCTCGTGGAGGAGCCGGACGTCGTTGTTCGGCGACCTGGTGGTCTGCGTCCAGACGGCGACGCCGATCTCGAGCAGCGGCGCGACGAGGGGATGGTGCGCGACGTCCTCGCGCGGGTGCATGAGGCTGACGACCGTCCCGGCGCCACCGGCCGGCTCGCGGAGCAGGCCGGCGACGGCGGCGCCGTCCGCCGTCGTCAGACGGACCGCCTCGGTCCTCACCGTCGTCATGACCGCAGCTCGAGGCGGAGCGAGTTCTTGTCCCAACCGGCGATGCGGAAGCCGGCCAGCCCCGCGACGCAGCTGTACCAGACCGCGTGCCGGGCGCCCGTCGCCCGCCGGTCGATCTCGAGCGGCCCGTCCGAGCTGACCGCGAAGTACGGCCCGGTGCGGTCGACGCGGACCTCGGCCTCCTGGCGTGCCACCTCGACGACCGGCCGGTTCTCGGGCACGTCGAGGAAGTAGATGGTCGCCATCAGCGCGTCACCTCGTCGGGGCGGAGCAGCCCGTCCCACTCGTCCGCACGCGCGATGATCAGCTCCGCCTTGCGGTTCAGCAGCGCGTCCATGGAGGGCGCGCCCTGACCGACGACGTCCAGGAGCGCGTCGATGGTGAGGTTCGCGTCGACGTCCTCCTGCGGCGTGACCGGACGCAGCGCCCGCGTGATCTCGACGATGTAGCCGTTCGGGTCGTGGGTGTAGATCGACTCGATCGTCTCGTGCTGGACGCGCATCTCCGTCGGCCAGTCGCTGTCGTCGAGCCGGCGCTGGTACTCGTTGAGCGCCTCCTCGGACTCGACGTGGAGGGCCAGGTGACGCGAGCCGAGGAAGAACTCCGGGACCGAGTCGTCGAACTTCGCGTACGCGTCGCCGCGCGAGCCCGGCAGCGGCTCGAAGCCGAAGTAGTAGAAGAACGCGAGCCGGTCGCCGCCGCCGATGTCGAAGAAGAAGTGGATGAAGTCCGGGTGCTTCTCCGGACCCCAGCCGGCCGCGCAGATGGAGTGCACGACGGGGAACCCGAGCACGTCGCGGTAGAAGGTGACCGTCCCGACGGGATCGAAGGTCGGGAAGGCGGCGTGGTCGACTCCGCGGACCAGGTGCTGGCCCTCGAGGCTGTCACTCATCGGTTCACTCCCGTCCCGACGACGTCGTGGGCCGTCGCCGTGGTGTCGTAGAGGTCGGTGCCGGACTCGAGGAGGGAGCCGGCGCCCGGGATCGCGGCCGGCAGGTTGAGCGCCCGCAGGATGCTGAACGCACCGGCGGTCGCCGCGCTGATCACCGGCAGCCCGAACTCCTGCTCGGCCTGCGCGACCAGCGGGAGCGACGGCATCTGCACGCAGGCGGAGATGACGAGCGCGTCGACGCCGGTGAGGTCGAGCTCGCGGGCTGCGGCCATCACCCGAGCGCCGTCGATGCAGCCGACCGCATGGTTGTCCTCGACCTCGAGGGCGCGGTAGTCGGCGACCGCGACGCCCTCGTGCTCGATGTAGTCGACGACCTTGCGGGCGAGCGGCGCCATGTACGGCGTCACGATGGCCACCCGGCGCGCCGACAACGCCTCGAGCGCCTCGAGCAGCGCACCGGCGCTCGACCGCACCCGGGCCGACGACTCGCCGGTGGCGAGCTGCTCCGCCACGAGGGACTCCACCCGGTGGTGCTCACCGAGCTCGCCTGCCATCAGAGCGACCAGGCACGCGTACAGGATCACGTCCGGCCCCGCGTCGGCAACCTCCATGACGCACCGCTCACGCTGCACGTTCATGGCCGCGAGGCCGGCCGGGGTCACCGCCGTCATCCGCATCCGCGAGGAATGGAAGCTCACGTCGAGACCCTCCTGGCGGCGCAGCAGCGCCGGCAGCTCGGTCTCGACCGTCACGTTCGAGCTCGGGACGATCAGTCCCACACGTCTCAATGTCATGGATCTCCTCGGTGTCAGGGGACCGTTCTACGCGAGTTCGTCGTCCTAGTCAAACTATTGACGCACAAGTCGAGACGACAGATACTCGGCCTACCTCCGCGACGGCGCGGAGGGCCGATGCGGAGCGAAGGGGAAGACACCGTGGGACGACTCGACGGGAAGGTCGCGTTCATCACCGGCGCGGGCCGCGGGCAGGGGCGGGCGCATGCGATCCGGCTGGCGGAGGAAGGGGCGGACATCATCGCCCTCGACGTACTGGAGGACATCGAGGGAATGCCCTACCCGATGGCCTCGATGGCCGATCGGGACGCGACGGTCGCCGCCGTCGAGGCGCTGGGTCGCCGCATCCTGTTCGAGAAGGCGGACGTGCGCGACCTGGCGCGCCTGCAGGAGGTCGCGGCGCTCGGCGTCGAGCAGCTCGGCGGCATCGACATCGTGGTCGCGAACGCCGGGGCGGGCACCCCGGCGGTCTCGTACGAGATGAGCGAGCAGACGTTCACGGACATGATCGACCGCTTCCTGACCAGCACCTGGCGCACCCTCCGCGCGGTCGCGCCGCTGATGATCGAGGCCGGGCGAGGAGGGTCGATCATCGTGATCTCGTCCACCTCGGGCCTGGTCGGCGTCCCGGGGATGGCGCACTACGTGGCGGCCAAGCACGGGGTGACCGGCCTGATGAAGGCGTTCGCCATCGACCTCGGCCCCTTCGACATCCGGGTCAACGCGGTCGCGTCGTCGAACGTCAACACGCCGATGATCCAGAACCCCGCCATCCGCGGCGCCTGGTCCGGCAAGGACGACCCGAGCCACGAGGACGTCGTCCGCGCGATGTCGGCGATGCACATCCTCGACGTGCCCTGGATCGAGCCGGTCGACGTCAGCCACGCGGTGCTCTGGCTGGCCTCCGAGGAGGCGCGCTACGTGACCGGCTCGACGATCCCGGTGGACGCCGGCGCGCTCGCCCCGTTCACCATCCCGCACGGCACCGCCTGAGCGGAGAACCAGTCCCTCCGCGGCCGACGCACTGCTCGGCCGCGGAGGGGACGGGCGCGTGACTCAGCGCCCCATCCGGGCGACCACGTCGTCGCGCAGCACCTTCTTGTCGAGCTTGCCGACCTGCGTGCGCGGCATCGAGGCGACGATCTCCACCCGCTCGGGCCACTTGTACTTCGCCACGCCCATCCGGTCGAGGTGCTCCTGGAGCTCGGGCACCCCGAGGGCCGGGTCGGAGGTGACCAGGTAGGCACAGGCGCGCTCCCCGAGCACGTCGTCCGGCATCGCCACCACGGCCGCCTCCTCGATGCGGGGATGCTGGCGCAGCAGGTGCTCGAGCTCCTCGGCGTTGATCTTCTCGCCGCCGCGGTTGATGAGGTCCTTGATCCGGCCCTCGATGGACAGGTAGCGCTGGCCGTCGTGCACCTGAACGCGCGCGAGATCGCCGGTGCGGTAGAAGCCGTCGCTCGTGAACGCCCGCGTGTTGTGCTCCGGCGAGGCGAAGTACCCGGGGATCGTGTACCAGCCGCGGCACGCCATCTCGCCGACCTCGCCGTCCGCGAGCTCGCGCTCCGTGCCCGGCTCGAGGATGCGGACCTCGTCGTCGGAGGTCAGCGGCGGCCCCACCGTGGTGCTCCGCAGCTCGCGCGGCCCGTCGAAGGGGGTCAGCGTGAACATCCCCTCGCCCATCCCGAAGGTCTGCCCGACCCGCGCACCGAAGTGCTCGACGCGGGAGAAGACCTCGTCGGGCACCTTGGCACCCGAGAGCACCACGGTGCGCAGGTGCTGCGCCGCCCCGGCGTACTCCTCGGAGAGGATCCAGCTGAACATGCCGTGGCCGAAGATGGTGTCGTCGACCCGGTGCTCGCGCATCATCTCCAGCGCCGCGGCCCGCTCGGACGGCGGCAGCACGAGGCATCCCCCGACCGCGTGCGTGGCGTGCAGACCGCAGGTGATGCCGGCGTTGTGGACGAAGGGCCCCGCATGGGCGGTCACGCTGCGCTCGCTGCGCCCCAGCGCCTGCGACCAGGCCAGCGCGTTGTTCCAGTACTCGCCGTGCAGCCGCGCGATCACCTTCGGCACGCCCGTGGTCCCTCCGGAGAGCTGATAGACGGCGACGTCCTCGGGGCCGATGCCGGACTGCGCCGCCTCGACCGCCCGCCGCGCCTCGTCGGGCGCGATGCCTGCCCCGAGCCCCTCGATGGGCTCGCCCCCGGACGGCGCGGGCCGTCGGCTCCCCACCGTGAACAGATGGCGCAGGGTCGAGCTGGCGGCGGCCTGGTCGCGGGCGAAGGCGACCATGTCGAAGCGGTCCGGGCGGGAGTCGTCGACGATGTGGCCGACCGCGCCCACGGCCGACGCGACGTGCCCGATCTCGTGGGCCCGGTGCCCGGCGAGGGTGGCGACCGGGATCGCGCCGGCCTTCAGGACGCCGTACCAGGCGATGACGGGCTGGATGCCGTTGAGCACCTGGAGGAGGACGGGGTCGCCGGGCCGCAGACCGCGTTCGAGGAAGCCCGCGGCGACCTGGTCGCTCCTGCGGTCGAGCTCGGCGTAGGTGATGCTCGCGTCGCGGTCGATGACGGCCGTCCGCGCACCGTGCTCGGCCGCGACCGCCCGGAAGCGCTGCACGAGCGGATCGGCGCTCCAGAGACCGCTCGACAGGTACCGGTCGACCCGCTCGGACGGATAGGGGACGACTCGCGGGTCAGACATGCACGACTTCCTCACCAGGGCGAACTTGATGCCGATTATTCGACACAATCGTCAATTTAACGGCTGCAGCGACTCGGCACCAGACTTCATGACGCTTTTGTCGAAAGATTGACACCGTGGAAAACGCGCCCCTACGGTCGAGCCATGACCCTATGTGAGACCGACCACACCGATCCTCGCGCCGGCCTGATCGGGGCGAGCCGATGACCGCCGGGAGGCTCGCCGGCAAGGTCGCCATCGTGACCGGCGCGGCGAGCGGGATGGGCGCGGCCGAGGCCGCGCTCTTCGTCGAGGAAGGCGCGACGGTGGTCCTGACCGACATCGCCGACGACGCCGGCTCGGCCCTCGCGGCCAGCCTCGGCGACGCGGCCGAGTACCGCCACCACGACGTCGGCGACGAGGGGGAGTGGGAGGAGCTGGTCTCCTCCGTCGTCGCGGCGCACGGCGGCGTCGACGTCCTCGTGAACAACGCAGGCGTCTCGCTGGCCGGAGCCGTCGAGCGAGAGCTCGTCGACGGC
>JADGMW010000513.1_pt1 | contig 15058 bp, 11 predicted proteins | sample 8641801 | NCBI WGS metagenome assembly JADGMW01 (sample SAMN16272018, study PRJNA661076) | feces metagenome | isolation source: fecal sample from diarrhoea affected cattle A | host: Bos taurus | place: South Africa: Lokaleng Village, Mahikeng | collected 2019-09
CAACGATGGCGCCGAGCAGGGCGCCATCGTTGTGATGATGGCCCTGCCGTTCATCGGCAACGAGGTGAAGGGGGCGGCGCGCTGGATCAACCTCGGCCCGTTCAGCCTGCAGCCCTCCGAGTTCGCCAAGCCCGGCCTGATCGTCTTCGCCGCCTGGATGTTCGCCGAGGCGCAGAAGGGGGAGGGGGTCCCCGGCGTCTCGATCGCCTTCGGCTTCTGGGCCCTGACCGTCGGCCTGCTGCTGATCCAGCCGGACATCGGCCAGACCCTGCTGGTCACCACCACCTTCATGGCCGTCTTCTTCATGGCCGGCGTGCCGCTGAAGTGGGTCGCCGTCCTCGCCGCCGCCGGCATGGCCGGCCTCGTGTCGCTGTACTTCGCCTTCGGCCACATGCGCGACCGCCTCAGCCGCTTCCTCTCGCCCGAGACCACCGACACCCACCAGATCGACCGCGCCTCCGAGGCCATCCGCGCTGGCGGCCTGGTCGGCCGCGGGGTGGGCGAGGGGGTGATGAAGCGGCACGTGCCCGACCTGCACACCGACTTCATCTACTCCGTCGGCGCCGAGGAGTTCGGCCTCGTCCTGTCGCTCACCATGATCGGCCTCTACGCCTTCATCGTCGTGCGCGGCATGAAGCGGGCGATGAAGCTGAACGACTCCTACGAGCAGACCGCCGCCGCGGGGCTGTTCATGCTGATCGGCCTGCAGGCCTGCATCAACATCGCGGTCAACCTGAACCTGATCCCGACCAAGGGCATGACCCTGCCCTTCATCAGTTACGGCGGCTCGTCGATGCTGGCCATGGGCCTGACCATGGGCCTGGCGCTCGCCCTGACCCGCCGCCGTCCCGGCGCCTACGAACCCGGCGCCAGCCTGCCGCAGCGGCGGCGGATTTTGCCCTAGGGAGTCCCATGTCCAGAGTCTGCGTCGTCGCCGCCGGGGGCACCGGCGGGCATATGTTCCCCGCCGAGGCGCTGGCCCGCGAACTGTCCTCGCGGGGATGGCGCATCGTGCTGGCCACCGACCATCGCGGCGAGCAGTACGCCCACGCCTTCCCGGCCGAGGAGCGGATCGCGCTGGACGCCGCCACCGGGCGGGGGCCGATCGGGATGGCCAGGGCCGGTCTGACCATCGTACGTGGCGTGGTTCAGGCCCGGGCGGCGCTGAAGCGCCTCGACGCGGTGGTGGTGGTCGGTTTCGGGGGCTATCCGTCGGCGCCGGCCCTGCTGGCGGCGCTCAGCCAGCGGCGCCCGACCCTCTTGCACGAGCAGAATGCGGTGCTGGGCCGCACCAACCGCTGGCTCGCCCCCTATGTCGGAGGCATCGCCTCGTCCTTCCCCGACCTGCAGAAGGTCCCGCAGGGCGTCGGCGCCCGCGTCACCCTGATCGGCAATCCGGTTCGCTCCGACATCCGCGCCCTCCACGAACGCCCCTTCGCCGCCCCCGCGCCGGGTGAGCCGATCCGTGTGCTGGTCACCGGCGGCAGTCAGGGCGCGCGCATCCTGTCAGAGACCGCGCCCCGCGCGCTGGCGGCGCTGCCCGAAGCGATCCGGTCACGCCTCAAGGTGCAGCAGCAGTCCCGCCCCGAGACCATGGAGGCGGCGCGCCAGATCTATCTCGACGCGGCCATCGACGCCGAGGTGGCCCCCTTCTTTCGCGACATGGCCGCCCGGCTGTCGGCGGCGCATCTGGTCATCGGCCGCGCCGGGGCCTCGACCTGTTCGGAGCTGGCGGTCGCCGGCCTGCCGTCGATCCTGATCCCGCTGAAGATCGCCATGGACGACCACCAGCGCTTCAACGCGGCCGGCCTCGCCGCCGCCGGCGGGACCGAGATCCTGCTCGAGGACGAGGTCACGGTCGAGCGGCTGACCGGGACCCTCGCGACCCTGCTGGGCGACCCGGCCCGGCTGGAGGCGATGAGCCGCGGGGCCCGGTCCGCCGCCCTGCCGGACGCGACCCGTTCGCTGGCTGATCTGGTCGAGGCGGCCGGGCGAGGCCGGGGCTAGCGCCGGGCGGCGCGCGCGGGCGCGGCGAACAGGGCGTTGGCGGCGGTCCGCGCGGCGGCGGCGTCGGCCACCGGCGTGGTGCGCGCCTGCTCGGTCGGCGCGCAGGCCGCGGCGAGGGTGATGGCGCCGGGCGATCCGGCGGCAGGGGCCGAGCGCTCGGCCGGCCCGCTGTCGGTCTTCATGTGCGTTGCGCCGGTGTAGAGGGCGGTCCGCACCGTGCGCGACGTGCCGGCGGCGCAGTCGATCTCCCATTCCATCGCCAGGGTGTCGGCGCCGTTGGGAATGGCGTCCTTGAGGAACAGCCAGGTCCAGGTCCGCTTCAGGGCGCCGTCCTCTGACGGCGTGGTCATGTAGCCGGCGACCCCGGGGGCGGCGAACACCTGCCGCATCGGCGCGTCGAAGCCCACGGTCGCGTCCTGGGCCAGCGCCGCCGACCCGCCAAACAGGAAGGCGCAGCAGGATGCAATCTTGAGTGCTGTATTCACGGAACAATCCCCTCCAAATCCCCGCGGGCACTATCCGGCGAAAACGCGGGTATGCAAACCTCCTTCGCGCAGACGATTATGGATAAGTCGATCCGCCGCCGCCTGAAGGACCCATGCCCCCATTCGTCACCGATCTGACCCATGAGGTCTTCCGCCTGTGGCGGCGGCTCCACTGGCTGCCGGAATGGGCCGTGGTGGCGATCATCGTCATGGCCTTCGTCTTCATCGGCTGGGCCGCCAACCAGATCGTCTTCGCCCTGCTGAAACTGACGGTCAGGAAGCGCGACGCCTTCTGGCGCGGCGTCGTCGGGCGGGCGCGGCTCAAGGTGCGGATCGCCGTGATGATCGTCGCCATGGCCCTGGCGGTGACCGTCTCGCCGCTCGATCCGGGGCCGTCGGAGTTCATCCGCCAGGCCCTGCTGTTCCTGTTCGTCCTGACCATCGGCTGGATGCTGATCGGGGCCTCGGACATGTGGGCGGTGGTCTATCTGCGCCGCTTCAACATGGCGACGGAAGACAATCTGATCGCCCGCAAGCACATCACCCAGATGCGCATCCTGCAGCGGGTCGCGGCCCTGTTGATCGGCACCGTCACCCTCGGCCTGGCCCTGCTGACCATCGGCGCGGTGCGCCAGTGGGGGATGAGCCTGCTGGCCTCGGCCGGCGTGCTCGGCATCATCGCCGGCTTCGCTCTGCAGCCGCTGTTGACCAATCTGATCGCCGGCGTCCAGATCGCCACCGACCAGCCGATCCGCCTCGACGACGCCGTCATCGTCGAGGGCGAGTGGGGGACGATCGAGGAGATCACCTCCACCTATGTGGTGGTCAAGCTGTGGGACTGGCGGCGGATGATCCTGCCGCTGACCTATTTCATCCAGAAGCCGTTCCAGAACTGGACCCGCGAGACCTCGCGGCTGATCGGAACGGCCTTCCTCTATGTCGACTACGAGGCCCCGATCGACCGTCTGCGCGCCGAACTGGAGCGCATCTGCCGCGCCAGTCCGCACTGGGACGGCGACGTCATCAGCCTGCAGGTGACCGACATCACCGACAGGGTGGCGCAGGTCCGATGCCTGGCCAGCGGCCGCAATGGCGGTGTGGTGTTCGACCTGCGCTGCGAGATCCGCGAGAAGATGCTGGCCTTCATGCGCGATCACTGCCCCGAGGCCCTGCCGCGCGACCGCCAGCTGAACGCCCCCCTGGAGCCCGGCCAGACGCCCGCCGGATCGTAACCGCCCGTTGACGGCGGCGGCCTAGGCTGGGTCCATGACGAGCTTCATGACGCTGGACTTCGCCGACGGAGACCGCCCGGCCCTCCTGGCCCGCGTGGCCGCCATGGCGCGCGGGCCGTACGGCTATGTCGTCACGCCCAACGTCGATCACGTCATCAAGCTGATGGACGGGCGTGTCGAGCCGGACGTCTACCGCGGCGCCGCGCTGAACGTCTGCGACAGCCGCATCCTCGCCCATCTCGCCCGGTTCAGGGGCAAGCGGCTCTCGGTCTATCCCGGCTCGGACATGACCGCCGACCTGCTGGCCTCGCCGCTGGCGGACGGCCTGATCATCGGCGTCTTCGGCCCCGATCGCGCCGCCTTCGACGATCTCGCTGCCCGCTATCCCGGTCGTCGCTTCACCTTTATTGAGGCCCCGATGCTGACGCCGGGAACCCCCGGCTGGATCGCCGCCGTCGACGCCGCCGCCCGCGCCGACTGGGACGTGCTGCTGGCCTGCGTCTCCTTCCCGAAGCAGGAGCGGTTCGCCTACGCTCTCGCCGCCGCCGGCCGTGAGACCGGGGTGACCCTGTGCGTCGGCGCCTCGGTCGACTTCCTGACCGGCCGCCAGCAGCGCGCCCCGCGCCTGTACCAGCAACTGTCGCTGGAATGGCTCCACCGCCTGCTGACCCAGCCGCGCCGCATGTTCCGCCGCTATGTCATCGAGGGCCCGGCGATCTTCGGCTGGTTTGTGCGGACTGAGGTCATGGGACGGGGTTGAGACCCGCCGGCGCCCATCCGTCAGCGATGCCGGGGGAAGGAATTTATTCCCACAACGATCTTGACGCCCGACCGGGTCTCACCATCTCGGAGGACGGGACGGTCTTTGACAGGTTGAACGAAGGGGCAGGAGAAAGGCCCGGGTGCGAAATTTCCGATAACCTGGCACTGTTCAGAGGAAGCTCACCTCAGACGCGGCGCCCTGACGATTGAATCGATGGACGAATCTCCTTGGCGGGCCATTGGCGCTGTTGGCACGCTGAATTCGCAAAACAGTGCCAAACGGCCGGCGCCGCCAGGGACGCTCGCCTAGGCCGCCACGATCTCTTCCGCCTGGCTCAGATCGACGCTGACCAACTGGCTCACCCCCCGCTCGGGCATGGTCACCCCGTACAGCCGGTCCATCCGGCTCATGGTCACCGGATTGTGGGTGATGACGATGAAGCGGGTGTCGGTGCGTTTACGCATCTCGTCCAGCATGCGGCAGAAGCGGTCGACGTTGGCGTCGTCCAGCGGCGCGTCGACCTCGTCGAGCACGCACACCGGGGCGGGGTTGGCCAGGAACACCGCGAAGATCAGCGCCGCCGCCGTCAGGGCCTGTTCGCCGCCCGACATCAGGCTCATCACCGACAGACGCTTGCCCGGCGGGCAGGCGTAGATTTCCAGTCCCGCCTCCAGCGGATCGTCGCTCTCGACCAGCTTCAGCTCCGCCTGCCCGCCGCCGAACAGGGCCTCGAACAGGGTCTTGAAGTTGTCGTTGATGATGTCGAAGGCCGCCACCAGCCGCTCGCGGCCCTCGGCGTTGAGTTCATCGATGCCGTCGCGCAGCTTGGCTATGGCCTGGGTCAGGTCGGAGCGTTCGACCTTCATGGTCTGCAGCCGGTCGCCGTATTCGCCCGCCTCGTCCTCGGCGCGCAGGTTGACCGGACCCAGGGCCTCGCGTTCGCGCTCCAGGCCATAGAGCAGGCTCTCGGCCCCGGCGGCGTCCGGCGGGCGGGCGATGGCGTCGTCCTGCAGCTTCTGGCCCAGCTCCTCCGGCGACATCTGCGCCGTCTCGCGGACATTGGCCTCGGTCTCCGCCAGCTTTTCGGCGGCGGCCTCGGCCCGCGCCGCCAGTCCGGCCCGCGCCTCACGCGCCGAGGAGGCCGCGCTCTCGGCCGCACGCGCCGTCCGGTCGGCCTCGGCCGCCTGGCCCTCGGCGGTCGCCAGCGCATCCGCCGCCGCCTTGCGCCGGGTCTCCGCCGTGGTCAGGGCGTCCAGCAGCGATGATCGCTGGGCCGCCAGCCGCTCCGGCGCCTCGGCCGCCGCCTTCAGCCGCGCCGCCGTCTTTTCGGCGTCCTTCTCGAGCGTGGCGATCCGCGCCTTGGCGTCATTGGCGCGGCCGACCCAGCCGACGCCTTCGCGGTTCAGCGCTTCCAGCCGCGTCTGGCGTCCGGCGATCTCGCGGGCCTCGGCGTCGCGCTCCACCCGCGCCGTCGCCGCGGCGCCACGCGCCGCGTCCGCCGCCGTGCGCGCGGCCGCCAGTTCCGCCCGCAGGCCGTCGAGGGTCTCGGAGGGCGCCTCGCCCCCCTGCGCCTCGGCGAGGGCGGCGTGCGCCGCCTCGACCTCGGCCGTCAGCCGGGTCAGGGTCTCGTCCAGGGCCTGGGCCCGCGCCTCCCTGCGCGCCTGCTCGCGGGCCAGGGTCTCGACGCGCTCGCGCGCCGCGGTCACCGCCTTGTCGAGCGGGAAGGGCGCCGCCCGGGCGGCCCTGACCGCCTCCTCGGCGATCCGGAACGCCTCGCTCGCCGACCTCAGCGCCGCCTGCGCCTCCTCCAGTTCGGGCCGGCCGTCGTCGATTTCGCTTTCCAGCTCCGCCAGCCGGGTGCGCTGGGCCAGCCGCACAGCCGCCGGCCGCGGCGCCTCGGCGCGCTGCACGAACCCGTCCCAGCGCCACAGGTCGCCCTCGCGGGTGACCAGCCGCGCCCCGACCGGCAACGTCTTCGCCAGCGCCCCGATCTCCGACTGCGCCGCCACGCCGCACAGGGCCAGCCGCGCCTTCAACTGCTCCGGGGCCGTCACATGGCCCGCCAGCGGCTCGACGCCCTGCGGCCAGGCGGGCGCGGGCGCCTCGGCCCCGGCCCAGTAGGCGGCCGCCCGCGCGTCCAGCGCCGCGTCCAGATCGTCGCCCAGCGCCGCCGCCAGCGCCGCCTCATAGCCCCGCTCGGCCTGCACCTGATCCAGCGCGGGCGGGTGCTCGCGCTTGCCCTGGACCAGCAGCTGCGCCAGGCCGCGCGCCTCGGTCTGCAGCCGGCCCAGCCGGTCCTCCGCCGCGCGCGTCGCCGATCGCGCCTCCTGTTCGGCGCGGGCCCGGTCGCCGCGCGCCGCCTCGGCCGACTCGACGGCCGCCCGGGCCGCGGCAAGCTCGTCCTGGGCGTGGGTCAGCGCCGTTGCGGCCGCCTCGATTTCCGGCCGCTCAAGGGGGCCCAGCGCCTCGCGCTCGGCCCTGGCCGAGGCCAGCTGGGCTTCGGCCCGCGCGACCCGGGCCTCGGCGTCCCGCTTTCGCGCCGTTTCGGCAGAGACCCGCGCCTCGACGGAGGCGACCGCCCCGGCCACCCGCTCGACCTCGGCGTCCGCCGCCTGACGCGCGGCCTCGGCCGCGGCCAGCGCCGTTTCCAGTTCAGGGCCGCGCGACGGCGCCGCGGAAATCTCGGCCGTCAGGACCTCCAGCATCGCCCCAAGCCGGTCCAGCTCGCCCTCGGCGTCGCCGGCCATGGCCCTTTCGCGCTCGATGTCGGCGGCGATGCGCGCGGCGTCGGCGGTCAGCCGCTCGACCTCGGCCCGCGCCGCCTGCTCGGCCATGTCCAGCCGATCGCGCTCGAGGCTGGCCCGGTGCAGCAAGGCCCCGGCCACCGCGTCCTCCTCGCGCGCCGGCTTCAGCGCCTCCTGGGCGTTCAGCGAGGCCGTCTGCGCCCGGCCCGAGGCGGTGGTCGCCTCCAGCACGGCGCGGTCGGCCTCGGCCAGCTCCTGCGCCGCGCCCTCCGCCGCAGCGCGCGCGTCGTTCCAGCGCACGAACAGCAGCGCCGCCTGCAGGGCCCGGATCTCGGCCGAGATCTTCTTGTATTTCTCCGCCTGCCGCGCCTCGCGCTTCAGCCGGGTCAGGGTGGTCTCCAGTTCGCGGCCGATGTCGTCCAGCCGCTCGAGATTGGCCTCGGCCGCCTTCAGCCGCAGCTCGGCCTCGTGCCGCCGGGTGTGCAATCCGGCCACCCCGCCGGCCTCTTCAAGGATGCGGCGGCGGTTCTGCGGCTTGGCGGCGATCAGTTCGCTGATCTGGCCCTGCCTCACGAGGGCGGGCGAGTTCGCGCCGGTCGAGGCGTCCGCGAACAGCAGTTGCACGTCGCGGGCCCGCACCTCCTTGCCGTTGATGCGATAGGTCGAGCCCTGGCCGCGATCGATGCGGCGCGACACCTCCAGCACCGGGCTGTCGGTGAACGGCTGCGGCGCCCGGCGCTGGGCGTTGTCGATGGTCAGCTGGACCTCGGCGTGGCTGCGCGGCGGACGGTTGGCGGCGCCGGCGAAGATCACGTCGTCCATGCCCTGGCCGCGCATGGCCTTGGCCGAGTTGGCCCCCATGACCCAGCGCAGGCTCTCCAGCACATTGGACTTGCCGCAGCCGTTGGGGCCGACCACGCCGGTCAGGCCCGGCTCGATATGCACCTCGGCGGGGTCGACGAAGGACTTGAAACCGACGAGCCTGAGGCGCTGGAACTGCATCCGGCTAGTGGGTCACCGGCCGTCGAGCAGCGGCTGGATGAGGGGCTCGAAGGCGGCGACGTCGAGCGCCGGCATGGAGTCCGGCGTGCGCTGTCCGTTGAGGAAGAAGCTCGGCGTCGAATTGACCCCGTCGGCGAAGGCCTGATCGGCCCGCGCCTCGACCTCGGTGAAGGACGCCTCGTTCGAAAAACAGGCGTTCATCTGCTCGCGTGTCAGACCCCCGGCCGCGCCCGCTGCGGCCAGCCAGCCGATCACCGTCTGCTGCGCCGGCGGGCCGGGCTGGGCGTAGAGCCGCGCCTGGCCGCGGAACAGGGCGTCCAGTACATCGTCGAACTTCTCTTCCGGCGCGCAGCGCGCCACCACGGCGCCGGCGATGGCGACCTGCGGCGGCTCGGTCGGCAAGTCGCGGAAGGCCACCCGCACCTCGCCGGTGTCGACCCACCGCGCCTTGAAGCCCGGGAAGTCGTTGTTGTGCCAGTCGGCGCAGTGGCTGCAGGTCGTCGACAGATAGACGGTCAGCGTCACCGGGGCCGTGTCCGACCCCAGTGTCCGGTCGCCCGCCCGGACGGGCTCGACCGTCTGGGCGAGCGCCATCGCGGGCGCGGCGATCGCCGCCAGGGCGGTCATCAGGATGGGCGAAAACCGCGCCATGGGCGGATCAGTTTTTGGCCAGCTCGGCGTCGATCGCCTTGGACAGGTCGGCCATGCTGGTGCCCGACTGCGAGCCCGGGGTGATCACCTTGGTTCCGTTGACGAAGAAGGCCGGGGTGCCCTCGACGCCGGCCGAAAGAGCCTTCTGGGCCCGCGCCTCGATGGCGGCCATGCCCGACTCGTCGGTGATGCACTGCTGGATGCGCTCGTTGCTCAGGCCCGCGCCGTTGCCGACCCGGAACAGGGTGGCGCGCGGGTCGACCCGCATTTCTTCCTGGGTGGCCAGCAGTTCGTGAACGACGTCGAAATACTTGTCCGGCCCGGCGCAGCGCGCGATCAGGAAGCCGGCCACGGCGATCTCGGACGGCGGGGTCGGGATTTCACGGAAGACGTAGCGAACCTTGTTGGTGTCGAGGTAGGCGGTCTTGAACGCCTCCCAGTTCTGTTCCTGCCAGGCGGCGCAGATGTGGCAGGTGACCGAGGCGTATTCGACCACCGTCACCTTGGCGTCTTCCGGCCCCATGGCCATGTCGCCCTCGACGGCGGCGGCGGGGCCGCTGCCGTTGCAGCCGGCCAGGGCGACCATGGCGGTCAGGGCTGCGGCGGTCATCGCCGCGCGGCGGCTCATGGCGGCGTATCGGGTCTTGGCGCTCATCGCGTCGTCCTCACTGGCACGGGGATGGAAGCATCGCGCGATTCCCCCGGAAATGCGCGCAAGGAGGTTTTCGAGAACAGAAGCGGCGAAGGTTTGTCAATCGCCCGCCCGATCGCGACCCTTCTGCGGATCGGACAGCACGGCGCGGCCCAGCCGCTCCAGCGGCCCCTTCAGCGGATCGGGCGCGTCGGCCACGGCCGCCTTCAGCCCGGCCTCCTCATGGGCGGGCAGGGGACGGGGCGCAGCGCGCGCCCTCGGCGCCGGCTTCAGGCCGACGGGCGGCTTCACCGGCCCCTGGGCGATGCGCAGCTTCTCCACGCTGCCGGGGCCGAGGAACAGGTTGACCCGCTGCAGGATCTCCTCCGACTGGTGCTGCACCAGCAGCGCCGCCGGCCCGGCCACGCGCAGCTCCAGCGTGCCGCCGGCCCCGCCGCGTCCCTTGCTCAGCTTCTGCGGCCGCGTCACCCGCGCCAGCCGCTCGCCGACGATCTCGGTCCAGCGCGGCTCCAGGGCCGTGGCGCCGCGGCCGAATTTCGCATCCAGCTCCTTGATCAGCCCCTGCAGTGCGCGTCCGGCCTTGGGTGCGGGGCGAGGCGCGGGGCGGGTCCGCCGCCGCGACAGGATTTCGCGGGCCTCGGCGTCGGTGGGGAGCGTGCGGCGCATTTCCGGTTTATAGCGCGATCGATGTCAGCCGTCGCCGCCTCCGTCGCCGCAGAAGACCTGATCCCTGTGCGCGAGCTGCGGGCGGCCCTGCTCGCCTGGTACGACGCCCATCGCCGCACTCTGGCGTGGCGACCGGCGGCAGGAGAGGGCCGCCCCGATCCCTACCGCGTCTGGCTGTCCGAGGTGATGCTCCAGCAGACCACCACGCCACACGCCACGCCCTACTTCCTCGACTTCACCCGGCGCTGGCCGAACGTCTCCGGCCTGGCCGCCGCGGACGATGCCGAGGTCATGGCCGCCTGGGCGGGGCTGGGCTACTACGCCCGGGCCCGCAACCTGCTGGCCTGCGCCCGCGCCGTGGCCCGCGATTACGGCGGCGTCTTTCCGGACACCGAGGCCGGCCTGCTGGCCCTGCCGGGGGTGGGGCCCTACACCGCCGCCGCCGTCGCCGCCATCGCCTTCGACCGGCCCGCCAACGTGGTCGACGGCAATGTCGAACGGGTCATGGCCCGGCTGTTCGCAGTGCAGACGCCCCTCCCGGCGGCCCGGCCCGAGCTTCGGCGGCTCGCGGCCGGCCTGGTGACCGGCGAACGCCCCGGCGACTGGGCCCAGGCCCTGATGGATCTCGGCGCCACCGTCTGCCGCCCCGGCCGGCCCGCCTGCGAACGCTGCCCGCTGACGTCATGGTGCGCCGGATTCCGGTCCGGCGAACCGGAACGGTATCCAGCGAAGACGAAGAAGGCCGACCGGCCCCGCCGCCACGGCATGGCCTGGGTGCTGCGCGACAGCCGCGGCCAGGTCGCTCTCGTGCGCCGCCCGGCGAAGGGCCTGTTGGGCGGCATGCTCGGATTGCCGACCTCGGAGTGGGGTGAGGCTGGCGTTGAAGGGCCCGCCCCCGCCGCCGCCGACTGGCGCGACGCCGGGGCGGTCGAGCACATCTTCACCCATTTCGCCCTGACGCTCGAAGTTCGCGTCGCGCAAGCGGACAAACTGCCGGACGACGACCTGATCTGGGCCCCCGCCGCCGAAGCCGCCGCAGCCCTGCCGACCGTCTTCCGCAAGGCGCTGGAGCGCGGGCTCGGCATCGGCGGGCGAAGCGATTGATCGCGAACGCTGGCCTTTGCCGGATCGCCAGCACGCTGGCGCAGGCGGACCGCTGCGATTTCAAGGACATACAGGTTTCGAGAGCCGATTTGTCCGCCTGAGGGCGAACTCCGTCGATAATGGCCGCGACGCCCTCTCCGGGCGTCCGGGTCTTTGACAACCGAACCCCCGCCGCTCCGAAGCAGGAGTCGCGGAGTCGACGCGGCGGAAATCCGCACGTCGCTGAAATCGCTCAGATCAGATGTCGACTCTGTCGACTCTGTCGACTCGGTTTTTTGCCCCCGGCCTACCCCAGGGTCCGCACCGTCACCGGCCCCTCGCGGCGGCGTGGCATAAGGACGGTATGGTCGCCGATCTGCTGGAAGGTCAGGTCGGCCTCGCTCTCGCCGACCTTCAGCCGGGTGATGTTCAGCCGGTCGATGCCGGCGGGGAGCAGCGGACGGTCGACCTCAACCACCCCCTCGATGGCGTCGACGCGGACGCCCAGCGCCGCCTGCAGCATCAGGAACACCGAGCCCGCCGCCCAGGCCTGCGGCAGGCAGGCCACCGGATAGGCGATCGGCGGCTCGCCCGGGATGCGCTCGAAGCCGCAGAACAGCTCCGGCAGCCGCATGTGGAAATGGGTCGCCGCGGCGTAGATCTCGCCCAGCAGCAGGGCCACGGCCCGACGTTCGCCGTAGCGGGCCATGCCGGCCGCCGCCATGGCCGTGTCGTGCGGCCAGACCGAACCGTTGTGATAGCTCATCGGATTGAACCGCGCCTGCCCGGTCGCCAGGGTGCGCAGGCCCCAGCCGGAGCGGAACTCGGCCGCCAGCATCCGCTTGGTCACCGCCTGCGCTCGCTCCGCCGAGGGCAGGCCGGTGAACAGCAGGTGGCCGGCGTTGGAGCCGATCGCGCGGCACGGCTCGCCGTCCCCGTCCAGGGCGATGGCGTAGAACTGCTCGTCCTCCAGCCAGAACCGCTCCTCGACCAGCGCCCGCGTGGCGGCGGCCCGGCCGGCCCATTCCGACTGCCGCGCGTCCCCGATCAGCCCGGCCATGTCGGCCATCGCCTCCCAGGCCGCGTAGGCGTACCCCTGCACCTCCAGCAGGGCGACCGGCCCCTTCGGGAAGCGCCCGTCGCTGTGGAAGATCGAGTCCTCGGAGTCCTTCCAGCCCTGGTTCGACAACCCGGTCTCGGCCGCGCGCTGGTAGCTGATCAGTCCGTCGCCGCCGACGTCGCCGTGCTCGCTCATCCAGCCGACCGCCGCCAGCAGGTTGGGCCACAGGCCGCGGATCGTCGCCATGTCCCCGGTGCGCCTGAGATAGGCCCCGGCCAAGGCCACGAACAGGCAGGTCGTGTCGACCCCGCCGTAGTAGAGGCCGAACGGCACCTCGCCGAGGACGGACATCTCGCCCGCCCGCGTCTCGTGCATGATCTTGCCCGGCGCCGAGTCCTGGAAGGCGGAAAACTCCGTCGCCTGCCGCCGCGCGAGATAGGTCAGCACCCCCCTGGCCAGGCTGGGGTCGAGCCACAGCATCTGCCAGGCGGTGATGATCCCGTCGCGCCCGAACGGGGTCGAGAACCACGGCACCCCGGCGTAGGGATAGGGCCCTGTCTCGAGGTCGGTGGTCAGCAGGGCGACATCGGCCCGCGACTGGTCCAGCCAGTCGTTGAAGCGCGGATTGCGCGGGCCGCGGATCGAGGCCCCGCGCCGTCGCCGGACGCGCATCGCCACCCGCGCCTGCAGCGCATGCAACCGGAAGCGCGCCTCGTCGGGCGCCTCGCAGGCCCCGATCCCGCATTCGACGTACAGGTCCATGCTCCGCGCCTTCGGCAGGCTGAACATGAACTCCGCCCGCGAGGCTGTCAGGCGGGCCGGCGGCTCCGAGAAGGCCAGGCAACTGCTGCGCGCCGTCCCGTCGACGCCCTGGTAGCGGAACAACACCCGCCTTCCGTCGGCCGTCGGCGTCTCCAGGGTCCCGCGCTTGCGCCGGGGGGAGCCGCGCACCTCGAAGATGTCGGCGAAGTCGGCGGCGAAGTCGAACGCCATCGGCAGCAGCACGTCCTCGACGCCGTGATTGACCATGCGGATGCGCTCGAACATCCGCCGGTCGCGCACGAACCGGCGCCGCTCGATGTGGATCACCCCGGCCGGGGCCGAGCGCCCGCCCATGGGCGGCAGCGGACGGTTGGTCGAATGGGCGGTGAAGAAGACATTGTCCTGGCTGACGCCCGAGCTCAGCCGCGAGGGCCGAGCCAGTCCCGCCGTCATCACGAAGCGCGACAGCAATCGGGTGTCGCGGTCGAACAGGCCGTCGGCGCCGCCCTTCATGTCGCCCCAGATGTCCGCCACCAGGAAGGTGTCGGCGTCCTTGAGCGCCATCAACTGTTCGAGGCCGTCGGCGTCCTGCGACTCGGCGGCCGTGACCTGAACATTGTAGGCGTCGTCCATGCGAAACCCCGGATCGACTGTGGTTGCGCCCGGCAAGGTCGCGGGGAAATGCGGACCCGTTATGACGGCATTGGTACGCTAATGGGCAAAGGCGGCTGAAGTTCAGGCCAGGATGCCGAAGCTGCGCGCCTCAGCAGGCCTCAGAGGCGTCACCACGTCGTCCAGCGGCGCTTCCGCGAAAGGCCGTCGCGCCAGCAGGTCGCCGTAGACGTCCAGATAGCGCCGCGCCATGGCCGTGGCCGAAAAGCGCAGTTCGAACCTCGCCCGGATCGCCTCCCGATCCAGCAGATGCGCCCGTCCGGCCGCGGCGACCGCCTGCTCCACTGTCTCGACCAGATAGCCCGTGGCGCCGTCCTCGACGATCTCCGGCACCGAACCGTGGGAGAAGGCCACGACCGGCGTGCCGCAGGCCATGGCCTCGATCATCACCAGGCCGAACGGCTCGGGCCAGTTGACCGGGAACAGCAGGGCTTCGGCCCCGCCGAGGAAGACCGACTTCTGATGGTCTCCGATCTCGCCGACGAATTCGACCAGCGGATTGCCCTCGACCAGCGGGCGCACCACCGCATCCCAGTAGGGCCTGTCCTGCGGATCGATCTTGGCCGCCATCTTCAGCGGCTTGTTCAGCTTGGTGGCGATCTCGATGGCCCGTTCCGGCCCCTTCTCGGGCGAGATGCGGCCGAGGAAGGCGAGGTAGCCCTGGGGCTTTTCCGAGTACCGGTACAGCTCGCTCGGCATCCCGTGGTGGACCGTCGCCTTCCAGTTGGCCAGCGGCAACGGGCGGCGCTGGTCGTCCGAGATCGACACCAGGCCGAACTGCGGCCAGCGATCATAGACCGCCGGCAGATCCTTCAGGTCCAGCCGCCCGTGCAGCGTGGTCAGCGTCTTGTCCGCCCACCGGTCGAAGAACGGGAAGTGGATCATGTCGGTGTGGAAATGGATGATGTCGAAGTCGTCGGCGCGCTTCAGCACCTCGGCCAGCATGGCCATGTGGGCGGCCAGGTCCGATTTCAGCGGGGACGGGTCCAGCCGGATGGCCTGGTCCCGCACGGGGATCAGCCGGGCCCGGGTCTCGGCGTCGGCGGCGCCGAACAGGGTCACCTCATGGCCCAGATCGACCAGGCCGTCGGTCAGGTGCGCCACCACGCGCTCGGTGCCGCCGTACAATTTGGGCGGAACGGTTTCGTAGAGAGGCGGGACCTGGGCGATTTTCATGGCGAGTTCCGATGCATACGGCCGCCTGGGCCGCGCACGGTCTGAACCCGTCGCCCGGGCGCCCGGTTCCCTCGGGCACCCATGGTTTTTTTGAGGCTTATCT
>JADGMW010000517.1_pt1 | contig 15015 bp, 13 predicted proteins | sample 8641801 | NCBI WGS metagenome assembly JADGMW01 (sample SAMN16272018, study PRJNA661076) | feces metagenome | isolation source: fecal sample from diarrhoea affected cattle A | host: Bos taurus | place: South Africa: Lokaleng Village, Mahikeng | collected 2019-09
CCTCGAGGAGGTCCGCGCTCGCGGCTGGGCGGTATCCCGTTCGGGCGTCCTCACCGATGCCGACCTGCAGGACGCGCTCAACAGCTACGCGTTCGGGACACCGACGCCCGCGAGCCTGCGCGCCGTGCACGAGACCGTGCGTACCTCCGTCGGGCACTACGACCCGCTGGATCTCGACGGGGAGGGCGAGCTGCCGGTGGGCACGCTCGTCGCACCGGTGCTGGACGGCGACGGCGAGCCCACTGCCGTCGTGCGGATCTCACAGATGTCGAGCCCAGCTTCGGCCGCGCAGATCCGGCGCTGGGCCGACGCCCTGACGACGGCGTGCGCCCGCATCGCCGCGCTGACCGCACCGACGAACGGAGATCGACCATGACCACCACCGAGCACAGCGCGGACCTGGCGCTGCGGCACACCCGCACCCGGATCGCCGAGCAGCTCCGCAACGCCGAGGCGTCGGGGCTGCCGATCGTGGCGGTGTCCGCCGCGCACCCCGAGCTCACCCTGGAGGACGCCTACGCCATCCAGGCGATCAACATCGAGCGGCGCCTGCGCTTCGGCGAACGCATCGTCGGACGCAAGATCGGGCTGACCTCCGAGGCCATGCAACGTCAGCTCGGTGTCGACCAGCCGGATGTCGGTGCCATCACCGACCGGATGGTGCTCGCCGACGGTGATGCCATCCCACTCGATCGGATGATCGCGGGCCGTATCGAGGCCGAGTTCGCGTTCCGCATCGGTCGCACGCTCCCGCCAGGAGAGCCTGGCCTCGCGGAGCTCGTCGAGGCCATCTCCGGCGTCGCGCTCTCCGCGGAGATCATCGACAGCCGGATCAAGGACTGGAAGATCGGCCTCATCGACACCGTGGCCGACAACGCCTCGTCCGCCTTCATCGCGCACGGGGAGTGGCTTCCGGCTTCGGAGGAGCTGCTGGAGAGCCTGCCCGGGACGGTCATCCGGCTCGAGATCGACGGGGTGCAGGCGGCGGAAGGCCCGGGATCCGCGGTGCTCGGCGACCCCCTGCGCGCTCTGCTCTGGCTGGCTCGCACGCTCGGACAGTCCGGCGTCGGCCTGGTCGAGGGGGATGTCGTTCTGGCGGGTGCCGTGCATGCGAGCATCGATCTCACCGCGGGCAGCGTCTACACGATCGCCGCCGAGGGCTTCGGCCCGGTACGCCTGACGACCTGACCCCCGCATACGTCGAGGGCCCGTCGCGGAATGCGACGGGCCCTCGACGTATGCACGGACTCAGTGCGAGGAGACGAAACCCTCCACGAGCCGGTTGAACTCCGCGGCGTGCTCCAGCTGGAGCCAGTGCCCGCAGCGGTTCATCAGCACGAGCCGGGCGTCCGGGATGAGCTGCACCAGTCTCAGCGACGCCTCGAAGTGCACGACGCGGTCGTCCCGGCCATGCAGGGCGAGCGTGGGCACGCGGCTGGCGACGAGCGCGTCCCAGTCCGGCGTGTACCGCGGCCGCCGCATCCCGGCGATGAAGTTCGCCAGGTGCTGCGGGTTCTCCCGCGCTGCCGCGGAGCGCGCCTGCACGAGCTCCTCGGTCGCGAACGCCGGGTCGTGCGTCATGATGTCCACCAGGGCCCGCATCCCTTCCGGGGACGGATCGCGGTACGCCTGCTGAAGGATCTTCAATCCCTCACTCGGGCCCGCGGGACCGAGGAGGGACGGCCCGCCCGCACCGGAGCCCATCGTGATCAGGTGCGAGACCCGGTCCGGGTGCCGAGCGCTGAGCTGGACCGACGTCACGCCTCCCATGGAGTTGCCGACGAACGCCGCCCGATCGATGTCGAGCGCATCCAGCAGCTGGATGGCCGCCTTCACGTGGTTCCGCTCGTCCGCCGTCACCGGGTCGGACTTGCCCCAGCCCGGCATGTCGACCGCGATGACGCGGAACCTCTGCGCCAGGTGCGCGATGTTCGGCCGGAAGTTGTTCCAGCCGGTCGCGCCCGGGCCGCTCCCGTGCAGCAGCACGATGGGATGACCGCTCCCCGCTTCGCGGTAGTGGATGCGCCAATCACGGGTCTGGACGAACTGACCGGGGATCTCCCCCGCATCGATGGTGCTCATTGGTGCAGTCCCTCCAGATCTCACGCGCGCGCGTGCGGCGGCAGCTCGAGTCCGAAGCTGTCCAGTGCCCAGTGCATGTACAGGGGCTCCACCACGTTCGAGATGTGGTTGCGGCCCGCGTGCATGTCGCGCCACTTGCGCTGGATCGGCGCCGACATCTGCAGCGAGTTGCCACCGGAGTGCATGAACAGCTTGTCGGCCGCGTCGACGGCGCGTGCCACGGCACGACCCTGGTTGCGACGCATCTCCAGGCGCGCCGACAGCGGCACCGTCTCACCCGTGGCGGCGAGATCGAACATCTTGTCCATGTCGGAGATGAGATGCGTGATGCTCGCCTGGATGTCGGCGGCGGCCTCACCGTAGACGGACAACTGGAACGGGTCCTTCGCGACAGCGAGGCCGTTGACGTTCTTGCGACCGCTCGTGTACTTCGCGTACTCGGCCAGCACACCCGCGGCCATGGCGATCGTGCCGGTCGAGATGGCTCCCGAGAACAGCGACTGACGCGGAATCGAGTACAGGGGGTTGGTGAGGCCCACCTCGCGCCCCCGCGTGCCGGCGGCGATCGGGATCTGGTCGATGACCCGGTACTCCGGCACGAAGACATCTTTGATGACGATGTCCTTGCTGCCGGTCCCGCGCAGGCCCATGACGTCCCAGGAGTCCTCCAGGATCTCGTAGTCACGACGTGGGATGACGAAGTGACGGGTGTCGTTGCGGTGGTTGACCCCGTCCGCATCCGTCACCCAGCCGCCGATCATCACCCAGTCGCAGTGATCGGTGCCGCTGGAGAACGTCCAGTGGCCGTTGAAGATGTAGCCGCCGTCGACGGGCCGCGCTTCCCCCTGCGGGGCATAGGGCGAGGCCATCCAGACGTCGGGATCCTCACCCCACACATCGTCCTGGAGCTGTTGGTTGGTCTGCGCGAGCTCGTGCGCGTGGACACCGACGACGCCGGTCACCCAGCCCGCCGAACCGTTGTTCATGCCGATCGTGAGGCATGCCCGCACGTAGTCCGAGGGGTGGGTCTCGAACCCGCCGTAGGCGGCGGGCTGCAGCATCCGCATCACACCGCTTTCACGGAGTGCGGCGGCGGCTCGGTCCGTGAGCCGACCGAGGTCGTCGCTCGGGCCTTCCTCCTCGGCGAAGACGGAGAGGTACTCGTCCACCCGCTCGAGGACGTTGAAGGTGGGTACCGGGTGAACCGGCGTGATCACAGCAGTCATCGTTTCTCCGGGTCTCGTTCAGCCGTCGTGCTCGGCCGGATCGGCCGGGTTGATGGGGACGCGCCGCTGGTGGCCCCAGTAGTGCGCGGAGCGGTACCGCGTGGGGGTCCAGGTGGCGTCGTCGATCTCGATCCCGCCGGTGCCGTACTCGATGCCGAAGTCGGAGGGGGAGCGGACGTAGAAGGAGACCATCTTGTCGTTCGTGTGCTTGCCGAGGGTCGAGAGCACGGGGGCTGCGCCCTCCTCGTCGACCTTGTCCCAGGCGCGTCCGATGATGTCCAGATCGGACACCTCGAACATGAGGTGACCGACGACCGGCTCGTGGCCAGGCAGGTGCGCGAACGCGACGGTGTGGTGCCGCGGGTTGCAGTGGAAGAAGTTCAGGTCGATCGAGCCGTCGGGTCCCGTCTCGATGTGGTCGCTGAGGCGGAAGCCCAGGATGTCGACGAACAGGCGCCGGTACACCTCGACGTCGTTCACCTTCAGGAACGCGTGCCCGAGGCCGCCTTCACCGGTCACGAACGTCGCGCCGGCCGGCGAGACGAAGCGCTCCTGGGACTCGCGGAGCCCGTAGTACAACTCGTACGTGGCGATCCCGTCCGGGTCGGGGAAGCTCGCCAGCGCGCTGACGCTGCGCCGGCGAGCCTCCTCGCGGGAGTGCACCGCCACCTCGTGCCCGTCGGCCTGCAGGCGGGCGACGATCTCGGCGAGCTCCTCCGGGCCGCCGACCTCCCAGCCCAGCACGCGGATGCCGTTCGTCTCCGCCTTGTTGACGATGAGACGGTACTCCTTCTCATCCATGCGGAAGACGAGTCGGTCGTCCGTGCGCTCGGAGAGCTGGAGTCCGAGCAGGTCCGAGGCGAACGCGACCCACGCATCGAGGTCGGTCGCATCCGTGATCGCGTAGCCGAGGCTGCGGATTCCGGGAGAGGTGGCGGTCATGATTCTTCCTTCCGATTCCTGTTAGTCCTGAAGGGCCCAGACGAGACGCCAGTCGGGCTCGTCGATACCGACCCGGTTGCCCGGGAAGCCGCCCACCTTGTCGCCCACGTACCATCCGAGCTCGTGCGAGAGCAGCGGGATGATCGGCATCCAGGCGGTCAGCTCCTCCTGGAGCTCACCCAGCAGTGCGAACCGCTTCTGGCCGTCGCCCTCGCTGAGGAGCTTGTCGAGCACGGCGTCGATCTCGGCGTTCTCCACGTGGGTGTAGTTGGCCGGCGAGCCGGAACGGTAGTTGCGGTTGACCTGGTTGATCGCCTCGGCGCGCACGTCCGCGAAGCGGAGCTGGCTGTCGAAGTTCCCCGACTGTGCGTCGGTGACCATGCTGGGCTGGTCCGCGATGGCGATCTCCGCCTTGATCCCGACGTCGTCGAGCATCTGCTGGATGAGTGCCGCCTGGCGCTGGAACTCCGGCGGGGACGTCGTGGTGAGGGTGAACGACACGTCGTTGCCGGTCTCGGCGGTGTACTCGGCGACGAGCGCTGCCGCGGCGTCGGGGTCGAAGCCCGGCCAGTCGGTGTCGATGTAGGCGGGGTTCGTCTCGGGGAAGATCCCGGTCATCGGGGTGTGCAGGCCCTCGAACACGGTCTGGTTGAGCGCGTCCAGGCTGATCGCCTGAGCGAGCGCCGTGCGGACGCGGACGTCGTCGAACGGGGGCTTCGAGAGGTTGAGCAGGACGTCGTAGTACGTGCCCTGGGGCTGGTGCAGCGCGACCAGGCCGTTCTCCGACGCGTCGCGCAGGTCGAGGCCGGACTGTGTGGGTGCCAGGTCGATGTCGCCGGCGATGGCGGCGGACAGCCGGGACTGGGTGTCCGTGGCGGTCACGAAGCGGATCTCGTCGAGGTACGGCTGACCCTCGATGCGGTAGTCCTCGTTCTTCTCCAGGACGATGTCGCCGCCGGACTGGAAGGACTTGAGCTTGAACGGTCCCACACCGACCGGGTGCAGACCGATCTGGTCTCCGTAGGTCGCCACCGCGGTGGGCGAGGGGATGAGGCCCGGGCCGCCGGGCTGGCCCCACACGAAGATCCGCGGGAAGAGGATGTTCGGCTCACGCAGGGTGAAGACCACGGTCTGCGGGTCCGGCGACTCCATCGATTCGATGGTGCGCACGTCGCCCGCGGAACGGGACTGGGAGCCCTCGGCGCCGAGGCGGGTCAGGTGCTGGATGACGGCATCCGCGTTGAAGTCGGTTCCGTCGGTGAAGGTCACGCCGCTCGGGAGCTTCATGGTCCACGTCTTGCCCTCGTCGGTCGTCTCGATCGACTCGGCGAGCTCGGGGACCACGTTGGCGTCGTCGTCGTAGACGAAGAGCGAGTCGAAGATCGCGCGCATGGCCACGGCACCGGTGAACGGAGCCGCGGCGGGGTCGAGGGACTCGACCGGAGCGTTCATCGCGGCGGTGAGGGAGCCGCCGGGCTGCGGCTCGCCCCGCTCCAGCGTCTGCGCACCGGACGAGGTGACGCCGACTCCGAGCGGGAGGTCTGTCGTGGGAGCCGTGCTGCCGCTGTCGCTGCTGCCGCTGCACCCGGTCAACCCGAGCGAGACCACGGCCGCGAGGGCGAGGAACCGAACTTTCTTCATTGAGAGCCTTCTCCTGGGTAAGCCCGGCGCTGACCGGACTGTTGTGTAGTGGTTACATTGTTGCCACTCGGCATCCGCGGCTGTGATCTGTCTCACGCTGCGGACCGCGCGGCCCCACTGGCGCCCCAAGCTGTAGGGCGCTGCGTGGTAGTGTACACACGTGTATACAGCTCGTGATTCCGCGCCTGCGACGCTTGCCGATGCCCTCGCCGGATGGGCCGTCTCCGTGGATCCCGACACCCTGGGCCCGGTGCTGCGCGAGCGGGTGTCGAACTCGATCGTGGACACCGTGGGCGTCGCGGTCGCGGGGGTCCTGCAGCCGGAATTCGAACCCGTCCGATCGTTCCTGGACGGCACCGGCACGGGCGAGAGCGGTGCCTCCTGCATCTGGGGCGACGACGAACGCGTGCCTGCGGCCGTCGCCGCGTTCGCCAACGGGACAGCGGGGCACCTGCTGGACTTCGACGACGTGCACTACCTGATCCACGGGCACCCGAGCACCGTGCTGCTGCCGGCGGTGCTGGCCACCGCGCAGGACGTGGGAGCGGACGGGGCGGCGGTGTTGCGCGGATTCGTCGCGGGACTCGGCGTGATGGCGGCTGTGGCGCGCGCCTTCGGTCCGGAGCACTACTCCCGAGGCTGGCACTCGACCTCCACCTGCGGCGTGATCGGAGCCGCGGCCGGATGCGCGGTGACGCGCGGGCTGGACGCGGACCGGGTCGCCAACGCGATCGTGATCGCCGTGTCGATGGCTCAGGGTGTGCGGGCGAACTTCGGCACGCTGCTGAAACCCATGCACGCGGGCTTCGCCGCGCGCTCCGGCGTGGAGGCGGCAGCCCTGAGTTCCTACGGCGTGGATGCTTCCCGCACCGCGCTCGAAGGGGCGCTCGGGGGCGTGTCCCTGTTCGGTGACGGAAGCTGGAGCCCCGCGGGCGACGACGACTTCGCGCTCCTGCTCCGCGATGCCGCCGAGGCCCCCGCCGATCTGGGCCTCAAGCTCTATCCCTGCTGCCGGGGCTCCCACTACTCGGTCGACGCTGCCCTCGAGGTGAGGGCTCAGCTCCCCGCCGACGTCGCCATCCATCGGATCGATGTCCGGGTCCCGCTCGGGACGAAGACGGCACTGATCTACGACGACCCGACCAGCGGCCTGGAGGCCAAGTTCAGCCTGCCGTACACGATCGCCACGTCGCTCGCACGCGGCCTCCCGGTCGTGGAGCACTTCGACGACGCCGCGATCCAGGACGTCGTCGTGCGCGACCTCATGTCCAGGATGGTGGTGGAGCAGGATGAGAGCAACGGAGACCTGAGCTCCACCATGGAAGGTCGCTACGCCGACATCACGGTCACGGATGCCGAGGGTCGGTCGTGGCGGGCGAGGGTCGACGATGCCCGGGGATCGGCGACCCGGCCGCTGACGGCAGAGGACGTCGACGCGAAGTTCCGGGCCGCCGTGGGTCCGGTGCGGGGACGCGCCGCGGCGGACACGCTGCTGGGCCGGCTGCGTACGCTTCAGAGCGAACGCAGCGTGCGCACGTTGTTCAGCGTCGCGTGACCCTCACCGTGGACCGTCCTGTGCGGGAGGTTCCGCTCAGGCGTCCTCGGCGCTGAGCATGAGCAGGCGCACGTCCCGCGCCGCGAAGAAGTGCTTCAGGGTGACGTCGTAGGCGCCATCGACATCGCGCTGTGCGATCAGGTCGGTGACGGCGGTCTGGAACTCGCGCGTCTGCTCCCAGCGACCGGGGTAGGCGACGGTCGGATTGGCCTCGATGGTCCGTGAGAGCTGGAGCTTCACCCGGGAGAGCGCGTCGACCAGCGCGAGGTTGCGCGAGATGCGCAGGATGAGGTCCATGAATCCTCGCGAGTACTGGACCATGTCGCGGATCGCGCCGGCGTCCACCGCGTCGCCGGCGGCGAGCTTCGCCCGAAGCATCTGCACGTCGCGGTCGGTGCGGCGGTCGGCGGCGGTGCGCGCGGATGCCGCCTCGAGGTAGGCGCGGACCTCGTAGAAGTCGAGGATCTCCTCGGGCTCCATCGCCCGTACCACCAGGCCGTTCTCGTTCCAGGTGACGAGGGCGTCCTGCTCCAGGCGGCTGATGGCCTCCCGGATCGGAGTGCGGCTCACGCCGCACCAGGTGGCCAGGGCGGACTCGTTCAGCGGCTGGCCGGGCGCGAACTCGCCGGAGATGATGGCATCGCGGATCTTCGCGTACGGCACGTAGCGGCTGGGAGTGCCGGTGGCCAGGCGATCCTGGGGGGCCTGAGACGGGGTCATGACGACGGGTCCTATCGACGAACAGGAAAGTGAATACGAGCGTACCCGCTTGTGCGCATCGGCGCCCCTGACGTGATCAGCCGTCTTCGAGACCCGCGGCCAGTGTGGCCTCGATCATGACCGCCATCGCGGGAGCGGACTGCTCCAGGGCGAGGTAGCGCCGGTCGACGTGAGCGGCGACGAAGAGCCCGTCCGCGACCGCCGCCGCGAAGGAGGCCAGCTCGTCCGCGCACGCCTGCGCGTCTGCGGGCAGCGTGCGGCGGAACAGTGCCGCGAGAGCCATGTGCGAGGTGACGCGGATCGTCTCGAGGAGGGCGTGTGCCTCGGTCGTGGAACGGTCGTGGTGGAGTGCCTCCATGTTGAGCACACGGGGCAGGTCGGGCTCGAGCAGCATGGCCGTCAGCCAGCGCCGGGAGAACTCCTCCGTCACCTCGGTGAACCCGCCATCCGGGATGCTGTCCGCCCGGGGGGCGACGCGTCGCCAGTCGTTGTGGATCTCGGTGATGGAGGCGGCGATGAGCGCGGAGCGGTCGTCGAACCACCAGTAGAGGGAGGTCGGCGGCGTTCCGGCGACCTCGCAGATCCGGGCGACGCTGGCGCCGTCCGGCCCGTGCGCCGTCACCTCGGCGGCGGCCGCGCGCAGGAGGGCCTGCTTGACGTTCGTGGGTTCGTCCGGAACCCGCCGTTCGATCGCGCTGGGCGCATCCGGGCTGGGCGGTACGGCGCCGGACTCGAGTCGACGCGCGACGGCTTCGAGCGCGTGCGCGAGCAGGACGGGCGAACGATCAACCGACGGGCGGCGGGAGGCGCGTGACAGGAAGTGGCCGTCGTGCGCGGCGAGGGTGAGGTGGGTGAGGAACGCGGCGGCGCCGTCCGGGTCCGCGATGCGGGAGGTGTCGAGGGAGCCGATCCACCAGCGCCGTACGCGCTCGATCGTCTCGTTGCGCATGACCGTGAACGTCTCCAGCGCGGCGGAGTCCCGCCGTTCGAGACTCAGCATGAGTCCGAGCCGCCACGGTTCGTACTCCGTCAGCTCGTACCCCTCCGGGCCGGCGAAGTTGCGCTGCAGCGCGTTCAGTCGCCCCGGTCCAGGCTCCGCCGCGATCCAGGTCTGGCCGCGCTCGCGGCGCTTCTGGTAGCCGTACTCGACGGCGCGTGCGATGAGGGTGTCCTTGTTGCGGAAGTGCCAGTAAACGAAGCTCTCGCTCTGTCCGGACTCCGCCGCCACCGTCGCCATCCGCGTACCGTCGAACCCGACGCGGGAGGCGATCGCGAGGGCGGTCCTGAGGACCCCCTCGCGATCAGCCGCCGCGTCTTCGCGAGAGCGGCGTCGCTGGTCGGGCACGGCTGCAACAGTACTGCGTCGCCCGCTTCCGCTCCCAGTGCGATTCCACTCCGTGGCACTTCGCGTCAGAGGAAGCGGCAGCTCACCGAACCGAGGGTGTGGAACTCCGCGTGGAACACGTCGCCGGCCTGCGCGAAGACCGGCCGGGTGAACGAGCCCGACAGGATCGGCACACCGGCCTCGAGCTTCTCGCCATAGGGGGCGAGGCTGTTGGCGAGCCAGGCGACGCTCGCGGCGGGGTGGTGCATGACCGCTCCCGCCACACCGGATTCCTCGACCGTCTCGTTCAGGTAGAGCATGGCCGATTCCCAGCGCAGGTCGACGTCGTCCGGGCGGGACGGCCGGCCTCCGATGATCATGCCTCCGTTGGCGGCGTTGTCGCCGATGGCGTCGACGATCTTCCGCGCCTGTCCGGTCGTGGGGTCGCGCATCTCCAGCCGGGCATCGAGGATCTCGAGCCCGGGCTGCACCCAGCTGGTCGCGTCCAGCACGTCGGTCATCGTGACGTTCGGACCTTCGAGGTCTCTGCCCAGGATGAAGACGATCTCCACCTCGAGGCGAGGCTTGATGAACGCATCCCGCCGGATGCGCGCCCCGTCGGCATACATCATGTCGTCCAGGAAGTAGCCGCGATCCGGCTCGTCGACCTCTTGCGCCTTCTGCATCGTGCGGGAGGTGAGCCCGATCTTGCGCCCACTGAGCCGTCGCCCCTCCGCGAGCTTCAGCCGGCGGACGGCCGTCTGGACGGCGTACGCCTCGTCGATCGTCATGTCCGGATGCTGCACCGACAACTGCGTCATGGGCACGAGCGTCCGCTCGGCCTCGACGAGGCGACGGGCGAGGTCGTCGATCTGCTCAGAGGTCAGCATCTGCGGCTCCGCTCAGGAACGGGAGCGCGCCGGCGAGGAAGCCGTCGGCGTCCTCGAACGCGGCCCAGTGCGCGATGTGCGGCATCGGGAGGGCGCGGGCGTCCGGGATCATCTCGAGCACGCGGTGGGCCGTGGTCTCGTACTCCTTGTGGTCCTTGCCGGACATGACGATGAGCACGGGAGCCTGGATGGAGGCCCACTGCTCCTCGGTGAGGAGGTTGGCCTGGCGCACGCCGTCCTGCTGCAGGGTCAGCATGCGACCGACCGTGTCCCGCGTGTCCTGGCGTCGGTAGATGGCCAGGCGCAGGGCGATCAGATCCGGGATCCGGTTCTCCTCGTCGGCGATCAGGTGGTTGAAGACCGCCTTGATCGACTCCCAGCTCGCCTCGTTCACCGCGCGGGTGCGCTCGCGGATGATGCGTGCCATGTTCTCGGCGGTGGCCATGAGGCCTGCCGGGGAGATCAGGATGACCCGATCGGTCATCTCTGGGTTCTCCAGGGCGAAGCGCGCGGCAACCCAGGAGCCGAGGGACGACCCGATCACGCTCGTGCGCTCGATGCCGAGGTGACGCAGGACCCCCTTCATGTGCGACACATAGAGGAACGTGTCGTAAGGGATGTCGGGCTTCTCGGAGAAGCCGTTGCCCACCATGTCGTACGCGACGCAGTAGAAGTGCTCGGAGAGCGGGCCGAGGATGCGGGAGAACGCCTCCCAGTGGCCGCCGGTGCCGTGCAGCATCACCAGCGCGGGCTTCGAGGGGTCACCGGCGGTCACCAGTCGGGTGCGTACGCCGTCGATGTCGGCGAACCGCTGCGAGAATTCCACTTCGCGCAGTGCGGTCCACAGCGTCTGCTGCTCGAGGTCGGAGGGTGTGTCAGTCATGGTCAGCCTTTCGCATGATGTGGGGGAACTGCGCGCGCAGGGCGCGCTGAGCGTGCGCGAGGATCGCGGTGTCCGTGCCGACGCCCACGAATCGGAAGCCGGCGTCGAACGAGGACTGTCCCGCCTCGGCTCCCTTGACGAGGGTTCCGAGCGGCATCCCGTGGTGGTGCGCGAGAGCGATGAGGTCCGCGATCGTGCGGGTGACATCGGGGTGCCCGGGCTGTCCGAGGTGCCCCATCGTGGCGGCCAGGTCGGCCGCTCCGATGAACACGGCGTCGATCCCCGGCGTGGTGAATATCCGCTCGGCATCGCGGGCGCCGTCGACCGATTCGATCTGCGCGATCAGGCAGATCTCCGTCCTGGCCTCCCGCAGATACGCCGTGTCCGTGCCCCATGACCCCGCCCGGGTCTGACTCGAGACACCGCGGACCCCGGCCGGAGCGAAGTCGCATGCTCTCGCGAGCGCCGCCGCCTGCTCGCCGGTCTCGACCATCGGTACGAGCACGGTCTGGAAACCGGCGTCCAGCATCCGCCCGATCTCATGCGGGTCGTGACCGCCGGTGCGCACGATCGGGTGCGCGCCGTGCAAGCGGGCCGCGGTCTGCCCCGCGACCAGCGCGTCGAGCGAGCGGGGGGCGTGCTCCTGATCGAGGAGCACCCATTCGAAACCCGCAGCCGCGGCGATCTCGGCTGCGGCAGCGCCCGGGAGGTTCTGCCAGAGCCCGGTCTGCGGCGCACCGGCACGCAGCCGGGCGAGGAAGTCGTTGCGCATCATGACGCCGCGACGGCTGCCTGCGGCGCGAGGGACTCCTCGAGGGCGCGCACGGCGTCGCGCACCTCGTCCAGTCCGCGATAGACGCCGTAGAGGTACCGGTCGGGTCGCACGATGGCGGCGAGCGTCTGCTGGTCCGATAGCCACGCCGCCCCGGGTCCGTCCGCCACGACCAGCCGCAGCGGGCCGCTCTCGATCCGGGCACGCTCGTCGGCGGTCAGCCCGGCGGCCGCCTCCGCATCGAGGAGCAGGGCGAACTCGTAACCGACGACGTCGTCCAGGAGACGGCCCTCGGCGGTCCGTGGCTGGGGTGCACGGTAGCCGCCACCGTTCGCGTCGTCGAAGAGACCCGGCCCCAGACGCGGCGTCGTTCCGCGTCCCTCACGGCCGATCCTGCTGTTGAGCGAGTCGATGGCTTCCTTCGTCGGCTTCGTCAGCTGACTCCCGAGCTCCGTGGCGGTCGTGATGAAGTGACGCGCGTGGGCCGATCGCTCGGTGCCGTAGCTGTCCAGCAGGGTGTCCGGCGCGCCGCGGTGCAGCACGTCGCGCAGCCGCCAGGCGAGTGACATGGCGTCACGCACGCCGGTGCACAGTCCTTGACCGAGGAACGGCGGTGTCTGATGCGCCGCATCGCCGGCGAGCAGGATGTTGCCCTGTCGCCATGCGTCGACCACGAGGGAACGATGCGTGTACACGGCACCGCGCACGAGCGTCGCATCCGCGGGCGAGATCCAGCGGGAGACGCGTTGCCAGATGTTCTCCGGCGCGATCGCGGCCTCGAGGTCTTCGTCGGGACGCGCGCGGAACTCGAAGCGGCGGATGTCGCGCACCACGTGGATGTAGATCGCGGGCGACACAGGATCGGCGTAGTGCGTGTTGATCGGGGGGACGTCGGCGTCCTCGGTCACGACGAAGTCGGCCACGATCCACGGCTGATTCAGTCCGTAGTCCTCGTATGTCGCCCCGATCGCCCGCCGCGTGATGGAGCGGCCGCCATCCGAACCGACCGCGTACCGCGCCGAGACGACCACCGGCGAACCGTCCCGGAGGTCGGTGGCCGTGACCTGGACGCCGGTGGTGGTGTTCGTCACGTCGGTCACCTCGTGCTGCACGAGCTCCGTGACGCGGGGATCCTTGCGCATCGCCGTGCGCAGCACCGCCTCGAACTCGGGCTGGTGCACGTTGTACCTGTCCGGCCAGCCCTGCTCGCCTTCGGGGTTCGCCGGCGGGCGGGTCGCGACGACGGCGCCCTCGGCGTCCAGGTACTGCGCGCCGCGGAACACCTTGAGGAACGGCTCGAGTTCGTGTGCGAGGCCCAGCGACTGCATCGCCCGCATGATCTCGCCGTCGATCCCGACGCCACGCGGAACCTGCATGATGTCCGGCTCGCGGTCGAGGGCGACGACGGTCAGGCCGCTGTGCGTCAGGAGGTTCGTGATCAGCGCGCCGACCGGCCCGAGACCGATGACGGCGACGTCGGCCTCGAGCATGCGTGCGGGGGTCTCCGCACTCATGCCGCGCTCTTCGCGGGCAGGGAGAGGGCGATGCCCATGCCGGTGAGCCATTCGCGCACCGGCTCGTATGCCACGGTGCGCATGCCCTGGGCACCCGCCGCGTAGGCGGCGAACCACGTCCGCAGCTCGTGCGCACCGACGCCGGCCGTCTGCAGGAACTCGGACGTGATGTCGTCGACCCAGGACGTGTCCGCCGACTGCATCCGGGTCAGCATCTCGCGATCCCAGTCCGGGCGGATGTCGTCCTTGGCGGCCTCGCGGTGTGCGGCGCTGAGCGCGCGCCGCTCCTCTTCCCCCAGACCTTCGTCGGTGAGCGCGAGCGTCGGGGGGTTGTGGGACATGCCGCCCGACCCGATGTAGAGGACGCGCTCGTCGGTGGCTTCGAAGTACCGCGCCACTTCCCGGCCGATCGCGGCCGAGCGGCCGGGACGGGTCAGCGGGAGGGTGGCGCAGTTGAGGAAGATCGGGATGAGCGGCCGCGCGTCCAGCGCGCCCAGCACGTCGGCGGCCGTCTGGCCGAAGCCGTGGTCGAGGGCGATGTGGCGGGTGACGGCGATGTCGTAATCCGCGGCGAGCAGGTGGCGCGTCAGATCCTTCGCCAGGGGTGCGGGCACGTCGTAGGGACCGGTGGGGGACTCGGAGTCGCCGAGGCCCTCTGCGGACTGGACCACGGATGCGGACGGCAGCACCTCGCCGAAGGCGCGGCGGTGGTCGGATCCGAAGAAGACCACGAGCGAGGGGTTCCAGTCGCGGACGGCGTCGCGGACCTCGGCAAGGCCCGCGCGGAACGCGTGACCGTAGGTCTCTTCGCGATCCCGCGCGAATCCCGGACTGTGCGACATGCAGAGCGTCATCGCCTCGTAGCTCATCGTTATCCCCTCTCGTCGGGCGTATACAACGGTATACAGTAGCATGGTGATGCATGGCAACGACTGCCCGATGCCCGGGCGAGATGAGGAGAACTCATGAATGAGGTCACGACGGATGTCGTCGTCGTCGGTGCGGGGAATGCCGCGCTGACCGCGGCGATCTCGGCCGCAGCACGAGGGCGGAAGGTCCTGGTCCTGGAGAAGGCCCCGCAGAGCCAGCGCGGCGGGAACAGCTTCTTCACCGCCGGCGCGACGCGCATCGCCCACGACGGACTCGAGGACCTCCTCGACTTCATCGACCCGGACGACCGCCACGGTGTGACCATCGTGCCCCCCTACTCCCAGGACGAGTACCGGTCCGACCTCGAGCGCATCACCGAGGGGCGCAACGACCCCGCCCTCACCGAGGTGCTCATCTCCGAATCGGCGGACGCACTGCGCTGGCTGCACGGTCTCGGCGCCCGGTACCGCCTCATGTACGAGCGCCAGGCCTATGACCGCCCGGACGGCAGCTACCTGTTCTGGGGCGGGCTGCATGTCGGCAACACAGGTGGGGGCGTGGGACTCATCGACGACCTGGTCGCGATCGCCACGCGC
>JADGMW010000518.1_pt1 | contig 14984 bp, 12 predicted proteins | sample 8641801 | NCBI WGS metagenome assembly JADGMW01 (sample SAMN16272018, study PRJNA661076) | feces metagenome | isolation source: fecal sample from diarrhoea affected cattle A | host: Bos taurus | place: South Africa: Lokaleng Village, Mahikeng | collected 2019-09
GACGAGCTTTCGGTAATGCCGGCCATATCGGCGACGCGGCGGTATTTGGTCAGTTGTGCCTCTTCGAGGCTCTGATCACCCGAGGTGAAGACGGCCGACGAATAGGTCATCGACGGGTCCAGCCACTGGCCGTAGAAATCGTTGCCGAGATCATAGTGCTCGGCAATGTTCTTCTTGGAGCCCTCGAGCGTGTTCCGACGCGACAGGTGATAGTGCAGGTCGCCGGCCGCCTTGCGGAAGAAGCCGGGATTGGCCTGCTCGAACGTGTCGCGATTTTGCAGGTAGAAGCGGAACAAGGCGGTGAGGTCATCGACCTCGATATCGCCGTTCATGTAGGCCGAGGCAAAGCCGACGGTGCCACGGCGCATGGCTTCGGTGATGACCCGGAAATTCCTGAGCCGCAGGACGGAATGCTCGCCCGTCGCGGAGTCACCCAGGGTGCGCGTCCGCCCATTGGGAAAGATGACGGTGACCGATCCATGCCTGGGGTTGCCAACCAGCTTCACGCCGATCTGCTCTACCGCCCAGGAGGCAAAACGGGTCCACGGCGTACCGCCGGTATTGGTGCTTTCTACTGCGCTTTTTGTCATCGGGCCGCTTTATCCAAAAGTCGCTAGATTTCGCGGCGGCGCTCAGGCGGCCGCCTCAATTTAAGCGTCGGCGGTGCACCCATGAGCCCAAGAGAAGTGCTTTCCAGGGTTTGCCAAAAAGCAGTTTAGCCGGCCTAAATGGATATGCAAGCAGCAGTTTTACCAACGCAGTGGCGTGCTAGCGCCGTGGCGTGGCCATGTCGATCAGCCGGAACTGCACCTGCTCGCGGCCCTGATAGTGGTCGATCGAGAGCGAACCGGTGAAGTGGAACGGCGTATCCGCCTCACGCAACAGGGCGTCGCCGATCGGCGTGCTGGCAGCGCGAAAGGCAATGGCCTTGAGACGGGCACCATCCTCCGAGGTCAGGGCAAAGCTGACATGCCCGCCCTTGCCGACAATCTGGGCGTAGCGGGCGCGGTGGGCGGGAAAGGCAAAGACCGGCATGGGGTTGCCGGCGCCGAAGGGCCCCGCCTTTTCCAGATCGTGCACCAGATCGAGCGTGGCGCCGCGCGCGGTGAGCGCGGCGTCGACAGCCAGGGCGGTGGCGGCACGGGCGGCCGTGACATCCACGGTGAGCTTTTCGGCGAGGAAGGAGCGGAACGGGCCAAGCTGACCCGGCTTGATGGTGACGCCTGCCGCCATTGCATGACCGCCGCCCTTGGCGATCAAACCGAGTTCCACCGCCTCGATGACGGCGCGGCCAAGATCGACACCGGGCATCGAGCGGCCCGAGCCAGTGCCGGTGCCGTCGGGACCCAAAGCGATGGCGAAGGTGGGGCGCTCGAAGCGCTCGCGCAGGCGGGCGGCGATGAGGCCGGCAACGCCGGGGTGCCAGTTGGCCGAGGCGAGCACGAGCACGGGTGGGCCCTCGCCGTCGCCGATTTCCATTTCGGCAACCGCTGCCGCCTCCTCGACGGCCTCGATCTCGATCCGCTGGCGCTCCGAATTGAGTTCGTCGAGCCGCGAGGCGATGGCGATGGCGTGGATCTCGTCATCCAGGGTCAGCAGTTCGGTACCCAGGGCAGCATTGCCGATGCGGCCGCCGGCATTGATGCGCGGGCCGATCAGGAAACCCAGGTGATAGGGATTGATCGGCCCGCTGAGCCGAGCAGCGAGCGCCAATGCCGCAATGCCCTTGTTGTCGCCGCGACGCGCCACTTCGAGGCCACGCACGACAAAGGCACGGTTGAGCCCGGTGAGCGGGACGACATCGCAGACTGTGGCGAGGGCGACCAGGTCCAGCAGCCTGAGCAGGTCCGGCAGGCCGGTATCGCCGCGCTGGCGCAGGGTGCGGTTGACTGCCACCAGCACCATGAAGGTTACGCCGGCGGCGCAGAGATAGCCAAGGCCCGAAATGTCGTCGGCCCGGTTGGGATTGACCAGAGCAGTGGCGTCGGGAAGTTCGTGATCGGAGAGGTGGTGGTCGATGACCAGCACATCGGCGCCCCTGCTGCGGGCATGGGCGATGGGATCGTCGCTGGTGGTGCCGCAATCGAGGGTGATGATGAGGCTGGCGCCGGAATCGATCAGCTTGTCCATGGCCGCGACGTTGGGTCCATAGCCCTCGAAGATGCGGTCGGGGATATGGACCTGCGGCTCGATGCCGAAATGGCGCAGGTAGCGGGCCATGAGAGCGCAGGAACAGGCCCCGTCCACGTCATAGTCGCCGAAGAGCGCCACCGCTTCGTTGTCGGCAATCGCCTTGGCAAGCCGCTCGGCCAAAGCGTCCATGGCGGTGAGCGTCGAGGGATCTGGCATGAGGCCGCGAATGGTCGGGTCGAGGTATTTGTCGGCTTCATCGAGGCTCACGCCACGCGCGGCGATGATGCGGGCAAGTATCTCGGAAATGCCGCTACGCTGGGAGATGGCGGTGGCGACGCGGGTGGTGGCGGGGTCGAGGCGGTCGATCCAGGCCCGGCCGGTGACGGAGCGGCTGACATCGAGGAAGGAGCGCGGGGCATCGAGCATGGGCAAGAGGTAGGCGATTTAAGCCAAAGGGGAAAGAGCAGAAAAGTTACCTACCCCCTCCCCATTGCAGGAGGACCGGGAACCCGTCCGCTGTAATGGCAGGACCGCTAGGTGCACTCGACCTGCCAGCTGGCTATCGAGCGTGCTGCGCCCTGATCCAGCGGGTGGTCTGGCTCCAGGAGCGCATGACGATGGTGTTGGTTTCGACCGCATTGCGGCGCAGGCGAACGCCATTGAGCAATGAGCCATCGGTGATCCCGGTCGCGGCGACCAGGACGTCGCCCGCGGCGAGTTCGGTAACGTCATAGACACGGTTGGGATCGGTTATGCCCATGGCAATGGCGCGCTCGCGCTTGGCCGGGGTGTCGAGGATCAGCTTGCCCTGCATCTGCCCACCGATGCAGCGCAGGGCCGCCGCTGCGAGCACGCCTTCGGGAGCGCCGCCGGAGCCAAGATAGATGTCGATGCCGGTGTCCTCGGTGTTAACGGCATGGATCACCCCCGCAATGTCGCCGTCACTGATGAGCTTGACCGCCACACCGGTGGTGCGCAGTTCCTCGATCAGGTCGGCGTGGCGGGGTCGATCCAGCACGATGGCGGTGACTTCCGAGAGGGGGACGCCCCGCGCCTTCGCCAACGCCCTGACGTTTTCACTGGCCGTCCAGTCGATGTGGACGGTGCCGGGCGCATAGCCGGCGCCGATGGCAACCTTGTGCATATAGACGTTGCGGGCGACGTTGAGCAGACCGCCACGCTCGGCCATGGCCAGGACGACGATGGAATCGGGCTGGTTCTTGGCGCAGAGGGTGACGCCCTCAAGCGGATCGACGGCGATATCGACTTCAGGCCCCTGCCCGGCTCCCACGCGCTGGCCAATATAAAGCTCGTCGCACTCGTTCTCCTCGCCCTCGCCGATGACGATGCGCCCGGAAATGGCGACACGATCCAGTTCCGCCTTCATGGCCAGGACCGCAGCCTGGTCGGCAGCCTGTTCGTTGCCCTTGCCGCGCCACTCGGCGGCGGCGATGGCGGCACGTTCGGTGACACGGACCAATTCCAGGGTCAGGCTGCGATGCAGGTGGGCGGGGCTCTTGTCGCCCTCGACCTTGCTCAGTCTCATACTTCCTCCCGGGGCCCTATTTGCCCCGGTCGGGCTGTCAGAGCATTTCGATCCGGATCAATTGCGGTTCACCCACGATAAACCCGTCGGCCGCGATCTGCGCAAGCGATTCACGCACCGATGATTCCAAAGTCTGTTGGGTGATCATCACCACCGTGCGGGTCGGCGAGCCGTCCGCGGCGACAGCCTTAGCGTTCAAATCCGACCGCTGGATGACAGAATCGATGGAAATGGCATGCTCGGCCATGCGGCTGGTGATCGAGGCCAGGGCGCCCGGCATGTCCTTGGCGTTGAGGCGGATGTAGTAGCCTCCTTCATGCGCCCGCATGGGCGCGTCCTTGTAGGGCAGCAGTTCATCGCTGGGAATGCCCAGCGGCGGCACGCGCGTGCCGCGGGCGATGTCGAGAATATCGGAAAGCACCGAGGATGCAGTGGGCGGGCCGCCCGCCCCGGGGCCGGCCAGCAGCAATTCATGCACATGGTCGGTTTCCAGCGCGACGGCATTCATCACCCCATCGACGCCGGCAATGGCGCTGCCCTTGGGCACGAAGGTGGGATGGACGCGCTGCTCGATACCTTCGTCGGTGCGCTGGGCGATGCCGAGCAGCTTGATCTTGTAGCCCAGTTCGGCCGCGACCTTGATGTCGTGCTGGGTGATGCGGGAAATGCCCTCCACGCGGATCTTGTCGGGCGCAATCTCGTAGCCGAAGCAGAGCGTGGCCAGGATCGAGAGCTTGTGGGCGGTGTCGTAGCCTTCGACATCGAAGGTCGGATCAGCCTCGGCATAGCCCAGGGCCTGCGCATCCTTGAGGCAGTCGGCGAAGCTGATGTCCTCGTTGCCCATGCGGGTGAGGATGTAGTTGCAGGTGCCGTTCATGATGCCGAACACCTTGGCAATGCTGGCGGAACCGAGGCCCTCGCGCAGGGTCTTGATAACCGGGATGCCACCGGCCACGGCGGCTTCAAAGCCGAGCTGGGCGCCGGTTTCCTCGGCGAGGCGGGCGAGCGTCACGCCATGCTTGGCCAGCAGCGCCTTGTTGGCGGTGACGACGGGGCGGCCGATTTCGAGCGCCGCCTTGACCGCAGCAAAGGCCGGGCCGTCTTCGCCGCCGATCAATTCGACAAACAGATCGATACCGTCGGACTTGGCCAGGGCAACGGGATCGTCGAACCAGTCGAGCCCGGAAATATCAATGCCGCGGTCGCGGGAACGCGAGCGCGCGGCAACGGCCGTCACCAGCAGGTTGCGGCCAAGTTTTCGGGTCAGCTCCGCGCCATCCTTCTGCAGGATGCGCACCAGCGTCGCGCCAACATTGCCAAGCCCGGCGACGCCCACGCGCAATGGCGCCTGGGCCTCGCCATCGCCGAAATCCTGCATCGCCTTGAGGATGCGCGCCCTGGTATCGGAACGCGGCTCGCGCCCCTCGCGCAGGTCGAAGACGAAGAGCGGATCGCCCGCGACGGTGCGGCCGAACCGGGTCGGCGTCCAGCCCCGGGCGGTGATGAAGGTTTCGACGGATTGGCGGAAGGAAGCAATGTCACTCATGGTGGCGACATCTGCATAGGTATTTGCCTAGTCGTCAATAGGAGTTTGGACAAGTCCGCCATACGGAGCGGGCTTGTCCAGTCCTTGCCGGCTTTGGCGGCAACCTAGCCGACGAGCGGCACGACGTTGCCGGCGCCGGACTTGGAGCCCAGCAGCTTCTTGATGTTGCGGGCGGCCTGGCGGATGCGCTGCTCGTTTTCGACGAAAGCAAGGCGGATATACTGGTCGCCATACTCGCCGAAGCCGACGCCCGGCGCGACGCCGACACCGGTTTCCTTGATCAGGAGCTTGGCGAATTCGAGGGAGCCGAGATGAGCGAACTGGGCCGGAATGGGAGCCCAGGCGAACATGGTGGCCTTGGGCACCGGAATGTCCCAGCCGGAACGGGCAAAGCTCTCGACCATCACGTCGCGGCGGTGCTTGTAGATCCGACGCACTTCCTCGATGACGTCGTCCGAACCGTTGAGCGCGGCCGTGGCGGCCACCTGGATGGGGGTGAAGGCGCCGTAGTCGAGATAGGACTTCACGCGGGCCAGGGCCGCGATGAGTCGCTCGTTGCCGACGGCAAAGCCGACGCGCCAGCCCGGCATGGAATAGGTCTTGGACATGGAGGTGAATTCCACCGTGATGTCCATGGCGCCGGGCACCTGCAGCACCGATGGGGGCGGCGCATCCTCGTCGAAATAGATCTCGGAATAGGCCAGATCCGAGAGGATGAAGATGTCGTTGGCCTTACAGTACTTGACCACCTCGGTGTAGAAATCGAGATCGGCGGTGTAGGCGGTGGGGTTGGCCGGGTAGTTCAGCACCAGGGCGATCGGCTTGGGGATCGAATGGCGCACGGCGCGATCGAGCGAGCGCATGAAATCTTCATTGGGATCAGCCGGCATCGAGCGGACGACGCCGCCGCTCATGATGAAGCCGAAGGAATGGATCGGGTAGGTCGGGTTGGGCACCAATACCACGTCGCCGGGGGCGGTGATGGCCGAGGCCATGTTGGCGAAGCCTTCCTTGGAGCCCAGCGTTGCCACAACCTGGGTATCGGGATTGAGCTTCACGCCAAAGCGGCGGCCGTAATAGCTGGCCTGGGCCTTGCGCAGGCCGGGAATGCCGCGCGAGGTCGAATAGCGGTGGGTGCGCCCGGCCTTGACCGTTTCCTGCAGCTTTTCGACGATGTGCTGGGGCGTCGGCATGTCGGGATTGCCCATGCCAAGGTCGATGACGTCGACGCCTTCCGCGCGGGCCTTGGCCTTGAGCGGATCGATGTGGGCAAAGACATAGGGGGGAAGACGACGGATCTTATGGAAGTCTGCGCTCATGATTTCCTCGACGGTTCCCGGGGGAACCTGGACTGGCCGCGACGCGCCTGGGGCGCTACGCCTCGCTCATTGAGAGGGTGATTATCGCGGAATTATGGTTGTGAACGGTTAAAGCGGACCGCTTTGGCCCAGATCGTGTTCGGCTCTTCCCGGCCCGCGCGAGGCCACAAGGGAAGAGCTAACGGGCGTTTGCCGCCGCCGCGAAGGCGAAAACGGCCACTGCACTACCGGCGAGCGAGGCTCCAACCTTGGCAACAGTGTACAGAGACGGCATGTCCCTTGCCCTTCGGATACGATTTTTGTATGGAAACCAGCTATCGACAAGGCCGTTCATAAATCCTCCCTTGGGTATTGTAAATGGTTCGAAGGGTGCCAACCTTCGGCCCAGAGCGGTGTATGGTGAGGTAAGACTTTGAAGCGCATTGCCCTCGTCACGATCGGCACGCAAGGCGACGTTCAACCCTATCTAGCCCTCGCGATCGCCCTCAAGGAGCGCGGCTACTCGGTTGTGCTCGGCGCCTCAGAAGAATTCCAGGACATGGTGGAAGGCTATGGGATCGAGTTCCACACGCTGGGCCCATCGATCCAGTCGTTCCTGACCCAGCAGCGCTTCGAGAATGCGATGAGCCAGTCCATGCTCATCAATGGCCCATCCCTGTTGCGACAAGGCCAACAGATAGTCGACACCGCGGCGCGTCATGCCTGGCAGATGTGTCAGGGCGCCGATATGCTGATCCTCAACATGAATACCAGCTTCGGCATCGACATTGCCGAGGCGATGAACATACCCGCCATAATGGTGGCGTTGCAGCCGCTGAACTCGACCAGCGAATTCCCGCTCTGCATCTACTACGACTATGGCGCCGACTTCGGCCCGGCCTTCAACAAGCTGAGCTACACGGCAATGACCGTGCAGCAGATCTATTACAACCTGCCCCGCAACAAGCTGCGCCGCGAGCTGATGGGGTTGGAGGCGCGCAAGAAGGGTGGCTTCTTCCGCAATACCGACGGCACGCCGCTGACGACGCTCTACCCCTATTCGTCCCTGGTTTCCCCTCGCCCGCGCGACTGGCCCAAGAGCGCCATCGTCACCGGCTACTGGAACCTGCGGGACCGGACCGACTGGCAGCCGTCCGCCGAATTCCAGGAATTTCTCTCCCAGGGCGAGGCACCCGTCTATATCGGCTTTGGTTCGATGCCGTTCGGGGCCGAGCGCAACACGAAGATTCTCAAGGAAGCCGTGGCGATGTGGGGTGGCCGAGCCGTGGTCGCGCGTGGCTGGGGCGGCATCAACCCGCAGGACTTGCCCGAAACCATCTTTGCCATCGAGAAGGCGCCACACGACAAGCTGTTCAAATATGTGTCGGCTGTCGTCCACCATGGCGGCGCGGGCACGACCTCGGCCGGACTGCATCTGGGCCGCCCCACCTTTGTCGTGCCCCAGACCGTCGACCAGCCCTATTGGGGCCGCCGGGTCTATGAACTGGGTTGCGGACCAAAGCCGGTGCGGCTGCGCAAGCTGACCTCGGAAATTCTCGCCGGGGCACTGGCTGACCTTTCTACCAACGAGGACTATCGGCGCAATGCCGGCGACATTGCCGAGCAGTTGCATGGCGAGAACGGCACCGAGAAGGCGATCAAGGTCATCGAGCGGGTGATGGCCAATTACGTGCCGCGCGTCCCCAAGGTGAAAAAGCCCAGGAAGATCAAGCCAGCTTTGAAACTGGTCGGATGAGCTCCGGTCGCAAGGCTCGTCTGACGCCCTGACTGACAATAAAAAGGGGAGGCTTTCGCCTCCCCTTTTGCATTCGCATAAGTCCGCCTATTGGGCGGGGACTGCGTCGCCGATATCAAGGGCTTCGATGCTTTCGCCCCGATCATAGGTGGCCTGATCGAGAATGCCCTGGCGCTTGGAGACGATGGTGGGGACCAAAGCCTGGCCGGCCACGTTGACCGCCGTGCGGCCCATGTCGAGGATCGGATCGACTGCCAGCAGCAGGCCGACGCCCTCGAGCGGCAGGCCAAGCGTCGACAGGGTCAGCGTCAGCATGACGGTGGCGCCGGTGAGGCCAGCCGTGGCGGCCGAGCCGATGACCGAGACGAAGACGATGAGCAGGTAGTGCTCAAGGCCGAGCGGCACGCCGAAGAACTGGGCAACAAAGATCGCCGAGATCGCGGGGTAGATGGCGGCGCAACCGTCCATCTTGGTGGTGGCGCCGAGCGGTACGGCAAAGGCAGCATATTCACGCGGTACGCCCAGGCTCTTCTCCGTGATGCGTTCGGTAACCGGCAAGGTACCGATGGAGGAGCGCGATACGAAGGCGAGCTGGATGGCCGGCCATGCACTCTGGAAATAGCGGATGGGATTGAGGCCGTGGGCCTGCAGCAGGACCGGATAGACCACGAACAGCACCAGCGCGAGGCCGATATAGATGGCGGCCGAATACCAGCCGAGCTGCGCCAGGGCGTCCCAGCCATAGACGGCGACGGCATTGCCCAGCAGGCCGATGGTGCCGATCGGGGTCAGGCGGATGACCCACCACAGGATCTTGTGGATGATCTTGAGGAAGGAGCGGTTGAAGGCCAGGAAAGTATCGGCGGCGGGACCGACCTTGAGTGCGGCGATGCCCACCACGATCGAGACGACCAGGATCTGCAGCACGTTGAAGTTGAGACTGGTGGTGGCGCCGCTGTCGGTCAGCCGGGTCGATGCCTGCAGGCCGAGCAGGTTTGCCGGGATCAGGCCCTTGAGGAAATCGAGCCAGGAGCCCGAGGAGGACGGTGCACGCGCAGCCTCGGCGGCAACCGCTGTGTTGAGGCCCGGCTGGATGATGAGGCCCAGAGCAATGCCGATGCCCACGGCGATGAGCGCCGTGATGGCGAACCAGAGCAGGGTTTGCCAGACCAGCTTGGCGGCATTGTTGAGTTCACGCAGATTGGCGATGGATGCCACGATGGCGGTGAAGACCAGAACCGGGACCAGCGCCCGCAGCAGCGAGACGAAGGCCGAGCCGATGGTCGAGAGGGTCTGGACCAGCCAGTTGGCATTGCCGGCGGCGTCGGGACCCATCTGGCGGGCGATGTAGCCAAGGATGAGGCCGACGACCATGGCAGCAAGGACCTGGAAGCCGAAGGATCGGTAAAGCGGCTTGGGCGCGCGTGACACCCTCGCGGAAACAGTGGTTGGGGACATTGAGTGACCTGTCGTTGGTGGCGCATCGCCCAACAATTGAGCGCGTCGCCTTCAAATTAGCCACAATCTACCCCTGAGCCGCAGACTCTGCTGCGAACAGCTTTCTGTTTCCAGCCGACAGGGAGGAAATTCCTACCGAGGGAAGCGAGTGACCAGCAATGCTGGTGCGAAGTGGCGCTATTGCCGCCGCAGGGCCAGTGTGGCGAGTCCGGCGACCACCGGCGGCAGGACCAGGGCAATTGCAAAGGCGGATACCAACAGCCCTGCCCCGACATCGAGCCAGGCCGCTACGGCAAGGCCGACACCGGCGAGGACACAGGTCGCGCCGGCAAGCCGATGCACCAATTGCCAGGCACGGTCGGAGGCGATCGGCCAGGGCATGCGCAGGCCGGCATAGGTGTGCCTTTCGGCCTCGTAAAGGACCACGCCGAGCACGACCAGCACCAGGCTCAGCACGAAGCCGGTGAAGCGGACGAAATCGAGGTCGGAGCCGATGCCGGTCAGCAGCAGGCCAAGCTGGGTGCTGGCGATGACCGCCATCAGCAGGGACAGCGCCGGGTCGAGAATGTGCTGAGACTTGGCAAAGTGATTTCTGGTCAGCATGCGGCCGAGCAGGAAGAAGCTGGCGACCAGCAGCGCCTGCAGTAGCGGCGCGACAAGCAGCGCGCTTCGTGGCCAGAGCCAATCAGGGCTGCTGCCCGACCAGTGTGCGGCAAAGACGTAGGCGGGGTCGATGCGGAAGAAGCCAACACCAGTGATGGCGAGGGTCACGCTCAGGAGCAACAGGTGGAAACGGGTGACGAGGCTCTGCATGGCGCCGCAAATGTGGGAAGCGGAGGGCAAAAGAAAAGGGCCGGTTTCCCGGCCCCATTCCATATCTGTCGGTTTCGAGGCTTAGCGCTTCGAGAACTGGAAGGACTTGCGGGCCTTGGCCTTGCCGTACTTCTTGCGTTCGACGACGCGGCTGTCGCGGGTCAGGAAGCCACCCTTCTTGAGCACAGGGCGCAGGGCCGGCTCGAAGTAGTTCAGCGCCTTGGAGATACCGTGACGAACGGCACCGGCCTGACCGGAAAGACCACCACCTGCTACAGTGACGACGACGTCGTACTGGTCGGTGCGTTCGGTCGCAACGATTGGCTGCTTGACGATGAGCTGCAGCACGGGGCGGGCGAAATAGGTGGCGAATTCACGACCATTGACGGTCACGGTGCCCTTGCCCGGCTTGATCCAGACACGAGCAACGGCGTTCTTGCGCTTGCCGGTGGCATAGGCGCGGCCCTGGGCGTCGAGCTTCTGGACGTGCACCGGAGCGGTGTTGACGGCCGGAGCGACGGTCGAGGTGCCGAGGTCTTCGAGGGAGTTGATGGTTTCGGCCATGTTACTTCACCCGCGCATTCTTGGAGTTCATCGCAGCAACGTCCAGCTTGGCCGGGTTCTGCGCTTCATGGGGATGCTCGGCGCCGGAATAGACGCGGAGGTTCTTGAGCTGCGCACGGGTCAGCGGACCGCCCGGCATCATGCGGCGGACGGCGTTCTCGAGCACGCGCTCGGGGAAACGGCCTTCCAGGATCTGACGGGCAGACCGGTCCTTGATGCCGCCGGGGAAGCCGGTGTGCCAATAGAACTTGTGCTGGTCCAGCTTGCGGCCGGTCAGCTTCACCTTGTCGGCATTGATGACAACGATGTTGTCGCCCATGTCCATGTGCGGGGTGAAGGTCGGCTTGTGCTTGCCGCGAAGCCGGCTGGCAATGATCGAGGCAACGCGGCCCACGACGAGGCCATCGGCATCGATCAGGATCCACTTCTTCTCGATCTCGCTCGGTTTTGCCGAGTAAGTGCTCATGTCTGAATTCCCTAGAAAATTGGTGCTTTGCAGCCTTCATCCAAGGAAGAAAGCGGCGTGTTCGAGCGCTGCACTACGACAAGATTCCATACGCGTCAAGCAGGTTAAAAACACTCTGAAAAATCAAACAGTTACAGATAAGGTATTATATTACCACACCCAAAGGCCGCGTCTTGGTGAGATCGGCCAGGTAGGCGCAGATGGTCCCGGCCAGGATGAAGGCCAGGCCCTGATGGGCGACTGCCAAGTCGATCTGAATCATCGACAGCAAGGTCGCGATGCCAAGCGTAACCTGGGCGACGACCAGCACGGCGATGAGCACCAGCCAGCGATGCACGCCGGACAGGCCTGCGCCGCGCGCCTGCAGGACCAAAAGCAGCGCGGTCACGGCGGTGATGAAATAGGCCAGCATGCGGTGATTGAACTGCACGGTGAGGCCATGCTCGAAAATGCTGCGCCACGCCGGCTCATAGGCACCGAGGTCGGCGGGGATAAGGCGACCTTCCATGAGCGGCCAGGTATTGTAGCCCATGCCCGCATCGATCCCGGCAACGAAACCGCCGGCGGCGATCTGCAGCACGAGCAGGCAGAGCAGCGTGGTGGTGGACCAGACATTAAAGCCGGTCACCCTGCCCTGCGTCAGTTCAGGCCGCATGCGCCGCGCCACCCAGACCAGCGCCAGCAGCAGCAGTGCGGCGGCTGTGAGATGCGTGGCAAGCCGGTATTGGGACACCGAGGTCAGCTCGGAAAGCCCCGACGACACCATCCACCAGCCCAAGAAGCCCTGAAAGCCGCCCAGCAGGAACAGACCCGCCAGTGGCAAGGCCATGTCGCGGGTCAGTCGCTTCTGTACCAGGAACACGACGAATGGAATGGCGAACGCAAAGCCGAGCATCCGGCCGAGGAAGCGGTGAATCCACTCCCACCAGAAGATGCCCTTGAAGTCTTCCAGCGTCATCCACTGGTTGTAGACCTCATATTGCGGGATCTGCTGGTAGCCGGCGAACTCGGCCAGCCAATCGGCTTCCGAGATGGGCGGGATGATGCCCGAAATAGGCCGCCAGGTGGTGATCGACAGGCCAGAACCGGTCAGCCGCGTCATGCCGCCGACCATGACCATGCACAGGACCAGGAAGGCCATGACATAAAGCCAGATGCGGACCGGCCGCAGCCGGTCGCCGGCTATAGTGGTCTGGCTCAGTGCGGCATTTTGGACGGCGGTCACGGCAGTTTCCCGGTGTCGAACAGTGCGGGGAGTGGTATGCCCGGACAGACTTCCTCGCAATAGGCGCGATGCCGCACATGACCCAGCGTAGCCGCAAAGCTCTCGGAATCCTGCTGATCCTCGTCTCGATCGTCGCCTGGCTCAGCATCTTCACCTCGATCTACCTGGCGTTTCCGCCCGGCCTGCCGATCTGGATCCTGATGCCCTATTTCATTGTCGCGGGGATGGGCTGGTTGTTTCCCGCCATGTGGATCATCCGCTGGATGGCCAAGCCGGACGCCTGATCAGCCAGTCAGTTTCCCAAGGGAAGAGAAGATCGCTCCGGTTGCGAAAACATCGACATAGCGGCGAGACTGGAAGTAACCGTTGAGCGAGATACGCGGCAGCGCATGCGGCGTTTGCGCGTGGTGCGCATAGAGGCCGCCGGGACGCGTGGTGACCGCCGAACGGAAGCCCAGTTCACGGGCAAGGTCGAATTCGCGCTGGCCGGCAGAGAGCGGGCCACCCAGTGGATAGGAAAAATGCTCCGGCCGCTTGCCGAAGCGCGCCTGGAGCGTATCGGCTGAAAGCGCCATTTCGCTCAATGCCGCGTCCCGTGGGAGCTTGGCGAGTTCGTAGTGATGGACCGTGTGGGCGCCGATGGTGCAGAGCGGATCGTCGGCAAACTGCTGCAGTTCCTGCCAGTCCATGATCAGGTCCCGGCACTGTCTTGCGAGGTCATAGCCATGGGCGGCGGCAAAACTGTGCAGCAGTTCGAGCCTCTCCGCCTCGGGCATTTTCCGCATCCGCCAGTAAAGCGCGCCATAGGCCGACATTTTCTGTGCGACGGTCTGGGTTGCGATTGGACCGGGTTCACCCGCCAAGGTGACGGTTTCCGCCTGCGCCATGATATCCTCGATGGCCTGCCACCAGAGCTCTCCTGCCCCATCGACGAAAGCGGTGGGCACGTAGAGCGTGAAGGGCGTGCTGCGCTGGCGCAGGATGGGGAAGGCGTGGACAAGGTTGTCCCTATAGGCATCGTCGAATGTGAGTACGACGAAGCGCCGTCCGGGCTTTGGCGCAGCCAGCCGTTCGAGCGCCTCATCCATGCTGACAATATCGAGGCCGAGATCGTGCAGCCGCTCGATGACATAGGCCAGGAAGTCCGGACGGACCTGGAGAATGGCGTTGGGCGAAAAATCGGCCGGATCGCCGGGCACGACGCGATGGAGGGTGAAGATCACCCCGCCCGACGACGACAGTGCCCGCACCAGGGCGGGCAGCCGCGACAGCCAGAGCACCTCGAAGACGGCGCGGATAACGGCATACTTGCCTGACATGGCTGGTTCAGGCCGCGACGCGGGCCGGGGCGGCAGCAATGTCGCAATCGGCAAAACCCGCGTCGAGCAGGCGCTCGCGTGCCTCGGCCACCTCGTCCGGGTCGGCATCCTCTGCCGCCACCAGAACGAGACGCCCGTTCAATCCGTCGAAGAGTGGCAGACTGGACGCCGACCCGACGCGGCCAGTCATCAGCACGACCACCTCGTAGAGATCGGCCAAGGCCTCGACCAGGGTCAGCGGCTTGGGCGAGCTGCGGGAGATTGCCTCGCCCTGCCCCCATGGGACTTCGGCAAAGCTGTTGTCGGCTGACTTGTGCACGACATCGCCAAAGCTGGCGGCATCGGCGCTGAGATCTGTCAGTCCCGGTTCGTCGCCGGCATGGCCGCTGCCGGCGTCGACCAGGGCAGCGCTCAGCCCGCGCGCCAGCGCATCACGGATCATATCCTCGGCAAGCGCCGTACAGGCTGCATTGGAACGGTGCGCGGCCAGGATTACCAGATGGGTGCGGCCAAGGATCAGATCGTCAGTGAGTTCAGATATCCGCAGCGGCTGTGGGGCGGGACGGGGCGCTGGCGTCGCGGATGCAAGGACAGAGGGCCGCGCGGGCGCCTCTGCGGCCGGACCAACAGGGGCGACGGGTTCGTCCGCAGGCGATGTTTCAGTCTGGGCAAAGGCCTGCAAGAAGCGCTGGAATTCCGGGCGGACCGGCGGGCGCGACGCTTCAGATTTGTTAGCCGCTGCCTGCGGCTCCGGCTCGATGGCCGTTTGCGGGATTTCGGGAGCGGGCGGATCCTCGGGTTCCAGTTCCGCGATGAAGGGCAGTTCGTCGAGTTCATCCTGCGGACGGACGACCGGTTCG
>JADGMW010000519.1_pt1 | contig 14961 bp, 14 predicted proteins | sample 8641801 | NCBI WGS metagenome assembly JADGMW01 (sample SAMN16272018, study PRJNA661076) | feces metagenome | isolation source: fecal sample from diarrhoea affected cattle A | host: Bos taurus | place: South Africa: Lokaleng Village, Mahikeng | collected 2019-09
GCTGCAGACCCTGCGCGAGCACACCATCGCGCGCGGCTCGACGCTGCTCAACATCATCCAGCAGGTGGCCGCCTCGATCGGCACCGCGATCTTCTCGGTGCTGCTGACCAACGGCATCAAGAACGACGTCGACGTCACCTCGCCGACCACCGTGCTCAGCGACCTGGGCGGCGTGTTCAGCAGCGTCTTCTGGGTGGCCACCGTGATGGTCGCCGTCGTGCTGGTCCCGGCGTTCCTGTTGCCGCGCCGCCGGCCGGCCCAGCCGGTCGACCCGACGGTGCTCGTCGGTCACTGACCGACGACGTCCGACCTCCGACTCAGCCCCGCCGGTCCGCCGGCGGGGCTGAGTCGCGCCACCGGGGCAGCACGTCGGCGGCGACCTGCTCCAGGACCCGCTCCGAGCCGACGTAGGCGGTCTGGGCGCGCGGCCAGTGGGTGATCACGTCGGTGAAGCCGAGCTCGGCGCACCGGCCGACCATCTCGGTGAAGAAGTCGACACTGGACAGGGCGAACCGGGTCGGGGCAGACCCGGACGGGCCCGACAGGTGCGGGGTCGCATCGACGTTGACCGCCCGCCACACCGGGCCGGGGTCGCGCCCGGCCGCCTCGAGCGCCTCGTCGAACTGCGCGGCCGAGCGGGCGAGCCCGGCGAACCACTCCTCCAGCCCCACCGGCCCGCTCGGCCCGGTCGTCACCCAGCCGTCGCCGGCGGCGGCCGCGAAGCGCACCGAGCGCGGGCCGTTGGCCGCCACCAGGTACGGCGTGCGGGCCAGGCCGCCGACGGTGCGGGCGTCCTGGGTGGCGAAGAACCGGCCGGCGTGGTCGACGTGATCCTCCGAGCGCAGCCGGCGCAGCACCTCGACCATCTCGAAGAACCGGGCGACCCGGTCGCCCAGCGCCGGCGCCGGCCCGCCGAGCACCTCGGCGTCCAGGTTCCCGCCGGCGCCGAGCCCCAGCACGAACCGGCCGCCGGAGATCTCCTCCAGGGCCTGGGCGTCACGGAAGAGCTGGTAGGGGTGGCGGAAGTTCGGCGAGGCGACCAGGGTGCCGAGCCGGATCGTGGAGGTGACGGCCGCGGCCGCGGCGAGCACCGGCGTCGCGCCGCCCCACGGCCGGTCCGGCAGGCCGCCCCACACCAGGTGGTCGTAGGTCCAGGCGTGGTCGAAGCCGAGCTCCTCGCAGGCGCGCCAGCGCCGGGACGCCTCGGTCCACGGCAGGTCGGGCAGGACGGTGATGCCGATCCGCATGCCTCGACCCTAGAGGGGGGCCACCCGGGTGGCCGGGCGCGGCCGCCGTACGCCGGGCACCAGCAGCGCAGCCCCGCCGAGCGCCAGGGCGGCCGCCCACCATGTCGGGTGCTCGGACTGGACGGCGACCAGCACCAGCGGGGTGACCGACACCGCCATCGCGACGACGAGCAGCCGGAAGCCCTGGTGCCCGGTGAGCGCCGCACAGGCCAGCCAGGCCAGGACCAGCAGCGCCGCCAGCCCCAGCAGCACCCAGCCGTCGGAGCCGAGCTCCTCGGGCCAGCTCATCCCCCAGGCCGCGTCCTCGAAGCTCTCCGTCACCGACGCCTGCAGCGCCGCCTGGGTCGCGAGCGTGGCGGTCAGCGTCACGAAGCCGCCGACCGCGAGCGCCCCGGCGGTCACCGCGGCCACCACCCGAGCCGGGAAGAGCCAGCCCACCGCGGTGACCAGCAGCGTGAAGACGGTGATGCCCAGCGCCGTGCCGACGGTGCGCTGGCCGCCGTCGTCGGGCGTCGGCCACAGGTCGTCGAAGGCCGCCCCGCAGACGACGGCCGCGGCCAGCACGCCGCTCACCGCGAACGGTGCCCGCCCGGTCCGGGCCAGGCCGAGGAGCGAGAGCGCGAGCACCAGCAGCCCGGCGACGTACGGCGTGGCCGCGCCGTCGTCCAGGACCAGGGCGACCATCAGTCCGGCCGACGCCGCCCCGAACGCGCCCGGCCAGGCGACCCGGTCGGTCGCGTCGTCGTCGGGGCGGCCGGTCCGGCGCTCGCGCAACCGGGCGGCCACCGCCACCGCGAGCAGCCCGGCCGTCGCGAGCAGGCCCACCGCGAGCATCGCGGCGACCAGGTCGCCGTCGTCCCCGCGGCCGTGGAAGCTCGCCAGCACGACGGCGGTGGCCAGCAGCGCCACCCCGAGCGCGACCACCGGACGGTCTCGGTCGAGGAACGCGCCCGGTGACGGCGCGGCGGAGACGGGTGGCGGGACGGCGGGGCCTTCGGAGCCGATCTGGGTCATGCGGCCCGAGGGTAGGGACGACCGAGCGCCGCCGCTGACGATCCGCGGGATCGGCGCCCGGCGCGGTTCAGGCGTCCGAGGCGAGCGCCAGCGGCAGCACCCGGGCGGCGCCGCCCTGGCGCAGCGCACGAGCAGCGACGGTCATCGTCCACCCGGTGCCCACCCGGTCGTCGACCAGCAGCACGCAGCGGCCCTCGAGGCTCTCGTCGGTCTGCAGCGCGTAGCGACGGGCCACCGCGGCGACCCGCTGGGCGGAGTTCGCCGCACCCTGTCCCGGCGCGACGTCGGGGTCGACGATCGCGAACCGGCCCAGCACCGGCACCCGCAGGTAGCGCGACAGGCCGGCGGCGAGGTCGGCGGTCAGGGTGGGCCGGGTGGCCGACTCGACGACCACGATCCCGTCCACGGCCGGGCGCCAGTCCTCCAGCACCGAGACCACGGCGCGCACCAGCGGCACCGGGACGTCGCCGTCGGGGGTGGTGTCGCGGAACAGGTCGCGCAGCGCCTGACCGTGCCCGAGGTCGGTGAGCCGGGCCACCACCCGGCCCTGCTCGGCGCCGTCGGCGATCTTGCCCTTCCAGTCCAGGCCGAGGTTGGCCAGCGCGGTCGGCCACATCTTGCGCGGCTCCAGCGGCACGCCGGGCCGCGACAGCCGGGCGCCCGCCTCGGCGACCGACTCCTGCGAGACCCCGGTCGGCAGCGCCAGCCCGCCACAGTTGTCGCAGCGTCCGCACGGGCCGGCCCCGGGGTCGTCGAGCTGGGCGCGCAGGAACTCCATCCGGCACCGGTCGGTGGCGATGTAGTCCAGCATCGCCTGCTGCTCGCGCTCCCGGGCCTCGCTGACCCGCCGGTACCGCTCGGCGTCGTAGACCCACGGCTGGCCGGTGGCCTCCCAGCCGCCGCGGACCCGGCGCACCGCGCCGTCCACGTCGAGCACCTTGAGCATCGTCTCCAGCCGGGTCCGGTTCAGCTCGACGTAGGTCTCCACGGTGGCGGTGCTCAGCGGCCGGCCGGCCTCGGCGAGCACCTCGAGGGTCTGGCGGACCAGCTCCTCGCGGGGGAAGGCCAGCGAGGCGAAGTAGGCCCAGATGTCGCGGTCCTCGGGGGCGGGCAGCAGCACCACGGTCGCCTCGTCGGTGCCGCGGCCGGCCCGGCCGACCTGCTGGTAGTACGAGACCGGGGAGCTGGGGGCGCCCATGTTCACCACGAAGCCGAGGGTGGCGTCGAAGCCCATCCCGAGCGCGCTGGTCGCCACCAGCGCCTTGACCCGGCCGGCGGCGAGGTCCTGCTCCAGGGCGTGCCGCTCGGTGGGGTCGGTCTGCCCGGAGTACGCCGCGACGTCGTGGCCGCGCGAGCGCAGGTAGTCGGCGATCTCCTGGGTCGCGGCCACGGTGAGGCAGTAGACGATGCCCGAGCCGGGCTGCTCGGCCAGGTGGTCGGCCAGCCAGGCCAGCCGCTGCTCGGGGGTCTTGAGCCGGACCACACCGAGGCGCAGCGACTCCCGGTCCAGCGAGCCGCGCAGCACCAGCACCTCGTCGGCCGGCCGCTCCCCGGGCGTGGCCGCGGCGCTCACCCCGAGCTGCTCGGCGACGTCCGCGGTGACCCGCTCGTTGGCGGTCGCGGTGGTGGCCAGCACCGGGATGCCGGCCGGCAGCTCGCCCAGCAGGGTGCGGATCCGTCGGTAGTCCGGGCGGAAGTCGTGGCCCCAGTCGGAGATGCAGTGCGCCTCGTCGACGACCAGCAGCCCGCAGGTCGCGGCCAGCCGGGGCAGCACCTGGTCGCGGAACCCGGGGTTGTTCAACCGCTCGGGGCTGACCAGCAGGACGTCGACCTCGCCGGCGCGGACCGCCTCGTGGATCGGGTCCCAGTCCTCGATGTTGGTGGAGTTGATGGTGACCGCGCGGATCCCGGCCCGCTCGGCGGCGGCGATCTGGTTGCGCATCAGGGCCAGCAGCGGCGAGACGATCACCGTCGGGCCGGCGCCCGCCGAGCGCAGCAGCAGGGTGGCCACGAAGTAGACGGCCGACTTGCCCCAGCCGGTGCGCTGCACCACCAGGGCCCGGCGCCGGTGCACCGCGAGCGCCTCGATCGCGGCCCACTGGTCCTCGCGCAGGACCGGGTCCGGCTGCCCCGGGCGCGGGCCGACCAGGGCGCGCAGGTGCGCCTCGGCCTGCTGGCGGACGTCGGTGGTCTGCGGGACGGCGGTCATGGGTCCGTGTCTACCAGCGCGCCCCGACAGCCCGGCCATCCGCAGCGGCGTGTGCCTCAGCACGCGCCGGGCCGCGCCCTCGGCGCCCGACCCCCCGCGCGCGGCTCTCACCCGATCCGGGTGAGATCCGGTCCGTGGCGACGCGCCCGGCGCCCTGGGCTCCCTAGGGTGGCGCGCATGCACCCGCAGCGCCGCCGCACCCGGCTGGAACCGACATGATCCGCCTCCTGCTGCGGACCCTGGTCTACTTCGCCTCCGCCGCGGTCGGGCTGCTGGTCGCCGCCGCCGTCCTCGACGACTTCTCGCTCGGCGCCGAGGGCTTCGGCCTGGTGGTCGTCGTCTTCGCGCTGATCCAGACGATCATCTCGCCGTTCCTGGCCCGGGTCGCGGCGAAGAGCGCCTCCGCGCTGCTCGGGGGGATCGGGCTGCTCTCGACGTTCGTCGCGCTGGCCACCGCCAGCGTGGTCGGCGACGCCCTCACCATCCGCGGGGTCGGCACCTGGATCGCGGCCACCGTGATCGTCTGGCTCGCCACGGCACTGGCGACCCTGCTCCTGCCGCTCGTCGTGCTGCGCAAGGCCCGCGGCTCCGGCGACCAGTCCCGTGACGGGTCCCGCGACGGGTCGCGCGGCGGACGGCTGCCGTCCTGAGCCGGCCGGGAGCGCCGGTTCAGGACCGCCGGGCTCAGTGCTCGGGGCGGCGCTCCACGCCGAGCCGCTCGCAGGCGGCGTCGTAGAGGGCGACCACCTCGCGGCGGATCTCGGCACGCTCGGTGATCGGCGCACCGGGCCAGCCCACCCGGACGTCCTCGACCACCTCCTCGCCGCCTGCCGCGGCGGCAGCGGTGGTGACCCGCCAGGTGCCGCCCTCGGCGTCGGCGTCGGTCATCACCGCGGCGCTCGCCTCGGGGCGCGCGAAGGCGCGCACGATCAGCAGGTTGTCCTCGGTGTGGTCGCCGTTCATGTGGGCGCAGACGGCCTGGACGACCTCGGCGGGGAAGGTGCTCACCCGGCGGACCCTACCGGCCCGTGCCGGCCGGTCCCTCGGCCCGGGCGGCGTCCAGCCGTCGGCCGACGCCGGCCAGCAGCGCCCGCCGGGCCCGGCGGCCCTCGGGCACCGGCAGCAGCGGGTGGACGTGGATCGCGCCCGGCTCCTCGTGCAGGCGCACCTCGCCGCCCGCGGCGACCAGCCGGTCGCGCAGCAGCCGGCTGTCGGGCAGCGTGATGTCGCGGGTGCCGACCCACAGGTCGACCGGCGGCAGGCCGGCCAGGTCACCGCGCACGGGGCTGACCCGCGGGTCGTCCAGCGGTACGCCGTCCGCCCAGACCCGGGCGACCTCGTGCAGCGCGGCCCGGTGCAGCCACGGGTCGCGGCGCTCGACCTCGTCGATGCCCGGGTTGTCCATCACCAGGTCCAGCCAGGGCGCGACCAGGCTCAGCCCGCGCAGCAGGTCGCGGCCCGGGTGCGCCCAGTGCAGCGCGGCGGTCAGCGCCAGCCCGCCGCCGGCGGAGTCGCCGGCCAGGTGGCAGGCGCGGCCCTGCGCCGCGACGTCGTCCAGCACCGCGGTGACCAGGTCGAGCGCCTCCAGCGCGTGGTGCTGCGGGGCCAGGCCGTAGATCGGCACCCGGACCTCGACGTCGAGCGTCTCGGCGGCGTCGGCGAGCAGGCCCCAGTGCTGCCCGACGATCTCGCTGACGTACGCGCCGCCGTGCAGGTAGACCAGGACCGGCAGGGTGTCGGCGTCGCCGAGGCCGTGGCGGCGCAGTCGGTGCACGGCGAACCCGCCCACGTCGTCGGTGCGCACCGCCACCCGGCGCCGCAGCCGGGCCGGCGGCTCGGCGCTGCCCTTCGGCCGGGCCAGCATCGCGGCGCCGCCGGCGGGGTCGGCGAACCGGCGGTGCCGGGTGGCCCGCATCAGCGCGGCGACCGCGCCCATCTGCCAGGACATCGCGTGCCTCAGCCCAGGACCGGCAGCCGGTCGGCCACCGCCCCCGCGTCGGCCGGCACCGGCGTCCTGCCGGCGCCGACCAGGGCGGCGCGCTCGTCGCTCCAGATCGCCGGCAGCCGGCCGGCCAGCGCCTCGACGGTGGCTCGGGTAAACCCCAGCGCGTCGGCCGGGACCGGACGGTCGGTGAGCAGGTCCAGGTGGTGCACGGCGTGCTCGACGGCCCAGATCGCGAGGAAGTCGCCCGCGGTGAAGACCCACTCCTGCCAGGCGCGCGGGCGGTCCTCGAGCGCGGTCACCGCACGGGCCAGCACCCGGCCCACCTGCGCCATCTCGGCCACCGCGGCCGCCGGCCGGTCGTGGGCCGCGCTGCGCCGGCGCTGCCGGACCAGCTCCGCGACCGGGTCGCCCCCGCCGTAGGCCGCGGCGAACGCCGGCCAGTACGTCGCGGCGTCCACCGTCGGCGCCGCGTCGACGGGGGTGGCCAGCCCGGCCAGCATCTCCTGCCAGCCCGCGGCCAGGTGCACCACGACGTCCATCCGACTCCACCCGTGGCACCGCGACGCGCCCAGCAGGGCGAGCTCGTCGAAGCCCTCGGCGGCCGCGACCAGCTCCTCGACGGAGGCCAGGCAGGCGGCGCGGGCGTCGGGCAGGGGCACGCTCAGCTTCATGGCGGGCTTCATGGCGGCACCCTAGGAGACGCCGCCGACGCCCGCCGTCCTCACCAGATCCGGACGCGGGCCTCGGGGTCGAGCCAGAGACCGTCGCCGGGCACGGTCTCGAAGACCTCGTGGAACTCGTCGAGGTTGCGCACGATGTTGGCGCGGAACTCCGGCGGGCTGTGCGGGTCGATGGTCAGGTACTGCAGCTCCTGTTCCTTGCGGCGCTTGGTGCGCCACACGTAGGCCCAGTTGGTGAAGAGCCGGCGCCGGTCCTCGACCGGGGCCTGGCCACCGCAGGAGATCAGGTAGGCCCGGTGCGCGATGGTCAGCCCGCCCAGGTCGCCGATGTTCTCGCCGACGGTGAGCGAGCCGTTGACGTGCTCGCCGGGCAGCGCGCGCGGCTCGAACGCGTCGTACTGCGCCACCAGCGCCTTGGTCTTGACCTCGAAGGCCTCCTTGTCGGCCGGCGTCCACCAGTCGTCGAGGTTGCCCTGGGGGTCGTACTGCGCGCCCTGGTCGTCGAAGCCGTGACCGATCTCGTGGCCGATCACCGCGCCGATCCCGCCGTAGTTCTCCGCCGGGTGCGCGTCGGCGTCGAAGAACGGCTTCTGCAGGATGCCGGCCGGGAAGCAGATCTCGTTGGTGCCGGGGTTGTAGTAGGCGTTGACGGTCTGCGGGAGCATGAACCACTCGTCGCGGTCGACCGGGGCGCCGATCTTGGCCAGCTGCCGGTCGGTCTCGAAGCGGGACGCCGCCGCGACGTTGCCGACCAGGTCGTCGGGGACGACCTCGAGGGCGGCGTAGTCGCGGAACTCGTCCGGGTAGCCGATCTTGGGCCGGAAGGTGGCGAGCTTCTCGAAGGCGCGGGCCTTGGTCTCCTCGGTCATCCAGTCGAGCTCGGTGATCGAGTCCCGGTAGGCCGCGATCAGGTTCGCCACCAGGTCGTCCATCAGCGCCTTCGCACGCGGGCCGAAGTGCCGGGCGACGTACTCGCGGCCCACCGCCTCGCCCAGCGCGCCCTCGACCAGCGCGACGCCGCGCTTCCAGCGCGCCCGCAGCTCCGGGGTGCCGTTCAGGGTGCGGCCGTAGAAGTCGAAGTTCGCCTCGACGAAGTCGTCGGTGAGGTACGGCGCGACGTGGCGCAGCACCCGCAGCAGCAGCCACGGCTTCCACTCCTCGATGCCGATCTCGCCGAGCGCCGCGGAGAGGTGGGCGAAGAACGACGGCTGGCGCACGCAGACCTCGGCCACCGTCAGCTCGTTGCCGCCGAGGTTGGTGACGTAGGCGTCCCAGTCGAAGGCGGGGCACAGCTGCTTGAGGTCGTCGCGAGTGAGCAGGTTGTAGGTCTTCTGCACGTCGCGGGTCTCCGCGCGCTCCCAGTGCCCGCCGGCCAGCCGGGTGTCGATCTCCAGGACGGTGCGCGCCGCGCCGGCCGGGTCGCCGTGCCCGGCGAGGGTGAAGAGCCGCTCCACGTAGGCCAGGTACTTCTCCCGGACCTCGGCGAACTTCTCCTCGCGGTAGTACGACTCGTCGGGCAGGCCGAGGCCGCCCTGGGAGAGGTGGAAGAGGTACCGGTCGGAGTCGCGGCTGTCGGTGTCGACGTAGGAGCCGAACAGGCCGTGGCCGCCGACCCGCTCCAGCTCGCCGAGGAACGCCGCCAGATCCCGGACGTCGCGCAGCGCGGCGACGGCGTCCAGCACCGGGCGGACCGGGCGCAGCCCGCGCTCGGCGATCGTCTCGGTGTCCATGAACGAGGCGTAGAGGGCGCCGATCTTCCGCGCGTCCTCGGCGGCCCGGGAGTCCGGGATGCTCGGCTCGCCACCGGCCGCGAGGTGCTCGATGATCTCGCGCACCCGCGTCTCGGCGGTGTCGGCCAGCTGCACGAACGGACCCCAGCTGGAGCGGTCGCCGGGGATCTCGGTCTCCTCCAGCCAGCGTCCGTTCACGTGACCGAAGAGGTCGTCCTGCGGGCGGATCTCGGGGTTCATCCCCGCTCGGGCGTCGTCCAGGATGCTCACCCCCCGACCCTAGCCCGGGCCGCCGACGATGCGCCGCCGCCGGTCCCCGGCCGGTGTCCTCAGCCGGTCCCCGGCCGGTGTCCTCAGCCGGCGTCGATCCGGGTGCGGACCAGGGCCAGCACGTCCTCGGGGCTGGAGCCGTCGCGTCGGGTCAGCTCCTCGACGAGCTGACGCACCACCAGCATCACCCCGCCCATCAGCGGCGAGATGTCGAGCTCCAGCTCACCCTCGTCCTCGTCGAGGGTCACCTCGATCGCCTCGATCTCCAGCAGCCGGCCGAAGGCCAGCTCGATCGCGTCGTCGTGGTCGACGTCGAGGGCGGTGACGCCGTCGAGGATGATGTGGCCGGCGCGGCGGGCCAGGTCCTCGGCGTCCCCGTGGTCGTGCCCGTGCTCGTGGTCGTCGCCGTGGTCGTGGTCGTCGCCGTGGTCGTGGTCGTGGTGCCCGGGGGTCTCGGTCATGCCCCCATCCTGCCCGGTCGCACCCGCAGCACCGACTTGCCCAGGGTGCGACGCTGCTCCATGTCGCTCAGCGCCCGGCCGACCTCCTCGAGCGGGTACGTCGCGCCGATCGGCGGGCGGACGTGGCCGGCCTCGATCATCGGCACCAGCGCCGCCCACTGCTGGTGCAGGTAGCCGGGCCGGCCCATCGTGTAGCCGCCCCAGCCGACGCCGCGCACGTCGACGTTGTTGAGCAGCAGCCGGTTCACCTTCACCTGGGGGATCCCCTGCCCGGCGGCGAAGCCGACGACCAGCAGCCGGCCCAGCGGGGCCAGCACCCGCAGCGAGTCGGTGAAGACGTCGCCGCCGACCACGTCCACCACGACGTCCACGCCGCGGCCGTCGGTGAGCTCGCGCACGGCGTCCTTGAAGCCGTCGAGGAGCACCACGTCGACGGCCCCGGCGGCGCGGGCCACCGCTGCCTTCTCCTCGGTGCTCACCACCGCGATCGGGCGGGCGCCCAGACCGAGCGCCACCTGCACCGTGGCGGTCCCGACGCCGCCGGCCGCGCCGTGCACCAGCACCGTCTCCCCGGGCCGGATCCCGGCCCGCTCGGCGAGCGCGAAGTGGGCGGTGAGGTAGTTCATCGGCAGCGCGGCGCCCTCGTCGAAGGAGAGCGCGTCGGGCAGCGCGAAGACCGAGCCCGAGGAACCCGCCACCAGCTCGGCGGCGCCGCCGTACCCCCCGACCCCGGCCACCCGCCGACCGGGAGCGAACCCGGGCCCGGAGACCACGGTGCCGGCGAAGTCGACGCCGAGGGTGAACGGCGGATCGGGGCGCAGCTGGTACTCGCCCTTGCTCAGCAGCAGGTCGGGGAAGGAGACCCCGACGCTGTGCACCTCGACGAGGACCTCGTCGGGGCCGGGGACCGGCTCGGGGACGTCGCGGACCTCGACGTCGGCCGGTCCGGTGGTGGTCACGACCTGGGCTGCGCGCATGCCGGGAGGCTAGTGCGGCTAGCGCGGGCTCACCAGAGCGTTCATCTCGAAGTGCATCGGGTCGGTCCAGCGCCAGTCGCCGCCCCAGCCGAAGCCCCACTTCTTGAAGATCGCGACCACGGTGCGGTCGATCTCGCCGACGCTGCCGCGCTGGTTGCCGGCCACGTTGAGGTCCAGGGCCAGCCCGAAGGCGTGGTTGGAGAGGGTGGCCGAGCCGGCGATGAACCGCGGGTAGTAGCAGCCGGCGTACTGGCCGGGGTCGATGGTGTCGGCCAGGCCGCGCTGGACGATCTCGCTGAGCGCGGCCCGCAGCTGGGGGAAGAGCAGCCGGTTGCAGGTGATCGAGCCGAGGATCGGCACCGTCTCGGTGCTGATGTGCGCGCTCACCCAGGCCGGGTCCGGCGCGATCCGGCCGCCGCCGAGGACGGTGTAGCGGTAGGTGCCGACCGCGTCCGCGGTGGCGCCGACCACCACCGCGGTCTGCTGGGCGCCCGGGTCCAGGCCGTAGCGGGCCACCGCGTCGACCAGCTGCACCGGCACCCGGTCGCCGAGCACCCGGCGCAGCGGCTTCTCCACCGTCTGCGGGGCGACCCCGGTGGTCGAGACCAGCAGCGCGTTGCCCGGGGTCATCCCCAGCTCCTCGATCCAGGCGCTGTTGACCACGGCGTCGATGGCGCCCTCGACCTGGTCGGCGTACGCCCCGACGTGGACCCGCGGGGCGTCCCGGTCGCTGCCCAGGCGCAGGTAGCCCTCGTCGTCGGTGGGCAGCCGGCGCCGGATGCTCCGGTCCACCGCGACCTCGCCGGCCGCGACCCGGTCCCAGACCTGCTGGGTCTCCGCGCTCGCGGCGGCCGCGAAGTTGCGGTACGTCGCCGGCTCCACCGCCGCGACGCTGACCAGCCGGTTGTCCAGGCTCACCCGGGCCAGCGCGACCTGCTCGACCGCGGTCACCCCGGGCAGCGCACGGACCCGCTCCACGGTCTCCGCGTCGATCTCCTCGGGCCCGGTGACCACCAGGTCGGCGTAGGACAGCGCGCCGCGGCGCGGCCCCGGCGGGTCCACCGCCCGCGCCCCCGGGGGGACCGGGGAGCCGGAGGCGCCTGCGCTGGGCTGGGCCTGTCCGGGCCGGGGGCCGCCGGCCCCGTCCGTGCCGCTGTCGGTCGGGTCCAGGGACGCGGCCCGGCCCGGTGCCGAGCGGTCCTGCTGGGTGGTCGGATCCTCGCCGCCGCAGGCCGCGGTGAGCGCGCCCAGCGACAGCAGCCCGGCCGCCACGGCGGCGGCGGTGCGCACTCGACCCATCGGACCCCTTCCGTGAGGCGTCCAGGGTAGGCGCCCCGCCCTCGACCGGCGCGCCGGCGGCCCGGGCGACCTACGGTGAGGACATGAGCGAGCACCCGCGCATCCCCCAGGCGTTCGGCATCGACTTCGGCGGCACCGGGATCAAGGGCGCGCCGGTGGACCTGGCCACCGGCGAGCTGCTCGGCAAGCGGGCTCGGGTCCGCACCCCGCGGCCGGCCACCCCGGACGCCGTCGCGGGCGTCCTCACCGACCTGCTGGACCGGTTCCCGGACGCCGAGGGCCCGGTCGGGGTGACCGTCCCGGGGGTGGTGCGCCACGGCGTGGTCGGCTCGGCGGCCAACATCGACCCGGCCTGGATCGGCACCGACGCCGACGCGGTCTTCACCGAGGCCACCGGCCGGGAGGTGCACGTGGTCAACGACGCGGACGCCGCCGGGCTGGCCGAGGTCCGCTACGGCGCCGCCCGGGGCCGCGACGGCCTGGTCGTGGTGACCACGCTGGGCACCGGCATCGGGTCGGCGCTGGTCCACGACGGGGTGCTGGTCCCCAACTCCGAGCTGGGCCACCTCGAGATCGACGGCCACGACGTGGAGACCCGGGCGGCGAACAGCGTCCGGGAGGCCGAGCATCTGACGATGGCGAAGTGGGCCAAGCGGCTGACCGCCTACTACCGGGCGCTGGAGCGGCTCTTCTCCCCCGAGCTGTTCGTGGTCGGCGGCGGGATCAGCAAGCGGGCCGACGAGTTCCTGCCGCTGATCGACATCCGGACCGAGATGGTCCCGGCGGCGCTGCGCAACGACGCTGGCGTGGTCGGCGCCGCGCTGAACGCCGCCCGCTGAGCACCCGCGCGGACCGGCGACCCGGCCGGCCCGCGCCGTCGCAGTGGCTCAGCGGTGCTCGACGCCGCGGATCGCGGCGGCCACCGCTCCGGGCACGTCGGGGTGGAAGACGGTCGGGATGATGTAGCTGGGGTTCAGCTCGTCGTCGTCGACGACGTGCGCGATCGCCTCGGCGGCCCGCAGCAGCATGTCCACCTCGATCTCGCTGGCGCGCGCGTCCAGCAGGCCCCGGAAGACGCCGGGGAAGGCGAGCACGTTGTTGATCTGGTTCGGGTAGTCCGAGCGGCCGCTGGCCACCACCGCGGCGTACCGGGCGGCCTCGACCGGGTCCACCTCGGGGTCGGGGTTGGCCAGCGCGAAGACGACCGGGTCGGTCGCCATGTCCTGGATCCACTCCGCCTCGAGCACCCCGGGGCCGCTGACCCCGACGAAGACGTCCGCACCGGCGAGCGCGGCGCGCAGGTCGCCGCGGACCAGGCGTGGGTTGGTCGCCATCGCCAGCTCGAGCTGGGCGCCGCGCAGCGTCTCGTCGTCGCTGGCCAGGCAGCCGGCGCGGTCGTAGACCACGACGTCGGCGGCCCCGGCGGCCAGCAGCAGGGTGACGATCGCGGTGCCCGCGGCGCCGGCGCCGGCGACCACGATCCGCGCCTCGGGCAGCGTCTTGCCGACCACCCGCAGCGCGTTGGTCAGCGCGGCCAGCACCACGATCGCGGTGCCGTGCTGGTCGTCGTGGAAGACCGGGATGTCGAGGCTCTTGCGCAGTCGGCGCTCGATCTCGAAGCACCGCGGGGCGGCGATGTCCTCCAGGTTGATGCCGCCGAAGCCGGGCGCGATCATCTCCACCGCGCGGACGATCTCGTCGGTGTCCTGGCTGGCCAGGCAGATCGGCCAGGCGTCGATGTTGGCGAACCGCTTGAACAGGGCGGCCTTGCCCTCCATCACCGGGAGCGCGGCGCCCGGGCCGATGTTGCCCAGCCCCAGCACCGCGGAGCCGTCGGTGACGACCGCGACGGAGTTGCCCTTGACGGTCAGCCGGGAGACGTCCTCGGGGTTCTTCGCGATCGCGGTGCTGACCCGGCCGACGCCGGGTGTGTAGGCCATCGAGAGGTCGTCGCGGTTGCGCAGCGGCACCTTCGAGGCGACCTCGATCTTGCCGCCGAGGTGCAGCAGGAAGGTCCGGTCGCTGACCTTGTGCACCTCCACCCCCTCCACGGCGTCCACGACCTGCTCGAGGTCGGCGGCGTGGTCGGCGTCGGTGGCCGAGCAGGTGACGTCGACGACGAGCCGGGTGTGGCTGGACTCGGTGACGTCGATGGCGGTCACGATGCCGCCGGCCTGGGCGATGGTGGTCGCGACCGCACCGACCACGCCGTGGTCGGGGGCGGTGTGCAGCCGCATGGTGATCGAGTAGGAGGACGTGGTGGCGGCGCGACGCGGGGAGCCGCCCGTGGAGGAGGAGGACGCCATGGCCTCACCTTCCGCCTCGGAGGCGGTTTCCAACAAGTCGGCCGCACCGGCTCCCGGGTGGCCGAGTGACGACCCTCACATTTCTGCACTTTTTGGGCCATAGTGCAACAATTGCCGGCGTGCCTGGATGCGTCCTCCCCCGTGAGCAGAAGCGGCGCGCCACCGCGCTGCGGATCTCGCGCTGCGCCCAGCGGCTGACCGAGGAGCGCGGCCTCGACGGCTTCACCATGGACGACCTCGCCGAGGAGGCCGGTGTCTCCCGGCGCACCCTGTTCAACTACTTCGCCGGCAAGGTGGACGCCGTCCTCGGTCCGGCCCCGGTCTTCGACGAATCCTCGTGCGCGCTCTTCGTCTCCGGCGGGCCCACCGGGCGGCTCGTCGACGACTGCGCGGTGCTCGCCCACGACGTCCTCGCTGCGCCCGACCTCGCCCTGGATCGCGAGGACCTCGAGCGCGGACAACGGCTGATGGTCGCCACGCCCCGACTGCTGCTCACCGTGCACGAGCGGTTCGAGCAGGTCACCGCCTCGCTGGGGGACCTGGTCACCCAGCGCGCGGGCGTCGACCTGGACCAGGCCTCGGTGCGGCTGCTGGTCCGGCTCTTCGCCACCGTCCTCGAGGCCTCGCTGGCCGCCTACCTGGCCGGCGACGACCGGCCCCTGACCGAGATCTTCGACGAGACCCTGCGCAACGCCCGCGACCTGCTCACCTGAGCGGCGCGGCCCACCTCATCCCCACCAGAACCAGCCCAGACCAGGAGACCAGCGTGGCCACCTTGTTGTACCGCATCGGCCGGACCGCCTACCGGCGGTGGCCGATCTTC
>JADGMW010000474.1_pt1 | contig 14946 bp, 10 predicted proteins | sample 8641801 | NCBI WGS metagenome assembly JADGMW01 (sample SAMN16272018, study PRJNA661076) | feces metagenome | isolation source: fecal sample from diarrhoea affected cattle A | host: Bos taurus | place: South Africa: Lokaleng Village, Mahikeng | collected 2019-09
CCCATTGAACCTGAACCAGGTCATGCTGGCGGAGGAAGTTCGAGATGGCAAGGGCGCCGTTTCGCGTCCTCACCATTGACACACCCTTCTCACATGACCGCAAACGTTGAAGGGATGATCGCATGATCAAATCCACCTCCATGGCGCTTGCGGTCCTTTTCGGACTGTCCGCGGCACCCATCCTCGCCCAGGATGTGCCCACGCTCACCATCTATACCTATGACGGCTTCGCCTCCGAGTGGGGCCCGGGGGCCAAGCTCTCGGAGGGTTTTGAGGCCATCTGCGGCGGCTGCAAGGTCAACTGGATCGCGGCCGACAGCTCGATCGGCACACTGCGCCGCGTTCAGCTCGAAGGCGACACGACAGAAGCCGATCTGATCGTCGGGCTCGATACGGCCATTGCCGGTGAAGCGCGGGCGACGGGGCTTTTCGCCGATCACGGAATTGATCTCTCGGGCCTCGACCTTCCGGGCGAGTGGACCGACGCACAGTTCGTGCCGTTCGACTATTCGCACTTTGCCTTCGTCTATGACGCGGATGTCGTGGCCAATCCGCCCCGTTCCTTCGAGGAGCTGATCGCCCTGCCCGAGGACTTCAAGATCGTGGTGCAGGACCCGCGCTCGGCGACGCCCGGCCTTGGGCTCGTGCTCTGGATAAAGGCCGCCTATGGCGACCGTGCGGCGGAAATCTGGGCCGGTCTCAAGCCGCACATCCTGACGGTGACGCGGGACTGGAGCGACTCTTATTCGCTATTCCTCGATGGCGAGGCGGACATGGCGCTCTCCTACACCACGTCGCCGGCTTATCACCGGATCGACGAGAACGATGACAGCATCCACGCTGCTTTATTCGACGAGGGCCACTACCCGCAGATCGAAGTGGCAGGCATTCTGAAATCCTCGGACCAGCAGGAACTTGCCAAGCAATTCCTCGCCTGGTTTGCATCGGCCGAGGGCCAGAAGATCATCCCGACAACCAACTGGATGTTCCCAGTGGTGGACCTCGGCGATGATCTCGATCCGGCCTTTGCCACCCTGCCCCAGCCGGAAAAGACGCTGACGCTGAGCGACGAAGACATAATCGCCAACAGCTCCGCCTGGATCGACGAGATGCTGGCGGCGGTGCAGTAGCGGCGATTGTCGAGGCTCACCCCCTCCTAGCCTCCCCCTGAGAAGGGGGAGGGACTTTCGAGTTTGTCACATGGTCTGCGAGCCACCAGCGTACTCCTCCCCCTTTCTTAGGGGGAGGTCGGGTGGGGGTATACGCAAACAGCGCTCCTGATGAGGGGAACCCGCGATGGCATCAAAAATGTTGACCCTTCTGCCGCCTCGTCCGCTGCGCATCGCTGCAGCGTGGGTGCTTGCGTTGGCCATCACCGCGCTCATCGTGGCTGTCCTGTGGGCAATCCTTGCAGCAGCCGGTGATGGTGCTGGCAATTCGCGCGTCGACATTGCCCATCTCGTGCGCATGACCACGATCCAGGCCGGATTGACCACTGTCCTGTCTCTGGGCGTGGGCATGGCGCTGGCCTGGGCACTCAACCGGCTCCGCTTTCCCGGGCGCGACCTCATCGTGGGGCTGTTTGCCGCCGCGATCGTCACCCCGGGCATGGTGGTCGCCTTTGGCCTTCTGTCGATCTGGGGCCGCAATGGCTGGATCAACGAAGCCAGCCGGGCGCTGTTCGGCTTTTCGCTGGGCAATCCGGCCTTCGGACTTTCCGGCATCCTGCTGGCGCACGTTATTCTCGACGGCGCCTTTGCCGCCCGCATCCTGCTTGCCCGGCTTGACGCCATCCCTGAACCCAGGCTCAAGGTTGGCCAATCGCTGGGGCTGTCGGCGTGGAAGCGGTTCGGCCTCATCGACTGGCCGGCGATGCGGGGAAGCCTGCCGGGACTGGGCGCCATCATCTTCCTCCTTGCCTTCACCAGTTTCCCCATCGTGCTGCTGCTGGGAGGCGGGCCCGCCAACCAGACGCTGGAAGTGGCGATCTATTCGGCGGTGCGGCAGGATTTTGACCTTGTCGGTGCGGTGCGGCTGGCGGTGACACAGATTGCCGTCTGTTCGCTGGTCATTCTGCTCGCCTCTGCGGTCCCGCCCGTGCCCACGGCGCTGGGGCGTTCGGCCCAGCCGCGCTGGCAGGACGGGGCAATGGCGCGCAGCCTGCAATGGCTGGTGCTTGTCATCGCCTGCATCGGCTTTGCGCTGCCGCTGGTGTCCGTGCTCATCGATGGGTTGGGGTCAGGTCTCCTCCGCGTCCTCGGCCAGGCCACATTCTGGAACGCAGCGCTCACCAGCCTCATTATCGGGGTCAGTTCGGCTGTCCTGACGCTCATCCTGGCACTGACCCTGTCGCTGGGGCGCGCGGCCATTCCCGGTCGCGGCGCGCGGACGATTTTGGGCGCACCGACCTTTGCCTACCTCGCCGTTCCCGCTGTGGTGCTCTCCCTGGGGTTTTTCCTGCTGGTGCGGCAGATGGGTTTTGCCCCAGGACAGGCAGCCCCCATTGTCGTCGTCATCGCCAACGCCCTGCTCGCCCTGCCCTTTGCGGTGGCCACACTGGGACCGCCCCTCGATGCCGTGGCCCGCACCCGCGGAAAGCTCATTCGCTCGCTCGGCCTCTCGGGCTGGCAACAATTCCGGCGCGTGGAGTTTCCCCTGCTCGGCAAGGATATCGGCCTGATGCTGGCCTTGGCCTTCTGCTTCTCCCTGGGAGATCTCGGGGTCATCGCCCTCTTCGGCACGCAGGATTTTCAAACCCTGCCACTGATGATGTTCCGCGCGCTCGGGGCCTATCGCAGCAATGACGCCGCCGCCATTGCCGCCTTGCTGCTCGTCGGCACAATCATCGCCTTTGTCGGCTTGCCACGAATTTTTGAAAGAATAGCCCATGCTGCGCGCTGATGACTTGAGCTTTGCCCATCCCGGGCAGTCCCTGCCCTATCAGTTCAGCTTCGAAGCCCAGCCGGGCGAAGTCACGGCGATTTCCGGGGCCAGCGGGTCGGGCAAGTCGACGCTGCTTGATCTCATCGCCGGGTTTCTCGCGCCACGCAGCGGTACCCTCAGCCTTGATGGCATCGATCTCCTGCCGCTGGCTCCGGAGCAAAGACCCGTCTCGCTCCTCCTGCAGTCGGACAATCTCTTCGAGCATTTGAGCGCGCGGGAAAATGTCGAGCTCGGGCTACCGCGGGGCACCGCGAAGTCGACCGGGCGGGCGGAGGCGGAGAAGGCACTCGCCGGCGTGGGTCTAGCCGATTTCGCCGACAAGTCGGCCTCGACCCTGTCGGGCGGGCAGAAGCAGCGCGTTGCCCTTGCCCGCACGCTGTTGCGGGACCGGCCCATCCTCCTCCTCGACGAGCCGTTTTCGGCGCTCGATGACGAGACGCGAGTGACGATAAGGGATCTCGTCGGGACGCTGACGCGGGAGCAGAACTGGCACACGATCCTCGTCAGCCACCATGCCGACGATGTCGATGCCCTCGCCAGCCGGCGCTATCGCCTGATCGATGGGCGCCTGCAGGGCGGCGCAGCCCAATGAAAAAAGCCGCCCCTTGTTTCCAAGGAGCGGCCCTAACTTATTCTGCCCAGCGGGCAAAAACCTTTTCGAAGAGGGCCTGGGCCTCCTCATCCTTCTCAAGCGTCAGGATGGCGTTGCGACCCGTGCCATAGATAACGGCGAGATCGACCCAGCGACGGCTCTCGAGGAGGCCGACATTGGTCGCGGCATCTTCCGGCGACGCGCTCAGCGCGAAGAGGAAGGAATTCCCGACGATGCGGGCCGAGGCACCGACCAGCGGCGTGCCGGGAACCAGCTCTTCATCCTTGAGCAACACACCCGGAAGGCTCGAAATCGAGCCACCGATGAAGGTATCGGGGATGTTGAAGGCCACTTCCATCAAATGGGAAGCGGGCAGGCTCGGATCGGCATTCTTGCGAATGGTCACGCCGACGCTTAGATTGCGCGCCGGAATGCTGGCCTGGGCGACAAGCGTGGGCAGGCCCACCTCATCGACACCCTCTTCCCAATCCACCGTACCCGAGAAGGGCACAGCACCGGTGCGGCCGTCGGCCGAAGCTTCGAGCAGCAGTGACTGGCTGCCGGCCAGCACGGCCGGATCGACGGAAGCCGCGGGATCATTGGCCGCGATGGTGGTGTCGTCGCCCGAGAGCCGTTCCTCGGTCTTTTCCGCGCCGTTAAGCGAAGGAAGAGCGGTTTCGGCGCCTGTCGGGGTGACAGGTTCGGGCGTGGGCTCAAGGCGGTCATCTGCCTCGAGGCCTTCGAGCGCAGTCGTCGGCTCTCCCGGCGTATTTGTCGCGGTATTGCCCGGACCGGTTCCGGTTTCGCTGTTTACGCCCGTCTCAACGGCAGGCTGTGGGCCATCAAGCGATGGTGTCGGCGCAACAATCGGGACGTCGACGTTCTGGGTCACAGGGGCCTGGGCCGTGCCGAACATCTGATCGAGATCGACATAGCCTTCGCGCCAGGCCCAGAAGCCCGCCCCGCCGACACCGGCCAAAAGGAGTGCGAAGACAACGAGGAAAATGGTGAGGCCGGCCGAGGAGCGGCGCTCGGTTTCCGCTTCGGCCACTGCAAAGCCGCTGTCGTCTACGGCCAGCGCATCGCCGAGGGCGTCGCGCTTTTGCTCCTGGGTGTCGGTGCCCGAAGTGGCCTCGCCGCGGGCTTCGCGGTCCAGCGTCTCAATGGCGCGTTCGATGGCGCCTTCGGCCTCGCGGGCTTCGTCAGCCTCGACCTCGACTTCACGCACGCTGGACAGCGCGGCTTCAACCGGCGCGTCCTCGGCGAGAACGGGTTCGAAATTGGTCTGGCGCGCCAGCGCGGCATTGCCGGAGATGACGGGTTCTACCCGCGCGATCGCCGGCGACATGGCCGCCGAATTGCCAAGGCCCTTCAAGCTTCCATCGCGCGGGGACGAAGGCCCTGCGGTCTTGAGCGGAATGGGCTGTCGCGTGGACGCGGGGAAGACGACCGGAGGCGCGACCGGCTCGTCGGATTTTTTGTCTTCGGATTTCTTACCGTCGAGGGCCGTGGGCTCTGGCGCTAAATCCGGCGTGGCCTTGAGTTCGGGCTCGGGAGCGGCATTTACCGCGCCGGATGCGTTGATCGTCTCGACCTTTGCGCCGGTGACGCTGGCCGCCTCGCCGATAATGGCTTCGATCGAGAGTATATCGCTTTCGGGCGATTGCGGCTTGGTCTCTGGTGACGGTGCGGCCTCAACCTTCGGGGCCGGCGGTTCGGGCTTGGCCACCTTTGCAATCGGCTCGGGCGCCTGACGCGGCTTTTCGACCGGAGGCGTCACGACCGGCTTTGGCGCGGAGGCGACGACCGGTGGAGGCTCGGGCACGACGGGATCGGGCGCGGCCGGAGCTTGCGCGACCTGGGGTGCAGGAGCAGTAGGCTTGGCCGCGAGCATAGCTTCGCGACCAAGAGAAATGACGGCCTCGCTGGCCTCTTGCTCAACCTGACGGATACAGTCTTCGAGCTGCAGTCGATGTTGCGTGATTTCGCGGGCCGGCAGAGGGGGCTGGATAGCCCGCAGCTGCCCGACCAGAGCCGAACGCGCCTTCTCGTAGACCGCGCGCCGCGCGGCCCCATTGTTTTCCGGCAGCGCCGAAATAGCGCGGCGCAACAGCTCCTTATAATCCGCCATTGGCTAGTTGGTACTCACAATTGCAGCAAGGGTCTTGTATCAAAGTTTATCAATCTTGGAATGGGTCAACCACAAGGATCGTGTCGGCGCGTTCCGGGCTGGTGGAGAGCAGTGCGACAGGTGCGCCGATCAGCTCTTCAATGTAGCGGACGTATTTGACCGCCTGTGCCGGCAATTCGGCCCAGCTGCGTGCGCCGGCTGTGGTCTCGGACCAACCCTCCAAGGTTTCGTAGATCGGCTTAACGCGGGCTTGTGCCCCCATTGAGGCGGGCAGATAATCGATACGTGATCCGTCCAGCTCGTAACCAACGCAGACCTTGATCTCTTTCAGGCCATCAAGAACGTCGAGCTTTGTCAGGGCGATACCGGTGATGCCGGAGGTCTTGACGGTCTGGCGCACCAGCACGGCATCGAACCAGCCGCAGCGACGCGCGCGACCGGTGTTGACGCCGACCTCGCGACCGACGGTGGCCAGATGACGGCCGATCTCGTCATCGAGTTCGCAGGGGAACGGGCCTTCGCCGACGCGCGTCGTATAGGCCTTGGTGATGCCCAGCACATAGCCTATGGCCGTGGGGCCAAGGCCCGAGCCGGCAGCAGCCTGACCGGCGACCGTGTTGGACGAGGTCACAAACGGATAGGTGCCGTGGTCGTTGTCGAGCAGAGCGCCCTGGGCGCCTTCGAAGAGGATGCGGGCGCCATCGCGACGCTTCTCTTCCAGCACGCGCCAGACCTGGTCCATGAACGGCAGGATCTCGCCGGCGATCGAGGTCAGTTCCTCGTAGATCACATCGGCGGAAATCTCGTTGAGGCCCATGCCACGACGCAGCGCGTTGTGGTGGGTCAGGAGGCGTTCGATCTTGGGCATGAGCGTTTCGGGCTCGCTCAGATCGATAAGGCGGATAGCGCGACGGCCAACCTTGTCTTCATAGGCTGGGCCGATGCCGCGACGGGTTGTGCCGATCTTGAGACCGGAATTGCCGTCTTCGCGGATCGCATCGAGTTCGCGGTGGAGCGAGAGAATCAGCGGGGCATTGTCAGCAATGCGCAGGATCTCAGGGGTGATCGTCACGCCCTGGCCACGCAGCTTCGCCATTTCGGCTACGAAATGGTGCGGATCGACGACCACGCCATTGCCGATGACCGAGAGCTTGCCCTGGACAAGACCAGACGGCAGCAGGGCCAGCTTGTAGCTTACCCCATCGATAACCAAGGTATGGCCGGCATTGTGGCCCCCGTGGAAACGCACAACAACATCGGCACGTTCGCTGAGCCAATCAACGATCTTGCCCTTGCCCTCGTCACCCCATTGCGAGCCGACGACAACCACATTCGCCATAATCTAGTCTTTCCCAAGAGAACGCGAAAAAGTCGGGTTTGGCCTCGTGCCAACCCTTCCTCAAAATTTGGACGTCTGTCCCCCCGGCCACTTTGTCGGGTTTGATTGTGGCCGAATAACTGCTAAGTCCGATTGTCCTTACATCACTGGCGCCACGATGACAAAGCCGCATCGAGACGAAAATCGCGGCATATCCGCGCCTTTACTCGACCAGCCCTACTTATTGCTGGTCCTGGCCCCGCTATTCTGGGGTGGAAATGTGGTCGCGGCCAAGCTGGTCGTCGGGGAAATCGACCCATTCATGTTGCTGGCGAGCCGATGCGTTCTGGCGACGCTGTTCATTTTCCCCTTCGCGTGGAAGCACTTGCAGCGCGACTGGGCCGTCGTCCGGGCACACTGGCCGATCCTCATGGCCTATGGCGCTATCGGTTATGCGCTGTTCAATGGGCTCCTCTATGTGGGGCTGCAAAGCACAAGCGGGGTCAATTCGGCGATCGTGCAGGCCTCTTTGCCCCTGATGATTCTGGGCTGTAATTTCATCGTGTTCCGGGTGCGGGCGCGCTGGCTGCAGATCGTGGGCGTGCTGCTGGCCATTTCCGGGGTATTGCTGACCGCCACCCATGGCGACGCCTCGCGAATCCTAACGCTCGACTTCAACATCGGCGACATTTTCGTCATCCTCGCCTGCTTTGCCTACACCGGCTACACGCTGGCCCTGCGCTTCCGCCCGAAAATGAATGTCATGAGCTTCATGGCCGTGTCGTTTTCCGGCGCCGCGGCTACGGCCGTCGTCATGCTGTTTGCCTTCCGGGACGGTTTTGCCGAGGTGGCAGGCCTGGGCAGCGCCTCGCTCACCGTGTGGGCGGTCATCGCTTATGTCGCGATCTTCCCCTCCATGTTCAGCCAGGTCGCCTATGCCCGCGGCGTGGAGCTGGTGGGGGCCAATCGCGCCGCGCCGAGCCACAATCTCATCCCGGTCTTCGGCACTCTGGGGTCGGTGATCATCCTCGGCGAAAGCCTTGAGGGCTACCACTTCCTCGCCGCCGCGATCATCATCGCAGGCATCGTCCTAGCCGAATATTCGGCGCGGCGGAAAGTCAGTTCACCGGCATAAAAAAGGCCGGCGTCGCGGCGCCGGCCTTTCAGTATGTGGAAGCAAAAAGCCTCAGAACTTGAGGGCTTTAGCCTGCTTAACGCCATCCAGCGCAGCAATCTCGCCGAGCTGCTGCTCGGTCAAGGTACCATCGATGGACACGAGCGCGATGGCGTCGCCACCGACTTCGGCACGGCCAAGGTTGAAGTTGGCGATATTGATGCCAAGCGTGCCGAGCAGCGTGCCGAGACGGCCGATATGGCCCGGCTTGTCCTCATTGGTGACATAGAGCATGGACGGGGTGAGCTCCGCTTCCATGTTGATGTCCTTGACCTGAATGATGCGCGGCTTGCCATTGACAAAGAGCGTACCGGCAAGGGCGCGCACCTGGCGCTCGGTGGTCACGGTCAGACGTATGTAGCCTTCATAGGCGCCCTGCTGATCGCGGGTGGTGGTTTCCACCACAATGCCGCGATCCTTGGCGATCTGCGGGGCCGAGACCATGTTGATGTCGCCAAGCGATGGCTTGAGGACGCCATTGATGGCGGCGGCGACCATGGGGCGGATGTTGAGACCGGCCGGGGTGCCTTCGAATTCGATCTTGATGCCCGAGATCGAGGTCTCGGTCAGCTGGCCGGCAAAGGAGCCAATGGCCTCGGCAAGCTTCACCCACGGGGTGATCAGCGGCGCTTCTTCAGCCGAAATCGACGGGAAATTCAACGCGTTAGTGATCTCGCCGGTCATCAGGTAAGCCGAGATCTGCTCGGCCACCTGGAGCGCCACGTTCTCCTGGGCTTCGGTGGTCGAAGCGCCGAGGTGGGGGGTGCAGATGACGTTGGGGAGTTCGAACAGCGGGTTGTTCTCGGCCGGCTCGACGAGGAAGACGTCGAGGGCGGCGCCGGCCACGTGACCGGACTTAAGTGCTTGATAAAGCGCGTCTTCGTCGATCAGACCACCGCGGGCGCAGTTGATGATCCGGACGCCTTTTTTGGTCTTGGCGAGGTTTTCGGCGTTGAGGATGTTGCGCGTGGCGTCGATCAGCGGAGTGTGCAGAGTAATAAAATCTGCGCGCGCAAGAAGATCGTCAAGCTCAACCTTTTCAACACCGAGCGCCTGCGCGCGTTCCGGGGTCAGGAACGGATCGAATGCAATAACCTTCATACGAAGACCAATAGCACGATCAGCAACGATCGAGCCAATATTGCCAGCACCGATCAGGCCGAGAGTTTTATTGGTGACTTCGACGCCCATGAAGCGGTTCTTCTCCCACTTGCTGGCGCGGGTGGAAGCATCTGCTTCGGGAAGCTGGCGGGCCAGGGCCATCATCATGGCAATGGCGTGCTCGGCAGTCGTGATCGAGTTACCGAAGGGCGTGTTCATCACAATGATGCCCTTCTTGGTCGCAGCCGGAATATCGACGTTGTCGACACCAATACCGGCGCGCCCAACGACCTTCAGATTGGTCGCAGCAGCAATGATCTTCTCGGTTACTTTTGTCGCCGAGCGAATAGCGAGGCCATCATACTGACCAATAACTTCGAGAAGCTTCTCTTTGTCCTTGCCCAGATCGGGGAGATAGTCGACCTCGACACCGTTGTCCTTGAAGATCTGGACGGCGGTTGGGCTCAGTTTGTCCGAAACGAGAACTTTTGGCATGGGTGAAAGCCTTTTTGGGTGTCACGCCAGGCGTGACCGCAGAGGGGAATTGGTTAGCAGACTGTTAGCGCTGACAGCGCCGAAGTGAGAATTCGGAGGCCAAGAAGACCCCCACCTGGCCTCCCCCTGAAGGAGGGGGAGGTTGGGTGGGGGTGTTCAGAACTCAGGCAGCAACCTTGAGGGCGGCCTTTTCTTCGGCGAAGGCCCAGTCGAGCCATGGGGTCAGCGCGGCAAGGTCGGACGCTTCGATGGTCGAGCCGGCCCAGATGCGGAGGCCCGCGGGGGCATCCTTGTAGGAGCCGAAATCATAGCCGACGCCGAGCTTGTCGAGACGGGCCACGATGGCCTTGGCAAAGGCGGCCTGGCCATCGGCGTCGAGCGCGGTGATGGCGGGGTCGACGATGGAGAGGCAGACCGAAGTGTTCGAGCGGGTGGCCGGATCCTTGGCGAGGAAATCGACCCAGTCGGTCTTGGCGACCCAGTCAGCCAGCACCTTGAAGTTGGCGTCGGCGCGAGCCTGCAGGACCGCGAGACCGCCGACGTCCTTGCCCCAGTTCATGGCGTCGATAGCGTCTTCAATGCAGATCATCGAGACGGTGTTGATCGTTTCGGCCTTGAAGATGCCTTCGATCAGCTTGCCGCCCTTGGTCATGCGGAAAATCTTGGGCAGCGGACGGTCGGGCTTGAAGGTCTCAAGGCGTTCGACAGCGCGCGGCGAGAGAATGAGAATGCCGTGAGCAGCTTCACCGCCGAGGGCCTTCTGCCAGGAGAAGGTGACAACGTCGAGTTTTGCGAAATCGAGCTTCTGGGCGAAGGCTGCCGAGGTGGCGTCGCAGATGGTGAGGCCAGCGCGGTCGGCCGGGATCCAGTCAGCATTCGGGACGCGGACGCCCGAGGTGGTGCCGTTCCAGGTAAAGACCACGTCGCGGTTGAAATCGACCTGGGTGAGATCGGGCAGATCCCCGTAGGCGGCTTCGATGACGCGGACGTCGTCGAGCTTGAGTTGCTTCTGAACGTCGGTGACCCAGCCGGCACCAAAGGATTCCCAGGCGAGCATGTCGACGCCCCGAGCGCCCAGAGCGCTCCAGAGGAACATTTCGACGGCGCCGGTATCGGAAGCGGGGACAATGCCGATGCGGTAATCGGCGGGAACTTCGAGGAGTTCGCGGGTCAGGTCGATTGCCTGCTGGATGCGAGCCTTGGCGGGCTTGGCGCGGTGCGAGCGACCGGTGAGCGCATTGGCGAGCGCTTCAACCGTCCAGCCTGGACGCTTGGCACATGGGCCCGACGAAAAATTGGGGTTTGCCGGTTTAACCGTCGGCGCGGCAAAAGGCGTATCAGCCATATTCAGCGACCCTCCCAGGTCTATGCGCCTCTCGTTAGGGAGAGGTGTCCTGAGGCCGCAGATACTCCCACTGAGGGACGCTCGTCAATGAGTCTTTTTCGGCCGGCAGGGATTCAATCCGAAGGAGCGGCGACAGCCGGGCTGACCGCGGCGCGACCGAGTTCGGTGAGGGCATAGATGCCGCGGCTTTCGCGAATAAACCAGCCGTAGACATTGCTGCGCAGAATGGTCGGGGCGCGTTCGACGATGGATTTCAATTGCTTGGGACTTTGCGGCCCGGCCAGCAGGGCCGTGGCGCAAAGAATGGCGTCCTGCCGGTAGGCGGTCATGATCGGCTTGCCGCGCCCGCCGCCGATCTGCGGATCGCCGCGCCGACGCTTGTGCTCGTCGAGCAGGCGCGAGCGGCGCTTGCTGTCTTTGCGCGGGGTGGGCGCAAAGGGCGCGAGGATCACTTCCACATGGCCGGTGGCGGAGACGGTGAGCAACCCAAAACCGAGACGCCGGCAGAGATTGCGGAAGCGCGCATCGTGCTCGCGCCCCCTGCCCGTCTTCGCGGCGCGGGCGGCGAGCCAGACCTCATCGCAAAAGGCAGCGCGCTTGACGCCCTGCATGACCAGCTCAAGATTGAACGCCAGCTTCATTTCGCAGACGATCACAACCGGCGGATCGCCCTCCAGCACGCCGACAAGGTCACAATCATTGATCTCGCCTTTGACGGCATACCCCGCGCTTTCCATGAAGGATTTTAGAGGGAGATAAAGATCCGTCTCAGCCATTGCGCTCGGGTTTTTGGGTTTTTGGGTTCTTGGGGCGGTGTAGCTGAGTCTTGGGGGATGAGGGAGCGATTGGGGGACGGCGAGATGGGGGTGGAATGCGGAATGGCAGCTTTGGTAAATAACCTTTGGTAAGCTGACGCTAGTCAGTCATCTACGCGATCGATCGGCACAAACAGTCGCGCCAGGGTGATGCAACATTTTCTGGTCGGGTCTTCGATCACGCAGCTGATTGCACGATCGAAGAAGCCGGTAAAGGACCGGGTCGGCTGAAGAGGTATCCCTGCACGGTGTCGCATCCTAGGTCGGCGAAAAAGGCAAACTCGGCTTCGCTCTCGACGCCCTCGACAACGATGGAAAGACCCAGCTTAGTGCCGAGCTCGGTGATGGTCGTCGCCATCTGCGCACCACGTGCGGTGGTGATCTGCCGGACAAACGACATGTCGATCTTCAGTTTATCCACCGGGAGCGACGCCAAATGGCTCAGCGACGAGTGGCCGGTGCCGAAATCGTCGATGGCGATTGATACGCCGAGTTCCCGAAGTGCGGCCAGGGCGTCGATGATGGAGCCCTCACCCCCTGCAATGGAGCTCTCGGTCACCTCGATATCGAGCATGTGCGCAGGAAATCCGGTTTCCACTAGTGCAGACTGCACCATGGCGACGATATCCGAACCCTCGAATTGCGCAGGCGCTACATTGACGGACAGCCGCCCATCCCAACCAATGGCCATAGCCCGCCGGCACGATTCGTGTAGCACCCAATTGCCTAGCCGAATGATCGTGCCATTGTCTTCGGCGAGCGGAATGAAGTCGGCTGGCGAGACACGCCCTAGCTCGGCGCTGTTCCAGCGCAACAGCGCCTCGGCCCCTGTCGTCTGGCGCGTCCGGGTGTCCACCTGAAGCTGGAAGGCGATGTCGAGCTCTTCCTTCTCAATAGCGCTGCGCAGGGCGATGTCGAGGGCGCGACGGTGCTGCATTTCAGCGTCGAACGCGGGCTGGTAAGCGCAGCCGTCGAGATCGCGGCCCACGGCCATGGCCAGCGCGGTCCGTGCGTCCTGCAGCGTTGCTTCCGCCGTCCGTCCGGCCCTTGCTCCGCTCAAACCATAGCGTACGGGCAGCACGACCAGGTGCCCGCCGACGTCGAAAGGCGCTTCGAGCTGGCTAAGATGGCCCCGCAGTTGATCCTCTACGACCGTCTCCGGGACAGCGATGGCAAATACGTAGCTTTCGATCCGCCCAATGGGCAAATCCGTTGCCGCCAGGAGACGGCGATAGAACAGGCTGACCACTTGGTCGGTCACTGCAAATCCGAGGCTGGCGCCTGTCGCCTCGACCTGCTCGAGACGCAGCAGCAAGGCCTTCATCTGCATGCCCGTTTTTGTAACCTCGGCGCACCAGGCGGACGGAGAAAGGGCGCCGGTCTGCTCGTCGTGATGGGCGAGATATTCGAGGCGCTGATGATATTGCCGAAGCTGCTGCCGGCGCACCGCGCGGTCCTCTAGGAGGCGGATAACCAGGATTCCTGCCACCAGGGCATGGAATAGGCTCGTGTCTATCTGAAGAGCATGCCGAGCAAAGAGCGTACCGGTCACCGCCTCGAGCGCGATCGAAGCGGCCACTGATACGCCCACCGCCCAACCAAGGTTCAGTCGGGGCAGCAAAAGACTACCGGACACAAAGAGGACAGCAAGTCCGGCTGCGGGCCAGAAACCAAGATCAACCAAGGCTCGATCCTGTCGCACGGTCTCGGCAGCTGCAATATGAACGATCGGCCCAGGAACGACGCCGAACCGCGGCACCAACAAAAGATCATGCAATTCGATGGCGCTGGCACCAATCACGACCTGGCGGTTGACGATCAGCCGTGGGTCCACCGAACCATCCAGCACCGCACTGGCCGGAACGCGAACGACGCGCGTGAGGTCGATCGAATAGTCGATATGGAGGCTCTCCGGAACGGTCTTGCCAAAGCTAAAATGTGCCGCAATTGATTTGAGGTCCTGTGATGCGTTTTGCCCAGGCAGGGACCAGACCATGCCGGCTTCCAAGCCATCGACATTGACCAGCGCGGCTTGAGTAAATTGGGCAAAAAGCGCGAGAGGGCGGCTCCAGACTTCGACGCCAGCCGCGCTCACCTGGCGAAAGGCGGCCAGATAGGCGTAGCCGCCCGCCCGCTCGAGACTGGCCGCAAAAGCAGCATCTTCGGTTGGGCTGCTTGTCGTACTGAAGTCGATGTCGAAGGCGACCTCATAGGCGCCCATGGCCATGAGTTGATCGAGAAGCCTGGCATGCAGCGAGCGCGGCCAAGGCCATATGCCAACTTCGGCGAGGCTCGCAGAATCGATATCAACGAAGATGACCTCGCCGCTGGGCAGCCGGTTAGCAGCCCCGAAGCGTAGCTCCCAGAGCTTGGCATCTGCTGGGATCCACGCCCCCAAAAAAGCTGAGGCCAGAAACAGAACCAGCAGACCAGTCGAAGCGAGCGCTCGCGAAACGGGATTTTGCAACACTGATCTCTCCCCTCATCCAGTTCGGCCGTGCGCGCCTACTTGTTTCCCCCACCGTTGCCACCGCCACCGTTGCCACCGCCGCCGCTGTTGCCGCCGCTGTTGCCGCCGTTGTTGCCGCCACCGTTTCCACCACCATTGCCGCCGCTGTTTCCACCGCCATTGCCGCCGTCGTTGCCGCCGCCGTTGCCGCCGCTGTTTCCACCGCCATTGCCGCCGCTGTTGCCACCGCTGTTGCCACCGCTGTTTCCATCGCCATTGCCACCGCCGTTGCCGCCACCGTTGCCGCCGCCGTTGCCGCCGTTGTTGCCGCCACCGTTGCCGCCACCGTTGCCACCGCTGTTGCCACCGCTGTTTCCATCGCCATTGCCGCCGTTGTTGCCGCCACCGTTGCCACCGCCGTTGCCGCCGTTGTTGCCGCCACCGTTGCCGCCGCCGTTGCCGCCGTTGTTGCCGCCACCGTTGCCGCCACCGTTGCCACCGCTGTTGCCACCGCTGTTTCCATCGCCATTGCCGCCGTTGTTGCCGCCACCGTTGCCACCGCCGTTGCCGCCGTTGTTGCCGC
>JADGMW010000522.1_pt1 | contig 14922 bp, 18 predicted proteins | sample 8641801 | NCBI WGS metagenome assembly JADGMW01 (sample SAMN16272018, study PRJNA661076) | feces metagenome | isolation source: fecal sample from diarrhoea affected cattle A | host: Bos taurus | place: South Africa: Lokaleng Village, Mahikeng | collected 2019-09
ATCGCCCGACAGGAACCGGCATTCCAACAGTGATGTCCACGGTTGCTTGTCCGGGTGATCCTATTTGGGGCGAGGTGGATTGCCCGGACACGCCGGGCAATGACGATGGAGGGGATGGGCTGGTGCGCTTCTAAGGCTCAATCAGCCTGGGGCAAAAAAACCTTAGCCCTTGATCAGCTTTTGCAGCTTGCCGATGGCGGTCTGGGTGTCCTCGCGATAGGCGATGGTGCCTTCGAATTCGCCGTCGCGATTGAGCAGGAACACCGAGGCCGTGTGGTCCATGGTGTAGTCGCCGTTTTCGAGCGGGACCTTTTCGGAAAAGGCGGCCCAGGCCTTGGTGGCCTTGGCGATCTCCTCGGGCGAGCCCGACAGGCCGGTGACGAAATTGGTCCAGGCCACATATTCGCCGATCACCTCAGGCGTGTCGCGCTCGGGATCAACGGTGATGAGATAGGCCTTGAGGTCCTTGCCCTCATCGCCGAGGGCGGCCTTCCAGGCGGTCATTTCCGCCAGCGTGGTGGGGCAGACATCGGGGCAATGGGTGAAGCCGAAGAACAGCGCCGAGGGATTGCCGTTGAAATCTTCGCGGGTGAAATCCTTGCCGTCGGCGGTGGTCAGCACATAGTCGCCATGGCCGATGCCGGCGGCTTCGGTCGGGCGGGTGGCGCCGAAGAAATAAAGCCCCGTAGCGGTGGCCGCAAAGGCGGCGACCACGATCCAGAGCACAAGGCGAATGCGGGAGAGTGAGCTGGCCATGGCTTAGTGACCCATCGTCTTGGCCGCAGCAGCTGCGGCGGCGCCGATCGCGAGTTCGACCGTGACACTGCCGGCCTTTTCAAAGGTCAGGGTGACCGGCACGGTTTCGCCTTCGACCAGCGACCTGTTGAGGCCCATGAACATGATGTGGAGGCCGCCGGGCGCGAGGGTGATGGTTTCACCGGCGGGGATCTCGATGCCATCGGCGAGCTGGCGCATCTTCATGACATCGCCTTCCATCGCCATCTCGTGGATCTGGGTATCCTTGGCAATGGCCGCCTCTGCGGAAACGAGGCGATCGGCCTCGGCGCCAGTGTTGGCAATGGTAAGGAAGCCGCCGCCGACCGGGGTGTTGGGCAAGGTGGCGCGGGTGAAGGCGCCGGAGATTTCGAGAGTGCCGAGAGTCACGGCGGGACCGGCAGGCGCATCGGCCTGGGCGCCATGGGCGGGCTTGGCGCCGGCTTCATGGGCCGAAACGGCGAGCGGGGAAAGGGCGAGGGTCGACACCACGAGGGCGCGTGCGAAAAGACGGATCATGTTTGATCTCCAGAATTGGGTCGGTCGGGTCTGGCGTTCAGCCAGGGACAAAACTCAGACCGGGACTGGAGGGGCCCGTGATTGCCCGAAATGGTCGGGACGGCGCAGGGAGCGGCTGTCGCCTGCCTCGGCATAGGTGAGGATATCGGAAAGCCCGGGTGCCTCGATGAGCAAGACGGGCGGCACGGGGCCGGCAAGCGCGGTCTTGCCGAGACTGGCGGCCGGGCATTTCACATTTTGGGCGGCGAGCGGATCGCCGTTCGCGTCGGCAGCGAGGCTTTCGCAGACCGACCAGCTGGCGACGGTTTCAAAGCCGAAGCCGGAGAGATCGCGCTGGAGGCCGGCGGCCTGATGGAGCGGGGTCAGCAGGACGAGCACATAAAGCGCCAGCAGCGCAAACAGCGTGCCGATCTCCTTCATGGTGATGTCAGCCCGATTGGCCATGCTGGGTATGTCTCCTTGAAGTGGCTTAGCCCAGAGCAGAGGCGGCCTCAAGCCCACGGCGTGTCGCAGGGAGGGGCTCGCGACAAGTTTGAATGGCAAATCTCGGCCGTGGGCGGCTGGCGGGGAGCTTCGCGCAGGCCGCCGAACGCTTTCGGGCGCTGCCGACTTGACCCGGGCCCCGCTTTGCGCAAAGACCCATGGCAAAGCGAGGTCCCTATCCATGGAAAAATTCACCACTTTGACGGGTGTCGCGGCGCCGTTGCCGATCATCAACATCGACACCGACATGATCATCCCCAAGCAGTACCTCAAGACCATCAAGCGCACCGGCCTGGGCACCGCCCTGTTCTCGGAAATGCGCTACAATGAGGACGGCTCGGAAAACCCAGAGTTCGTGCTCAACAAGCCGGCTTATCGCAACGCCAAGATCGTCATCGCTGGCGACAATTTTGGCTGCGGTTCGAGCCGCGAGCATGCTCCCTGGGCCCTGCTCGATTTTGGCGTGCGCTGCGTGATCTCCACCAGCTTTGCCGACATTTTCTACAACAACTGCTTCAAGAACGGCATTCTGCCGCTCGTGGTCTCGCCTGAGCAGCTGAAGCTTCTGCTCGACGATGCCGAGCGCGGCTCCAACGCCACGCTGACCATCGACCTCGAAGCCCAGACCATCCAGGGTCCGGACGGCGGCACGCTCAGCTTTGACATCGACCCGTCCCGCAAGCAGATCCTGCTCGAAGGTCTCGACGATATCGCCGGCACGCTGAAGTCCGATCCGGCCATCTCCTCCTTCGAGGGCAAGATGGCATCCGAGCGTCCCTGGCTCTAAATGGCAAGGATCGTTCTGGAAGAAGGCTCCAGCCAGCAGTCCCACGACGTCATCCTCAACGGTCTTGCCCAGTACAATGAAATCCAGACGGAGGGGCGGTTCACCGCCTCTTCGTCGCTCGTTCTGGCCGTCAAGAATGATGCGGGCCAGACCGAAGGCGGCCTGGCCGCCCGCATCACCTGCGGCTGGATGCATATCGATATGCTCCACATTCCCGAGAGTTTGCGCGGCACCGGCATTGGCGCATCGCTGATGGCCAGTGCGGAAGAGCTGGCGCGGGAAAAGGCCTGTGTCGGCCTGCGTCTCGACACCACCTCGTTCCAGGCGCCCGGCTTTTATGAAAAGCTCGGCTACACCGAATTTGGCCGGCTCGAAAACAGCCCGCCTGGCCACACCCGCTATTTTTTCATGAAACGACTGGATTGATCCATGGTGCAGCGCATCTCCACCGGTTCGCCTTTTGAAGCTACCTTCGGCTACTCGCGCGCTGTGCGCCATGAAGACACGGTCTATGTGTCGGGCACGACGGGCTATGACTATGCCAGCATGACCATGCCTGAGAGCGTCGGCGAGCAGGCCAGGAACGCCCTCGTAACCATCGACAAGGCGCTCAAGGAAGCCGGCTCGTCCATCCAGGATACCGTGCGGGTGGTCTATTATGTGGGTGATCGCGCGCTGGTCGACGAAGTCGTCGCGGCCGTCGGCCCGGTATTCAAGGATATCCGGCCCGCCGCCTCCATGCTGATCGTGCAGATGATCGAGGAAGGCATGAAGATCGAGATCGAAGTCACCGCCCGCATCGGCGCTGCAAACTCCTGATTTCTCGGCCCAGAGCCGGAAATGAAAAAGGGCGCCCCGCGGGGCGCCCTTTGTTTTTGTGGTTACAGCCGGCAATCGCTGTCGGCGCCGATCTGTTCCATCAGCAATTCCAGCGCCGCTTCGAGCTGCGGGTCGGTATTGATGCCCACCGTATTCGGATCGAACGGGACATAGAGATCTGGCTCGATGACGTGGTTCTCGTAATAGCTGCCATCCATGCGGCGATTGGGCAGAACCGGCAGACCATAAACGAGCCCGGGCACCACGGCGCTCTCGACATAGTCCACAGCCGTGCCGGTATTGAGCACGATGTCACCCACGAGCGGGCCGATGGCATTGTCCTGATAGGCCTGGGGGAAGACAGAGCCGTCTGAATAGCCAAAGCTGTCGACAAGGACTGCGCTGGGCCAGACCCAGCGATTATTAGGCTCGACATCGGTGGGCCCATCATCGCGTCCGACGCTGGAATAGACCTCGCCAGTCAGCAGGGTGATGAGCTCACGGGTCAGATTGCCGCCGCCATTGGAGCGCACGTCAATCAAAGTGGCGCGTGCCACACCGCGCTGGGCGCTCAAAGTGCCCAGAAGCCCGAGATAATTCCGCTCGTACATGTCGGAGAGATATTCATAGGCCACGCAGCTGTTGGTCAGACGAGCCACCATTTCGCGCCGCGCATCGATGAGACGGGTCCTGGCCAAGGTCATTTCAGCCGAGGGGTCAATCGGCTTGACCGTGTAGAAGCGCTCCTCGTCAGTCTCGACATCCCTGACGCCTACAAGCGCCGGGCGGCCCACATTGAGGTCGAGCAGGCGATCAAGCCCGCCCGCCTCGGGCACATCACGGCCATTGATCGAGACGATGACATCGCCCGGCGCGATGTCGATGCTGCGCCGGTCAAGCGGACCACCGGGCAGGATGGCGGCGACGCGTCGGCCGGGGCCATCATAGCCGTGATCGATATAGACCCCGAGCGCGTCGTTATTGTTGCCCATGTCGCGTCGTGCCGCTTCCATCCCCCGATATCCGGTGAACATGTGTGAGGCCGACAGCTCGCCGTACATTGCCGAGATCAACTCGCGCAGTTCGCGATCGCTGGCGATGGAGGACAGATAAGCGCGATATTTGGCGCCGATCGCATCCCAGTCCCGCCCTTCGTGCTCGGGATCGTAATAGCGATAATTCGCATCGGCCCAGGCCTGCTCGAAGGCGGCAATGCGGGCGCTGTCGGCGTCGCGGGCGTAGAACAGGCGCGAGCTGATCATGGCGATTTGGTCAGGCGCGGCCAGTGGCACGCGCAGAATGGCGCCATCGATGCGTGCGTCCAGGACGCCCTGCTCGCTCACAAAGGAGAGGGCTTGAAGCCCGGGCGCCTCGAAACTGCCAATCAGGGTCACACTGCCATCGGCAAGGCTGATGGTTTCGAGCACAAAACTGTCTCCACCGGCCGCGCTCACCCCGAGCAGATTCTGCAGGTCCGGCAGCGGCCAGGTGGCCATAAAGCCAGCCTGACCTTCGGTTAGGCGCCCTTCAAGCCGTGCGGCGCGATACTGGTCCATGTCGTAACGGCGCGCGATTGATGTTCCGTCCTCGGCCACATCGAGCTCCGCAGGGGCACCAGAAGCAGTTTCGAGAAAGTCCTGCCTGGCCTCTTCGGAGACGAAGACGCGATAGAGATCGCTACCATAAGAATGGAGCTGGGAATTGCGCAGTCCATAGAGCGTGGTGGCGCCGAAGATCTGGGTGCCATCGAGGCTCCACTGGGCGCCAAAGAGATTTGGCACAGAACCAATGGGCTGAGCCCGCCGGCTGCCATCGGCCGGAACGATCGCCACCCGGTGCGATTCGGAGCCATCCATGGCCCGCCAGGGCACGAGAAGATCCTGCGAGTTGGGCGACCAGGCAAAATTCATCACCCCATCGCGATATTGCGAGAAGTAATCGCCTTCGCCGTAGAGCTTGGTGACGTCGCCACTGGCGAGGTCAAGCACCTGGATTTCACGCCGGTCGGCGACGAAGGCCAGCTTGGTCCCGTCCGGCGAGAAGCGCGGCACATATGCATTGCCCTCTTGGGGGACATAAAGCGGGATTTCTTCATAGGACGGCGCGAGCCCGGACTGGTCGTCCTCGCCCTTGAGTGCGACCGCATAAATGCCCCATTGATGATCGCGCAGCGCCGCATAGGCCAGCATGGCGCCATCGGGCGAAAAGACGATGTCGCGCTCCTGGCCCGGCGTCGCCGTCACCTGCCGGAAATTGCCGGCGCTGTCCTGCACAAAGACATCGGCATTGGCCACGAGAGAAAACAGCTCGCCGTCGGGCGATGAGGCGAAGTCCTGTGTTGTCCCGGCATAAAGATTGTCGCGACGGCTGGCACGCTGCTCAAGAGTGAGCACTTCGATGGCCTTGGCTTCGGTCGAACCGGGCTTCTGGACATAGATGCGGCCGCGATTGGAGAAGGCCAGCGTGCCGTCATCGGCCACCGAGAGGTCGCGGACCGGGTCGCCTTCGAACTGCGTCAGCTGGGTTTCCGTGCCTGCGGCCACATCGAGCGACCACACATTTAGCCAGCCGCTTTTCTCGGACAGATAATAAATCGTCTGCCCGTCCACGCTCCAATTTGGGTTGTGCCGGTCGACCCCGTCGACGTCAAAAACCGGCTCATGCGCGCCAGTGACCTTGTCATAGGTCCAGATCTGGCGGGCATTGGGCGCGACGCGGTGCTGGCGATCATCGGGGTCGCCGGAGGGGTTGTAGGTATAGACGAGCTTTGTCTGCTCGCGGTTCCACTGCGCCTGCTGGGCCAGATTGGGCAGAACGAGGCTCTCCCGACCGGTTTGCGTGTCGACGGCATAAAGCTGCGGCTTTTCCGACAGCGGGCCCTGAACGCTCTGCTCGGCATCGCCGAGACGCAATGCGGTATAAAGGAGCGATTGCCCGTCCGGCGAAAAACTGGTGGGCACTTCATTGGTTGAGGACCAGGTCAGGCGCTCCAATGTCCCGGAAAAATCGGTGACATAGACATCATCATCGCCATTGAGATCGGAAGCGAAGGCAAGCTTTTCGGAATCCGCCGACCAGATCGCACCATAGCTATAGGTGCCATTTGCCGTCAGGGGCACAGCAAGGCCGCCTTCTGCATCCACCACGAAAATGCGCCCACGATAGGTGAAGCTGAGCGTTTCGCCATCCGGCGCAATGGCCGGGTAGCGGACCCAGATCGGCTTTTCGCCCATCGAAGAAGGACCTGTCTCGTCCTGCGCCAGGGCGGGCGTCATGGCCAGCATGAGCGCCGTCACCGAGGCGGCAATTTGCCGAGCGATCATTTTTTTAGTCCTCCTAAATAGTTAGCTCGGCGGATGACGTACTGGCGCCCGTAAAAATTCTCTAAACGGCGGCGAGAAAATCTGTCTTTGAATGTCGCGAAGCGACCGGCCTGCCTTGCGTCCGGGACGAAAATGACGCTATCTGCGGTCAACAGGCGTAACCACCAGTACGGCGAGAACCGACATGGCCACAAATTCCCTTTTCCTTCTGCCCGGCGACGGCATCGGCACCGAGATCATGGTCGAGGTCGAAAAGATCATCGACTGGTCCAATGCCGAAGGGCTGACCGATTTCGCAACCGAGAGTGGCCTGGCCGGTGGTTGCGCCTATGACGCGCATGGCGAAGCCATTTCCGAAGACGACATGGCCAAGGCCATGAAGGCTGACGCGGTGATCTTTGGCGCTGTCGGCGGTCCGAAGTGGGACAATGTTCCCTATGACAAGCGCCCCGAAGCTGCCCTGCTGCGCCTGCGCAAGGACCTCGGCCTCTTCGCCAACCTGCGCCCGGCGATCTGCTACCCGGCGCTGGCCGATGCTTCCGCGCTCAAGCGCGAGCTGGTTGAAGGCCTCGATATCCTCATCGTGCGCGAGCTGACCGGCGGCGTCTATTTCGGCGAGCCCAAGGAAATCACCGACCTGCCCAACGGTGAAAAGCGCGGCGTCGATACCCAGGTGTACGAGACCTATGAAATCGACCGCATCGCCCGCGTCGCTTTCGATCTCGCCCGCACCCGCGGCAAGAAGATCCATTCGGCCGACAAGAAGAACGTGATGAAGACCGGCGTGCTGTGGGACGAAGTCGTCCGCACCGTCGCCAAGGATTACTCGGACGTGGCCTTCAACCACATCCTGGCCGACAACTGCGCCATGCAGCTCGTGCGCAATCCCAAGCAGTTTGACGTCATCGTCACCGATAACCTCTTCGGCGACATTCTCTCCGACGTCGCCGCCATGCTGACCGGCTCGCTCGGCATGCTGCCGTCCGCTGCGCTGGGTGCGCCCGATCCCGTGACCGGCAAGCGCAAGGCCATGTATGAGCCCGTGCACGGCTCGGCTCCGGATATTGCCGGCAAGGGCATTGCCAATCCGATCGCCATGATCGCCTCCTATGCCATGGCGCTGCGCTATTCCTTCGGCATGACCGAAATGGCCGACAAGGTCGAAGGCGCGATTGCCGCCGTGCTGGCCGATGGCCTGCGCTGCGCCGACATTGCCCAGGATAACCGCAAGACCGTCGGCACCGAAGAAATGGGCGCCGCCATTCTCGCCAAGCTCAAGGCTTGATGCGGGCTGGCTCATAAAAATGAAAAAAACCCGGTGGCGACACCGGGGTTTTTGCTTTGCGAAGAGGCCGGCCTCAATAGGTGGCGCGGCCGCCCGAGAGGTCAAAGACCGAGGCAGTTGTGAAACTGTTTTCGGCCGAGACCAGCCAGGCCACCATATTGGCGGCTTCCTCGACCTCGAGGAACCGGCCGCGGGGAATGCGGCTGAGCATATAGTCGATGAATTCGGGCTTGAGCTCGTCGAGGATGCGCGTCTTTGCGGTGGCCGGGGTGATCGCATTGATGGCGATGTCATATTTGGCGCATTCCTTGCCGACCGCCTTGGTCATGCCGATGACGCCGGCCTTGGCCGCCGCATAGGCCGCGGCATTGGGATTGCCCTCCTTGGCGGCGATCGAGGCGATATTGACGATGCGCCCGTAATTGCGCTCCTTCATCCCGGGCAGCACGGCGCGATTGACGTAGAACGTGCCATTGAGGTCGATGTCGATGACCCGGTGCCATTCGGCGATCTCATATTCATCGAGAGGGGCGTTCTTGCCCGCGATCCCGGCCGAATTGACGAGGATGTCGAGGCTGCCATGCCTGGCCTCTACAGCGGCCACGGCGGCGGCGATCGCCTCGTAATCGGTGACATTGACGACGATGGTATCGGCGCCTTCGCCCAGCTCGGCCGCCGCCTCTTCAAGCAGCGCGGCATTCATGTCCCAGAGGCTGACCTTCGCCCCTGAGGCCAGAAGCCTCCGCGCAATGGCAAAGCCGATGCCCTGCGCCCCGCCGGTGATCACCGCGACACGGCCGGCCAGATCGATCTGGTTCATAGTCTTCTCCCCCACCGGCTCAAAATGGGCCGGTCCCTTGGTGTTTTTCCGCGGGCAAAGCCTGGTGCAGGCGAACCCGCGGTTACGCAGGAGGGTTGCCGCCTGGGACGGCGCGCGTCAATTGGCTCAAAGGCTATTTTGCGCGTCGCGCTTGGCTCGCTGCACCAGGGCGTCAAAATGCTGGAGGAAGTTGGAGCGGTCCTTTGCCGAAAAGGCGGCGTTGAAGCCGCGGCTTTCCCCCGTCTCGCGCAGATGCTGGTTCAATTCGCGCATGGCGAGCGCCATGCCGATGCTCTCGCGGGTAAAGAGCTTGCCGGTCGGGCCGATGGCGGCAGCGCCCTTTTCGAGCACGCGGCTGGCAAGGGGAATGTCGGCAGTGACGACGAGATCGCCAGCCGCCGCGTTTTCAACGATCCAGTCGTCGGCAGCGTCGGCCCCCTGGGGCACCATCACCGTGCGCACCATAGAATCGCGTGACGGACGGAGGCCAAAATTGGCCACATAGGTGATGACGAGCCCGTGTCGCTCGGCCACGCGCAGGGCCTCATCCTTGACCGGACAGGCGTCAGCATCGATAAAAATGGCAACCATGGGCAGTTTTCCGGTGGCGATCTGGCCCTTTATCTAGCCGTCTCTGCCCCAGATAGAAAGAATCTTGGCCTTCAGAGGCCCGGAACGCAACCATTTTTGCAAAGGCGGGTTGGCGAGAGACGGCTCTGCTGATAACGAAGTGCCACGATCAGAGGATCGGCTCCGTCTGCCGCAAGGTGAGGCGGCCAAAAAACGTTAGGAAAGTTCTTGCAGGTTCAAGTTCGCGACAACAATGTCGAGCAGGCCCTCCGCGTGCTCAAGAAGCGTCTCCAGCGCGAAGGCGTGTTCCGGGAGATGAAGCTCCGTAAGTATTTTGAGAAGCCCTCCGAGGCTCGCGTGCGCGAAAAGGCTGAAGCCGTTCGTCGCGCTCGTAAGGCTGCACGCAAGCAGGCAATCCGTGAAGGCCTGATCGCTGCACCCAAGGCTCCGGCCCGCGCTCCGCGCCCCGGCTCTTCGCCGCGCCCGGCTCAATAAGCCTACCGCCAAGCGATTGTACTGGCCGATCCCTGGCAACAGGGCGCGGCCTGAACGCTTTGTACCGCCCCCATGCGCCGAGCCTTTGCCCAGCAAAGAACTCGCCATGTGGGGCCGGGACGGCCGCTTCAGCGGCTCAAACGGGCGCGGGGCCCCTCACCGCCCGTTCTGGACGACAAGGGACCCCGCAATTTTCATCTTAGTCTTGTGGACTAACGGCTCAGCTGCCGATGCAGCGAGCGGATTTCGGACGGGCCGAGTGTACGGCCGCCGATCTTGAGCATGGCGCCGCGCAGGCTTACCGGCGCGGCATGTTCCATCGCAAAGCGCACGGCTTTATCGGCGCTGCGAAAATGACGCGAGCCCTGCGCAATTGCGGTGGCGGCGTCGCTGCCGAGGAAAAGTTCACCCGGCGAATGAAGCATTTGAGTGTTCATTATTCAGTCTTTCTGCCGGCTTGAGCCGGTCTTGATTCAGCGCCTTTGGCGCTGGTGGTTGATGGTGCCTGGGCACCCTTGCGGCTTCCACTCCTCGTAAGCGTCTTTCTTGACAGGCTCGTGACGAGGGGGGCCGTTTGATCCGCCCGCCTGCGATTGGAGCGCATGAGTGGGGCGGAAAAACTGGTCCGGCTGCGAAAGGCAGCCGTGACAGGCTATTTCTTGGAAACGGCGATATCGAAAACGCGTTCCGTTTCGCTGGAAATTGTCTTGCGGCTATCGCTGGGGGACAGGTCGACTTCCTCGACCACCCGCTCGATGCGCTCATTCCAGGACTTGACCCGATAGAGCACCGGGCCAGTCTCATGTGGGAGGCAATTGATCACTTCGCAAGTCCCGGCTGGCCGGTTGCTGTGCCGTGGGGCAGAGCGAAGTTCCAGGATCTGGCCGACTTTATAGCGATGCAACACAAAATGCTCCCGTTTGGGGGCGGGGACCGAGGGTCCCCGCGAAGAGACGAATTAGGCTGCCTGCAGATTGATCGCGGACTCGCGACCATCGCGACCCTTTTCAAGGTCATAGGTAACCTTCTGGCCATCGGCCAGATCCGAAATCCCGCCGCGCTCAAGCGCCGACACATGCACGAATGCATCCTTGCCGCCGTCGTCGGGGGAGATAAAGCCAAAGCCCTTGGTGGAATTGTAGAACTTGACGGTGCCGTTGATCATTTTAGCTTCTCAGCGTTTCGCTCGATTGAATGCAAACGAGCAGTTTCTCCGCCGCACATGCGACTGGAGCCTAAAACGTTCGCAAATCGGGAGGAAAGCTAAGTAACCGACAAACTCGGTCAGATCAGGTCGCCAACAGGGGCAGAAAACGTATATCGCTATACTCTACCTCAAATGAGGCCAAGTCAAGGCTCGCCTGTTTTTACGGCCGAAAGCCCGGTTTTACGGGCTTTCCCAGTGGTAGTTCAGCAGATTTACGCGGTCTGCCGGGCCACGGCGCGGCCGCTCACCAGCTTCGCGAGGAAGAGCGCGGCCAGAATGCCGAGGCACGAGGCGAAGAGAAACACCCAGCCCGAGAGCGAGCCGGCATGAATGCCCGAAAGCAGCACGCCGACGGTGCAGCCGAGCGCGGTCATCGAACCCCAGCCGAGCAGCAGGCCGCCCGAGAGGCCGCGTACCACGTCGAGCCCGGTAAGACGGCGCGGCTTAAACTGGCCGGCGATGAGCGAGGTGATGAAGGACGCCCCGATCAGCCCGATGACGAAGAGGCCGTTATTGGACAGCAGCGCTTCCTTGATGATCGTGGCGCAGCCGCGCAGTCCGTCGAGGCCGAACAGCGTCCCTGGCACGATGTCCCGGGCGGTGCCGGCGGTGCGCACGATCGAGCCGAGCTCGGCGGTAACGCCCAGCGGCGCGACGCGAAAATAGGCGAGTGTGGAAATGATGCCCACGAGGGTGCCGCCGAGCACGGCCGGCCAGCGGCGGAAAAACACCCGCTCGATGGCGTCGCCAAGGGTCAGCGCAGCGGCAGGCTCCGAAGGGGCAGGGCGTGCCCACCACAGCGCGGCGACGGCGAGGGCGGCGAGCGCTGCAAGCGTGATCGCCAGCGCACCGGCATAATCAAAAATATTGGGCAGCCAGAGGATGAAGGCGTTCGAGGTTATGGCAAGGAACAGCGGGTTCCAGGTGAGGAACCCAAGCCCAAAGCCAAGGCCGGCCCCGATGATGGCGAAGGGCGAAATCACCGAACCTTCGGCCAGCCGATAAAAATGGGCGGACAGGCAGGAGCCGGAAATGGCCATGCCGATGCCAAAGACGAAGGCAGCGATGACCAGCGTCAGGCTGACCGGCCCGATATGGGCAGTTGGGGGCAGGCGGCCTGGGGCCGGGGTCGGCAGCCAGGCGCCGAAGATGGCGGTGTAGCCAATGGCGCCGACGCCGAGAGCCACAAGGATGGCGATCACGCCCGCCGCCTCGCGCTTTTCAATGAGATCGCGAAAATTGCAGTAAAAGCAGAAGCGGCTGCGCTGCAGGACGACGCCGAAGGCAGCGCCGATGGCGAGCGAAAAGGCCAGCGGACGCCCTTCCGGGCCCTGGCCATTGAGCACGAAAAAGCCCCAGGCAAGGCCGATGGCGATGAGAAGCGGAAGGCCGAAGCGGATGGCTGGCGTGGTCATGTCTGCCCCATGAGAAAGACGGGCGCTGGTGGCGCCCGTCTGGAACTATCAGTTTGCTCGAAACGGAAGAGGCTCAGATCTTGCCCCAGACCGTGCCCGACGGATTGGTGATCGGCACGCCGACAGCATTACCATATTCGGTCCAGGAACCGTCGTAATTACGCACCTCGTAGCCCAGGATCCGCGACAGCACGAACCAGGTGTGGCTGGAGCGTTCGCCAATGCGGCAATAGGTGATGATCGGCTTGGAGCCGTCGATGCCGATGGCGGCAAAGGCGGCCTTGAGGTCCTCGGCCGACTTGAAGCGGCCATCTTCCTGCACGGCGCCGCCCCAGGGGAAGTTCACGGCGCCCGGGATATGGCCGGCGCGGACGGAGAGTTCCTGCACGCCTTCGGGGGCAAAGATCTCGCCCGAATATTCCTTGGGGCCGCGGATATCGACCAGCGACACATCGGCGCCGCCTTCAACCACTTCCAGCACGTCGACGAGGCGGGCGCGCAGCGGCGCCGGCTCGGACGGCAGGTCGATGGTGGAGGCTGCATATTCCGGGGTCGCGGTGTCAAAGGGCAGGCCCTGGCCTTCCCAATATTTGCGGCCGCCATCGAGCAGCTTTACGTCGCCGAGCCCGTGGATATCGAACACCCAGGCGCCCCAGGCGGCGAACCAGTTATTGTTGTCGCCATAAAGGACAATGGTAGTGTCCTCGGTGACGCCAGCCTGTTGCAGCAGGTCTTCCAGCCCATCGCTCGAGACGATGTCACGGCGCACGGTGTCAACGAGGTCGGTGTGCCAGTTTAGATTGATGGCGCCCGGAATGTGGCCGCGGGCGTAGACGCCGGTGTCGACGCTGACCTCGAAAACGCGAACATTTGGATTGCTGAGATTTTCCTGCAGCCAGTCGGCGGTGACCAGCGGGCCATCCACGGCCAGCGCCACGCTCGGAACGGCTGCCATTGCCACGACACCGGCGAAGGCGGCCAGGCGCTTGGTTATGCTTGTCATTGCTTTGCCCTACTATCGTCGCGGCCGATGTGCCGCTTTGGCCAAATAATGGCCAAAACGCGGCAGCTGGGCAAAGCACAGAGACCTAAATCCCGATCGAGAAGAGGAATTTCGCCCTGCCGCGGTCGACGCGCGCGCAAAAATAACGCGGGCCATGGCGCAGCGGAGATTCTTGCCTCGGTCCGAGCTTAGCGGTCGGTACGCGCGAGGGTCCATTGATCGCCCCCGCAATTGGGGCAGGTGCCGCGATGGGCCGGCTGTGCCAGGTATCCGCAATGGAGGCAGGCGATCGGTCCGTCGGGAGAAGCGTCCGCTGCCACCGGCTGGGGGTGTTCGATCTCCCATGGCGGCACGATCGGCAAGCCGGGGCGGGCGTGCGGCGCGCTCTTGAACACGGTGAGCACGCCGTCGGTTTCGACATAGGCGTGTTCGACCTGTCCGAGATGCTCGATGCCCTTCTGGCGCAGCTGCTGGGCCAGTTCATTGGTGGTCAGCGCCTTGTCCTTGAGAAAGCTGGCCAGGATTACCCCCCGCCGGACCGCTTCCTTGGGTGCTCCGTCGAGGGCTCTCTCAAAGGCGCGATTGCGCGCCATGGCCATGTCCAGGCCCTTATTGGCAAGGACGACCAGCGTGACCACCGCCATGGCGTGGAGGAGCGGAACGTCGGGATAGAACATGGCGTCGCCGACGGCCGAGCCGAGGGCGATGACGAGCAGGAACTCCACCGTCGACAATTGCCCGATGGCGCGCCCGCCCAGCCAGCGCAACAGCGCCAGCGTATAGCCATAGATAATGAGGGTGCGGATGACGATCTCGACAAAGACGATCACCGAATCGTCCCCGATCAGCATGCGCTGCCAGTCGAGCTCGCTTACAGCCTGTTCCATTTCTCCAAACCTGTCACCAGCGACCCACAGCTACCGTCGGCGGAAATTCTTCTCCGCGGCTCAGGTGATGACGGACTGGGTCGGGGGTGGATTGGCTTCGATCCGTTCGAGCGCAGCACCGACGCGCTGGGCGACGTCGAGGTCGAAATCCTGGTCCGGGCCGGTGCGCTCATAATCACGCAATTGCTCAACGGTGACACCGGCTTCGGCGGCCAGCGCCTCCGGCTCAAGTCCAAGCGCCAGGCGACGATTATGATCGCCCTTGGGCTGTCGCTGCGCGGGATCTGCGGGAAAAGTCATGGCAAAACTCCTTGCTCTCCCCATTCAATCCGAACTAGGGCTCAAAGGTTTCACCGGGCCGAATGTGAACGGTTACGCCCTGCGTCAAAACCCCGGCGCAAAAGCAGGAGCGGTCCGAAAAAAGGAGAATTGGAAGAATGGCGGAGAGAGAGGGATTCGAACCCTCGAGACGGTTCCCCGCCTACACACTTTCCAGGCGTGCGCCTTCGACCACTCGGCCATCTCTCCGCATCGC
>JADGMW010000523.1_pt1 | contig 14920 bp, 12 predicted proteins | sample 8641801 | NCBI WGS metagenome assembly JADGMW01 (sample SAMN16272018, study PRJNA661076) | feces metagenome | isolation source: fecal sample from diarrhoea affected cattle A | host: Bos taurus | place: South Africa: Lokaleng Village, Mahikeng | collected 2019-09
GCAAGGCAATGTCCGCCAGCGCGAGCGCTCCGAAGGACGCCTCGATACGGTCGCCGGCCGACAAACCTTCGGTGAGAGCTCGCACCGGAGCTGCCCATCGATCGATGTCGGCGCGCGGGTTCACGGTGAAGCGGCCGGCAGCGCCCGGGCGGCGCAACACCCAGCTCATCTCGGATTCCAACAACTGCTGCAAACGATCGAGAGCCTTCAACTGCTCGGTGGCACTGCGATCCGAGTTCAGGATTTCGCGTCGAAGGTCCTCGGTACCAAGCACTTCGCTGACCACCGCGTAAGCGAGAGCCGCTTCCGGACTGCGAACTCCGAGATGTTCCTCGAGCCGGAACAGCACGCCGGGGCCGACGCGGTTGACCAGTTCGTCGACCACCGAGGTGATGATGATGTCGCGACCCAACCGGTGTGCACGAACTGCGTCCGGTGCGGCCTCGACGACGGAGAGCGGGAAGTATTCGGCAAGGCGACCGGCGAAAATCTGATTGTCCGGGACGGTCGAGGCCCCCAATTCCGCTGTCAGCACGTTCTTCGACTGCGCCACCAGCACAGCAAGTTCCGGTCGAAGCAGACCCTGACCGGCACGCGCCCTGACCGCCAGCGCCTTGGCGTCGGGCAGAGATTCTTCCAGTCGCTTCATGGCACCCGCCGAGACCAGGTTCTCGATCAACCGCTCGTGCTGATCGAGCAGTGCGGGAGCTCGGTGCTCGGCCAGGCTGATCGCGAGGGTCTGATCTTCACTGGCCTCGAGTACTGATGCGGCCACCTCGTCCTGCGCCGCCGCGAGCAGCTCGTTGCGCGCAGTCGCGTCCAACTCTGCGAGTGCGATCTTGATGTTGACTTCACGGTCCGAGGTAGCAACGCCGGCGGCGTTGTCGATGAAGTCGGCGTTGATTCGGCCACCGCCAGCGGCATATTCGATGCGAGCACGCTGGGTGAAACCGAGGTTGCCGCCCTCACCCACCACCGTCGCACGCAACTCGTCCGCGCTGACGCGAACTGCGTCGTTGGACGGATCGGCCGCGTCGACGTTGCTTTCGGTCGATGCCTTCACGTAGGTACCGACGCCGCCGTTCCACAACAGGTCCACCGGAGCGCACAGGATCGCTCGGATGAGTTCCTGCGGGGTCAGCTTCTCCTCGGTGATTCCGAGGGCCGCACGCGCCTCGAGCGGAAGGCGGATCGACTTCGCGCTGCGCGGCCAGACGCCACCACCCGGCGACATCACGGTGCGGTCGAAGTCGTCCCAGGACGAGCGCGGCACGGTGAAGAGTCGAGCGCGTTCGGCGAACGTCGTCTCGGTGTCGGGGGTCGGGTCGATGAAGATGTGGCGGTGATCGAATGCCGCGACCAGACGGATCTTGCGCGAGAGCAGCATTCCGTTACCGAACACGTCGCCGGACATGTCACCGATGCCCGCGACAGTGAAGGGATCGGTGTCGACGTCGAGGTCGCGCTCGGCGAAGTGGCGTCGTACCGCTACCCAGGCGCCGCGAGCGGTGATGCCCATCGCCTTGTGGTCGTAGCCGGCCGAACCGCCGGAAGCGAAAGCGTCGCCGAGCCAGAAACCACGCTCGACGGCGATGCCGTTCGCGACGTCGGAGAACCGTGCTGTCCCCTTGTCGGCAGCCACGACGAGGTAGGAGTCCTCACCGTCGTACTCGATCACTTCGGCCGGATGTACTGCTGCGCCGTCGACGATGTTGTCCACCACGTCCAGCAGGCCGCGAATGAAGGTGCTGTACGACTCCTGCACCTGCGCCGGAGTCGGTGACGACGTGCCTCGAACCACGAACGCGCCCTTGGCTCCCGAAGGAACGATCGGCGAATTCTTCACGCTCTGGGTCTTCATGAGACTCAGAGCCTCGGTGCGGAAGTCCTCGTATCGATCCGACCAACGCAGGCCACCACGGGCGACGGAGGAACTACGCAGATGCACGCCTTCGACATTGGGTGCGCTGACGTAGATCTCGCGGAAGGGAACGGTCTTCTGCGGAGTGGAGAGCAACTGCGAGTCGATCTTGAACGACGCGTACGGCAGCGGTTCGCCACTCTCACCGCGCAGGTACCAGTTGGTGCGCAGAGTCGCCTGCAGGAACGAACGCACGCCGCGCAGAACACGGTCCTCGTCGAGAGTGTCTGCACCGTCGACTGATTCGTCGATGGCTGCCGTTGCGGTAGCCACAGCTGTCTCACGCACACCCGCCACGGCGGGGTCGAAACGCGCGGTGAAAAGTTCGATCGCCTGCCGTACGAAGAGTGGCTTCGCTGCCAACACTCCGACGATGTAGCTCTCGGACAAACCGATACGAGCCTGAGCGAGGAAACGGCACGCAGCGCGCAGCAACTCTGCATCGCGCCAGGTGATGTCTGCTCGTCCGATCAGACTGGAGAACGCGTCCATCCGGGTCTGTCCGGCGATGACGGCTTCGAAGGCGTCCGCCATCTTCTCCAGCGCACTGCCGTCGAAGGTGCTCGGCTCGAAGGTGAAGTAATGCGCCGAACCCAGAACGGTCGGAAGCGGGCGGTGCGTCGAAACTCGGAGTCCGAGAGACTCGAAGTTCTCGCACAGATCGGAGAGGGAGGGCTCTCCGGACGGCCACAGCACCACGCAGGTCAGATCGTCACTGTTCAGGTTGTCACCCTGACGGAAGACGAGTCGCTGGCCCGCTGCGGCCAATTCGGCGACCAGTTCGAGCGCCGGGTCACCGGATCGATCACCGCCTGCCGGTCTCGATTCTGCAGCTGCGGACTTGGTCGCCGATGATGTGCTCGCCATTGAACACCCTCCTGGAAATTATTGGATCCGAACACTTTCCAGTGTTGCGTGGATCACCGGAAAGAGGTCGTGCCCGATAGGAGTACCAACCCCCATCGGGCACGACATTTCGGCAGTTGCGGTGAGCTCAGTCGCCCAACCTGATCGGAGCGAGCTCCTCGAACACGTCGCCGGGTCCGGGGTTCTCGGTAGGCGCAGCGCCGCCGAGATGGTTGACGACACCCCACACCGCGTTGATCGCGGTCTGGATCGCGCCCTCGGCCCAGCCGGCGGTCCACGACACGTCGTCACCGGCGAGGAAGATTCCCCGATGACGCGGTTCGAGATCATTCTGCACGAAGTGCGAGAACAGGCGTTCCTGGTAGCGGTAGTGCCCCGGAAGATTCGCCTTGAACGCACCCATGAAGTCGCGCTCGGTCTCCCACGACAGCGTCACCGGGCTCGAGATGATGTGGCTGCGGAAGTCCACGCCCGGGTAGATCTCTTCGAGAGAGCGCAGCATGATGTTCATGCGCTCGGTGGCGTCGAGCGCCAGCAGCTTGAGCGAGTCGTCCGACCAGGTGTACGACAAGCAGATCAGGCCGGGCTTGCCCTCACCTTGATCGAGCAGGTACGTGCCACGACTCATGCGGTCGGTCAATGTCATCGACACCGAATCACGCCCGGTCTCGGGATCCTTGTCCTTCCAGAACGGGCGGTCGACGAGCACGAACACCTTGGTCGAACCCATGTAGTGAGTCCGCTCGATCGCAGTCCAGTGGTCGATCGGGAACAGGTCGTCGTCACACCTGATGTTGTTGAGCAGCATCCAACTCTGCACTGTCACAACGGCACTCGCATAGGTACGAATGAACCCGTCGGAGTCGGTGACCGTGATGTTGCCGGGCTCGGTACGGCGGAGTTCGGTGACGCGGGGACGGGTCTTGCCGTCGTTGAGCGAAGCGACCGTCGTACCGGCAGGCCAATGCGCCATCTGCGCCGGGGCGCGGTTCCACAACCGCATCGGCAACTGCTGCGATCCACCCACGATGCCGCGATGGTCGTCGTCGGCGGCCGTGATGACCACACGAAGGATTTCGAGGATCGAGTTGGGGTAATCGGTATCCCAACCGCCCGTACCGAATCCGACCTGCCCGAACACTTCCCGCATGTGGAAGGACTTGAAGTGCTTCGACGCGGCGAGGAATCCGTAGAACGTCTGGTCGTCGTAGCGCACCACGAGGTCGTTCCAGATCCGCTTGATTTCTGCGGTGTCGCGGTCACGAATGGCCTGCTGCAACGGAATCAGATCTGCATGCTCTTCGAGAGTGCGCTGCCAGGCCTGCGCCACCTCGGTGTAGATCGGCGGCAGATCCTCGAGAGTGTGCGCGTAGTGGCTCTCACCCTTGAGATCGATGACCGTGCTCGGTGTGACCTCGGCAAGGGGATTGGGGAACTCTTCGGTCTGCAGACCCAGTTCGTTCAGGTAATGGAACAACGTCGTCGACGACGGCGGGAAACGCATTGCGCCCATCTCGGCGACAACCCCGGGGTGCCCGTCGAACTCGACCGACCGCATCCGGCCGCCGATCTGATCGGCTTCGTAGACAATCGGTTTGAGACCGATCTTGAGCAACTCGTAGGCCGCGATCATGCCGGAGAGTCCGCCACCGATCACGGCAACCTCGGTACCCAGTGCCAGGTCGGGCACCGAGCCGACTCCCGCCGGACTGGAAACGTAGTCGTCGTACGGGAACGGAAAATCCGGTCCGAACATCGTGAGGGGCGGCTGCTTGCCGGGTTCCGAGGAACTGTCCGGAGCTACTGGGATGGTCATCTACGGTTCTCCTTGGAGACAGTCGTGACAGGAAGGTCTGGATACAGATCGAGGCGTCGATCGTCGAGATGTGTATTGAGAGTGCGCGATTGCGCGACGGTGGCGGCGGCGATGTCCGCGAAGAGCAATTCCTGGTCGCCGCCGGCCCTCGCCAACTCGACACCGTCTGGTGCGATGGCGCACGAGAGACCGCAGTAGGTCAGCTCGGTTTCGGCACCGCAGCGATTGACGTAGGTGACGAACATCTGACTCTCGTAGGCGCGGGCCGGAACCACTTGCTGCGCAATGTGTTCGTAAGGAGTCATCAAGCCTGTCGGCACGATGAGCCATTCGGTACCGGCGTCGGCGTGCGCCCGAACCGCTTCGGGAAACTCCACGTCGTAGCAGATCAACAATCCGCAGCGGATACCCTCGAAATCGAACCCGACCACCAAGGTCTCACCTGGCCGGAAGTGCTCACGGTCGAGCGTGCCGAACAGATGCGTCTTGCGGTAGTGCGCAAGCGAGGTGCCGTCGCGGCCCACCACCTGCACACTGTTGTAGACATCTCCCCCGTCGAGTTCGGGGTAGCCGTAGACGATTGCGATGCCCGCACTGCGAGCAATCTCGGCGACGGAATCGAAGATCGGGCCGTCGGCCGGTTCCGCACGCAGCGACACCAGTTCGCCGATGTCGTAGCCGGTTGCAGACATCTCCGGGGTCAGAAGGATCCTCGCGCCGGACTCAGCAGCCTCACGGGCAGCGGTGTCGATCGCAGCGAGGTTGAACTCCACCGACGCAAAGGTGTCCGGTGTAGTGAGCGGACCTTGGAACAGGCCAACTCGAACTGAATCGACATGCATGGTGCGCTCCTTCAGGAGTTCCGTGACGCCAATTTTCGACGGTGTGTGTGACGGGGACAACTACCAGCGTGACGGGTGCCGCCAATCATGTCAACTCTTGTTTCCTAAGAATCAACATTCACGGATTCGAGCCTCACGAAGGCGACGCGCGTGGCCCTTCCGGCAATGCCGGATTCAAGACCCACAGAACCTTCGCCAGAACCGAGCCTTCGGCCTGAAAACTATGGTTGTGCGTCGGCGTGAATGTGAAGGAATCGCCCGCCGCAAGCACGACGTCCTCGGCATCGACGGCCTCACCGTTCGGATCCGTCCGACCGCCCTCGAACGAGACCCGCAAGCCGCCCTCGAGCACGTGCACGAAGTTCACGTCGATCGGCAGACTGTAGAACTCCTGACCACTTCCGCCGCCTGGTTCCAGCTCGCCGAGCAGCACCTGAATTCGACGCTCGTTGGTAGGCGTGAGCAGGTATTCCGTCATCTTTTCGCCGCCGAAGCTGATTTGCGGCATGGCATCGGCACGAACCACTTCACCGGCAGATGCGTTCTCGAACAGGGATCCGACAGGGATCTCGAGTACCGCACACACTTTGATCAGGGTTGCCACCGACGCATTGACGTGATCGCGCTCGAGTTTCGAGAGATACCCCTTGGTCACACCGCAGGCCTCGGCCAGGTCGTCGAGCGTCAACCGCTTCGATTGACGTGCCGCCTTGAGCCTCGCTCCGATGCGCGGACCGACCGGCTCGACCGCTTCCTTCGCCTTGGCCACTGAACCCACTCCTTCACGACCGCCGTGTCCCTTTCAGGAAACAGGGGTTGACAACCGAGCCTCTTGAAGAAACCATACTTGCTCAGAGAGCTACATCACTGAAGGGCGCCCGGTGTGCGCCGAATCGAGAGCAGGGACCTCTGCACATGGCTACCAACAACCCCGGATCGTTCGTCGGACCCGTCGACGCCACGCGCGTCCCCCGCTACGCCGAGCCGACCACCTTTGCGCGTCTCCCGCGCCTGGACGAGGTCTCGCGCGCCGACGTGACGATCCTCGGCATTCCCTTCGATTCGGGTGTCAGCTACCGCCCCGGCGCTCGTTTCGGTCCGGGCCACATCCGCGCTGCGTCGAAGCTGCTGCGTCCGTACAACCCGGCGCTCAAGGTCTCCCCCTTTGCCAACCAGCAGGTAGCCGATTTCGGTGACATCGGCGTCAACCCCTTCGACATCCAGGAAGCTCTCACGACGGTTCAGTCCGCCGTCACCGACCTGCGTGCCGACGGTTCATCCGTGCTCACGCTCGGCGGCGACCACACCATCGCACTGCCGATCCTGCGCTCACTGGCCCGCGATCACGGCCCGATCGCCGTCCTGCACTTCGACGCTCACCTCGACACGTGGGACACCTACTTCGGCCAGCCCTTCACCCACGGCACGCCCTTCCGCCGCGCCAGCGAAGAGGGCCTGATCGACATGGAGCGTTCTCAGCACATCGGTATCCGAGGACCGCTCTACAGCGAGAAGGACCTCGAAGACGACCGCGTCCTCGGCTTCCAGGTGATCCGCAGTGACGACTACGAGGTCGACGGCGTCGCCAGCATCGTCGAGCGCATGCGTAAGCGCCTCGACGGTGGCCCGGTGTACGTCTCCGTCGACATCGACGTACTCGATCCCGCCCACGCTCCGGGTACCGGAACACCCGAAGCGGGCGGCATGACCTCTCGCGAATTGTTGAACACACTGCGCGGATTGGTCGGACTCAACGTGGTCGGCGCCGACATCGTCGAGGTAGCGCCGGCGTACGACCACGCCGAGATCACCGGTATCGCAGCGGCTCACGTCGCTTACGAGCTGCTGTCGGTACTCGCGCTCAATCGCTGAAGCAGCACAACGGTATCCGTGGTGTGATGCATCTCGGGGTTCGCGGGAAGATCTCGTTCCCGCGACTCCGAGACCAACACCTTCCACCCGTCCGTGAACAACGACTCCACATATTCCGGGGTATGGAGCATGGCCCGATGATGCTCGGTCGGCGACTCGTGGGGTGAATGACCCACGATCAGCAGATGTCCGCCCGGCGCGACCAGATCTCCGAGAGCTCGGAACAATTCCCCGCGCGCGGGTTCGAGCATGTGGAAGAACTGCGCGGACACCAGATCGAACGAGCGACCCTGCGGATCCCACTTCGTCAGGTCGGCTTCCAGCCATTCGATGTCGACGCCCTCGCCCTCGACGTGTGCCTGGGCACGACCGAGCGCCACCGACGAGATGTCGGTGCCGGTGACCTTCCACCCGCGACGCGCCAACCACAATGCGTCGGCACCTTCGCCGCAACCGACGTCGAGTGCAGTGCCCGGTTCGAGGTCGGAGGCCTCGGCAATCAACTGCGGGTTGGGATTTCCGCTCCAGCGCGCGGGGCGTTCCTCGTACAGCGAGTTCCAGAATTGTGCGTCCGCCTTGGCGTACGGGTTCTCGGTCGTATCGAAGTTCTCGTGGTGATTGTGGTGTTCATGGCTCATTCATCCAGGATGAACACCTCCCACAATTCACGCAACCATCTTTGCTGAAACAGCAACTTCTCCATCTTGGCGCTCTGCTAACGTCACGCTTCGTGGCCGGTGGATTTCCCGTGTTTCGCCTGTACTCCAACTCGGAGAGCTCACACGTATTGTGTTGCGCGCATTTTCCCGAGTTCAGCGGTTCGAGCCCGGACGAAGAGTTCAGCACCCAGCGGAGTTTCGACCGCACCGTCGAGAAGATACTGCGCGAGGCATCCTTCGATCCGACGACCTTGACTTTGGTCGGCGAGCAGCAGGGATATCCCGTCGGAGACCGACTGTTCGATGCGACAGTTCCGCGCACCGGGACTGTCTCATACGCGTTTCAAGAAGCCGGACCGCCGTGGATCGTTCTCGGCCTTGACGTTTCGGTGGACGAATTCTGGTCCGGAATCGACGACGACGAAGACCTCCACGGTCTCGGCCCCACCTCCCCGTTGAGGTCAGTTCCAGCAACCGTGCTCACGGAGACCGAGTGGCCACGACGAAGTGACCTCGACTCCCCGTGAACTGAACCAAAACTTCAACCTTCGTGAAATCGAACAAAAATCCGCCCGATTTTCGTGAAGATCGACCGAGATGCCCGTCACGTCCTACGTCAAGATTTAGCGGTCACACTCGACTGCGCCCTCACGATTCGTCCCGGGGCCCCGGCTCCTTCACGGAGGCACAATGAAACACCGCTCCTATTCGACGCTTGCCGCGACCGCGGGGCTCGCGCTCGTGTTGTCGGCTTGCAGCTCGGGAGGCACGTCCTCGGGCTCTGGCGGCGGTGAGCCTCTGACAGACGGAACCTTCCGGTACGCGTTGCAAGCCGATCCGGGTGCACTCAACCCGATCATGTCCGGCTCTGCGGCAACCGCGGAAATCTCGAAGCTGGCGTACGACTCCCTCGTCTACCAGGATCCTGAAACCAGTGAATTCAAACCATGGTTGGCCGAGAAGTGGGAAGAAACGCCGACCTCCGCGTCCTTCACCATTCGTGAAGGCGTGACCTGTACCGACGGGTCGACGCTGACCGCACAGACCGTCGCAAACAACATCAACTTCGTAGCCGATCCGGCCAAGGGTTCACAACAACGCGGCACCACAGTACCCATCGGCGCTTCGGCCACTGCCGATCTCGCCACCCGCACCATCACGGTCACTACTCCGACGCCGACCCCGTTCCTCCTCCTCACCATCAGTCGCCTCCCGATCATGTGCGATGCCGGACTCGAGGATCCGACCGCCTCGAACAACAAATCGCTGGGCTCCGGCATGTTCGAAGTCACCGAGGTCTCGGCCAATGACCACTACACGTTCGAGCGTCGTGACGGTTACAGCTGGGGCCCCGACGACACCACCTCCGACACACCAGGTGTCCCCAAGACAGTCATCGCTGTCATGGCACCCAATGTCAGCACCGCAGCAAACCAGCTCCTCTCCGGCGAACTGAGCGCATCTCCGATCGCCGGTCCGGACAAGGATCGCATCGATGCCGCCAATTTCGACTCGGTCCAGCGCCCACTTCCCGCCGGTCAGATGTACTTCAATCAGATTGCGGACAATCCGACCAGTGATCCCGCCGTTCGAAAAGCTCTCGTCCAGGCTGTCAATCTCGACGATCTCGCTGAAGTGATCACTGGCGGCCAGGGCACCCGTGCAACAAGTCTTGTCTCCGTCGAACCCCGCGCCTGCGTGTACGACTCTGTCGCAGGCAATATTCCGGACTTCGACCTCAGCGCAGCGAAGGCAACCTTGGATGCGGCCGGTTGGACCGCCGGCTCTGACGGCAAACGAAGCAAGGACGGAAAGCCGCTGGCCCTCCGCCTCTTCTACGCTGCCGGCGAAGATGCACGCAGCGCGGCAGCCGAGCTCACTCAGTCGGCATGGTCCGACCTCGGTGCGACCGTCGAGGTGACGGGAGCCGACCAGACCAAGGTTGTCGACGTCATGCTCAGTGGCAAGGACAACAACCAGTGGGACATCGCGTGGATCCAGATCAACAACTCGGTTCCCAGCGGGTTCGTCCCGTTCTTCTCCGGTCCTGCCCCGGCAGCCGGTAAGAATTTCTCTTCGATCAACAACCCCGCCTACGAAGCAGCCGTTGCCAAGGCATCCGGCTTGACCGGCGACGCAGCATGCGCGGAGTGGGCGGATGCCGAGTCGCAGATCACCAAAACGGTGTCCGCAGTCCCGTTTGCAGATACGGTCTTGAGCTTCTACTTCAACAAGGCCGGACTCGCATTCGGTAAGACCTTCATCGGGTCTGCACTGCGTCTCTACCAGTAGTCCGGTCGATCGAACGCTGTGCGTCAGCGAGATACGTCAGGTCAGTGCGATCTGACGTATCTCGTTGTTACACCTATTGTCTCGTTGTCGAGCTCGAAAATCTCCGGCCAGGCACCGCCCGCCAACCGCTCTGCACATCGATCGACGGACTCGTCCAGAGCGTCCGTGTCTACGAACCATCCACGTTCTCCGAGTTGGTCGTCCTCGAACGAGAACCCCGCTCGCATCGTCACGCGAAAACCCTCGGCGGGCATCAGCGGCGGCAAGTTTTTCGCGTCCAGCACCGGCGCCGGAAGCCGCTGGAAACCCTTGTCTCACAGCGAATGTACGACGGATCTCGACTCTGAACATGCCCACCACGGTATCAACGTTCATCGAACTCAGCTCTACGAGCGAACCAACCGCGCAATCGCGTCGTTCGCTTCCTTGATCTTGGCGTCCGCCTCGGGGCCGCCGGCAACCGCAGCTTTGACGACGCAGTGGCCGATGTGGTCCTCGAGCAGGCCCATGGCCACTGCCTGGAGAGCCTTGGTCATCGCCGAGACCTGCGTGAGAATGTCGATGCAGTACTTGTCCTCGTCGACCATGCGCTGTAGACCGCGCGCTTGACCCTCGATACGACGCAGACGCGCCAGGTAGTCGCCCTTGGCGGAGATGTAGCCGTGCGAATCACTCGTGCAGCACGCATCGCCGGTCGTATCACTGCCTGGGGCACTACCTGGAGTGCTGCCAACTTCTGTCGCTTCCGACATTCGGTGTCCTCCTGTTCGTCAACGCGTGACGTCGCAACAATTCTCATTCCCGGGGCGATGTGCGGATACTCTTCGGCTTCCGTTGTCCTGCAGAGCAATCACTGCGCACATCGCCACGCACTTCGCTACTGCACGAACAGATGGGTGCATGGCGATTAGCGATGCCCGTTTTCCCGCTGCTGCGAATCGCATACGGTCTCAGTGCCCGTGGTGGGCGTGATGCGCGCGTTCGGACTCAGGCGTGGTCGCGTTGTCGGCAGTCAGTGTGAATTCCGCGGTACGCACCACATCGCCATGTTTGAAGTCCAAGAACAATCGGTAATCCTCGGCGCTCGGCATGTTGGCGTAGAAGGTGATTGCCGGTCCGGCCGGTGTGACGCCGTCACCGGGGTAGCCGTCCGGATGGACGTGGAGATACGCGAGGTCGGAGGCACGCAACGCGACCAGATGCCCGTAGGCGGCAAGGTAGGGCTGCAAGTCCGTGACGGGGATTCCGTCTCGACTGACCGAGAGTGTGAGCTTCGATGTCTGGCCCGCATGGGCTTCACCTTCGACAGAGACGGTGTACCCGTCGACCGTCGTGACACTAGCGGCGGCAGGCAACGGCCGAGGTTCGTAGGAGCCGGCGACGCGCGCATCTGCGCTCAGTGTGATTCCGTCACCACCGTCCGGCGTGAAGTCCGCGAAGACTCGATAGTCGCCTGGGTGATCGAAATCTACTGACACATGCCAGTTTCCGTTCTCATCCAATTCAGGATGCACGTGCTGGAATCCGGTCAGGTCCAGGCCGACCACGATCAGATGCAGCTGCTTGTCGTGGGTATCGGTGTACCGAGTCAACGGAGTTCCCGCCGAATCCAGGATCCGAAACTGTAGAGGCACATTGCTGCCGACTGATGCCTCCGACGTTGCCAATTCCAATGTGTAGCCGTTATTGCTGGACATCTTGCCCTCCCGAGCCTAGGTCGGCAGCACTTTCGTTGCCGTTTGCGTTGGGTTCTGCGTTCTTCGAAATCGAAGCTGTTGCAATTTGTACCATACCCCCCTAGGGTATGCAACGAACTACTCGAACACCGTGAATTCACTCGAAGGAGATCCGATGCGCACCCACGCCGAGCGTCGGCCGACCGAGTTCGAAAAGCGCCCCTTTCCCGTGCATTTCCTCGCAGCACTGCGCCGATGTCGCAGTGGCTCGCTCATGACGCCCCCTGACCACGCAAGCATCACCTATACCCCGTACAGGTAAGGAATTCAGAATGTCCACACAACCGAAATCCACACGTAAGTGGTGGGCGTTGGCGTTGATCGCCGCCGCTCAGTTCATGGTCATCATGGACACGTCGATCATCGGTGTCGCTCTCCCCCAGATGCAGAGCGACCTCGGCTTTTCCCAGGAAGGCCTGACCTGGGTCTTCAATGCATACGTCATCGCGTTCGGCGGGCTACTCCTCCTCGGCGGCCGCCTGTCCGACCTGTTCGGCGCTCGCAGAGTGTTCTCCGCTGGTTGGCTGATCCTGCTGATCGGTTCCGTTGTCGCCGGTGCCGCCGGTAACGTGGCCGTCGAACTTGCGGGCCGCGCAGTTCAGGGCGCAGGCGCAGCACTCATCGCCCCCTCGGCGCTCACTCTGCTGATGATGCTGTTCGGCAGCACGCAGAAGGAAATGACCAAGGCGCTGTCCATCTACGGCGCTGCCGCCCCGGCAGGCGGTACGGCCGGCGTGTTCCTCGGCGGCGTCATCACCGAATACACCAGCTGGCCTTGGGTGTTCTATCTCAACATTCCCATCGCCGTCGTCGCGCTGATCGCTACCCCCTTCCTGATGCCGAACGCACCGGCACGTACCGGTTCGATCGATTTCCTCGGCGCACTGGCCGTCACCGCAGGCCTCGCTGTCGGAGTCTTCGGCATCGTCAGAGCACCTGACGTCGGGTGGGGATCCGGGCAGACCTGGCTGGCGCTCGCCGTTTCGGCCGCTCTGTTGGGCGCATTCGTACTGATCCAGTCCAAGCGTCGTGAACCTCTCGTGCGTCTGGGAATCTTCAAGGCGCCCAACCTCGGTGCCGCGAACATCGCTCAGCTCGTGCTCGGCGCCGCCTGGATACCGATGTGGTTCTTCCTGAACCTGTACCTGCAGCAAGTGCTCGGATACAGCGCCTTCCCGGCCGGTGCAGCGCTGCTGCCCATGACCATCTTCGTCATGCTCGGCATGATCGTGGTGGCACCACGGGCCATGGCGCGATTCGGCGCGAAAGCAATGATCGTGGCCGGATTGCTGGTACTGGGAATCGGATTGGGTTGGATGTCGTTGATCCGGCCCACCGGCAACTTCTGGGTCGACGTACTGCCGGCGTCGCTGGTGGCTGCTGCAGGTATGACGCTGGCGTTCATTCCCTCACTGGGTACGGCGATTTCGGCCGCACGCCCGGAAGAGGGCGGATTGGCCTCCGGCATCGTCAACGTCAGTTACCAGGTCGGCTCGGCTGTCGGTCTCGCGGTGATGACCGCGATCGCAGCGGTGTTCGGCGCCGATCAACTCGGTGACCTGACGGAGTTGACGAACGGGTTCTCCGCGGTATTCCTCGGTGCAGCCGCCATCGCCGTAGTGGGCGCAGGTATCACCGCGGTAGTCATGCGCTCGCCCAAGGTCGACGAGTCTGAAACCGCTAGATCCAGCGTCAATTCTTGACCAACTCCGGTGGTGGGTTCGGCCGGCGATCACCGGCCGAACCCACCACCGTCGGAACCACTTAGGACTTGTCATGCCTCGCCTTGCACCTCTCACACCGGCCACCGCTGTCGGCACATCCAAAGACCTTCTCGCCGAGCTCGTCAACCGTCACGGACAGGTCGGCGACATGGTCGCGGCGATGGCTCACTCGCCCGCAGTGCTGGGCGGCTATCTGGAACTCAGCCGCGCAATGAAGCGCGCGAAACTCAGCCGCAAGATCACCGAGCGAATCTCGATCGCTGTGCAGGTCCAGCAAGGTTGCGCCGTGTGCCTCGAAGCCCACGTTGCCGCCGCGCACGCCAACGGCGTCGAGTTGGACGAGATCGAGCGCGCCCGCGCGGGCACATCGGCCGATCCCGCCATCGCGGCGATGATCGACCTCGGACTTCGCGTCTATCGGGAACCTGCCTCGATTTCGGACGAACACATCGCGGGCCTTCGAGCGTACAACTACGGTGATCGCGAGATCGCCGACGTAGTCGGAATCGTGGCCCTCAATATCCTGACCGGAGCTTTCAATCTTGTTGCGGGAGTGAAACCAGATGAACCGGACCGCTAGGACCGCACCGGAGCGGAACAGCATGCGTCTGTTCTTGATTCGCGACTATCGCCTGCTCTTCAGCGCCCAGATCATCGCGCTGTTCGGCACCGGATTGGCGACGGTTGCCCTGGGTCTACTCGCCTACGAACTGGCCGGACCCAGCGCCGGAGCGGTGCTCGCCACCGCACTGACGATCAAGATGTCGCTGTACGTCGTGATCGCTCCGCTCGCGGCGGCGTACGTAGACCGGTTGCCGAGACGGGCTTTCCTCGTCGCGCTCGACGCCATACGCGCAGCTGTTGTGCTCGCCTTGCCCTTCGTCAGCGAGATCTGGCACATCTACGTGCTGGTAGGCGTTCTGCAAGCTGCGTCGGCAGCGTTCACTCCCACGTTCCAGGCGGTGATTCCCGACATCGTGACCGACGAGGCCGATTTCACCCGTGCGCTGTCGGCGTCGCAGGTCGCCTACACGATGGAGAGCCTGCTCAGCCCCGTTCTCGCCGCGATCGCGCTTTCCTTCATGACATTCAACCTGTTGTTCGTCGCCACCTCCGTGGGCTTTGCCGTCTCGGCACTACTCGTGCTGGCCACTCGAATCCCCAACGCTCGTCCCAGCGCTCACGGAAAGG
>JADGMW010000524.1_pt1 | contig 14905 bp, 16 predicted proteins | sample 8641801 | NCBI WGS metagenome assembly JADGMW01 (sample SAMN16272018, study PRJNA661076) | feces metagenome | isolation source: fecal sample from diarrhoea affected cattle A | host: Bos taurus | place: South Africa: Lokaleng Village, Mahikeng | collected 2019-09
AGGCCATGATCAATTCCGTTCCGGAGCCGCATCTCGAACCCTACGAAGTCTCGACTGCGATCAATAGTCCGAGGAACAACGACCCGAGCTTGCTCGAACCGGTCCACTGACGCCGCGGGCCTTCGCGCTCAACGAGAGGTCAGGATTCCCGCATCGCCGGGCGGGCGAGCATCTGCCCCATCTGCGGCCACCCGAGAGCGAGGTTCGATCCGTTCATCTGGAGGCGTGTGTTCGGTTCCGGAGCGAAGGCATCGAACATGACCGAGCAGCAGGAGCGAGTACGTCCCGCTCGACGGCGTCGACGGTGTCGGTATCCCAACGCAGCTCCCCGCCGGCAGAATCGGGTTCATCGAACACCGACGTCAGACGCTCGGACACATAGCCCAGAGCCGCTAGCTCCGACGCAGTGTAAAAATCCTTGCTCATTACTTCCTCCGAATCGCCGATCGACCGTGCACATCATCGTGCCGTAACACCGCGCCGGACGGGCCTCACGGACGCGTGGAGTGGCCGGGAGATGGGTGTGTGACCGGTGTAGGACGATTCCGGGCAGGTGTGGTTCTGCGACGCTGACAGATGCACTGCGCGGCACTGGATCCGCGGATTCAACGATCCGGCCGAACGACGGTGGCGACGTCGAAAGGCTCCGCGGCTGATCTGGGTGTGCATCGGCGGCGCTCACGACCGGTGCCTGTCCTCCGAGATCCCTCTCCCCGCCACGCAGGCGGCCACCGAGGACTTCTGGCCCACGACCCTCGTGGAGGGTTCGGGGACACCTATCTCGATCGGGGCGATCGCCGGAGGCTGTGTCGGTGGTAATCCCGGCCTCTCGCTGTGGAACGGGGCAGGGGCACTCGCCCGTGACTTGTTCTCAGGTGTAGGGAAGTCGAACACGGATGGTGGCGGCAGGAGCCAAGTCGATCCGACAGGCTGGATCTACGGCAGCGACATCGTGACGGTGCAGAACGCCCACTCTGCGGACTACCTGCTGACCCCGATCGCCGCGATACCCGGGAATCTCGCGAACCCCTTCGCCGCGACGTCGGGGAATGAGGCAGACGGAAATTCGTCGGCGAGCAGCTGAGAAGATAGACGGTCATCGGTATCTCGTCAGAGGAGAATTTCGTGCAGCAGGGCGACCAAGTGAGAATCGGGACCGGAGGCGTCTCGGTGTTCACGATCGTCAGCGTCGACGAGGACGTTCGCACCGCAGTCATCGAATCCAGCGTGGATGCCCCCGGCAAGTACCCGTTTCCGGTGAAGCTGGACAATCTTGTGCCGGCTACCTGACGGCACTACCGGATTCAAGTAGTTGAGGACGTCGCCATCGGGATACGAGGGGACGTGTCGTTTGCCCTGTTCAGGGGTGTGAGAAGGGCCCGGATGTGCGTGTGGTTGGCGGCAGCTGCATCGAGACGTGGGCTAGTTCAACTGCGGGTTCGCCCTAATTGGTAGTTGATCTCGTCCAGAAGTGTGGCTGCGACGTCCTTCTGGAGTCCCTCGGGGAGGAATTGCAGAGAGTGTGGCTGGGCTCCCCGAGTTGAATAATCTTCTGAACGCGTGCCGTCGAACCAACGGGCCTCGTCCGGCAGCACTTCCATGAGTTTGAGACGGTCAAGCATCTTGTGGGCTGCGAATGAGTCTCTGCCGAGTCCGTAGTGCAGGACCCGGGTTCCGGCTGGGAGGCGCTGACCTTCGTCACCGTTCTTGTGTCGAAGTCGGGCGCGATTCGGCGGTGAGTGCATTCTGACGCTGGGCGAATACCGCTCTCGCACGTTCGTAGGTAAGTGTCCGTAGCAGCGCCGACCCAGTCAGTAGTAGCGGGGTGGAGCCGTTTCCGGATCACTGATCACCGCATCGATACGACGATCCGCCACGAGGGACTCGATTGCTTCTGCGGGGCCTGCGATCACGGCGAAGTGTGGATCTACATCGCGTGTGACACACCATGCTTGGTCCGCCGGCCATATGTATGCGGGACTAGGGGCTTCACTCACGCCACGTCGATCGAATCGCACCTCGTCACCCAAATCGCTGAAATCCTTTGACGAGCCACGGAATAGCCAGTAGTTGCGATTGGGAATCTTTACCATAGGGATGTTCTCGCCGGCGACCTGAAAACCCCAGCCCTCCCAGAAGCAGAAGTAACAGTCCTCAGGCGTGGAGGTGTAGCGGGACAACGCTTCAAGGACGAGGCCGAATTGCTCGGTTTCGTCGAGAGCATCGTCGGGGAGGTTTGCAACGCTTTCGCTCTGTCCTTTGGAAACTGGATCGGGTAGGAACAGGAGCCTTGCATAGGCAGGAAAGCCGGCCGGTCCCGTCGCGGAGAGTTGGTACCACGGCATATCCTGTCCAACTAACCACTCCGCCGCTGACACATCAAGACACACGCTCAGGCTCATCCACCCATTGTCCCTGGAATGCGTGCCAGCTGTCGGCATCGGGTTGAGGAGACACGCTGGATCTGTTGAGGCCTACATGTGCTTCCAGCCAGATCGGGTATGGGGGATGCTCTCGGGGTCGAACTGCTGGAGTGACTAGTCAGTTTCAGAGGTTTTTCGTGGAAGTGCGCGATGACTTCAGCTCGTGACCGCACTGGCGAGGGTGGTGAGGCTCCCGTCGTGCCGCGAATATTGCACGTTTCGAATACTGCACACCCGCCAGTCACCTGCCGGGGCGTCACTGAGTCAGTGCGACAGCACAATTGAGAAAGGTTCACTACGGGCGATTGGTGTTGTGCTCGGTCCGTATGCTCGACCTGACATTTTGATTGCACACTCCCATGCGGTGTCGGCATGGTCGTGTGGTGGGTCCTGCAGTGTCGTCAGGGCCCTGCGTGCGATCTCCGGGGGCGGGTGATGGTCGAGTCACATTTCTTGGGCCAAACCCAAAGTGTGGATTACTTTTTCGCTGATCTACTTGTTGTATGCGGTTTCGGCGTCGAGGTCGATGTCGTCAATGCGGTAGTGCAGTTCGGCCGAAGTAGCGGATGTGAGACTTTTCTCCATCTGTCGGGCGGTCTGGCGGTACAGCTCTTCGAATCCGCCCCGTAGTGATTCGCCGGTGTGTTGAGAATTAACCTCCGTGACGAGTCGGGCTGGATGCGCAGGTGCGTTGCTTCGTGTGTGAGCTCGGCAGTGATGACGTTGTTGTGGTCGATGAGGTGTAGGTACAGGTCGCCGATGTCTCGGCTGGGGAACGGTTCGTGGCGAGGTGAACCGCTTGGCGATCTCTTGCGGAATGCGAGACAGTATCTTCGTCGCAAGGCTCCCTGGGGAGCCGTGATTCTCGCGATCGCGGGAGTAGCGCTGCTGGTGCACTCGATGACGGGCCGCTGAGAGCGCCGCGTCGAAGCGGTCAGCGAACGCTCACGGCCTCAGCGACGAGCCGTCTATGGTGCCTGTATGACGAAAAGTGGGGGAACGGTGCGTAGCTGGGTCCTGCTCGGACTGGGCCTCGTCGTACTTGCAGGCGCATTCGGTGCCTTCAGCTTCCTCGGAATCGGGTACACCTCCTCCGAATTATGCATCGTCAATGCGCTTGCCGACATGTCGGCGAGTGGGACCACGGAGCCGTTGGAGAATGCGACCAGACTCTGGCTGCCGGTCGTCGGTGCCTCCTGTACCTGGGCGCCCGCCGACGACATCCGCGTGATCCAATACGTGTTCGACACTCCGGCATCGGCATTTGCTGTCGGTGGATGGGCGATGATCGGGGCTTCCTTCTTCTTCCGGCGATCCGCCAACCGTGTGATCTGACTGCTGAGATGAACGCGACACCGCAGAGCAGGAGGAAAGCGATGGCTGGACATTCCGGGCGCATGATGATTTGGTACTCGGCGATCACCTCGAACTCGCCGAGACGTAGAACAGATGGAGAGCGTTTGCCACGGGCGCGCACTCATGAGCAGGTTCTGTCTCCTGCAGGAGAATCTCGTTGAATGCAGGTGACAACTGGCGTGGCGCCCAGAAGTCATGCGCTGGCAACGTGCCCGACGCACAGATGTTTCCTTCCGGATCCATCGGGGAGGTAGACCCTCTGTCGACGCCACACGCTCGGCGATGCGATCGCACGAGGCGGCAGGTTCGGTAGCGTGCGTTCATGACCGTTGAAGAGAACTGGCGAAGGCTCCACGATTGGTGTCTGCGAGAGGCTCCGATTACGGCTGCCGCGATCGATGCGCCGGCAGACACAAGTGTCATCGACTCGGTGGAAGCCGCGACGGGCAGGACGTGGCCGACTGAGCTTCGGACGTGGTTCGGTTTGCAGAACGGAAACCCCGACGGTGGGCATTCGGCCTTGATATTTCCAGAGTTTCAACCGTTTCCATTGGACCGCGTCCTTTCTGTGTGGGAATCGATGACGGGCCAGTGGGCAGAGACGACGACAGGTGTCGGCGGCATCGCTTTGCTTGATCAGCCGGCCGGAACTGTTACCGGCACATACCTGTCTGCGTACATTCCGATAGCCGGCAACATTCGCGGAGATCTGCTGTTCGTCGATACCCGGGCTGGGCAGGCCAGCGGATGTGTACGCGAATTCCTCGGCGACAGTGCCGACCAGGGAACTACCTGGCCCTCCGTCGCCGCACTCTTGCAGGATGTCGTTTCGTCGTTGGAGCACGGACAACCGTGCGGCGGTTGGGTTCCGAGTGTGGACGAGGGCTGGTTGAGTTGGGATTTCCCCTAGTTGCCGAGTTTTCGGACATCTGCATCCGGTCGGCGGCGGAATATGATCTTGTAACACCCGGGGGCGAGAGGATCACAAGATGTCGGAACGTATCAATTTCGCCTACGTGCGGTCCACTCCGCAGTGGGATGCGCACGTACTGCGCAGTGGTCAGGTCTTGCGGCTGGCTGGCGAACAAATCCCGGACCCGGAATTGAGGGAGAAGCTCGATGTCCTGAACCGTCCTGAACGATCTCGTACCGAGCAACTGATTCGTAGCCGAGATCTCCCCGATTGGCGGCGACTCCCGCAGGCCGATTTAAACCTTCGCACTTCATACGACATATCCCTACCGTTCCCCGCCGACCCCAGCTTCGATCTCCGGTTGACCAACCTGCAGCTATTCCGTACTGGGCTCGCATTCCATGTCGTAGCGCACGAACCTACGCCCGAGGAGATGCCCTCCCTCGCCCAGCCGAGCAACGAGCAGATGAATTTCGGATCCCGGATCAAACCCGGTGAACCGCACAGAATTCGACTCATTGTCGACACCATCACCGGGCCGATTCTCGCGAACTCGACCCACCCCGGTGACTACCCCGACGACCCGAATGAGCCGTGGTTGTACGGTGGCCGTTCGTGGCGTGGTATCGCCGAGAACCTGTTCGGCATCACCACCGGCGGCGAATACTTTCTCAGCCCGCCCCCTCAGGGGCCGTTGTGGATCACCGTGGCATATCCCGAGTTCGGCCTGTCTCCGACAACGATCGAATTCGAGTTACCGCAATTGCTGTGAAGGAATACTGCGCGTTTCGAATACTGCACATCCGCCAGTCGACCTTCCCGGCAAACACTGACCCAAAACTGACTGGGTCCGACAGAGTAATGCTGTCGGACCCCTCACCTACCTCAGTTCTGCGACGAGCAACAGGTCGCCACACTGACAAGACCGCAGCACCATTTACGGTCCTGACCTGCAACCCAAGGTTGCATGTCAGTCAAAGGTGGCGACCTGAACTCATTCCACACCCCGCGATCTCAGCGAACAAGGCTCATGCTGAGAGGTGAGGAGGGGTCGTTCTATTTTGGGAGTTGGCGTATGTCAACCACCCCAACAAAATTCGTCCATCTTTCCGAGAAGGCAGCAGCCGACCGAATGCACTACATCGGGAGGCGGCGGGTGTCTATCTGCTGCGCGACCTGGTACAGGGTGGGAGGGGTCCGAATGGCAGGATTACTGCATGAATCTGCGAGGTCTGGTCGGTAGCGGGAGACGGAAGAGGTCGGAGCGCTCACCAGAAGGTGTTCAGGTCGAGGCTAGTCACGAACTCCTGATGACTGGGCGTGGTTCGTACTACACGTATAGTTTCGACCTTGGCCCGCAACTCGATATTTTCAAGCTCGCCGATAAGTTGCTCACTCAGGATTTAGCTACGATTGCAGCTTCTCCGGCCACCGACCGACTCCGCGTCGGTCGACGTGTGATAGAAGCGGAGAAAGCGCAGCGCAAGACAGAAAGCCTGGATGAATTCATAAGTGAGATGGCTGTCGATCGCCCCAGCTTGAGAAGACTTTTTCGAATTTCCAAAAAGCTCTCGCTCTCCATCGGATACGCGGCAACGAAGGTCAAGTTTCAGTCCAGATTTCAAGGCAATGTCAGCGATGACTCTCCGTTAATGAATCCTTTGGAAGAAACAAAGAAAATGGTTAAAGAATCTTCAGAATTGTTGCAGAAAACTCTGATGGATTATCATATCTACGGTGCGTTGCGCACCAGGATCGAGCAAAAAGAACATTTTCCTCGCTATTTCAATTCTGAACCATATATCAGGTTGGAAATGCAGCAGGTTTTGATTTCAGATCCGATAGCAGGTGATTCACCCATTGAAGTTTCGTTAATGCTGCATAGATCTGGGATATGCATTCTTACGCTATCTGTCGAAGCGGGTTCCGAATTGGATTTTGCCGATATGCTCTCAATGTCGGGAGGATCGCGAAAATTGAATCTAATGAGAATTTCGATTCCTGTAATGTCAAATTATGGCAGATCTCGTGGGATAAAGCCTGGTAAGTACCGAGGGAAATCGAAATCGCAGTCCGAATTAAATTGGGTGACAATTAAAAAAGAAGATGCTGAAGAGTATGGTGAAACACTGGCGATTCGCAGCGTTTTTGAAGTGCACCTTGGAGCTTTAACTCACTTGTCGAGCCGAGATCTCAAATCGGAATGGCATTGCTATACGACTTTATCGCTCGGCGCCCCAGCGTGCACCTGCCGGGGTAGGGAGTGTAAAGATATTCATAAATCAGACTTCGCTCGGCTTGTCGCCCGGGCAAAAAAAGAGACCGGTATATCAACTAGCGCTGAGGCGGAACTACTCGAAAATTATCTAAAGTTGCAGGATCGTGAGTTGTGGATTTCGGCTGGGTGTGCGATTTCAATTGCCTGGTCCGAAAAGCAAACGGATTGGACAGCGGACCTACATAACATTATCCCTCTGGAGTCTGCAATTCTCCAGGTTCGGCAACTTGAACAAGTTGACAGTATAACTTCCGCCGCTGTGGTCCGCGACAAAAATCTATTCAAGGCGCAAAATATACTCGCGGTTGGGCTCCAGGAATATCGCCGAAACTTGCTACCTGGGCCTGATGCGCCAACCATTGTAGAAACGCTAACAAAGAAACAAGGAGCGCCGGAACTGTATGCCCGGCTGATGGACCGGGTCAAGGTATTGGAGAGTTTAGTATCTACCCGATACTCGCGAACACAATCCCGCCGCTCTATGGCAATTGCGATTTCTGGATTTCTTGCGGTGCTACTGTTCCTGCTTCCTCGAATTACCGATTCAATAAGAACATTTTCGGAACAAGGCGATTGGCCGTTGAAGGCTTCGATGAATATTGATGAATTTTTCGGCGGGCGCGGTTCAGTTGTACTCTGGATATACTTGATCGCAATCATCGCATTCTTTATTGCGTTTGTCGTGGTGTCGTTTCGTCCGCGATCGTTCCGGCCGGTACCCGCCAAAAAATTTGGTTACAAAACCGATCGGGACATCGATATTGTCCTTGTGGACTCAGCTGCCGAGAGTGAATCCTTGCGTTCGGAAAAAATGCCGGCTGATGTACAAACTTCCGATACTTTTGCTTAGATTGCGGCGATTATCGCGAGTGACCTCTCGCTCCGTGGGTAGAGGATTTCCGCTAACGCGAGCGCAGCGAACGCGCTATGTAGCCATCGACCACTTGTTGCAGACAGCTGGCCTCCGTGTTGCATACGGTGGCGATACTGGGCAATGCGGCGTTGGCGATAGTGGCCCCGGGCTAATCGCCTCTACCGACATGTAGGTCGCAGCTAGCGTGGATTCGCGCTGCGTGAAAACCGCCGGGGCACGTCGTTGCCGGGCACGGTCACTGTCGGGGCGTGTGCCAGTTGCGCAATCTTCGAAGTGCCCAGCGCTGCGGCGGTGCACACGATGACACCCGCGCCGGCGGACAATTGGATGACTTCAACCTTGCCGATGTCACGATCATGGACAGGCGAATGCCGGTCGTGGGACGCGGCCGACCTGCCCGATTGACCCGCAACATAGTGTTTGTCGAACTACCCTTTGAGAGGTCGTAGGTACGTCGGTAGATCCTCCACAGTCAGATGATGACCGGACAGAAGCGGTCCGACAACCTTGCGGTCTGCTCGGTCGGCGGGTGCTAGTGATACTCCGAAAGCACGAACATTGTCTTTGAGTTGTTCGAGTCCGTTCCGGTCAAGGATCATCGTGCCCACAGGCGCTGATGCATCGGGGTAAAGGGTGTCGGCCGGGTGCACCATGACCGGTGTTGCCGAGCAGGTATCGGAATAGCTTTTGTCGAACCACAGCATCGCTACGGCCAGTTGACCTGCATCACGCTTACCTATTTTGGAGCTACTGGCGCCGCTTTTCGCTTCGACTACCCAGAACTGCCCGCCCCCTAGCGCCCACAGGTTGTCCGGCCCTTTCGCGAGCTCGGACTCGGGCCGCTGGGAACCGAGCCCGAGTATCCACCCAAGCTGCAGGAACGCCGCTTCGAATTCCTCGGTGCGCGCTGGATCGAAATCCAAATCGTCGAGGATGGCTTCGAAGCCAAGCCGCAGTGCGACGCCACCTGAGGCGAACATAGTGGTCAGCTTGGACACGCATCGGTCGGCTTGGGTCCCCTCGGCGTCGAGGGGACGGAACGTCAGAGGTGAAAGCGGACGTGTGACGTGATTGTTCTCCGAGTGAGCAAGCCGGAGGACGTTCTGGGCCTGAACAGGGTCGATGGGTTCGAGGTACACCGCCTGCTGCTCGCGCAGCCATCCTCGTTGTTTGGTATCAGTCTGTGCGTCGACGAGGGTCTCGAGTACGTCGGCGGCATGACTGAAATCACCGGACGTGGCGGCGTCGAACGCGGCGCGTCGGGCGGGTGCATGTGGCTCCACCCAACCTGGCTTGGGCGTGATTCCGCCAAGGCCGAGTTTGGCCAGTTTTACCCAATTCGGATCACGAGTGAGTGCTTGAACAGCAGTTTCGATTATCTCGGTCAGCGACTCCGTCTTTTTCATCTTCGCTGCCATCTCCCGTGATAAGCGAAGCTGAGCTTGCGTCGCTGGGCTGAACCTGGGAAGTGTGCGGGGGTCGGCGGTCAGCTGAGCCAGTTTCGATCCGATGAGGAAAACCACGCAATGGTCTTCGTTACTGCGTACCGCGCGTCCCATCCCTTGCTCTATCCGCTGTACCTGCCTGTCGTCGACTCCGGATTCACGAGCAGTGAGCAACGATTCGAGTCTATCTTCGCCGGAGAACGCACCGGGGAGACCGTCGAGGACCAAAATTCTGCAGGCATCCTGGGGTAGGTCGATTCCGTCGTATCGGTTGTTCAGAACTACGAGTCCCACGTGACGTCCGGACTTCAACGCCGCAATGGTCGCGATGATCTCGTCGTTGTCGCTCGGAACCCTGTCCGCCACCGCACGCCACCGCTGCAACGCTGCTGTACCGGGCACGATCACCACGGTGTTGTATGTCTTACTCAGATCGGTAATTGCGGATCTGATTTCATCGGAGGACAGTGACGGGTTTATTTCCTGCGGTGCCAAGATCATTCGCTCGCCGATATCGCCGGCAGTCAGTGGGGTGATCGGATCGGCGACGCTGCTCGCATCGGCCCCGAAATCTGTTACGAGAACACTGTCGTCGGCAAGTGTGGCGGAAAGATAGACACGTCGTTTCGCCGCCGCAAACGCTGTTACGTGACCGATCGGCGGGCAGGGAGGCGTCACGGTAATCGCGGTTGGGGAGATCACTACCCGGGAAAAGTTCAGCACGTCTTGAACTGCAGGCCAAGACCAGTAGAGCGGGTGATCCCACCCGATTTCAGTGCGGAGGATGGCGCGCAACCTGTCGGCCTTGGTCCTGACAGCCCAGAACGGCACACGCAGCAACGCCCCTGCACCGGCCGCACCGTTCTCGCGAATGTCAGCGAGCGCGTCAGCTGACTGCTGGCGGAGTTCGTTGTCGAATAGGTCGAGGACGCCAACGTAGGCGGGGCTGGAAGAGGGCAGCGACAAGGCCAGCGTCTCGTTGAGAGTCGCCAATGCGGCGTGGGCATCGTCGATTACCACGGACCCTATAGGGGCCATCGAGCGCCCCGGGCGCTTGTCCGAGAAAACGGTCTGACCGTTGAACAGTTTGTGGGCGTTGACCACAGCGATTGCTTCCGATGCCAAATACTTTGCGTCGTCAGGATTGCTCACCACGTTGATGCCAAGTTGGCTAGCTTCGTTCAAGACCTGATCCACAAGGTATTTGTCTGGAGCAACGTACAGCGCCGGCCCCAGTCCCTCGTTGAGGTAGCTCTGCAGAATCACGAGACCGTCAATTGTCTTTCCGCCGCCGGTGTTGACTTTGATCACGGAATCGCGGCGGTCGCGCTGCTCATGCCACTTCGTCAATACCTGAGCCTGCACATCGCGCAGATAACCGTAACCTGGCTGTTTGCTTGGCAGCTGCTCGAACAACTCACGAGGCTCAATGGGGAGAAGGCTGTGTCCGCTGCCGAGAAACTGCTTGAAGTCCATGAGTATCCCTACCGTGGGTCAATTAATCTGATCAGTCTAGTTGGTGGATTGACGGGCAATTGCCCAGAAATCCCCACACTGTCAGCTATCTAGAGAATTAGATCCAGGTTCGCATGGGTGGATGCCCCAGAAAGACGACAGCGCGCGCTGACTGGCTTGAGGAAGCGGTTCGGTGGAATCCGCCACGCTGTTTGTGGGGTTGTGACAAGAAGTGTGGTGCTGGGCCGACGGGGTGGTGAGCTGGCGTTTTTTGGTGGTGGTGTTGTGGGGTGTGGCTAGTGGGGGGAGCGGTTGATGGGCTGCGTAGTGTGTTTTTGAATTATGTTGCGGCGCAGCATCTTTAGTATTATATTGTACTGCAGTCATTTTGGGTGTTTATGCAACGTGTTTGTGAATGTGTATGTATCGGAACATGTTTGGTTGTGCAGAGTTCGTTGGATGGCGCACACGCCAGCGTCACCACCACCGAGCGCACCAGCCACCAATCGAGGGCGACATCACCGCGTGCGGACCACCCCGGCTTCCCCTGGCGCAGTACCTTGACGGCCAGGAGTCCGAGCGTGCCTATCGAAGCCAGAGCAAAAAGGTTCGAAATTGTCACTTTTCATGCCTTCCGATGATGCGGGGCGAGGAAGTTCACACTGCAACGCGGAGCATGCCCTCCGGGTTCTCCACCCCGATGGGCCTTGCCAGCCAATGGTCCGAGCATGCTCGTTGAACCAGAGGCACCGAACCAAATCACCTTGGCAGGGACAACCGCCCATGACACAGACTTGGCGTGATTGATGGTTCAGGTTGGTGGGCGGTGTCCTGTCGCTCGTGGGGCCACGCGCCTCATACGTGAAGTGACTGCCGGTCTTCGCTTCCAGCGAGGGCCTCAAGAGATTGAGAACAGCGCAGTGCCCCGCGAGGATCGGATGATTCCGTTCTCGCGGGGCACTGCACTGGTGCCGGTTGGTGTGGAACGCAGTCCCTCACCCTCCGGGGGTTACGCGGCTTCGAGCCGTTCGCGGAGCTTGTCGACCGTGTTCGGCCCCAGGCCCATCCACCCGATCTGGATCGCGAACGTCAGGGCTCCTTCGACAGCGGCCATCATGGACCGCAGAGCTCCGACCTCTTCCGGGGTGTTCATGTCGGCGTGCTTGAGCCCCTGGAGGTTCGTACGCACCTCGACGAGGCTGTAAGCGACCACTTCGTGGAAGGCCGACTGTTCACTGACCACTCCGCCGTACACGAAGCACAACGCCTGAGCCCGCTTCGTCGGACGCCCTGCACTCGGACCTTCTTGGATGACGAAGTCCTTCAGGCGACGGCCCGTCGCTTCGAGCCACTCGATCACCTCCGCGTCGGTGAATCCCGTGCGCAACAGACGGTCGATCAACTCCACCAACGAATGCGCGGCCTGCGAGACCCCGTCGTCGGAGTTTTCGAGGGCATGGACAGCGCCGGCCAACTTCCGACGCAGAACGTCGCTGACACCTTCGAGCACAGAACGCATCTCACCGGACAACACCAGCCGCGCAGCCTCGACCAACTCGTCGAGGATCGTGTCGTCCGCAGTGGCATCCTTGGCTTCGTCGGTGTCCCCGTCGAAGGTGGACGGATCGAAGTCCATATCGATCAGCCGGGTCAAGGCGCTGTCGAGTGACAGGATCATCCGCAGCATCGAGGATGTCGGGTCGCCGTGACCGAACGGTCCCAACTTGGCGAGCACTTCAGGGCTCAACGTTGCTGCGCAGGTGTCGATCGCCAAGGCGAGAGGCTGGATCACCCGCACGGCTGCCTGTACCGACGAGACGACTGCCGCAGTGTCGGCGTAGACCGCCGAGACCAGACGGTCGTACGCGGCAGCGCCGACAAGCCTGCGCAGGAACCGCTTCCACGCATCAGTGCGGATGCGCTTCGCCAACTTCGGGATCGTGTCGTCCGAAGCGTCCTGGAGTGAGCGCAACACATCCTCGGCCTGGACACCGACGGGGAACTCCAGATTCTCGGAGAGCCATTCGATGCGGACCGTCAGCGGCCGGTCGTCGACGTCGCTGGCGAGTACCACTGCGACCGTGACGGCCGCGTCGAGAACACCGATAGCCCAATCCCCGATTCCCAAAACTCGGCGCTGGTTCGGGGGCAAACTTGCAAGAACTTTGGCGAGAGCCGAGCGCCCGGAGGGCCTATAGGAAGAGGGTTCTTCCTGCTTATCGCCTGTTTTATCGTCCGTACTCACGTGACGTCCTTTGTGTCTGCTTTTGGGCAGACGGGTACCCGGCGGGAGATGCCCGGTGATACCCTTGGAACAAGGCGTAGCAACCTGTACCAAGGGCCCCGGTGATTCCCCGTGAATTTCCGGGGTTCTTTTGTGGGTTGAGCTTCTTACGCTCATGACTCTACCAGTAGCGGACATTGTGCCGCTGCCAACAGCTGTTGCTGTCGTAGGTACCTTATTGCGACACCCTCATGCGTCCGCATTTAGCTCAAATGGACTTCCGGAAGGTTCGGAAGTCAAACAGCCCAATTTTTGAAGTGTCGGACACTACAGGGCGAATCTCAAACCGGGGCGAGTGGCGAGTACGGGGTATGTACGGCAGGGCATACCGGAGTAATTCCGAACGTTTCGCCGCCCGTTCGAGCGTGGCGAATCGTCTGTGCGATCGCTGTCGAACCTTCGGCATTGCTCTATTTACATGTTGTGGAACCTTCGGAAGACGATTCCGCGACCGGTAAACCTTCTGAGTATTCCATTGGGGGCCGACAGTTCGGAGCCTGTGTGTATGGCATTGAGCCGTGTGGATGGCGTGTTCGAGGGTTTGTTTGAGTTTTGCGCAATTTCTACACAGTTTTTTTCTAGTTGTGTATTTGTGTGTATTTGCTTGATTCAGGTTGGTGGCGAAGTCCTGGGGATCGGTGGGCAGGTGCCGTTGCGTCGTGCCGCATGCTTTCCGGCAAGCGGTTGCCGGGTCTCTACCGAGCGGGGATGACTGTGTAGGTGAAGTGTGTGGGGTTGGTGGCGTTGTTCTTGGCGAGATACGAGCTGATTGCTTCGGCAGCGTCTGTAGCCAACGACCGTGCGGCGTCCGGTGTGCGACCTCGTGCAGTTACTGCGAGTGCGGCTACGTCTGTCGCGGAGGCGATTGTCAGGTCGGATTCGTAGTCGGAAACGTCCCGACCATGGGTTTGTGCGAGCAGTTCTGCAGTGATGGTCAGATCGTCGGGTGATGTTTCGATGTCGAAGACAGCGAAACTCGCTACCCCGCCGTCGGATGGTTCCACGCCGAACGCGACCACCGCTGTCTTGTGAAGGCAATCGTCTGCGTCCACCACAATGAACCCGCCACGACAACCATCACAACGGCGACGATCAGCAGTAAGCGACTGCGTTCACGGGTGGAGGAGTTTCTCATCCGATCAGTTATACAGTCCCGCCACCTCGCAGGATCAGTTTGCCAACCGTGGCTCGGTTCATCCGGCGGGGGCCGGCGAACTCCGTCCACGGCGTGGCGTGGGTAGGTTCGAGACTGTCGTTTTCTGGAGGTGACCTGCGGTGATGCTGCGCCCTGGTGTGTGTGGATCGTTGGATTGAAGATGTTTTGAGGTTGTCCGAAATTTCTGCACAGTTTTTTTCTAGTTGTTTATTTGTGTGTATCTGCCTCGATGGAGGTTGGTGTCTTCGCCGGTTCCGGTGTGTGAGGCTCTGTTGGTGGTTGTGAGCGTGTTTTGAATTGTGTTGGTGGGCAGTGTGTTTAGTATTACCTTGTGGGGTGCTGTAGTTTTGGATAGTTTTGCAACGGGATTTCTGAATATATTTGCAGGGGAGTGACTTTGAGTTTTTGGTTTTTAGTGCACAGGGTGGATGTAGAATGGTGTGTATGACGAGATCGAAGTGGAGTGATGGGCTTGGTGTTGACGTGTCGGCGGACCGGACCCCCTCCTCCCCAGCCTCGTTCGTGTGTCGGGTACCGGTTCAGACGTTGCGATGAATTTGACTGGCGAGAACCAAGATTCGGAATTCAGAGGAGCGAAGCGACTCGATCGACGGCAACGGCACTCGACCCACTGCGAGCCGCGCAGCGGCTCCCTGGCGGGGAGCGCAGCGACTCGCTCCCGCCTCCCGACGCTTCGCGTCGGGAGACGGGAGCGAGTCGC
>JADGMW010000526.1_pt1 | contig 14862 bp, 10 predicted proteins | sample 8641801 | NCBI WGS metagenome assembly JADGMW01 (sample SAMN16272018, study PRJNA661076) | feces metagenome | isolation source: fecal sample from diarrhoea affected cattle A | host: Bos taurus | place: South Africa: Lokaleng Village, Mahikeng | collected 2019-09
CGAGGTCTTCAGCGAGCACCCGGGTGAGTTCTCCCAGATCGGCGTCTTCGGATCGGGCAGCATGTTCAATCACGTGGAAGCCGTGGACCAGAAGACGGCTCGGAAGATGAACAACCGTACGGATCTGTTCCGCGTGTACATCGGCAACAAGACCGACTCCGCGTACAACCGCACGTTCGACTCGTTCCAGAAGTTCGACGAAGTGGGCCTCGAGTACCAGTTCGACGGCGTCAACCCCGACGCCGGCCACAACTGGAACGCGTGGCAGGAGAACCTGATCGACTTCGCCCCGCGGCTGTTCACCGGCCAGGCGAGCGACCCCGCCATGAGCGAGGGGCACACCGCCCTCACCGAGCGGTTCGAACCGCCGGCACCCGGCACGACTCCGACCCCGTGGGTCTCCGAGGACGGCTTCGTCACGTTCGAGACGACGACCGAGTTCGCCGACGCCGAGTACGTCTCGGTGTGGGCGAACTGGGCGCCCGGCGGCAGCTGGCTGCGCGTGGAGATGACCAAGGTCGGCGACCGGTGGCGGGCGACGGTGGGGCCGCTGGAGTCGAAGTTCTACCACTACCGCTTCATCGTCGACCGTCAGCCGGTCAAGGACGCGTCCAACCCCACGTTCGTGACGAGCGAACCGGCGTGGAGCACGTTCCTCGTGCCCGGTGAGGGGGCACGCCTCCTCACGGATGTGCCGGCCGGGTCCGGTGGCGACCTCGACGTGATGTCGTACCAGAGCTCGGTGGCCGGTCAGGAGCGCAGCGCGTACGTGTGGACGCCACCGGGGTACGACGCCGAGCGGCCGGAGCCCTATCCGCTGTTCGTGCTGAACCACGGCGGCGGCCAGAGCTGGACGGACTGGGTCGAGGTGGGGCGCGCGCGTCAGATCCTCGACAACCTCTTCCTCGACGGCGCGATCGAGCCGATGGTCGTGGTCATGCCCAACGGCAACGTCAGCGACTACCCGAGGGAGCTCCTCGAGAACGTCGTGCCCGTCACCGAGGAGCGGTACAACGTCAGCGGCAACCCCGCCAAGCGCGCCCTCGCGGGCCTGTCGGCGGGGGGAGCGCGCACGGTGTCGGTGCTCAAGGCGCATCCGGGCGAGTTCGCGTACATCGGCACGTTCGCGGCCGGCTTCGGCGGCACCGCGGGCGTGGATGCCGCGGCCATCAACGCCGGCACCGAGCTGTTCCGCCTGTACACCGGAGACATCACCGACTTCACCTACGGCTCGGTGATGAACTCGCTCCCCGTGCTGGACGAACTCGGGATCGAGTACGAGTTCAACGGCGTGACGCCCGGCCCGCACGGGTGGGACGTCTGGCAGAAGAACCTGATCGATTTCGCACCGCGGCTGTTCCGCAGCGCCCCGGCCGACACGACCCGCCCCGAGGTGGCACTGGTGTCACCGACGACCGCGGGACCGTTCGGAGCGCTGGAGGTCCAGGTCGACGCATCCGATGTGGGCGGGCTCGAGCGCATCGTGGCGAACGTGTATCAGGGCGGCACGCTCGTGCAGAGCACCCAGACGGCGATGAACGGGGCCGAGAGCGGCACCCACACCGCCACCGTCGCGCTGGCGTCGGGGGAGTACACGCTGCGGTACAACGCGCACGACCGGGCGGGGAACATCTCCCGCACCGGGACCTTCGCGTTCACCGTCGACGCGGATGCGCCCACGGCGACCGTGAAGGAGGGGGCCGACTTCACCGTCGGCACCGCCGAGGGGTACGACGTCGTCAGCTACAAGCTGTACGACGCCGGACGCATCGACAAGGTCGTGATCAACGGTGTGGAGAAGGACCTCACCGACAACGCATGGTCGGATGTCAACTTCCTGCGCCCCGGCACCTTCGGGGCCGTGCAGGGGGCGAACACGCTGATCGTGCACGACGTGGTGGGCAACACCGCGACGATCTCGTTCGTCTTGAACTGACCGAAACTCCGATGCCCTCCTCCGCCACGCCGGCGGGGGAGGGCATCGGCGTCGTCGGCCTCAGACGCGGGCGGTTGTCAGAGCGGCATCCTCCGCCGCCGCGGCACGGAGCGCGGGCCCGACGACCGCCGTCGCCACGCGGGCGTCTCCCGGCGAGACCGGGTGCACCTCGCCGGTGACCTGTACGACGGACTCCGCCTCGCGGTGCGCGCACGACGGCCCGACCCACACGTCGACCCGGCCGGGCTCGACGATGCGACGCCCGGAGCGGTCGGTGAAGGCCAGGCGTGCCGTGGGCACCGTGAAGGTGACCTCCCGAGCCTCTCCCGGCTCGAGCCACACGCGCTGGTACGCCAGCAGCTGGGCGAGCGGCCGCGTGATGCTGCCGTACACGTCGTGGCCGTACAGCTGGACGACATCCGCGCCCGCGACCTCGCCGGTGTTGCGCACCGTCACGGCGGCGGTGAAGACGTCGCCGGCTGCCACCGTGGGCGTCACCTCCAGCCCGGCATGCTCGAACGTGGTGTAGCTGAGCCCGTGGCCGAACGGCAGGACGGGCGTGGGATCGGCGCTGGTGATGCTGCTGGGTCCCCCCAGGAAGGGGTGCAGATACGTGTAGGGCTGTGCGCCGGCCGAACGCGGCAGCGACACGGGGAGCCGGCCGGACGGGTTCACCCGGCCGGAGAGCACCGCGGCCACCGCATCCGCCCCCTCCTCGCCGGGGAAGAAGGTCTGCAGCACGGCGCCGACCGGGTGCGGCCCGGTCAGTGCCCACTCCAGCGCGTAGGGGCGTCCGGAGACGACCACGAGGACGACGGGCGTGCCCGTCGCGGCGACCGCTTCGACGAGGTCGCGCTGGCGTCCCGGCAGCTCGAGATCCTCGACGTCGTTGCCTTCGCCTACCGTGCCGCGACCGAACAGGCCCGCGCGGTCGCCGACGACGAGGACCGCCACATCGGCCTCCGCCGCAGCGGCCACGGCGGCCGGGATGCCGGAGCCGTCGTCGCCCTCGACGTCGCATCCGCGCACGGCGTCCATCGCCGCGTCGGGGAACTCCGCGCGGACGGCGTCCAGCACCGTCGGGATGTCGATGCCCAGCGCGACATCGGGATGGTGCGCGAGGACGTGGTTGGCGAACGAGTAGCAGCCCATGAGCGCCTCTGACGAGTCGGCATTGGGTCCGATCACCGCGACGCGCCGCACGGTCGCGGCAGGCAGCGGCAGGAGGGCGTCGTTGGCCAGCAGGATCACGGACTCGCTCGCCAGGCGCCGCGCGATGTCGCGGTGCCGCGGCGAGTCGAGGTCGATCGAGGCGGGGGGCTCGGCGAAGGTCTCGTCCAGCAGGCCCAGCTGCTCCTTCTGCGTCAGCACGCGCAGGACCGCGGCATCCAGCAGCGCCTCGTCGGCGATACCCTCCCGCACGCGCGCGAGCAACGGCTCGGCGTACGCGTCGCCGGTGGGCAGTTCCACGTCGATGCCGGCGGCCAGGGCGAGCTCGGCGGCCTCGCCGAGGTCGGCGGCGACGGCGTGCGTGGAGTGCAGGAAGGCGACGGAGAAGTAGTCCGAGACGACGACCCCCTCGAATCCGAGCTCGTCACGGAGCAGGTCGGTCAGATACGCCGGGCTGGCCCCGACGGGGTCGCCGTCGATCTCGGCGTAGGAGTTCATGACCGACCGCGCCCCGCCGTCGCGCAGCGCCATCTCGAAGGGCGGCACCAGCACGTCGGCGATCTCCCGGGGTCCGGCGTGGACGGGGGCGTGGTTGCGCGCCGCCTGCGACGCGGAGTATCCGACGAAGTGCTTGAGGGTGGCGTGGATGCCGGCATCCTGCAGACCGCGCACGTACGCGGTGCCGATCGTGCCCACCACGTACGGATCCTCGGCGATGCACTCGTCCACGCGGCCCCACCGCGGGTCGCGGATGACATCGAGCACCGGAGCAAGACCCTGGTGGATGCCGAGCTCGCGCATGGAGTCGCCGATGCTCTCCGCCATCTCCTGCACGAGGTCGGGGTCGAAGGAGGCGCCCCACGCGAGCGGCGTGGGGAAGGTCGCCGCCTTCCACGCGGCCAGGCCCGTGAGGCACTCCTCGTGGACGATGGCCGGGATGCCCAGGCGCGTCTCCGAGCGCAGCCGGCGCTGCTCCTGCCACAGCCACCGCGCGCGCTCGACCGGTTCGACCGGCCGCGTGCCGTACACGCGCGTGAGGTGTCCGAGCCCGTGCGCGGTGGCGTCGGCGTACTTGGTGGAGGTGACCATCTCGTCCGCGAGCGGGGCGACGACCTCTCCGCCCTGATCGACCCAGTAGCCGACCAGTTGCGCCGCCTTCTCCTCGAGGGTCATGTCGGCCAGCAGCGCGCGCACGCGCGCCGAAGGCTCCGAACGTTCCTGAGACATGTCAGCCCTTCACCGCGCCCGTGAGCCCGCCGACGATGCGCCGCTCGAACAGGCTGAAGAACACCAGGGCGGGCAGCATCGACAGCGACGTGAACGCGAGCACGCGTGCGGTGTCCACGGAGTACTGCGACGAGAACGCCTGCACGCCCAGCGGCAGGGTGAAGGCCTCTTCGTTGTTGAGGATGAACAGCGGCAGCAGGTAGGCGTTCCAGCTGCCGATGAAGGCGAGGATGCCCACCGTGATGACACCGGGCACCGCCAGCGGCAGGACCATGCGCCAGAAGAAGGCCAGGCGGCCGCATCCGTCGATGTAGGCGGCCTCCTGGATCTCGTCCGGGATGGCGCGCAGGAACGGCACCAGGATGATCACCGTCGTGGGCAGTGCGAACGCGATCTGGGGCAGGATGATGCCGGGCAGCGTGTTCATCAGGCCGAGGCTGCGCACCACGATGTACAGCGGCGTGATCGCCACGGTGATGGGGAACATCAGCCCCGAGGCGAACAGGGCGTACAGCGCCCCGCGGCCGCGGAAGCTGTAGCGCGCGATGACGTAGCTGGCCATGAGGCCCAGGGCGACCGCGCCGATAGTGGTCGCGAGGGCCACGATCGTGGAGTTGCCCACCTGCGTCCAGAACTGTCCGCTGGTGATGACGCCGAGATAGTTCTCGAAGTTCCACGGCGCGGGGAAGCCGGCCGGCTCGAGGGTGATCTGCGAGTTCGTGCGGAACCCGCCGATGATGATGTAGATGACCGGCCCGAGCATCAGCGCGATGATCACCAGAGCGATGAAGTAGACGACCGGGGGTCCCCACGGCAGGGTCTGCCGCGTGCGCGAGAGGGGCTTCGCGCGACGTGTGGTGATGGTCATGGTGCTCATCGAGCACCCCTCTCTGTGATCGCGCCGGCGGTGTCGCGGCGCAGGATGAAGCGCTGGTAGACGAGCGCCACGATCATCGAGATGACGAAGATCACGACGGCCACGGCGTTGCCGTACCCGAAGTTGCCGGAGTTGCGACCCGTGGCCACCATGTAGATCGCCATCGTGTTGGTGCCCGCCACGGAGGAGACGTACTGCCCCCAGATGATGTAGACGAGGTCGAACAGCTGCAGCGCACCGATGATCGACAGGAAGGCCCAGATGCGCAGGGTGGGGGCCAGCAGCGGCAGCGTGATGCGGCGCTGGATCTGCCAGTACGACGCGCCGTCGATGGCGGCGGCTTCGTAGAGCTCCTCGGGGATGCCCTGCAGCCCGGCGAGGAACAGGATCACGGCGAAGCCGATGTACTTCCACGTCAGGATCGCCATGAGCGTCCAGATCGCGATCGAGGGGTCGGAGAGCCAGTCTGCGCGGAGGAACCCGAGCCCCAGGTTCTCCAGCGCGCCGTTGGCCGCGCCGTTGGTGGCCAGCAGCAGGCTGAAGCCGGTTCCCACGACGACCTCGGCGATGACGTAGGGGACGAAGATCAGCACGCGGATGACGGACTGCCCGCGCATCCGGCGGTTCAGCAGGAGCGCCAGCAGGATCGCGAGCGGGCCCTGCAGCACGAGCGACATCACGACGATGAAGCCGTTGTGCAGCAGCGCCGCCTGGAAGTTGGGGTCGGTGAAGATGACGACGTAGTTCTGCAGGCCGACGAAGTCGGTCGCCGGGCCGAAGCCGGACCAGCGGAAGAACCCGTAGTAGGCGGCCATGATCACCGGGAGGATCACGAAGCCGACGAAGAAGAGGACGGCGGGGCCGACCATGACCAGCACCTCGAGGCGCCCGGCCCAGCCCAGCCCGCGCGGGCGGCGGCGATCCCGCGGCACGGACGGGGGCGGCGTGACGCCGCCCCCGTCGTGCTGCGCGAGATCGGAATCGCCCGTGGGGGACATCTCGCGGATGGACATACTCAGCCCTGCGCACCCGCCGTGTTGACGGTCTCGATGAACTGCTCGGGCGAGCTGTTGCCCGCCAGCATGTCCACGACGGCCACGTTCAGCGCGTTGCCGACGTTCTGGCCGAGCACGGTGTCCAGCCACTGCGACACGAACGGCGCCTGGTTGTAGGCCTCGAGGATGCCGACCAGGTACGGCTCGGTGACCGCCTCCTGCGCGACGGAGTTCACCGGCGGCGACTGGAAGGCCTCGTAGTACTTCGTCTGCTGCTCGGCGCTGGCGACGAAGTTCAGGAAGTCGGCGCACTCCTCAGGAGCCTGCGCGGCGCACGAGTAGCCGTCGAGACCGCCCATGAGCGACCCGGGCTCGCCCTGACCGCCGTCCACCTCGGGGAAGGGGAACCACGCCAGGTCGGGCAGCGGCTTCTCGTCCGGGGTCAGCGACGCGATCACTCCGGGGTTCCAGGCCCCCATGAGCTCCATCGCGGCCTGACGGTTGGCGATGAGACCCGCCGAGCTGTTGGCGCCCTGCTGCGGTTCGGTGGTGAGGAAGCCGTCGTTGAACGGCTCGATGGATGCGAAGTCCTCGAGGTCCTCGGCGGCCTTCAGCCAGCATTCGTCGCTGAAGTCCTTGGTCTCGCTGGTCTCCTCGATGACGTCCGAGCTGCACTCGCGCAGCGCGAAGAAGTAGTACCAGTGCGCGGCCGGCCACGCCGCCTTGGCGCCCAGGGCGATGGGGGCGATGCCGGTGGTCTTCAGCTGCTCCGCCGCGGCCTTCAGCTCGTCGACCGTGGTGGGGTTCTCGGTGATGCCGGCGGCGTCGAACGCGTCCTGGCTGTAGAAGAACCCGCCGGGCAGCACCGAAAGGGGCATCGCCCAGATCTTGTCCTCATACGTCTCGGCCTCGAACGCCACCTCGGAGATCTCCTCCTTGAGGCTGTCGTCGATGAGGTCGGTCAGGTCCATCAGCTGGCCCGCGTCGACCATGGCGGCCATCTTGCCGCCACCGCGCTGCAGGAAGATGTCCGGCGGGTCTCCGGCGTTCAGCGCCGTCTGCAGCTTGCCGTCCATGTCCTCGTTCTGGACGGACTGCATCTTGATCGTGACGCCCGGGTTCTCCTCCTGGAACGCTTCGATCGCGTCTGCCCAGAACTGCTTACCCGGTCCTGTTGTGGAGTTCTGCCACAGCGTCATCTCGACCGAGCCGTCGCCCGAGTCCGAGCCGCCTCCGCCGCCTCCGGAACACGCGCTCAGAACGAGCGCACCTGCCGCGAGCGCCACCGCCCCCGCTGTGAATCGCTTGGTTCTCATGTGATCACCTGTCTCTTCATTGAGTGCACTCTCGCCCATCGAGGTGCCGCATCCCGCGCGTGTGCATCGCCGGGTGCTCAGCCAGTGTGCGCAGGGGCGCGGGATCTCGTCAAACGTTTTCGAAAACATTTTCCATGGCGCTAGGATCGGCGCCATGTCACGGCGTCCCACCATCAACGACGTCGCCCGCGCGGCGGGCGTCTCGGTCGCCACCGTGTCCAAAGCGGTCAACGGGCGCTACGGCGTCTCACCGGAGACCGTCGAGCGCGTGCTCGCGGCGGTGGCCGAGCTCGGGTACGCCTCCAGCCTCGTGGCCAGCAGCATGCGCGCCCGCAGCACAGGGGTGATCGGGGTGCTCGTGGCCGATTTCGAGCCGTTCAGCGCCGAGATCCTCAAGGGCGTGGGCCGCGCGCTGCGCGACACCCACTACGACCTGCTCGCCTACAGCGGATCGCGGCAGCCGAACGGCGAAGGGTGGGAGCGGCGCTCGCTCAGCCGGCTGAGCGGCACGCTGATCGACGGCGCCATCATGGTCACGCCCACGATCCTGGGCGTCTCCGTCGACGTGCCGATCGTCGCGATCGACCCGCACACCGGTCGTGCCGACGTTCCCACCGTGGAATCGGACAGCTTCACGGGGGCGTGGGAGGCCACCCGCTACCTCGTGGAGCTCGGGCACCGCCGCATCGGATTCATCGCCGGGCGGCCGGATCTGCGCTCGTCGATCGCGCGCGACGCCGGGTACCGTCGCGCCCTGACCGAGGCCGGCATCGCGTACGACCCCGCGCTGGTGCGGGTCGGCATGTACCACCCCGAGACCGTCCGTGAACAGGCCCGGCTCCTGCTGGATTCGGCGAACAGGCCCACGGCGGTGTTCGCCGCCAACGACCTGTCGGCTCTCGGCGTCATCGACGTCGCCACGCGTCTGGGCCTGAGCATCCCCGACGATCTGTCGGTGGTCGGATTCGACGACATCCCGGAGTCCTCGCAGGCGGCGCTGCCGCTGACGACGGTGCATCAGCCGATGCAGCTGCTGGGGGCGACGGCCGCGACGCTCCTGGTCACGCTCATGCGGGGAGATGTACCGGATGCCACGCAGGTGGGCCTGGCCACGCGCCTCGTCGTCCGCTCGACGACGGCCCCGCCGGCGTGAGGGTCACCGTCCCAGCACGGCGTCCAGAAGTCGCTCAAGGTCCGCCTCGCGCAGCGGTTCGCGGCTGAGGGCCCGCAGGATGACCGCGCCCGAGAGCGCCTCGGCGAGTTCGTCCACCGGGGTGCCGGGGGTGAGATTGGGGGTCGTGCCGATCGCCGAGCGCAGGCGTCCGGCAACCGATCCCGAGCCGGTGAGGCTGTCGCGCAGGCGGCGGCCGGTGTCGGCGTTCTCGGCGGCGGCGGCCACGAGCGAGCGCAGGAGCGTCTCGCCCTGCTCTTCGCCGAGCAGCGCGAACACCGTCGTGAGCCACTGCGAGAGGTCGCGCCGGATGTCGCCGGTGTCGGGGACGAGGAGGCGCCCGGGCAGGATCTTGCCCTCCAGCAGGCACTCCGCGATGACGGCTCCCTTCGACGGCCACCAGCGGTAGATCGTCTGCTTGCCCACCTCGGCGCGTGCGGCGATGCCCTCGATCGTGAGCGCGTCGTACCCCCGCTGCGTGAGCAGATCGGCGGTGGCCTGCAGGATGGCCTGCCGTGCGGCCTCGCTGCGCACGGGTCCGCTGCGGGGCAGGGGCATGGCGGCTCCGATCATAAGACGAGACGGTCCGTGTTATCTTAGCTGCTGCTCGTCGGCGTCGAGGGGGCTCCTCGGCGGGCCTGCCCTCACGAAACAGAGGATCCGCATGGCCGAACTTCTCCACCGTCTGGGAACCTTCGCCGCGCGTCGCGCGTGGGCGGTCGTGATCGCCTGGGCCGCCCTGCTGGCGCTGGCCGGCGGCGGCTTCGCGCTGGGGTTCAAGGGGCTCAGTTCCAGCTTCGACATCCCCGGCACCGCCTCCGGGAAGGTGATCGCAGAGCTCGAGGACACCCTCCCCGAGTTCAGCGGCGCCTCCGGCACGGTGGTGTTCGCCACCGACGACGGCGAGGCGCTCACGGATGCCCAGCGGGAGGAGATCTCCGCCCTCGTGGCGACGGCGGGCGACCTGCCCGATGTCTCGGACGTCATCGATCCCTTCGACGCAGAGCAGGAGCTCGCCGACCAGCGCGCCGAGGTGGAGTCCGGGCGTGCGCAGCTGGACGACGCCCGTGCGCAGACCGACGCCGGCCGCCAGCAGCTGGAGGCCGGGCGTGCGCAGCTGACCGACGCGCAGGCGCAGCTGGACGCCGGGCGGGCGCAGCTGGAGGCGGGGCGTGCGCAGGCGCAGGCACAGGGGCTGCCGACGGCGCAGCTGGACGCCCGGCTCGCTCAGCTGGATGCGCAGCAGGCGCAGCTGGACGCCGGCCTCGCCGAGCTGGATGCGCAGCAGGCGCAGCTCGAGGACGGCGAGGCGACGCTCGCCGAGCAGGAGGCACAGCTCGAGCGGGGCGCCGAACTGCTGTCCTACGCCGACGGCATCCGCGTCGTGTCCGAGGACGGCGCGACCGCCCTGGTCAGCGTGTCGTTCACCGAGCCGCGCCTGGAGCTGCCGGAGAGCTCCAAGCAGGCCGTCATGGACCACTTCACGGCCGAGCCGATCGACGGGGTGGAGGTGTCGTTCTCGACCGACATCTCCCAGGGCGTCCCGGAGATCCTCGGTGTCGGCGAGGCGGTGGGCGTCGCCATCGCCGGCATCGTCCTGGTCGTCGTGCTCGGCTCGCTCCTGGCGGCGTCGTTCCCCATCGTCACGGCGCTGACCGGCGTGGCGATCGGCGCCCTGGCGACCCTGTCGTTCTCCGGCGTCGTGCAGATGGCGTCGGTGACCCCCATCCTCGGCGTCATGCTGGGCCTGGCCGTCGGCATCGACTATTCGCTGTTCATCCTCTACCGCCATCGCCGCCAGCTGCTCCAGGGGGCCGACGTGGGGGAGTCGATCGGGCTGGCCAACGGCACCGCCGGCAATGCCGTCGTGTTCGCCGGGACGACCGTCATCGTCGCGCTGCTCGCCCTCAACATCACCGGCATCCCGTTCCTCGGCCTCATGGGTACGGCCGGCGCGGCGAGCGTCGCGATCGCCGTGCTGATCGCGGTGACCCTCACCCCCGCCCTTCTGGGGCTGGCCGGCACCCGCGTGCTCGGCCGGCGCGCACGGGCGCGCGCCGCCGCGCATGCCGACGCGCCGCAGGACACCCGCACGCGCGGACGGGCCGTGACGCCCATGTCGACGCTGCGGGCGGTCGTGACCTCGGTCGTCGCGGTGGTGGCGCTGCTGGTGGTGGCGATCCCGGCGCTGTCGATGCGCCTGGGTCTACCCGACGGCGGCTCGGAGGCGGAGGACTCCGCGGCCTACCGGGCCTACACGGCGACCGAGGAGGCGTTCGGCGAAGGACTCAACGGGCCGCTGCTGGTCACGGCATCCCTGCCGGCGGGCCTGGACGAGGACGCCGTGCAGGATGCGCAGCTCACGGTGGCCCGCGAACTGGCCGGGCAGGAGGACGTCGATGCCGTCGCCCCGGTCGCGATCGCCGAGGACTCCTCGCTCGCGGTCTTCCAAGTGGTTCCCGCCGAGGGCCCCAACAGCGTCTCCACCGAGCGGCTCGTGCGCGATCTGCGCGAGCTGCCGCCCATCGACGGCGACATCGCCCTGGGCGTGGCGGGGCAGGCCGCCATCAACATCGACATCTCCGAGGGGCTGGCCGACGTGCTGCCGCTGTACCTCGTCGTGGTCGTGGGGCTGTCCTTCCTCATCATGGTGATGGTCTTCCGGTCGCTGCTGGTGCCGCTGCTGGCCACGGGCGGGTTCGTACTGTCGCTGTTCGCGACGTACGGCGCGGTGACGGCGGTGTTCCAATGGGGATGGCTCGGGGCGCTGTTCGGCATCCACGATCCCGGCCCGATCCTGAGCTTCCTGCCGGTCATCCTCGTGGGGATCCTGTTCGGGCTCGCGATGGACTATCAGCTGTTCCTGGCGACGGGGATGCGGGAGGCGTACGTGCACGGCGCACCGGCGCGGCTGGCCGTCGCGCAGGGCTTCCGCGCCGGGCGCACCGTCGTGATCGCCGCGGCGCTCATCATGATCTCGGTGTTCGGCGGCTTCATCACCTCCGAGTCGGTCATCATCAAGTCGATGGGCTTCGGGCTGGCCTTCGGTGTGCTGCTGGATGCCATCGTCGTGCGGATGCTGCTGGTGCCGGCCGTGATGCACCTGCTGGGCCGGTCGGCATGGTGGCTGCCACGGTGGCTCGACCGCATCCTGCCCAACGTCGACGTGGAGGGCGCGGCGCTGGAGCGCCGGCATCCGCCCCACGCGGCGGCGTGACCGTCATCTCACAGAAGGCTCGTAGCCGGCGTCCGTAGATTCGCGGGCATGCCGGAATCGCTCGACGAGCAGCAGATCACCGTGTCGGGTTCGGCCCTCCGGGCGATGCGCGACGAATTCCAGCGGTTCCTCATGGAGTACCGCTTCGGCCTGGCCGAGGTCGAGACGAAGATCTCGATCCTGCGCGAGGAGTTCCAGGAGGTGCACGACTACAACCCGATCGAGCACGTCACCAGCCGCGTGAAATCACCGGACAGCATCGTCGCGAAGGTGCGGCGCAAGGGACTCGACCCCGACCTCGCTTCGCTGCGGACCTCCATCATGGACATCGCCGGCATCCGCATCACGTGCAGCTTCGTCGAGGACGCCTATCGGCTGTTCGACCTGCTCACCCAGCAGGACGACATCACCGTGCTGAAGGTCAAGGACTACATCGCCGAGCCCAAGCCCAACGGCTACAAGAGCCTGCACGCGGTGCTCGAGGTGCCGGTGTTCCTCTCCACCGGGCGGGTGGGCGTGCCCGTCGAGGTGCAGTTCCGCACGATCGCGATGGACTTCTGGGCGAGCCTGGAGCACAAGATCTACTACAAGTACGACCGGCACGTGCCCGCCGAGCTGCTGGAGAGCCTCAAGTCCGCCGCCGACACGGCCGCCGAGCTCGACGCGCGCATGCAGGGGTTGCACCGCCGCATCCGCGGACCTGCCTCCACCGCCGTGTGACTCGCGCGAGAATGGGCGCATGACGGATGCGGCGGCAGAACTCGACGCGGCCGCCGACGCGCTCTACGGCGTGCCGCCGGGCGAGTTCACCGCCGCCAGGAACGAGCGGGCAGCCTCCGCGACCGGCGCCCTGGCCAAGAACATCAAGGCGCTGCGCAAGCCCTCCGTCGCCGCGTGGGCGGTGAACCTGCTGGTGCGCGACGGGCAGCTGGCCGACGCGCTCGAGCTGTCGCAGGCCCTGCACGAGGCGCAGGACGAGCTGGATGCGCCCGAGCTGGCGAAGCTGGGCAAGCAGCGGCGCGCCCTCGTCGCCGGGCTCGCACGCCGCGCGGGGAGCCTCGCCCGCGATGCCGGCACGCCGCTGAGCCGAGCGGTCCTGGAGGATGTCGAGCTGACCATCAACGCCGCGATCGTGGATGCGGCAGCCGGCGCGGCGATCCTCACCGGGCGGCTCGTCCGGACGGTGCACGCCGACGGCATCGATGCGGCCGATCTGGCCGACGCGGTGGCGGGATCCGTTCCCGGAGTGCCCGAGCGCCCCGCGCCCGCCCGGGACGACCTCGCCGCGCGACGTGCACGGAAAGCCGCCGAGGCAGCGGCGCGCGACGCCGACCGCGCCGCATCCGAGGCCGACCGGGAAGCGGCGCGCATCGAAGGGAAGCTCGCCAAGGCGCGCGAGCGCGCCGATCTGCTCCATGAGCGGGTGGACGACCTGCGCGCGGAGCTCGCACGGATCGAGCGCGACGCGGATGCCGCGGACGAGAAGGTCACGGATCTGCAGGACGAACACACGCAGGCGCGCGATCGGGCGAAGACGGCGGCCCGGGCGGCACAGCGGGCGCGAGCGGCGGTCGAGGACGCCGGATGACGGCACAGGGCGTGCGGTCGGGAGAGGGCGTGCGCGAGCCCTAACATCGGAGCGTGGACTTCTCCCTCGTCATCACGCCCGACCTCATCGCCGTGTTCCTCACGCTGTTCGTGCTGGAGCTCGTCCTGGGCGTCGACAACGTGATCTTCATCTCGATCCTCGCCTCCAAGCTCCCCCTCGCGCAGCAGGCGCGGGCGCGCAACCTCGGCCTGACCCTCGCGATGGTGCTGCGAGTGGGCCTGGTCTTCCTCGCCGGGTGGATCATCACGCTGACCGCCGACATCCTGCAGATCGGCGACCTGGGCTTCTCGGTCAAGGACTTCATCCTGATCCTGGGCGGCCTGTTCCTCGTCTACAAGGCCGTCCACGAGATCCACCAGAAGCTCGAGGGGGCGGAGGAGCACGCGGACTCCGGCGGCGGCACCGCCACCTTCGGGTCGGTGCTGCTGCAGATCCTCGCCCTCGACCTCGTCTTCTCCCTCGACTCGGTCATCACCGCGGTCGGGATGACGACCAACATGATCGTCATCATCACCGCCGTCGTGCTCTCGTTCGGCATCATGCTGTTCGCGTCGCGATTCATCTTCACGTTCGTGAACAAGCACCCCACGGTCAAGATGCTCGCCCTGTCCTTCCTCCTGCTGATCGGCGTGTTCCTCATCGCGGAGGGCTTCGGACTGCACATCGACAAGGCGCTGATCTACGGCCCGATGGCGTTCGCGGTGTTCGTGGAGGCGCTGAACCTCATCGCCTCCGCCCGTCGCGCCAAGCGCTCGCAGAGCCGGCGGACTCCCGTGACGCTGCGGCCGCGCTACCCCGACGTCGACGAGTCGGTCGCGGTGTCGGCGGCCACTTCGCGCGGCGCCCGTGCGGTCGGGCTCTCCCGCGGCCCCATCGAGGGAGAGGGTGCGCGGGAGGATCGGGCGGGGCTAGGTTAGCCCCATGCCGGCGACCGAGTTCCCGCGCGACCTCGCCACGATCGGTGTCATCTTCGGGCTGGCGGCGTTCGTGTGGGCCGGATGGGGGCAGGAGCGGCCGCCGTCGCGAGGCTGGCGGATCGCGCTGCTGGTCCTGTGCGCCGCGGGGCTCGCGCTCGTGGGGTTCGGCATCCCGGCCGCGATCAGGACGTGGGACACCGGCACGGCCATCGAGCCGGGGACAGCGGCTTTCATCGGCTACGTCGTGGCCTTCTGGCTCGAAATCGTGATCGCCGTGGCCGGGGTGCTCGTGCTCCGGCGGCGCGGGCGCTCCGAGCTCATCCCGGTCCTCATCCTCCTCGTCGTCGGGGTGCACTTCTTCCCGCTCGCCGTCCTCTTCGGGCAGGGCGTGCTCGCCATCGCGGCCACCAGGAGCACGGCCGCGATG
>JADGMW010000528.1_pt1 | contig 14760 bp, 14 predicted proteins | sample 8641801 | NCBI WGS metagenome assembly JADGMW01 (sample SAMN16272018, study PRJNA661076) | feces metagenome | isolation source: fecal sample from diarrhoea affected cattle A | host: Bos taurus | place: South Africa: Lokaleng Village, Mahikeng | collected 2019-09
TATTGGCGACGAGGGTCACGAGCCCCTCAGCCTCGAGCATCCGCAACGCCTCGCGGACGGGGAGTCGGCTCGCCCCGTTCCGCTCGGCGAGTTCGTCCTGACGGATCCGTTCCCCCGGCGCGTACGCGCCGTCGAGGATCGCCTCGCGCAGCGTCGCGGCGATCCGGGCGCCGGTGGCGCCGTGCACGCCCGCACGCGCAGGTGCCATGGCCGATCCTCTCCTCACGCCGCCGGGTCGGTCGGCTTCCACAGCAGGCGCGACGCGCCGGCCTCGTACGCCTTGCCGTCGGGGTAGCTGACGAGCTCGAACTGCAGCCCCCAGGGGCTGCGGAAGTAGATCCACCGCTGCCCGAGGGCCGCCTGCCGGCTGGCGACCGGCTCGCCCATCACTTCGACGCCGGATCCGCGGAGGTACTCCACCGCAGCATCCATGTCGTCCACGTACAGAGCCAGATGGTACCCGCCGATGTCGCTGTTGCGCGGCTGCGGGCTCTGCCCGTCGGCCGCGTCGTACGCGAACGTCTCGATGTTCAGCCCGGTGCCCAGCCGGTAGAACCGGATCTCCCGGATGACGGTGCGCGGATGGACGCCGAGCTGCCGCTGCATCCAATCATCGTCGGCGCGCTTCTCGCCGAGGGAGTAGATGGGCTCGGCCCCCAGGACGTCGACGAGGAAAGAATGCGCCTCGTCGAGGTCGGGCACCGTGATCCCGATGTGATCCCCTCCCCGGAGCCCGGGGATCCCTCCGCCACTTCCCATGCTCATGCGCGACCTCCTTGTCGACCGATGCCTCATCGTATCCATTTTGTGTCACTTTCGACGTGTGTTCGGTCATATCGGGCGCAACCAGTCTTGCATTGGATCAAATCCACCTTTACGCTCGGGGGATCGGACCGGCCCCGCGGGCCGCGGATGGGATGAGGCGACGATGCCGGAGCGCAAGACACTGTCCACGGGCGTGGACTGGATCGAACTGTCCACGACGAAGGCCGACTGGGACGCCGCGGATCCGGCACTGCTGGGCACGATGCTCAGCGAGCTGCACCTCATCCGTGCGTTCGAGGAGTCGGTGCTCGAACTCGCCGGCGAAGGTCTCGTGCACGGCCCGGCGCACTCCAGCATCGGGCAGGAGGGCGGCGCGGTGGGGTCGATCGTGGGCCTGCGCTCCACCGACGGCGTCAACGGCTCGCACCGCGGCCACCACCAGTTCCTCGCGAAGGCCCTCACCCACGTCAGCGGTGGCACCATCGACCCCGCCAACCCCGTGGACGACGACATCCAGACCGTGCTGCAGCGCACTCTCGCGGAGATCCTCGGGCTCGCACAGGGATACTGCCGCGGCCGCGGCGGCTCGATGCACCTGCAGTGGTTCGACGCCGGCGCGCTCGGCACCAACGCGATCGTCGGCGGCGGGGCGCCGCTGGCCACCGGCAACGCATGGGCGCAGAAGCACAGCGGCACGACCGACCTCACGATCAACTACTTCGGCGACGGCGCCGCGCAGATCGGCTCGGTGCTGGAGTCGATGAACCTTGCCGCCGCATGGCGCCTCCCGGTGTGCTTCTTCATCGAGAACAACCTGTACGGCGTGTCCACGCGGGCTGACGAGATCACCGCAGACCCGCGGTTCTCGGTGCGCGGGCAGGGCTTCGGCATCCCGTCGTGGCGGGTCGACGGCATGGACCCCCTCGCGGTGCACCTGGCGATGACCGAGGCGGCCGAGCGGATGCGGTCGGGTGAGGGCCCCGCGATCATCGAGGCGCAGGTGTACCGCTTCTTCCACCAGAACGGCCCGTACCCGGGCTCCGCCTTCGGCTATCGCACGAAGGAGGAGGAGGCGCACTGGCGCGAGCGCGACCCGCTCGACCTCACCGCCACCCGCATGCGCGAGCGCGGGCTCATCGACGACGCGGGCGTCACGGCCCTGCGGTCACGGGCGCAGCAGGCCATGTCGGATGCGGTGGATGCACTCGTCGAGGCCGATCCCGACCGCCCCGGCAAGCGCCGCATCCGCCCGGAGCTGTGGCCGGAGACGACGTTCGTCAACGTCGGCGTGCGCGGCGACGCGAGCGAGCTGGAGGGGCTCCCGGAGCTGGATGCCTCGGCCGCGACCCGCCCGGTGAAATTCGTCGACGCGGTGGCCGAGGTCATGGACCGCCGCATGCAGGCGGACCCCCGCATCGTCGTGATGGGCGAGGACGTGCACAAGCTCAACGGCGGCACCAATGGTGCGACGAAGGGCCTGGCGAAGAAGTACGGACCGGACCGCGTGATGGGCACACCCATCAGCGAGAACGCGTTCGTCGGCCTCGGCGGCGGGCTGGCCCTGGACGGCCGGTTCCGCCCGGTCGTGGAGTTCATGTATCCCGATTTCATGTGGGTCGCCGCCGACCAGGTGTTCAACCAGATCGGCAAGGCGCGCCACATGTTCGGCGGCGAGAACCCCGTTCCGCTCGTCCTGCGCACGAAGGTCGCGATGGGATCGGGGTACGGTTCGCAGCACCTCATGGATCCGGCCGGGATCTTCGCGACCAGCCCCGGATGGCGCATCGTGGCCGCATCCAACGCCACCGACTACGTCGGGCTCATGAACGCCGCGCTGGCACTGGAGGACCCGGTGCTCGTGATCGAGCACGTGGACCTCTACGGAAAGGCCGACGAGGTGCCCGAGGGCGACCTCGACTACGTCATCCCGCCGGGCAGCGCCGCCGTCGTCCGCGAGGGGTCGGAGGTCACTGTGCTCAGCTACCTGTCGATGGTCGGTCACGCCGCCGAGGCGATCGAGCAGACCGGCGTCGACGCCGAGCTCATCGACCTGCGGTGGCTGGACCGCGCCTCGATCGACTGGGACACGATCGGCGACAGCATCCGCAAGACCAACGCGGTGCTCATCGCCGAGCAAGGTGCGCAGGGCACGTCGTACGGCGGATGGCTCGCCGACGAGATCCAGCGCCGTTACTTCGACTGGCTCGACCAGCCGGTCGCCCGCGTGACCGGGGGCGAGGCGTCGCCGAGCATCTCGCGCGTGCTCGAGCGCGCGGCGATCGCCCGCACGGAAGAAGTCGTCGCGGCCCTCCAGGCCGTCCGCACCGGATTCGGAGCCTGACATGGCTGAGATCGTCCGCATGCCCGAGGTGATGGCCGGAGCCACCGAGGCCGCCATCCAGACGTGGCTCGTCGCCGAGGGGGCGACCGTCGCCGTCGGCGAGACCCTCGCCGAGATCGAGACCGACAAGGCCACGGTCGAGCTGTCGGCCGAGACCGCCGGCACGATCGGCCGCCTCCTGGTGGCCGAGGGCGACAGCGTCGCGGTGGGCGATGTGATTGTCGTGCTCGTGGCCGACGGCGAGGGCGCGGAGGCCATCGACGACGCCCTTCGCGCCGCCGGCGCCGCCGCCGCTTCCCCCGCTTCCCCCGCTTCCCCCGCCGAGCGTGCGCCGGAGGGATCATCGTCGGCCGGAACGGCAGCCCAGCCCCCGGCCGAGGACGCTCCGGGCGACCCCGACCCCGACCCGGCGGACGGATCGGGGGTGCGCACCGGCTCCTCCCCCGATGCCCCCGCGGAGCCGCATGCCGCCGGCGGGCGCCTGTTCGCCAGTCCGCTGGTGCGCCGGCTGGCGGCCGAGCAGGGCGTCGACCTGGCCGGCGTACCCGGCACGGGACCGCACGGACGCATCGTGCGACGCGACCTCGAGCGGCACGTGACACAGGCGTCTGCCGATGCTGCGACCACCGAAACGGTGGCTCCGGCCGATGCCCCGGCTGCGCCGCCCGCCCCCGCGCCGTCCACGCCCACCTCGGCCGAGGGAGCAGCGAGCTACGAAGACGTCCCGGTCGATCGGATGCGGCGCGCCATCGCCCGCCGGCTCACCGAGAGCACGTCCACCGTGCCGCACTTCTACCTCATCGCCGACTGTCGCGTGGACGCGCTCCTGGAGCTCCGCACGAAGGTCAACGAGTCGGCGCCGCGGAGGATCTCCGTCAACGACTTCGTGCTGAAGGCCGTCGCGGGAGCTCTCCTCGATGTCCCCGCCGCCAACGCGATCTGGCTGGGCGACAGCATCCGCCGCTTCGACGGCGTGGACCTCGCCGTCGCCGTCGCCACCGACGGCGGACTGCTGACGCCGGTCGTGCGGGGCGTCGATCGCCTGCCGCTGTCACAGATCAGCGCGGCCGTCGCCGACCTCGCCGAGCGCGCCCGCGCCGGGCGGCTCCGCCAGCACGAACTGGAGGGCGGGAGCTTCTCGGTGTCGAACCTCGGCATGTACGGGACGGCGCAGTTCAGCGCGATCCTGAACCCGCCGCAGTCCGGCATCCTGGCCGTGGGCGCGGCGCGCCCCATGCCGGTCGTCGGTGCTGAGGGCGAGCTGACCGTGGGATCGGTCATGACCGTCACGCTGTCGGCCGATCACCGCGTGCTCGACGGCGCCATCGCGGCCGAGTGGCTCGCCGCGTTCCAGCGGCGCATCGAGAACCCGCTGAGCATCCTCATCTGAGGATCCTCGGGGCGGCTCAGGCGATGCGCCAGCCCCGGTCGACGTACAGGGTGTGGGCGCTGACACCGCGGTTGAAGAGCAGGAAGGTCGTCGCATCCACGACGTCCGCCATCGTGGCGAGCTCTCCGCCGGGTGTGCGATCGCGGTAGCCGTCGAGCACCCCCTCGGGCTTGCCCGCCCAGAACGGGCTGTCGCCGATGATCCCGGGATGCAGCGAGTTGACGCGGATGGGTGCGAGCTCGTGGGCGAGCGTGGTCATGAGCCCCTCCACACCGCCGTTGATCGTCGAGACCGTCGTCGAACCCGGGTAGGGCGCATCCTTCGCGCGGCCGCCGAAGAGCACGATGGCGGTGTCGACGGAGGGCGCCAGGCGGTCCAGGAGCGTGTGGACCGTCTCGGTGTAGCCGACGAGCTTGAGGGTCACGAGGCGGCGCGCCCGGGCGATGTCGTAATCGCGGATGGTGTTCGCATCACGCTCGATCGCCATCAGCACGAGCCCGTCCAGGCCCGGCACGTCGCGCAGCTGCGCGGCGATGCCCTCGGGCTCGGACAGATCCAACGCGATCCCGGTCGCCTGCGGGCCGAGGCCGGCCGCCACCTCCTGCGCCCGCTCGAGGCTGCGGCTGGTCAGGACGACCGAATTCCCACCGGCGATCAGGTCGCCGGCGAGCTCCAGGCCGATGCCGGACGATCCGCCGGCGACAAGGATCGTGCGTCCACTCATGGCTCGGTCTCCCCTTCTCACACAGGTGATCCGCACGCATGTGAAGTGACACTGCACTCATGTAAACGCTGACGCGTTCCACTGTCAAGCAATGGCGGTGACGGAAGCCGGAGCGGTCAGAGCTCGACGAGCCGCACGTCGCGGAGGACGCCGGCGTCGGCCACCGCGGTGAGGTAGGTGTGCCGGGGCTGGCGGCGCCGGTCGGTCGGCGAGCCCGGATTGAGCAGCCGCAGGCCCCGAGGTGTGGTCGTGTCCCACGGGATGTGGCTGTGGCCGAAGACGAGCACGTCGGTGTCGGGGAACGCGGCATCCATGCGCACCTCCCGCCCTCTCGCCTGCCCGGTCTCATGGACCACCGCGAGCCGGACGCCGTCCGCCTCGCGCCGCGCGATCTCGGGGAGCCGTGCACGCAGGTCGGAGCCGTCGTTGTTGCCCCACACCCCCAGGACATCGCCGTGCTGCTCCAGCTCGTCCAACACGGATGCGACGATCCAGTCACCGGCATGCACGATCAGGTCCGCGGCATCCGCTTCGCGCAGCACCGCCGGCGGGATCGTGCGCGCGCGGGCGGGCACGTGCGTGTCGGAGATGATCAGCAGACGCGTGGTCACGGGTTCAGCTCCCCTCCGACAGTGCACGGACGGCCTGCTCGGCGACGTCGGCGACGGGCGGGGTGACATCCACGACGACGCCGCGCTCGTCCGGGCCGAGGGGCTCGAGGATCGCCAGCTGCGACGCCAGCAGCGTCGCCGGCATGAAGTGCCCTGTGCGGGCAGCGGCCCGCGCGGCGAGGACGTCATCGGGCGCACTCAGGTGCACGAACACCGCGTCCGGGGCGAAGCGGCGGATGCGGTCGCGGTAGGTGCGACGCAGCGCCGAGCACGCCACGATCATGCCGCCGGTCGCCGCACCGTCGGCGAGGGTCTGCCCGACGACATCCAGCCACGGCCAGCGGTCGTCGTCGCTGAGGGGCTGCCCCGCGGCCATCTTCGCCACGTTGTCGGCCGAGTGCAGGCCGTCGGCATCCGCCCACGGGACACCCAGGCGCTCGGAGAGCGCGGCGGCGACGCTGGACTTGCCGGCGGCCGACACGCCCATCACGACGAGAGCTGCAGCGTCTGTCATGACGTGCACGTGTCGTGTCCGCCGCTGGGGTCGCGGGTCGGGCAGGCGGGGCTCATGTGTCCCTTCCTAACATGCGCTCCGGTCCGCCGCCCCGGTCACACCAGTCGGATGTCCGCGTCGATCGCGGCGGTCGCCGCCAGCAGTGCCGGAAGGCATGCGTCGCGAAGGTGCTCGACGGTGTGGCCGGTGGCGCTGGCGGAGACGTTCACCGCAGCCACGACCGCGCCGTTACGCCCGTGCACGGGCGCGGCGATCGAGCGCAGCCCCGGCTCCAGTTCTCCGTCCACCAGCGCCCACCCCTGCGCCCGCACCCGCTCCAGCTCGGCCCGCAGGGCCGCCGCATCCGTGCGCGTGCGCGGGGTGAGGGGCTCCGGGTGCGCCGCGGCGATGAGGTCGGCCGCGTGCGCCTCGGGGAGCGCGGCCAGCAGCACCCGCCCCATGCTCGTGGCGTAGGCCGGGAAGCGGGTGCCGATCGTGATGCGCACGCTCATGATCCGGCGGGTCGGCACGCGCGCGACGTACACGATGTCGGGGCCGTCGAGCACGGCCGCCGAGACGCTCTCGTCGACCTCGCGCGAGAGGCGCTCGAGGTGCGGCTGGGCGATCTCGGGAAGAGACAGTGCCGAGAGGTAGCTGAAGCCCAGCTCGAGCACGCGCGGCGTAAGGGAGAACGTGCGGGCATCCGACCGCACGTAGCCCAGCGTCTCCAGGGTGTGCAGGAACCGGCGCGCGGCCGCGCGCGGAAGCCCGGCGCGCCGGGCCGCGTCGCTCAGGGTCAGCGCAGGATGCTCCGCGTCGAAGGCGCGGATGACGGCCAGGCCGCGCGCGAGCGACTGGACGAAATCCGCCGACGCGGGGGCCGGTGCGGTCTCGTCGGTCACCGCCTCACCCTATCCGCGGCGTCAGCGCTCGAGGACGACGGCCAGGCCCTGTCCGACCCCGATGCAGATCGCCACGACGGCGACCCCGCTGCCCCGACGGGCCAGCTCGTGCGCCGCGTGTCCGAGGATGCGGCCACCGGAGGCTCCCAGCGGGTGCCCCATCGCGAGGGCGCCGCCGTGGATGTTGACCTTCTCCGGATCCAGATCCGGCCAGCCGGCGATGCACGCGAGCGACTGCGACGCGAACGCCTCGTTCAGCTCGACGACGTCGACGTCGGCCCACGTCCGCCCGGCGCGTGCGAGGGCCTTGTTGGCCGCCTCGATGGGGGCGATGGGGAACTGATCCGGGTCGACGCCGTGCGTGGCCCGGCCGGCGATGCGGGCGAGCGGCTCAGCGGGCAGAGCGTTCTCGCCGGCGATCAGGACCGCCGACGCACCGTCGTTGATGGGCGAGGAGTTGCCGGCGGTGACCGAGCCGTCCTGCGCGAACAGCGGCTTGAGGCCGGCGAGCTTCTCGACCGACGTGTCGTCGCGGATGCCCTCGTCGCGCGTCAGCTCGGCCCCGGGCACCTGCACGATCTCGGGGTCGTACACGCCCTCGGCCCACGCGGCGGCGGCCAGGCGGTGCGAGCGCACCGCGAACTCGTCCTGCGCCTCCCGGCTGATGTCCCACTCGCGCGCGATCTTCTCCGCCGATTCACCGTTGGAGATGGTCCAGTGGGCGGGGAACTTCGGGTTCACCATGCGCCAGCCGATGGCGGTGTTCCACAGCGTCTGGTTGCCCACCGCCGGCCACGGCTTGGGCGACTTCTCCACCACGTACGGCGCACGGCTCATCGACTCCACGCCACCGGCGAGAACGATGTCGGCGTCTCCGGTCTCCACGGCCCGCGCGGCCTGGATCGCGGCCTCCAGCGACGACGCACACAGCCGGTTCACCGTGACGCCGGTGACGCTGGTGGGGAAGCCCGCCAGGAGTGCGGCGAACCGGGCGACGTTGCGGTTGTCCTCGCCGGCCTGGTTGGCGTCGCCGAAGACGACGTCATCGATGCGGGCGGGATCGAGCCCCGTGCGCTCGACGATCGCGCGCATCGTGAGGGCGGCGAGGTCGTCCGGCCGCACTCCGGCGAGCGCCCCGCCGGCACGGCCGAACGGGGTGCGGACGGCGTCGAAGACGAAACTGGCGGTCATGACAGGGTCCCTTCTGCGGATGCCGCGGCATCCGCCGTCGCATCGATCAGATCGAGTCCGGTCAGTGACCGGAGCTCGTCGACGGTGTTGTCGCCGAACAGCTCTCGCACGGCGAAGCCCTCCGCCGTGACGTCGAAGACGGCGTGGTCGGTGTACACGCGCGAGACGCATCCGACACCGGTGAGCGGATACGTGCAGGAGGCGACGAGCTTGGAGCCGCCGTCCTTGGTCAGCAGATCGGTCATGACGTAGACGTCCTTCGCCCCGATCGCGAGGTCCATCGCCCCGCCCACGGCCGGGATCGCCCCCGGCGCGCCCGTGGACCAGTTGGCGAGGTCGCCGGTCTGCGACACCTGGAAGGCCCCCAGCACGCACACATCGAGATGGCCGCCGCGCATCATCGCGAACGAATCGGCGTGGTGGAAGTACGCAGCTCCCGCCAGGGCCGTCACGGCCTGCTTGCCGGCGTTGATGAGGTCGGGGTCCACACGCCCCGGCTCGGGCGCGGGTCCCATGCCGAGCAGCCCGTTCTCGGTGTGGAGGATGATCTCCTCGTCGGCGGGGAGGAAGTTGGCCACCAGGGTCGGTGCGCCGATGCCGAGGTTGACGTAGGCGCCCTCGGGGATGTCGGCCGCGATGCGGCGGGCCAGGTCGTTACGGGACAGTCGGGTGGTCATCGCTCTCCTCCGGTCGCAGCATCCAGCGGCCGCCCTTCCAGATCCACGCCGCCGACGAACTCGCCCTCACGCAGCCAGCGGCGCTCACCCACGGCGACGACGCGGTCCACGAACAGGCCGGGCGTGACGACGGCCTCGGGATCCAGGGTTCCCAGGGGCACGACCTCATCCACCTGCACGATCGTGGTGGCGGCGGCCGTGGCCATGATGGGACCGAAGTTGCGCGCGGTCTCGCGGTAGACGAGGTTGCCCCACCGGTCGGCGCGATAGGCGCTGATGAGGGCGACGTCGCCGCGGATCGGGTACTCCAGCACGTAGGTGCGCCCGTCGATCTCGCGGGTCTCCTTGCCTTCGGCCAGCTGCGTGCCGACACCCGTGGGCGAGAAGAACGCGCCGACGCCGGCGCCGGCGGCACGGATGCGTTCGGCGAGGTTGCCCTGCGGGACGAGCTCCAGCTCGATGTCTCCTGCACGGTAGAGCCCGTCGAAGACCCACGAGTCGCTCTGCCGCGGGAAGGAGCACACGATCTTGCGCACGCGCCGCGCCGCCAGGAGGGCCGCCAAGCCGGTGTCGCCGTTGCCGGCGTTGTTGTTGACGATCGTCAGTTCGCTCGCGCCGTGGGCGATGAGTGCGTCGATGAGCTCGACGGGCTGGCCGGCGCGTCCGAATCCGCCGATGAGGACGGTCGCGCCGTCCTGAATGCCCGCGATCGCCGTTTCGACGTCTGGCACGGTCTTGTCGATCACTCCGGCTCCCTATCCGTTCGCACAGCGAACACTCGTCCGCACACCGCCCATCCTACGCGCCCCACTCCCGCTCCACCAGACCCCCCGGCCCGCGAGACTGCACGCCACCGGCGAGAGAGCGGCATTATGTCGGGGTTTCGCCGGTGGCGCGCAGTCTCGGCGGCGCGGCACCCGGCGCGACACGGCGGGGCGGCCGGGCCGGCCGTGCCGGTGGGGGTCAGCGGGGGTCAGCGGAGGGCGGCGTGCAGGTCGCGCGCGGTCTGGACGACGAGGGGGCCCAGGCGGCGCTCGTCCGCACGGTCCAGGTGCACCACGAGGCCGATCGCGACCGGCGGAAGCCCCTCGACGCGCGGCAGCGCCGCCGCGACGGAGACGTTGCCGAGGGTCATCTCCTCCCGCGTCGTCGCGAAGCCGCGGGCGCGAGCGCGGTCGATGTCGGCGCGCAGCGCCTCCTCGGCGACGACGGAATGCTGCGTCTCGAGCTCGCGCGGGGCGCGCAGATACCGCCGCAGCCACGGCTCGTCCCGCGTGGCGAGCAGCGCTTTGCCCACGCCGGTGGTGTGCAGCGGCCCGCGACCGCCGGCACGGCTGACCACCGGGATCGAGTTGAGGCCCGTCACCCGCCCCACGAACAGCACGGTGGACGTCTCCGGCGATGCACCGTCGAGCACGCCCAGGTGGACGTTCTCGCCGGTGGCCTCGTACAGCCGGGCCAGATGCGGCAGCGCCGTCTCACGCAGCCGCAGCGACAGGGGTGAGAGCTCGCCCAGCTCCCACAGCCGCGAGCCGATCGCGTACGTCGCCCCCGGACCCCGGGCGAGCAGGCCTTCACGGGCGAGGAGGGCGACCCACCGGTGCAGCGACGACAGCGGGATGCCGGTGCGGCGGGCCATCTCGGCGACCGTCAGCGCCGGCTCGTCCTCGTCGAAGCACTCCAGCACCTGCAGCATCCGCCCGAGCGCGCCGCGCTCGTCCGGCCGGGACCCCATCCCTTCACCCTAGCGCCGGGATGGCCCCTCCTCCGGGTCGCGGGAGGCCTGCGCCTTGCCGCCGTCGTCGTCGGGCGTGACCTTCCCGTCGGCGCCGGCGACCAGCGACAGCGGGTCGGCGATGTCTTCGAGCGACTTGCCTGCCGCGCTGACGCCGAACACGCCGGAGATGACACCGCCGACGATCATCACGACCGATCCGAGCACGTATCCCCAGAACAGCGGCACGCGGTCGGTGCCGTCGCCGATGAGGGCGCCGTACAGCGCGGGCGCGATGGAGCCGACGAGCTGCCCGATCGAGAACACGTAGGAGATCACCTGGCTGCGCAGCTCGAGCGGGAAGATCTCGCTGACGGTCAGGTACGCCGCCGACGCGCCCGCGGAGGCGAAGAAGAACGAGGCGCACCAGAACGCGGTGTGGGTGCCGGCGTTGAGGACGCCCGCGTTGAAGAGGAACGCACTGACCAGGAGGATCAGGCCCGCCAGGACGTAGGTGCCGAACAGCATCCGCCGCCGCCCCCACGTGTCGAAGAAGTGGCCCAGGATCAGCGCACCGGCGAGGTTCCCGACGGCGAAGATGATGAAGTACTGCCCCGCGGAGGCCGGCGGGGTGTCGTAGAAGTTCTGCAGCACGAGTGCGTACGTGAAGAAGATCGCGTTGTAGAGGAACGACTGGGTGACCATCATCGTCACGCCCACGAGCGTGCGCCGGGGGTACTTCCGGAACAGCACCTTCGCGATCACGAGGAAGGGCACCTGGCCGTACTCCTTCACGGTGATCGCCTTGGAGTCGTCCACGGGGCTGATGGTCTTCCCCTCGTTGCGGATGCGCTCCTCGATCCCATCGACGTTGCGCTCGGCCTCCTCCTCCCGGCCGTGCGTCATCTGCCACCGCGGGCTCTCCGGGATGTGGCGACGCAGCCAGATGATCAGCAGGCCCAGAACGGGTCCGAGGAAGAAGCTGAGGCGCCAGCCGACGTCCTGCGGGAGGAGGGCGGTGTTGAGGAAGAAGACGTTGGCGACGGCGCCGAGGGCCGCCCCGCCCCAGTAGGTGCCGTTGATGGCGATGTCGACGCGGCCGCGATACTTCGAGGGGATGATCTCGTCGATCGCGGAGTTGATCGCGGCGTACTCGCCGCCGATGCCCGCGCCGGCGACGAACCGCCAGATGTAGAAGAACCAGGGGGCGAAGGCCAGGCCCGCGATCGCGCTGCCGGCGAGGTAGACCACGAGGGACAGGATGAACAGCTTCTTGCGGCCGAGCCGGTCGGTCAGCCGTCCGAACACGAGAGCGCCCGTGACCTGCCCGAGCAGATAGAAGGTGCCGGCCAGACCGACCTCGAAGGCGTCCATCCCCAGCGTCTGGGCGTAGCCGTTCGCCGCGACGATCTGCACCTCCAGGCCGTCCAGGATCCAGGAGAAGCCCAGGCCCACCACGATCATCCAGTGGAATCGCGACCACGGCAGGCGGTCCATGCGCGCCGGCACGAGCGACTTGACTTCCTTGACCTGCACCTTGGACGAGGACATCCGCGTTCCTTCCTGCGGCGGCGGCACCGCCTCCGGGCACCAGTTCTACTCCCGCGGGAGATTCCGCGCTCCGTATTGACCTCGGCCGGGGCGGCACGGTAAAAACAGGCCGCGGCGGGGCGCGTGGCAGGCTGGGCGTGTGGCGAACTCCCCCTCGGGCGACTCGATGACCGACCGGCTGGTGCGGATCCTCGAGACCTTCACACCCACCCGGACGGTGCAGACCGCCGCGGAGATCGCACGGCGGGCGGGCCTGCCCGATTCCACCGCCCACCGCATCGTCGGGGAGCTGGTGGCCACGGGGCTGCTCGAGCGCGACGACGACCGGCGCGTGCGGGTGGGGATGCGCCTGTGGGAACTGGCGACCCGCTCCTCCCGCGCCCTCCGGCTGCGTCAGGTCGCCCTGCCCTTCATGGAGCGCGTACAGGCCAGGGTCCGCCAGCACACGCAGCTGGCCATCCGGGAGCAGGATGAAGCGCTGTTCCTGGAGCGGCTGAGCGATCCGGCCTCCGGCGCGAACGTCACGCGCATCGCCGGTCGCCTGCCGCTGCACGCATCATCGTCAGGGCTCGTCCTGCTCGCCTACGCCGATGCGGACGTGCAGGAGCGGGTGCTGTCGGCGCCGCTGCGGGCGATGTCACGCCACACCCTCGTCGATCCGGCCGCGCTGCGGCGGAAGCTCGCGGAAGTGCGGCGGCTCGGGCATGCCGCCGCACCCGGGTACATCGAGAGCGTGTCCACCGGCGTGGCGGTGCCCATCCGTGAGCGCACCGGCGAGGTCGTCGCGGCCCTGTCGGTCGTGCTGCCCCGCGACGCGCCGATCGAGCAGCCGCTCACCGAGCTGCGCCGCGCGGCGCTGGACATCGAAGTCGCGCTCGATCTGCCTCCCATTGAACGGGACTCCGTCCCCGCGGAGCGGCGCTGATCCTCCAGGATCGGAGAGTACGTCCGTCGAAGGAGACCCCATGACCACCTCCGTCCGCACCCGTGTGGCCATCATCGGCGCCGGCCCCGCCGGGCTGCTGCTCTCGCACCTGCTGGCAGACGCCGGCATCGATTCGGTCGTGATCGATTCGCGCACGCGCGAGGAGATCGAGACCACCATCCGCGCCGGGATCCTCGAGCAGGGCACCGTCGAGGTGCTGGAAGCCACCGGCGCATCCGACCGCGTCCGCAGCGCGGGCAACCGCCATGACGGCATCGAGTTGCGCTTCGCCGGCGAGGGGCACCGGATCGACTTCGCCGGCCTCGTCGGGCGAGGGGTGTGGCTGTACCCCCAGCACGAGGTGCTCAAGGACCTCATCGCGGCGCGTCTGGCGGGCGGGCAGGATCTGCGCTTCGGCGTGAGTGCGCAGCGCGTCGAGGGCGCCGACACCGACCGCCCCCGGGTCATCGCCACCGACGCGGACGGCGCGCCGCTGGAGATCGAGGCCGACTTCGTCGTCGGCGCCGACGGCTCGCGCAGCGTCGCCCGTGAGGCGGTCACGGGCTCGAGCACCGGCGGATATTTCCGGGAGTACCCGTTCGCGTGGTTCGGCATCCTGTGCGAGGCCCCGCCCAGCGCCGAGGAGCTCATCTACAGCAACTCCCCCGACGGTTTCGCGCTCATCAGCCAGCGCAGCGCGACGATCCAGCGCATGTACTTCCAGTGCGATCCGGAGACCGACCCCACCGCCTTCAGCGAGGCGGAGCTGTGGGATGCGCTGCAGACCCGCGTTCCGGGTACGACCCTGCAGGAGGGCCCCATCTTCCAGCGTGACGTGCTGCGGTTCCGCAGCTTCGTGGCGCACGAACTGCGCCGGGGCCGGGTCGCCCTCGTCGGGGACGCCGCGCACACCGTCCCCCCGACCGGCGCGAAGGGCATGAACCTCGCCGTCGCCGACGTGCTGGTGCTCGAGCGTGCGCTGCGCGCCCTGCTCCAGGAGGGCGACGAGCGGCTCGTGGACGCGTACGCCGAGACGGCCCTCCGGCGCATCTGGAAGGCGCAGCACTTCTCGTGGTGGATGACCAACATGCTGCATGTCGCCCCCGACGCATCCGAGTTCGATCGACTGCGCCAGGTGGGCGAGCTGCGCAGCGTCGTCGAGTCCGAGCATGGGCGCGCGTATCTGGCTGAGGCGTACACGGGCTGGCCGCTCTGACGCGCGCGCGGTGCCGGCGGTGACCGGCACCGCGCGGCGTGGCGACTTGCATCGCGAGGGCGGAGCGACTGCAATATATTGCATGCCGATTCCCACCGACGTCCCCGCCCTCGACCGCATGCTCCTTCGGGACGACGTCTACGGACGGCTGCGCGACGCGATCGTCGACGGCACGTTCGCGCCGGGCGAGCAGCTGAAGGACGGGGAGCTCGCGGCATGGCTGGGCGTGAGCCGCACCCCCGTGCGGGAGGCCCTGCTGC
>JADGMW010000529.1_pt1 | contig 14754 bp, 10 predicted proteins | sample 8641801 | NCBI WGS metagenome assembly JADGMW01 (sample SAMN16272018, study PRJNA661076) | feces metagenome | isolation source: fecal sample from diarrhoea affected cattle A | host: Bos taurus | place: South Africa: Lokaleng Village, Mahikeng | collected 2019-09
ACAGGAACAGGACCAGCTCGCCCAGCTGCTCGGGCGTGACGAATTCGCCTGATGGCTGCTTCTCCGCCAGCAGTTCACTCCGGGCTCGCTGAACATCGCCGTCGGCCGCGGCGCGCGCATCGATCTGCTGCTGGATCAGCGGCGTAAGCACCCAGCCGGGACAGAGCGCGTTGCAGGTGATCTCCGTGGCGGCAGTTTCCAGCGCCACCACCTTGGTCAGGCCGACCACGCCATGCTTGGCGGCGACGTAGGCGGCCTTGTGCGTTGAAGCCACCAGACCGTGTACCGAGGCGATATTGATGATGCGGCCCCAGCCTTGCCGGCGCATGCCCGGCAGGGCCAGCCGAGTGGTGTGGAAAACCGCCGACAGGTTGATCGCAATCACCGCGTCCCAACGTTCGGGGGCGAAGGCCTCCACGGGCGACACATGCTGGATGCCGGCGTTGTTGACGAGGATGTCGACGCCGCCGAACGTTTGCGCGGCGTAGGCGAAGAGGTCGGCAATCTCCTCGGGTCGCGCCATGTCCGCCGGGTGAAAGCCCACGCGGGTGCCGAAGCGGCTGACCTCTGCCCGCGCCGCATCGCTGTCGCCAAAGCCGTTGAGCACCAGACTGGCGCCGGCTTCGGCCAGCTTCATCGCGATGCCCAGCCCGATGCCGCTGGTGGAGCCGGTGACCAGTGCCGTCTTGCCATCGAGTCGCATGCTTGTTCCTCCTGTGCCTGCAGTACAGGATAGGCACTGCCTGGCGTTTGGAGAGACCACCATGCCTGCTGTGCTGTTATTGATGATGCTGCTGCCATCCGCTGCCATGGCGCAGCCGTTGCTCGAGCTGCGAGTCGGCGAAGCGGTGCTGCAGGCCGAATACGCCGTCACTGCCGCCGAACGGGCGCGCGGGCTGATGCACCAAACCGAGCTGCCGGCAGACCGCGGCATGCTGTTTCGCTTCGACGAAGTGAGGCCCCACTGCCTATGGATGAAGAACACGCCGCTGCCGCTATCGGCAGCGTTCATGGACGAGCAGGGTCGTATCGTCGACCTGATCGAACTGGAGCCGCTCAGCACCCAGATCCGCTGCTCGAAGGCACCGGCGCGCTATGCGCTGGAGGTCAATCGGGGGTGGTTCGCTGAGGCGGGAATTGGCGAAGGGATGCGGGTGTTGGGAATTCCTCAGCGGTAGCGTCTCCAAGGTGGAAAAGGCCTTTGGCCGTTTTCCACCCTACATCAGCCGCGCGTAGCGCCGACCTCAATCCAGCGGCAGCTCCGTGGTCCGCTTCACCTCGCTCATGGCGATGTGCGAATGCGCTTCCTGCACATGGGGACGCTGCAACAGCTGGTCGCGCAGGAAGCGCTCGTAGCTGTCGATGTCCTTGGCCACCACTTTGAGCAGGTAGTCCGATTCGCCTGCCATGGTGTGGCACTCCAGGACCTCGGGGTAACCCACCACCGCCTGTTCGAACTCGACCAGGTTGCTGCGCCCATGGGCGGAGAGCTTGATGTTGACGAATACCGTCATGTTCAAGCCAAGCTTCTTGGGGTTGAGCAGGGCGACCTTGCGCTCGATCAGCCCTTCCTCCTGCATGCGGTTGATCCTGCGCCAGCAGGGCGATTGCGACAGTTCGACCTTCTCGGCGATTTCGGCTGCGGAGAGATCAGCGTTGTGTTGCAGCAGCAGGAGGATCTTGCGGTCGATGCTGCTCAGAGGCGTCTGCATGTTTCTTCCTGTTTTGTTGTTATAGGCGAAACGAACATGCACAGAATGGTCGCTTCCCTACAAAAGTAGAAAGAAAATCTCGCTCCGTCACGGCCACACTTCCAATCAAATGCGCCGCGGTGGGCTACCCCTGCCGATTGCGCCAGGCGGGCAGCGCACAACGCCGCCCTGACTCCGATAACAACAAACAGGAGCGCCATATGTCCCTGGCCGAGATCCGTCTGGACGACAAATACCGCCTTGCAACCGGGCATCTGTACCTCACCGGTACCCAGGCACTGACCCGCCTGCCGATGTTGCAGCATCAGCGCGACCAGGCCCGCGGCCTGAATACCGGCGGCTTCATTTCCGGCTATCGCGGCTCGCCTCTGGGTGGGCTCGACAAGAGCCTCTGGGAAGCCCGCGACTACCTCAAGCAACACGCGATTCATTTCCAGCCGGGCCTGAACGAGGAACTGGCCGCCACCGCCGTGTGGGGCAGCCAGCAGACCAACCTGTTCCCCGGTGCCAAGTACGACGGCGTGTTCGCCATGTGGTACGGCAAGGGGCCGGGCGTCGACCGTTCCGGTGACGTGTTCAAGCACGGCAACGCGGCGGGCGTCTCACCCAACGGCGGCGTGCTGCTGCTGGCTGGCGATGACCACGGCTGCAAGTCTTCGACGCTGCCGCACCAGAGCGAGCACGCATTCATCGCCGCCTCGATCCCGGTGCTCAACCCGGCCAACGTTCAGGAAATTCTCGACTACGGGATCATCGGCTGGGAGCTGTCGCGTTATTCCGGCTGCTGGGTGGCGCTCAAGACCATCGCCGAGAACGTCGATTCCTCCGCCGTGGTGGAGGTCGATCCGTTGCGCATGCAGACGCGCATTCCCGAGGACTTCGAACTGCCCGAGGACGGCGTACACATCCGCTGGCCAGACCCACCGCTGGTGCAGGAAAAGCGCCTCAACCTCTACAAGATCTACGCCGCCCGGGCTTTCGCGCGGGCCAACAACCTCAACCGGGTGATGCTCGATTCGCCGAACCCGCGCCTCGGGATCATCACTACCGGTAAGTCCTACCTCGACGTGCGCCAGGCGCTGGACGACCTCGGTCTGGACGAAACGCTGTGCGCCGCGGTCGGCCTGCGGGTACTCAAGGTGGGCATGAGCTGGCCGCTGGAGCCGGTCTCGGTGCACGAGTTCGCCCAGGGGCTGGACGAGATTCTGGTGGTGGAGGAGAAGCGCAGCATCATCGAAGACCAGCTCACCGGACAGCTCTACAACTGGCCGGTGGACAAGCGCCCGCGGGTGGTCGGCGAGTTCGACGAGCAGGGCGTTTCGCTGCTGCCCAACCTGTCTGAACTGACCCCGGCGATGATCGCCCGGGTCATCGCCAAGCGCCTCGCGCCGATCTACACCAGCGACAGCATCCAGGCGCGCCTGGCGTTTCTGGCGGCCAAAGAGAAGGCGCTGGCGGCACGCAGCTACGACACCGTGCGCACCCCGCATTACTGTTCTGGCTGCCCGCACAACACCTCGACCAAGGTGCCCGAGGGCAGCCGTGCCTCGGCCGGCATCGGCTGTCACTACATGGTGCAGTGGATGGACCGACGCACCGAAACCTTCACCCAGATGGGTGGCGAGGGCGTCAACTGGATCGGCCAGGCCCCGTTCACCGACACGCCGCACATTTTCCAGAACCTCGGCGACGGCACCTACTTCCATTCCGGCAGCCTGGCGGTGCGTGCGGCAGTGGCGTCGGGAGTGAACATCACCTTCAAGATCCTATACAACGACGCCGTGGCCATGACCGGTGGGCAGCCCATCGACGGCGAGCTGCGGGTCGACCAGCTCAGTCGCCAGGTGGCCGATGAGGGCGTCAAGCGCATCGCCATCGTCAGCGACGAGCCAGAGAAGTACACCAGCCGCGACAGCTTCGCACCGAACGCCAGCTTCCATCATCGTCGCGAGCTGGATGCGGTACAGCGCGAACTGCGCGAGTTCAAGGGCGTCTCGGTGATCATCTACGACCAGACCTGTGCCACCGAGAAGCGCCGCCGGCGCAAGCGCGGCAAGCTGGCGGACCCGGCCAAGCGCGTGTTCATCAACCCCGCGGTTTGCGAGGGCTGCGGCGACTGTGGCGAGAAATCCAACTGCCTGTCGATACTGCCGCTGGAGACCGAGCTGGGGCGCAAGCGCGAGATCGACCAGAACGCCTGCAACAAGGACTATTCCTGCGTCGAGGGCTTCTGTCCGAGCTTCGTCACTGTGCACGGCGGTCAGCTGCGCAAGCCGGAGGCGGTGGCCGGCGGTATCGAAACGGCTGAGTTGCCCGAACCGCGGCATCCGTCGCTGGAACGGCCGTGGAACGTGCTGATTCCGGGCGTTGGTGGCAGTGGCGTGACCACGCTGGGCGCGCTGATGGGCATGGCCGCGCACCTGGAAGGCAAGGGCTGCACGGTGCTTGACCAGGCAGGACTGGCGCAGAAGTTCGGCCCGGTGACCACTCACGTGCGCATCGCCGCCAAGCAAAGCGATATCTACGCCGTGCGCATCGCCGCGGGCGAAGCCGATCTGCTGCTCGGTTGCGATCTGGTCGTGGCTGCCGGTGATGATTCGCTGACCCGCCTGAATGACCTGAACAGCAACGCCGTGGTGAACAGCTTCGAAGCGGCCACCGCGGAGTTCACCCGCAACCCGGATGCCCAGGTGCCCGGCCACGCCATGTGCCAGGCCATCAGCGATGCGGTGGGGGCGGAAAAGACCCACTTCGTCGACGCCACGCGGCTGGCTACCCGGCTTCTGGGCGATAGCATCGCTACCAACCTGTTCCTGCTCGGTTTTGCGTACCAGCAGGGGTTGCTGCCGCTATCGGCCGAAGCCATCGAGAAGGCCATCGAACTCAACGGCGTATCGGCCGAGCTGAACCTGCAGGCCTTCCGCTGGGGCCGTCGCGCGGTGCTCGAGCGCGACGCGGTCGAGCGTCTGGCCCGGCCAGCAGAGGCGGCAGAGCCTGGCCTGGCCGGACCCATCTGCAAGACACTGGAAGAGATCGTCGACTGGCGGGTGGACTTCCTGACCCAGTACCAGAACGCCGACCTCGCGCGCCGTTATCGGTACCTGGTGGAACGCGTGCGCGAGGCCGATACGGCCGACGACCTGGCGCTGTCCAAGGCCGTGGCGCACTACTACTTCAAGCTGCTGGCCTACAAGGACGAGTACGAGGTGGCGCGGCTGTACAGCGACCCGGAATTCCGCCAGCAGCTGGAGGCCCAATTCGAAGGCGACTACCGGCTGCAGTTTCACCTGGCGCCGGCCTGGCTGGCCAAGCGCGATAGCGTCACCGGTGAGCCGCGCAAGCGCGAGTTCGGGCCGTGGATGCTCAAGGCGTTCGGCGTTCTGGCGAAGTTCCGCTTCCTGCGCGGAACACCGCTGGATCCCTTCGGCTACGGCCATGACCGTCAGGTGGAGCGCCAGCTGATCACCGATTATGAAAAGACCGTGGATGAGCTGCTGGCTCGCCTCAGGCCCACCAACTACCGCACCGCCGTGGCCATCGCCGCGCTGCCGGAAGTGATTCGTGGCTATGGCCCGGTGAAGGAGCGCGCCATCGCCAAGGCGCGGCAACAGGAAAAACTGCTGCGTGAGCAGCTTGATAAAGGCGATGAGGTACAGACCGTGCGCCTGTTCCAGCCGGCAGCGTGAGGCCGGTTCGCCGCGAGGTCGCGCCTCCACAGGTTCGGAGTGCACCGGCTGCTTTTTGTGGGAGGCCTACCCCCCGGGGCGAAGCTTTCTGGCACGGAGTCGGCCTCGTTCGCCGCGAGGTCGCGCCTCCCACAGGCTCGGAGTGCACCGGCTGCTTTTGTGGGAGGCCCGCCCTCGGGGCGAAGCTTTTCTGGCACGGAGCTGGCCCGGTTCGCCGCGAGGTCGCGCCTCCCACAGGTTCGGAGTGCACCGGCTGCTTTTTGTGGGAGGCCCGCCCTCGGGGCGAAGCTTTTTGACTGGGTGCTGCGTACGGCCCTGTTTCGATTCAGACAGTGTTCCAAGGGTCGCTAGCAGGCCCGACAACAACAAACGAGGTAAACCATGTCCGTATTCGCGCATCCCGATTTCGACGGCCACGAGCAGGTGGTCTTCTGCCATGACAAGGCCTCGGGTCTGAAAGCCATCATCGCCATCCACGACACGCGCCTTGGGCCGGCGCTGGGTGGCTGCCGGATGTTTCCCTATGCCAGCGAGGACGAAGCCCTGCGGGATGTGCTGCGGCTGTCGCGCGGGATGACGCTCAAATCCTCGCTGGCGGGCCTCAGGCTCGGTGGCGGCAAGGCGGTGATCATCGGTGACCCGCACACCGGCAAGAGCCAGGCGCTGCTGCATGCCATGGGCGATTTCGTCGACAGCCTCGGCGGGCGCTACATCACTGCGGCGGATTCAGGCACCGGCGACGCCGAGATGCAGGCCTTCGCCCAGCGTACCCGCCACGTGATGGGTGCGGCGCCACGCACCACGCTGGACGGCAGCATTGTCAGCGGCGACCCTTCGCCGTCCACCGCGCTCGGTGTGTTCGTCGGCCTGCGGGAGGCGGTCTTCCAGCGCCTTGGGCGCGACAGGCTGTCCGGTCTGAGGGTCGCGATCCAGGGTGTCGGCCATGTCGGGCTCGGTTTGGCGCGTCACCTCAAGGCGGCGGGCGCCGAGTTGTGGGTGGCGGATGTCTTCGAGGCCAACGTGCAGCGGGCCATGGACGAGCTCGGCGTGCATGTGGTCCGCCCGCAGGACATCTATGGCCTCGGTGTGGATGTCTTCGCGCCCTGTGCCATGGGCGGCATCCTCAACGAGCAGACGCTGGAAGCGCTGCGGGCACCCGTCATCGCCGGCGCCGCCAACAATCAGTTGGCCAGCCCGGAAATCGGCGCCGAGCTGCAGCGGCGCAATCAGCTATACGCGCCGGATTACGCGATCAACGCCGGCGGCATCATCGATGTCTATTACCAGCGAATCGGCGGTAGCGCGGCGCAGATCGACGCCCACGTCAGAGGCATCGCCGGGACCTTGCAGTCCATCTTCCTGCGTGCGGCGAACGAGCAGGTCCCCACTTCGGTCATCGCCGAGCGTCTGGCGCTCGAGCGGTTGCAGCAGGGCGATATGCCAGAGCAGCGTCTGCATGCCTGAGCGCCTCGTCGGTCATCAGCCGCGCTACTGCCGGCAGCCACATCGGCGTGCGGCTAGCGGTGGCTGCAGTAGCTGCTGCGACAGCCTGCCGCACTCCGCTGTCAGCTTTTCGTTACGCCGCAAAGCGAGCGACGCTGGCCGGCCGTCGATCCGGCGAGGTGTAAGGAAAGCTTTCCAGCAAAACCCTTCGTAATGGGCCCGCAGGCTGTGCCGCCCGCTTGTGCAGCTTCCTTGGCTGGTTTGTGATGGGCTCAGCCCTGCGTGCAGCGGGAACCCAGAACAAGAATCAGGAGGCTGAATGAACGCCGTGAGCAAAATCGAACAGCACAACCCCATCGGCACCGACGGCTTCGAGTTTGTCGAATTCACCGCACCGAATGCCGAAGGCATCGAGCAGCTGCGCAAGCTGTTCAACCAGATGGGCTTCACCGAAACCGCCAAGCATCGCTCCAAGGAAGTCTGGCTGTTCCAGCAGAACGACATCAACATCGTGCTCAACGGCAGCCCCACCGGGCACGTTCGCGCGTTTGCCGAGAAGCATGGGCCGAGTGCCTGCGCCATGGCCTTCCGGGTGAAGAATGCCTCCCAGGCCGCCGCCTATGTCGAATCCCAGGGCGCCACGCTGGTGGGCAGCCACGCCAACTTCGGCGAGCTGAACATCCCCTGCGTCGAGGGCATCGGTGGTTCGCTGCTGTATCTCGTCGACCGCTACGGCGACAAGAGCATCTACGACGTCGACTTCGAATACATAGAGGGCCGTACGCCCAACGACAATGCGGTCGGCCTGATGTGCATCGATCACCTGACCCACAACGTCATGCGCGGGCAGATGGATGTCTGGTCCGGTTTCTACGAGCGCATCGCCAACTTCCGCGAGATTCGCTACTTCGATATCGAAGGCAAGCTCACCGGCCTGTTCTCCCGCGCGATGACCGCGCCCTGCGGCAAGATCCGCATCCCGATCAACGAGTCGGCCGATGACAAGTCGCAGATCGAGGAATTCATTCGCGAGTATCAGGGTGAAGGCATCCAGCACATCGCCCTGTCCACCGATGACATCTACGCCACCGTGCGTCAGCTGCGGGCCAATGGCGTGGACTTCATGAGCACGCCGGACACCTATTACGAGAAGGTCGACACCCGTGTCGCCGGCCATGGCGAGCCCACCGACGTGCTGCGCGAGCTGAACCTGCTGATCGATGGAGCGCCGGGCGATGACGGCATTCTGCTGCAGATCTTCACCAACACCGTGATCGGCCCGATCTTCTTCGAGATCATCCAGCGCAAGGGCAACCAAGGCTTCGGTGAAGGCAATTTCAAGGCACTGTTCGAATCCATCGAGGAAGACCAGGTTCGCCGCGGCGTGATCGGCGGCGAATAAAAAACCTTGGGTGGGCTTCAGCCCACCGATGCCGTAGCTGAGCGGTGGGCTGAAGCGCAACGTAGCCCGGCCCACCCTAGGAGACTGGGAAGCCCAATGAGCAGTGAAACGACCACAACGGCCACTTCGCCGCCCACGCTGAAGCTCTATGGCTATTGGCGCTCCAGTGCCGCCTATCGAGTACGCATCGCGCTCAACCTCAAGGGGCTGGCCTTCGAGAATCTGCCGGTGCACCTGATCAGGGACGGCGGCGAGCAGCATTCGGCCGATTATCGGGCGCTGAATCCGCAGGGCCTGGTGCCGCTGCTGATCGATGGCGACGAGCGCATCAGCCAGTCCCTGGCGATCCTGGAGTACCTGGAAGAAATCTTCCCGCTGCCGTCGCTGCTGCCGGACGCGCCTGCCGACCGGGCGCGGGTGCGTTCGCTGGCGCTGCATATCGCCTGCGACCTGCACCCGCTGAACAACCTGCGGGTACTGCAATACCTCGGCGGCCCGCTGGGCATCGCGGATGAGGCCCGGCAGCAGTGGATTCGCCACTGGATCGCCACCGGGCTCGCCAGCGTCGAACAGGAACTGGAAGCCTTGGGCGGTCAGCTGTCACTCGGCGGAAGGCCCGGCTATCTCGAGGCATGCCTGATTCCACAGGTATACAATGCGCGCCGTTTTGCCTGTGACCTCGCTGCATACCCGCGCATTTGCGAGATGGTCGAGCGCTGCGCAGCCCTGGACGCATTCCGCAATGCCGCTCCGGAGGTGCAGCCCGACGCTCAATAGACCATCGCCTTGCTCACTCCATCGCCACCCACGCGATGGGTTCGTTTCCGTCACAGATAACAACAAACAGGTGACGCATGACCCGAGAAAAACCGAAGAACCTCTGGCTTTCGCGCTGGGGTTTCATACTCGCTGCAACCGGCTCCGCGGTGGGCCTCGGCAATATCTGGAAATTCCCTTACATCACCGGTGAATACGGCGGTGGCGCCTTCGTCCTGATGTACCTGGCGTGCATCCTGGCCATCGGCATTCCGGTGATGATGACCGAGATCGCCATCGGCCGACGTGGGCGGGGTAGCCCTATCGATGCGATCAGCCGTGTTTCGCGTGAGAACAATGGCAGCCCGATGTGGAAAGGCGTCGGCGGCATGGCGATGGCCGCGGGCTTCCTGATTCTCTGCTTCTATGTGGTGGTGGCCGGCTGGGCCTTCGCCTACACGGTGAAAATGCTCGACGGCTCGCTGGCGGCCAGTTCGGTCGACGGCCTGGCGCAGGTCTTCGAAGCGCACAACGCCAACCCCTGGCACCTTGGCGGCTGGAGCCTGCTGGTGGCGCTGCTTACCCTGTGGATCGTCGCGAAAGGCGTGCAGAAGGGCATCGAGAATGCGGTGCGCTGGATGATGCCGGGGCTGGCGGTGATGCTGGTGATCCTGGTCGGCTATGCCTTCACCAGCGGCGGCTTCGAGGCGGGCTTCGCCTTCCTGTTCAGTTTCGATACCTCCAAGCTCACCGGTGAGGCGCTGCTGGCCGCACTGGGGCACGCCTTCTTCACGCTGAGCCTGGCCTCCGGTGCCATCCTCACCTATGGCTCCTACATTCCCGACGGCCAGTCCATCGCCCGCACCTCCTTCATGGTGGCGATCATCGACACCTGCGTGGCGCTGCTGGCGGGTCTGGCAATCTTTCCGATCATCTTCGCCAATGGGATGGACCCGACTGCTGGCCCTGGTCTGATCTTCATGAGCCTGCCGCTGGCCTTCCAGCAGATGCCGTTCGGCACGCTGTTCGGCGCGCTGTTCTTCGCCATGGTATCGATCGCGGCGCTGACCTCGGCCATATCGATGATCGAGGCGACGGTTGCCTACCTCAACGAAAAGCATGGTATCAGCCGGCTCAAGGCCGCCATGGGCGCGGGTGCGGTACTGCTGGTGATCAGCCTGCTGGCGATGCTTTCGTTCAACCTGATGGCCGGTTGGACGCCGCTGGGCAAGAACTTCTTCGACTGGCTGGATTACCTGACTTCGCGCTGGATGATGCCGTTGGGCGGGATCTTCATCGTGCTGTTCGCCGGCTACGCGCTGCGCAGCGAAATCATGCGCGACGAGCTGAACCTGCCGCCGCTGGGCTACGCACTGTGGCTGTTCATGGTGCGTTACGTCTGCCCGGTGCTGATCCTGATGGTGTTCCTGCACGCCCTGGGCTGGCTGGGCTTCGACCCGCTCGCGCGCTGGTACTGGATCGCCGGCGCCATCGGCCTGCTGACCATCCTCGGCGAGGGCTTTCGCCCCAGGGTGATGCCGGCGCTGGCAGGCCGCTGATCCCTCTGCTGAACAAACGAAGCCAGCCGCGAGGCTGGCTTTTTTGTGTCTGGCCGTCCGCGATGGATTCTATGAATGAGAGGTCATAAGTTTCGTTAAAGATTACCGTTCGTTGGCCGATCCCTCGGGTGGTCATGGATGAGCGTTTACCCGGGCAGGAACCCATCAATCAGCTTGTCAGCGAGGGTTTGATGTTCAGCCGTCTGAAGTTCAGCCAGAAGATTCTGTTGGCTGCATGCATGGTCGTCACCGCAGCGTTTGCGTTGTTCACGGCCTACAACGACTACCAGCAGCGCAACGCCATCCGCGCCAATCTGGAGAGCTATCTCGCCGAGATGGGCGCCATTACGGCTGACAATATCCAGAACTGGCTTAACGGCCGCATCCTGCTTATCGAAAGTGCCGCGCAGGCGGTGGCCGACGACGGTGATGCCCAGCGTGTCCTGAGCATGTTCGAGCGGCAGGCCTTTGCCCAGTCGTTTCTCTTTTCCTACTACGGCAGCGCCGAAGGCCAGTACCTGATGCGCCCCGAAGATGACGCGCTGCCGGCGGACTACGACCCGCGCACCCGGCCCTGGTACAAGGATGCCCTCACGGCCGGTGGCTCGACCCTGACCGAGCCCTACGCCGATGCCGGTGTGGGTGGTCTGGTCATGACCCTGGCGACCCCGGTGCGTAGCAACGGCCGCAACCTGGGCGTGGTGGGCGGCGACCTGGCCCTCGATACCCTGGTGAAGATCATCAACGCGCCGGACTTTGGCGGCATGGGCCATGCGTTTCTGCTGAGCGCCGATGGCAAGGTGCTGGTGCATCCGGATCCGAGCAAGGTGGACAAGACCCTGGGCGAACTTTACCCGCGTGCCACGCCGAGCCTGCATAGCCAGTATGCCGAGGCGCAGCTGGATGGCAGCGACCGCATCCTTGCCTTCAGCCCGGTCACCGGCCTGCCGTCGGTGAAGTGGTACGTCGGCATTTCCTTGGACCGCGACAAGGCCTATTCCGGCCTGACGAGTTTCCGCTCCTCGGCCCTGGTGGTCACGGCCGTCGCGGTGATCTTCATCCTGGTGTTGCTGGGTATGCTCATGCGCGTGCTGATGCGACCGCTGACCGACATGGGCCGGGCAATGGCCGATATCGCTGAGGGGGAGGGCGACCTGACCCTACGGCTGCAGGTGCAGTCGCAGGACGAGTTCGGCGCGCTGGCGCAGTCGTTCAATCGCTTCGTGGAGCGCGTTCACGGCTCGATCCGCGAAGTGTCCTCCGCGACGCAGGCGGTACACGAGGTGGCGCAGCGGGTGCTCAGCGCCTCGAACGCCTCCATGCTCAACACCGACGAGCAGGCCAGCCGTACCAACAGCGTGGCGGCAGCCATCAATCAGCTGGGTGCTGCCGCCCAGGAAATCGCGCGCAATGCCGCCGACGCTTCGTCGCAGGCCAGCGGGGCGCGCCAGGATGCCGAGCAGGGAAGCGAGGTGGTGCAGCAGAACATCGCTGCCATGCGGGACCTGTCAGGCAAGATCAGTGCGTGCTGCGCCGAGATCAACGCGCTGGACGCCAAGACCGCGGACATCGGCCAGATCCTGGAGGTGATCCGGGGCATTTCCGAGCAGACCAACCTGCTGGCGCTGAACGCGGCCATCGAAGCGGCGCGGGCAGGCGAGGCGGGTCGCGGCTTCGCAGTGGTGGCGGACGAAGTGCGCAGCCTGGCGCACCGTACCCAGAGCTCCGCGCAGGAGGTGCGTCAGATGATCGAGCAGCTGCAGGTCGGGGCTCATGCATCGGTGGAGAACATGACGGCCAGCCAGCAGCAGAGTGAGCAGAGCGTCGCCCTGGCCGACCGCGCCGGCGAGCGGCTTGGCGAGGTCACCCAGCGAATTGGCGAGATCGACGGGATGAACCAGTCGGTGGCAACGGCTACCGAAGAGCAGACCTCGGTGATCGAGTCGCTCAACATGGATATCACCGAGATCAACACGCTCAACCAGGTAGGCGTGGAGAATCTGCAGTCCACGCTGCGTGCCTGCAGCGATCTGGAGCAACAGGCAGAGCGTCTGAAGCAGCTGGTGGGCGGTTTCCGCATTTGAGCCTGCGGGACTGGCGAAGGGCGCCTTGGCGTTCTTTTCGCCGCTGATTGAGCCATTCATGGAGCGTTGCCGCGTTGTGGCAGTCGAACGCATCACGTCGCCCATCCAACAGGAGGCTTCATGAAAATTCTCATCGTGCTCACATCCCACGACCAGCTCGGCAGCACCGGCAAGCCGACAGGCTTCTGGCTCGAGGAATTCGCAGCGCCTTTCTACGTGTTCAGGGACGCGGGTGCCGAGGTGGTGCTCGCCTCGCCGAAGGGCGGCCAGCCGCCGCTCGATCCGAAGAGCGACGAGCCGGATGCCCAGACCGACGCCACGCGCCGATTCCAGGACGACGCTGAAGCCAAGGCGCTACTGGCCAACACGCGCAAGCTGGAGACGGTATCTGCCGAGGATTTCGAGGCGGTGTTCTATCCTGGCGGCCACGGCCCGTTGTGGGATCTTTCCGGCGATGCCACGTCGATCGCGCTGATCGAGTCCTTCGTCAAGGCGGGCAAGCCGGTGGCGGCGGTGTGTCATGCCCCGGCGGCGCTGGTGGCGGTCCGCGGTGAGGATGGCGATTACCTGGTCAAGGGCCGACGCGTGACCGGCTTCAGCAACACCGAAGAGGAGGCCGTGGAGCTCACCGATGTGGTGCCCTTCATGCTGGAGGACAAGCTGAAGACGCTGGGAGGTGACTACAGCAAGGGCCCGGACTGGGCGTCTTATGTGCTGGTTGACGGCCAACTGGTCACGGGGCAGAATCCGGCGTCTTCCGAAGAAGCCGCAAGGGCCCTGCTCGATCTGCTGAAAACCGGCTGAGGGCGCTCAGCCGGTCAACCCGTCCGGCCAGGCGAGGGAGTGCGCCTGGCTGCAGGCTTCGAACAAGGGCTTGCTGAACAGGTAGCCCTGCATCAGGCTGATGCCCAGGTCCTGCAGGGCGCTGCATTCGTCCGCCGTTTCCACGCCTTCGGCGATGACGCTGATGCCCAGTTCCGCGCACATCGCCACGGTGGCGCGGGTGATGGCCTGCCGGGCACGGCTCTGGTCGACGCCGCGAATCAGGCCCATGTCCAGCTTGACGATGTCGGGCTGGAAGTCGGCCAGAAGGTTGAGCCCGGCATAGCCGGCACCGAAATCGTCGATGGCTGTGAGAAAGCCGATTCGCTTGTACTCGCGGAATATGTCGGCCAGCCATTTGACGTCGTTGATGCGCTCGCTTTCCACTGTCTCGAAGATGATGCGTTCAACCGGAAAGTCGTGGGCCCGGGCCGCCTCCAGCGTCGAGCGGATGCAGAGCTCGGGACGATAGATGGCGTTGGGCAAGAAGTTGATCGACAGGCGGCTTGGTATCTCGAGTTTTGCCGCCATCTTGATCGCCTTGACCCGGCAGGCCTGGTCGAAGCGAAAGCGGTTGTCCTCGTTCACCTGCGACAGCACGCTGGGAGCCGGTTCGCCGTTTGCGCCGCGTACCAGCGCCTCGTGGGCGAAGATGTCGCGGGCTTCAAGGTCGACGATGGGCTGGTAGGCGTAGCTGAAGCGAAACCCCAGGCGTTCGTCGCTGGCGCAGCTCGGGCAGGCCCCGTGGTCGCGCGGTGCATGGCAGGCGTAATCCTGGGGTGACGGGTTACCGGCTTTGTCTTTCATGTGCGAGCTCGATCTGGAACGGGTTGGGGCGCAGCCGCCCAAACGGTAGCTGATCGCTTCAGGGTCGCGGCGTGTTACGGCTGCGACGCCCGTGCCATGGTATTACAAGGTCGCGCGCGACCAGAGTCCCGGTCACGCGAAAAGATGTTCGGCAGCGGGGTGCCAGCGCGGCCATGAAGGCCGCGGCTGGCTGCGTCGACACGTGTCCTTCGCCTCAGCCCACGACCCGAGCGATGGCCGCGGCCAGTTGGTCGAGCCGCGCGGCGTCAAGCCCGGCAATGTTGGCGCGGCCGCTTTCCACCAGATAGACCGAATCCTCCGCACGCAGGCGTTGCACTTGCGCGGCGGTCAGGCCGGTATAGGAGAACATCCCGCGCTGCCGGGCGATGTGGGCGAAACGCTCGGCCAGCCCGTGTGGAGCAAGGGCTTCCACCAGCCCCTGGCGCAAGCCGGCGATGCGTTCGCGCTTGGCGGCGACTTCCT
>JADGMW010000531.1_pt1 | contig 14666 bp, 10 predicted proteins | sample 8641801 | NCBI WGS metagenome assembly JADGMW01 (sample SAMN16272018, study PRJNA661076) | feces metagenome | isolation source: fecal sample from diarrhoea affected cattle A | host: Bos taurus | place: South Africa: Lokaleng Village, Mahikeng | collected 2019-09
CGCGCCTCGTTGAACACGCGTTCATAGTCCCGCTCGAACCGCGTCATTGAGACGACGAAGGCACCGTCCTCGTGGCGGTGAGGGTAAAGAAGGGTCCCTTTCTCGGGGCCGCGCGCAACGAAGGCATGAAGGTTCATCACCCCCTAATGCACCCGGGCCTTCCCGATCTCCAGCCCGCCCTCGCCCGCTGACACGGCGATCACCGAGCCGTCCTCGATCTCGCCGGCCAGCAGTTTGCGCGCGATCGGGTCGACCAGTTCCTTCTGGATGACGCGCTTCAGGGGGCGGGCCCCATACACCGGGTCGTAGCCCTTGTCCGCGAGCCACGCCGCCGCGCTGTCGTCGAGCGCCAGGGTCAGCCGCCGGTCGGCCAGCAGTTTCTCGAACCGCCCCAGCTGGATGCGGACGATGCCGGACATCTGCTCCCGGCCCAGCCGGCGGAACAGGATGATCTCGTCGATGCGGTTGAGGAACTCGGGGCGGAAGTGGGCGCGGACGGCGTCCATGACCATGGGGCGGACGGTCTCGACGTCGTCGCCCTCGCCCTGCCCGGCCAGGTATTCCGAGCCGAGGTTGGAGGTCATGATGATCAGGGTGTTGCGGAAGTCGATGGTGCGGCCCTGGCCGTCGGTGAGGCGGCCGTCGTCGAGCACCTGCAGCAGGGTGTTGAAGACGTCGGGGTGGGCCTTTTCGACCTCGTCGAACAGCACGACCTGATAGGGGCGGCGACGCACGGCCTCGGTCAGGGCGCCGCCCTCGTCGTAGCCGACGTAGCCGGGGGGCGCGCCGATCAGGCGGGAGACCGAGTGCTTCTCCATGTATTCGGACATGTCCAGCCGGGTGATGGCCGCCTCGTCGTCGAACAGGAACTCGGCCAGCGCCTTGGTCAGCTCGGTCTTGCCGACGCCGGTGGGGCCGAGGAACAGGAAGGAGCCGAGCGGGCGGCCCGGGTCGTTCAGGCCGGCGCGGGCGCGGCGCACGGCGTCGGAGACGGCGGCCAGCGCCTCGTCCTGACCGACCACGCGGGCGGACAGGGCGTCTTCCATCTTGAGCAGCTTCTCGCGCTCGCCCTCGAGCATCTTGTCGACCGGCACGCCGGTCCAGCGCGAGACGACCTGGGCGATCTGTTCGGCGTCGACCACCTCGGGCGTCAGGGGGCCCGAGGCGTCGGCCTCATTGGCCTCGGCCTCGGCGAGCTGTTTCTCGATCTGCGGGATCTGGCCGTAGGCGATCTCGGAGGCGCGGGCGAGGTCGCCGGCGCGCTGGGCGCTGGCCAGCTCGGCGCGCAGGCGGTCGAGGGTTTCGCGCAATTGTGCGCCGGCGCCGACCTTTTCCTTCTCGGCCTTCCAGCGGGCGGTGAGGTCTTCGGACTCGCCCTCCAGCTCGGCGATCTCGTCCTCGAGCTTTTCGAGGCGGGCGACCGAGGCCTTGTCGGTCTCCTTCCTGAGAGCCTCGCGCTCGATCTTGAGCTGGACCAGCCGGCGGTCGATCTCGTCCAGCGCCTCGGGCTTGGAGTCGACGGCCATGCGCACTCTGGAGGCGGCCTCGTCGATCAGGTCGATGGCCTTGTCGGGCAGGAAGCGGTCGGTGATGTAGCGATTGCTGAGGGTGGCGGCCGCGACGATGGCGCCGTCGGCGATGCGCACGCCGTGGTGGACCTCGTACTTTTCCTTGAGGCCGCGCAGGATCGAGACGGTGTCCTCGACCGAGGGCTCCTCGACGAACACCGGCTGGAAGCGGCGGGCCAGGGCGGCGTCCTTCTCGACGTGCTTGCGGTATTCATCGAGGGTGGTGGCGCCGACGCAGTGCAGCTCGCCGCGGGCCAGGGTGGGCTTGAGCAGGTTGGAGGCGTCCGTGGCGCCGTCGGTCTTGCCGGCGCCGACCAGGGTGTGCATCTCGTCGATGAACAGGATGATCTGGCCCTCGGCGGCGGTGACCTCGTTCAGCACCGCCTTGAGCCGCTCCTCGAACTCGCCGCGGTATTTCGCGCCGGCGATCAGGGCGCCCATGTCGAGGCCCATGACCTTCTTGTCCTTGAGGCTCTCGGGCACGTCGCCGTTGACGATGCGCAGGGCGAGGCCCTCGACGATGGCGGTCTTGCCGACGCCGGGCTCGCCGATCAGGACGGGGTTGTTCTTGGTGCGGCGGGCGAGGACCTGGATGGTGCGGCGGATCTCCTCGTCGCGGCCGATGACCGGGTCGATCTTCTGGTCGCGGGCGGCCTGGGTCAGGTCGCGGGCGTAGCGTTTGAGGGCGTCGTAGGCGTCCTCCGCCGCGGCGGAGTCGGCGGTCTTGCCCTGACGGACCTGCGCGATGGCCTCGTTGAGCGTGTCGGGCGTGGCGCCGACCGAGGCCAGGACGGTGGCGGCCACGCCGCCCTCCTTGGCGATGGCGTGGAGCAGGCGTTCGGTGGTGACGAAGGCGTCGCCGGCCTTTTTGGCGCTGGCCTCGGCGGCGGCAAAGACGCGGGCGGTGTCGCCGTCCAGATAGAGCTGGCCCGAGCCGCCGGAGACCTGGGCGCGCTTTTGCAGGGCGGTCTCGACCGCGGTCTCGGCCTTTGACGGGTCGCCGCCGGCGGCGGTGATCAGGTTGCGGGCCAGGCCGTCGCGCTCCTCCAGCAGCACCTTGAGCAGGTGCTCAGGCGCGAACTGCTGGTGGCGGCGGGCCAGGGCCAGGGTCTGGGCGGCCTGGACGGCCTGTTTGGCGCGGTCGGAGTAGAGGTCGAGGTTCACGGCGGGCATCCCCTGATGGCGGATCGCGCCGGCGCGCCCTCAAGCGAGCGACGCGCCGTGCGCTTGCCGATCAGGTGGGTGTGGCCGCGAGGACACGCAAGGCCCCTGCGCCTCAGCTGCCGGTGGTCGGGGCGGAGAAGTCGAACTGCGGCTCGGTCCGGCGCTGGCCGTTGCCGAAGCTCCAGGTCAGGCCGATGTAGGCCGCCCGGCCGCCGAAGGTCACGCTGGTGCGATCGGTGAAGGTCGGCGTGTCGATGTAGGTGACGGCGCCGTATTCGTCGAAGAGGTCGCGCACCGTGGCCTGGAACGACCAGTCCTTGTTGAGCTTGCGCCGGTAGCCGAAGTTGAACAGGGAGGCCATTTCGCGGACGCCCTGGGCCAGCTGCTGGTCGCCCGTCCAGATGCCGGTGACCTGCAGGAAGTCGTTCTGGGTCGGCGACCAGTTGAGGGTCAGTCGGCCCGAGACGCTCTCGCCCTCGCGGTCGGTGGCGCCGGGCAGGCCGGCGGCGTCGATCTCCTGCCGGAAGGCGTTGACGCTGGCGCTGTAGCGCAGGGTCGGATGCAGGGCGCCGTTGGCGACCAGCTCCAGCCCTGTGACCGTGCTGGAGCCGAGGTTCTCCGGCCGGGTGACGAAGACGCCGCCGCCGATCGGCGTGGTCACCGGGGTGAAGGCGTCGGTGGTGTCGCGGTAGTAGAGGGTGGCCTGGTAGAAGGTCTGCTGGATCCGCTTCTGCCACATGACCTCGAAGGAGTCGGTCTCCTGCGGCAGCAGGTCGGGGTTGCCCGACTGGTAGTTGAAGCTGTCCTGATAGGTCAGGAAGGGGTTCAGCATCTGCGGGGCGGGGCGCTGGATGCGCCGGCTGTAGCTGCCGCGCAGGCTCTCGCCCTCGCCGATCGCGTACTGCACGTGCATGGTCGGATAGGCGCGGAAATAGTCGTTCGAGGTCTGGATGGCGGTCGTCACCTGGTCGAGGTCGATGTTGGCCTGCTCCAGACGCAGGCCGAACTGGGCCGACAGGTTCTCGCTGAACGGCTTCTCCCAGGTGACGTAGGCGGCGTGCACCGCCTGGTCGACGTGGAACTCGTTGGAGACGATCGGGTCCGGGGTCAGGTTGTCGGGGGTCGGGCCGCGGGCGAAGGAGTTGTCGAGCTCAAGATTGAGGCCCTGCAGCTCGTAGCCGAGACGCAGCCGGCCGCCGTCCGACAGCGGGCGGACATAGGCGCTGGTGACGCCCAGCTGGTTCTGGCGGTTCTGGTTCTCGAGGTCCTCGTAGAAGACCGGGGCCGGGGGAACCTGCTGGTCGACGATGGTGTCGAGGCCGAAGCTGAAGCGGTTGCGGTCGAAGCGGACCTCGTTGGACCATTCGTGGCCCTGGTCGCCGAAGCGGCGCAGCACCCGGGCGGTGGCGCCCGAGAACTGTCCCGAGAAGCCGCCGTTGGTGTTGCGCCGGAAGGCCGCGGCGACGCCGCCGGCGGCGTTGTCCGCCTCGAAGACATCGACGCCGTCGGCGATGTTGTCGACTTCCGTATGGCGCAGCTCGGCGACCAGCTGGGTCTTGTCGTCGAGATTGTGCTCGGCCGCGAGGCGCAGGAAGACCGCGTCGGACTCGCCGTCGATGGTCTGGGCCTGGCGCGATTCGAGGAACTGGCCCGAGCCGGCGTCAAACAGGGTGCGCAGGCGCTCGACCTCCTGCAGGAAGCCGTCGTGACGCACGCCGAGGTCGGCCGTCAGGGTGGTCTTGCCGGCCGCATGGGCGATGTTGCCGCCGAAATTGTAGCGGCCGTTGTCGCCGACGTTGGCCCGCAACGAGCCCGTCGTGGTGTTGCCGGGCCGGACGGCGTTGGGTTTGGAGATCAGGTTGATGACCCCGCCGCCGCCCTCGGGGCTGTAGGCGGCCGAGGGGTTGGTCATCACCTCGATGCGGGCGTACTGGCTGGCCGGGATCTGCTGCACCATCTGGCCGCGGCTCGGGCCGTTGAACTGGGTCGAGGGCCGGCCGTCGATGAGGATGGTGACATTGGCGTCGCCGCGCAGGCTGACATTGCCGTCGGGGTCGACCTCGACCGAGGGGATGTTGCGCAGGGCCTCGGCCAGGGTGCCGGTCTGGGCCTGGAGGTCGTCGGCGAGGCTGTAGCTGACCGAGTCGATCGAGGTGCGGACATCGGTGGTCCGGCCCTGGACGACGACGTCCTCGACCTGGGCCTCGTTGTCGGCCTCGTCGGCGGGCGGCGGGGCGTCCCGGGTCGCGGGCGGGTTCTGCGGCGCCGGCGCGGGGGCGGCCTGGGCGAAGGCGACGCCGGACGAGGCGGCCATCGCCGTGCCGACCAGCAGGAGGAATTTCAAGGACATGTCGACAATCCCGAAGCGGCGCAAAGCAGGCCGCGTTGATTTTAAGTAGGAGTTAAACCCGCACGACCCGGCTGGGAAGTTACATCTTTTTCATTTCATTACGGTTTTTTCAGAATCGAGGTTGCGCCAGCTGGGGACGGCCGAGACCGCCGACCAGAGCCGGTTCGGGCGTGAGCGGCATGACGGGCCGGTGAGCAATCGCTGAAAAGCGGCGCCGCCTTTCGGCTTGGCGGCGGGGCCGCGGGCGGGCTAGCGTTCGCGGCAAGTCCGTCGGGAGCGTCTGAATGTCCATGCAACTCACCCGCCGTGCGGCGCTGGTCTCATCCGTCGCCGCCGGGGCCGCCCTGCCCTCGCTGTCGCACGCCCAGACCGGGCCGGCGCCCTCGGGCGAGGCCCTCGCCGAAGCCGTGGACGCCTATGTGAAGAAGGCCATGGCCGCCTTCCCCGACCAGCCGGCCGTGTCGATCGCCGTGGTCAAGGAGGGGGCGCCGGTGCTGACCCGCGGCTATGGCGTGCGGGCGCAGGGCGGGGCGCCGATCGACGAGCACACCCATTTCGCCGTCGCCTCGAACACCAAGGCGGTGACGGCGGCGGCGCTGGCCATCCTGGTCGACGAGGGCAGGGTGAAATGGGACGAGCCGGTGCGGACGTATCTGCCGGACTTCCGCCTGTCGAAGCCCGAGCTGAACGAGATGGTCACGGTGCGCGACCTGCTCAGCCACCGCATCGGCTTCGGCCTGGGGGCCGGCGACCTGTTGTTCTGGCCCAACAGCGACCGCACCCGGGCCGAGATCATGGCGGCGGTCGAGCACGTGCCGATCGAGGACCAGTTCCGCACCGCCTACCACTACTGCAACCTGATGTTCGTGGTCGCCGGCGAGGTGGTGGCCGCGGCCTCGGGCATGGCGTGGGAGGACTTCGTCCAGACCCGCATCCTCGACCGTCTGGGCATGGCCGAAACCCTGCCGCTGATGACCGCGGCGGACCCGGCGAAGTCGGCCCTGCCGCACGGCCGCATCGGACCGCCGCTGCGCTACCAGGGGCCGATGCAGACCATCGGCCAGTCGATCCAGGAGGTGTGGAACTGGTCCTCGGCCGGCGCTGCGGGCGGCTTCGTCACCAACCCCGCCGACTGGGCCAGGTGGATCGCCGTGCAGCTGAAGCGCGGCGCCCTGCCGGACGGCTCGCGCCTGTATTCCGAGGCGCGCGGCAACGAGATGTGGAAGCCGAACATCATCATCTCCAACTCGGCCGGGCCGACGCCGGACCTGCCGGGCCGCGCCATCGCGGCGACCTACGCCATGGGCTGGCAGGTCATGGACTATCGCGGCGAGCGCTTCATCACCCACGGCGGCGGCGCCCCGGGCTTCATCTCGGGGACGGTGCTGATCCCCGGCCGCGACGCCGGCTTCAGCTATTTCACCAACGCCGAGGAAGGCTATCTGACCCGCGCGCTGCGCAGCGGCATCGCCGACATCGTCATGGGCAAGACCGGCTTCGACTGGATCGCCGACAGCGTGCGCCTGCGCGACGAGAGCGACGCCAAGTCGATCAGGGCCGCGGCCGAGATCGACGCCAAACAGGCCGCGGGCGCGCCGCCGTCGCTGCCGCTGACGGCCTACGCCGGGACCTGGCGCGACCCGTGGTACGGGGACATCGTCATCGCCCCGCGTGACGGCGGCCTGTGGCTGGCCTTCAGCCGCACCCCGTCCCTGCAGGGGCCGCTGGAGGCCTATGACGGCGACATGCTGCGCACCCGTTTCCCCGACAGGCGCGAGGAGGACGTTTTCGTCAGCTTCAAGCTGGAGAACGGCCGCCCGGTCTCGGCGACGATGAAGGCGGTCAGCCCGGACGCCGACTTCAGCTACGATTTCCATGACCTGCGGCTGACCCGGATCTGATGCGATGATCGCCCTCGTTCTCGCCCTCGCCCTGACCGCCGCCCCGCAGGAGATCCCGCCCGTCTGCGAAATCTCGCCGGGCGCGGCGACCGACTGGGCGGCCTGCGCCGCGGCCCTGCCGGAGGGGTCGCCGCAGCAGCGGCTGGCGCGGCTGAACCAGGCCGCCAACGCCTACCTCGAGCGGGACTACGGCGCCGCCGAGCGGCTCTACGACCTGGCCGCCGGAGACGCGGCGGTGTCCTCCGACGTCTTCCTGCACGCCTTCCGCGCCGCCACCTTCCAGCAGGTCGGCCGCGAGAAGGAGGCGACCGCCGACGCGCACATGGCGTGGCTGATGCTGTCGGGCGCCGCGATCCCCGGCGACCTGCGTCCGCCCCAGCCGCCGGTGGCCGAGGAGGACCGGCGCTTCCTGCTGAGCCTGATCCTGCCGATCCTCAAGAAGGGACGCGACCCGCTGTTCGCCGAGGCCTTCGCCGATTTCCGCGCCCTGCCCGTCAAGGACGCCGACGGCTACGGCAGCCTGGCCCTGGTGCTGGAACAGCTGGGCGATTTCACCGGCGCCCTGGAGGCCAGCCTGGTGGCGGTCAAGGCCGAGCCGGCCAATCCCGGCTATCTGAACAATCATTGCTACATCCTGGTCCGCGCCGGCCGGCCGGCGGAGGGCCTGCCCTACTGCGAGAAGGCGGTTCAGGGCGCGCCGCAGGTCGCCGCCGTCCGCCACAGCCTGGCCGCGGCCCTGGCCGGCGCCGGCCGCTGCGAAGAGGCCGAGGCCGCCCTGGCCGAGGCCCGCCGGCTGGACGCCGCCACGGTTCTGTACCAGCAGCCGATCGCCTGCACGGCCGGGTAGAAACGCCGACCGGGAACCAGGAATCGCGGCGCGATTGCAACAGTGTGTCCGGCGCGTGACAGCTGACGCAGAATGTCACGTCAACCCCCTCGACTTGTTCGACATTCTGCCCATTTTCCGCCCATCGCCTCATCGGGGGGCGTGCTTTCCAAGGTAGCATTTCCCATGAAGACCACTCTCGTTCTGGCGGCCGTCGCCGCCGGCGCGCTCGCCACGCCCGCCCTCGCCCAGGAACCGTCCTCCAGCTACGTCCAGGTCAATCTGGGCGCGAGCGTCGCGGGCGACGTCGATCTGGAAGCCAGCGACGGCGGGGCCGCCTTCGCCGGCGAAGCCGACCTCGAGACCGGCACCTTCGGCAGCATCGCCGCCGGCGCCAGCCTGGGCGGCGGTTGGGTCCTGGAGGGCGAAGCCGTCCTGCTGACCAACGACATCGACACAGCCGCGGCCGACGCCGCCCTGGGCGTGCCGCTCGACGCCAACCTCGAGTCCTACGCCCTGATGGTCAACGGCGTGTACAATTTCGACGCCGGCTCGTTCCGCCCCTACGTCGGCGCCGGCGCCGGCTTCGGCAATTCGAAGTACCGCCTGGCCAGCGAGTCGGAAGACGACATGGGTCTGGCCTGGCAGTTGAAGGCCGGCGTGGTGATCCCGGGTTCGCAGAACCTGAGCTGGGACATCGGCTACCGCTACCTGTCGCTGCCGAGCTTCGACATCAGCGAAGGCGGCGCCTCGGTCGACGCCGACGGCTCGGCCCACATCGTTTCGGTCGGCGCCCGCATGGCGTTCTGAGACCGCCACAGTCTCTGAGTGAAGAGGGCTCCGGCGTCCGCGCCGGAGCCCTTTTTCAATTTCGCAGGCCTATGTCGCGGGGCCCGCGGGAGCAACCAGCGCGATGGCGCGGGCGAGCACCTCGTCCTGACCGACGCGAACGCCGAGGATCGTTCTCGACGCCGGGACGGTGGGCCTCACGCCATGGCCATGCAGCGGCCCGCCGTCATGGTTCACCACCTGCATCCCGGTCCAGTTGATGGTGTAGCCGCCCGGCAAGGCGAAAGGATTGCCGTTGCCGTTCGTCCCGGCGGTCGGGGCGCCCACGATGTCCGCGAGATTGTAGCCGGCGACCATCGCCAGCAGGGTCTCGGCGTAGCTGATCGCGCGGGCGTCGGTAAGGAAGGCGATCCGCCCGTCGAGCCGGGGCGCCCGGGGCCTCACGGTCCAGCCGACCGTCTTCCACGACCGGGCCCTTGCGTCCGGAAGCTCGCCTACCGGAATCCGGAACGGCGGGGTGGAGATGTCGGACGCCGAAAGCCGACCGAGGAAGGCCGCGTCCACCCCCGCGGGATAGCCGCGGAGATCGAAGATCACGGCCTGCTCCGGCGTCACCCGGTCAAGCGCTTCGGACAGAGCATGGTCGTTCAGCCGCGTCAGATCGAAATACCAGGCGCCGGCCGGCAGCCAGGTGACCGGAGCGGGCCTCGGCTCGGAGAGCACCCCGGCCATGGCGCCCGCAGGGATCGGGCGGACGACGACCTGGCTTCGCTCGCCGTCGGAAGTCTCGATCCCGAGCACCACCTCGCCTGCGGTCTCGCGCGACAACAGGCGTTCGGCGGCGCGCCAGGTGCGACGGTGCACCGTGGAGGCCGAAACCCGCTCCTCCTGCGCCGCCAGACGCTCTGCGGCCGGGCTCCCATCGATCGACAGGACCACGTCGCCCACCCGCAGCCGGGACCCGTTTCCGCGGGGCAGGCCGGTGACGACGAGCGCGCCTTCGATGGGCTGCCAGACGAAGGGCAGACTGTAGGTCGACGCCCGCGGGCCGACCTCGCCGTGCCCGTCTTCGAGCCGGGCCACCATCCGGTCGAGGGTCGCCAGCCAGGCCGGGCCGTCGGCCGTCGCGGCCGCCTCCGCCAGCCAGGTCGGCAGGGCCTGATCCCAGGCTCGACCCTCGTCACCGAAATAGGGGTAGAAATGCCGAAAGACGTTCCAGGCGATGACCATGCCGCCGAGCCGGACGGCCCGATCCTCAGGCGCGCCGGAAGACGTCGGGGCGGCTGCGGCGGCGCCTGCGACCGGCGGACCATCCGACGACCCGGCCGTCACCGGCACGGACACGGCGAGGCCGCTGACCAGCTCGGCCTGCCAGATTTCCGGCGTCGTGACCGGAATCCTCTCGCTTTGATAGGCCGGGTTACCGAATGCGACCCCGGTGTGCCGCCAGCGCCAGAGATTGGCCTGCTCTGACGGCGGCGTCGCCGGACCCGGTGCGGCGGGCCCGATAACGAGACCTGGCGCCATGGGCTCGAACCAGCGCCGCAGACGGCGCGCGAGGTCGTCGGCGCCGCGCGCGCCTTCGATGTCCCGCGCGCCCTCAACCGCGATAGCGGTCCACCGTGGATCGGACGGGTCCGACGCTCCCGCGAACCAGCGAACGTAGCCGTACAGTCTGGCGAAGGCTTCAAGATTGCGGAGCCCCTCGCTCGACGGGGGATCGGACGAGCCGTCGACCGCCGCAGGGTCCGGCACGATTTCAAGACTGGCCGCGTCGATCCAAGCGAAGCCTGGGCCTGACAGGAGAAAGCCGGCTGCGATCTTGTTGGCGTCGGCGGCGACCGGACCGGTGATCTCGTAGATCGTCCAGTCCGGCGAGCGGATGGGCCGGTCATTCATATTGTCGAAGAATCCGGGAGAGCCGCCCTCCCGGTCGACCCTGAGCCAGAGGCCGGCCCGGGACCCGGGGGCGGCCCGCGCGGCGGCCCGGAAGCGGATGGTCCGTCCCCTGTAGGGCGTGGCGTCGACGGCCTGGGCGACGGCCGCGAAGGTGCTCCCCGCTGTCGCCTCGCGATGTAGCCGGAGACTGCTTCGCCCCTCATAGGGCGATCGGGTGTCGAAGAGGACGTCAAAATCGCCGGGGACCGGCCGCCAGCCCATGGCCTCGGCCCCGATCGGGTTCTCGAAGCCGCCGTCCCGCAGCACGCTGACGCTGTCCTGCCCGGTCGCCGGCGAGACCGGCCCCCACGACAGAACAGCCGCCAGCAGGATGGCGGCCAGTCGCCACGGTCCGGACGTCCGGCTGGCAGTCATGGCGCGCCCTCGTTGAGCCACCCTCGGGTCAGCCGTGGTGGCGATACGCCAACGCTAGATTTCCCCGGCGCCCTGTCAACCGCGGCGGGGCGGACGCGCCTACTGCGCCGGGCGGCGACCGGCTTCGAGGATGGGCATGCCGGCTTCGGTGGGGATGTAGATGACTTCGCGGCCCTGCTTGCCGGCGGTCTCCTCCAGCATGTGGATGTAGGACCAGCGCAGGTAGTTCTCGGGGCCGCCGAGGCTTTCGGCCATGATGCGGTTGGCCTGATTGACGCCGCGGGCGCGTTCGACCTCGGCCTGGGCGGTCAGCTTGGCGGAGTCGAGGGCCGCCTGGGCCTCGAGCACGCGGATGCGGCGGTCCTGGACCGCCTGCTCATAGGCGGCCTTGCCGGCCATCTGCTTCGAATAGACGTTGTAGGTCGGCAGGCCGATGAGCAGGAGCGCGCCGACGATGACGACGGTGACGACCACACCGATGGTGACGCTGGCTCCGCGCATGGCGACCCCCTGAATCCGACGCGGGACGGCCCCGCCAGAACAGACTTGCGGCGGCGGCCGCGGGGGTCAAGGGTCAGTCGGCGAGTTCGACGATTTCCAGCTTGGCCGCCTGCCTCGGCCACGGGATCACCAGCCGCCAGCGGGCCGGGCCGATGCGCTCGAAGACGCCGATGCGGTCGCGGGCGCGCTGATCGCCGTAGGCGGGAGCGTCGGCCCCGTCCGCCTCCCCGGCCCGGGCGCCGAGGAAGACGAGGCGCCGGCCCGTGTCCGGATAGAGCCGGCCGCGCGAGCGCCCGAAGCCGGTGTCCGCGGTCAGCCACAGCTCGCCGTCGGGAGTGAGGGCGACGGCGCAGCGGCCCCAGGCCGTTTCGGCATGGGCCGGGTCGCCGGCGGCGCGGGCGCCGAGGCGCAGCGTGCGGCAGCGATAATCTCCGGGCGCCGGCGGCACGTCGCCGGCCAGACCGGCGTAGGGATCGACCAGCGGGCCGAGCCCCTCCACCTGTCGGGCGAAGCCGGCCGCCTCGGCCTCGGCCCGGGCCAGCCGCCAGGCCTGGTCGAGGCGGCCGAGGGTCGAGGCGTCGGCAGGCGTGACGAGGGTGCGCCAGTCGTCGGCCGCGCGAACGGCGGCCGGCGCCGGCCGGGCGGTCGCAGCGGGCGAGACCGGCTCGTCGCGACGGCCGCAGCCGGCGGGCAGGGCGGCGACGACGGCGACGAGAAGGGCGGCGCTCAGGGCGGCGGGCGGTCGCATCCGGGTTTCCGTTCGGCTGTTCGCTCCGAACGGCTGGGCCGGGCGGGGGTTCAGCGGCGATCGTCCGGGCGCGGATCGATCAGCAGGCCCGAGACGGTGGCGGCCAGTAGCCGCGGCGACGGCGGCAGGCGCGCCAGCTTGCCGAGCAGGTGGTCGCGGATCCACGGCCGGACCCGGCCGTCGGCCTGGTAGAAGGGGGTGAAGCCGAGGCTCAGCGCCTGGTAGAGGCGCACATGCCAGCGCCGGCGCCGGGCGTAGGTCGACAGGGCGTCGTCGAGGTCGCCGGACCCGGCGACGGCGTCGGCGAGCGCCCGGGCGTCGAGCAGCCCCATGTTCACCCCCTGCCCCAGCTGGGGGCTGGTGGAATGGGCGGCGTCGCCGATGACCGCCAGCCGGGCGCCGACCGGCCGGACGAGGGTGTGGTGGCCGTAGCGGGCCAGGATCAGCTGGTCGGGGTCGATCAGGTTGTCGAGCAGGACCGCGGTCTCGGGCCAGAGGGCGCGGACCTCGGCCTTCCACGGGGCCAGGCCGGCCTCGCGCCAGGCGGCGTAATCGGCGTGCTTCAGGCTCCAGAAGAAGGTGGCCAGGCGGTCCGGCGCGCCGGGACGGGCGCCCACGGGCAGCACGCCGACCATCTTCGCGGCCCCGCGATAGACCTGCTGCAGGGCGCATTCGTCGAAGGGCGCGCCGGGCCACGGAACCGTCGCCCACAGGGCGCCCCAGGCCAGCGGCCGCTGCGCCGCGCCAAGGCCGGCGGCGATCCGCGACCGGGCCCCGGAAGCGTCGATGACGAGGTCGAAGGCGGGCCCGGTCACGCCCCGGTCGTCGGTCAGGCGGCCATCCGCGGCGCCGGCGATCTCGCGCCCGGTCTCGAAGCGGACGCCGGCCGCGAGGCAGGCGCCGTGCAGGACCTCGAACAGCGCGGCGCGATGCACGCCGAGCGCAGCCCGCGGGCGGCGCAGGTCGGCGTAGCGCACGTCCAGCACGATCCGGCCGCGCCGGGCCTCCCGGCCGAAGATGTGGTCGATCGGCTGGGCCATGGCCTCGACCGCCGGGGTCAGGCCGAGGTCGTCGAGGACAGCCAGGCCGGTGGGCTGCAGCATGAAGCCGGCGCCGACGGGCGCGGCCTGCCGGAACCGCTCGAAGACCACCACCGACCGGCCCTGACGCGCCAGCATCAGGGCGGCGGCCAGGCCGGCGGGGCCTGCCCCGACGACGGCGACCTGGCGCGCCGTCACGTCCTGGCGGGGACCAGCTCGATCAGGTCGAGGTTGGATTCGTTCTGCGGCCAGGGAATGGCCAGCCGCCAGCGGCGCTCGCCGATCCGCTCCAGCGCGGCGACAAGGTCGCGGTCGGGGCGCTGGCCGTAGGAGTTGGCCGGCGGCTCATCGGCGAGGGCCATGGAGCCGAGCAGGACCATGCGGCGGTCGTTCTCGGGGAAGAGCAGGCCGGCGGGGCGCTGACTGCCGGTCAGCTTGACGAATTTGAGCCCGTTGGGGGTCTGTTCGATGCGGCAGGCGAACCAGCCGTAGACGACGTAGCCGAGGCCTTCATCGCCGCCCTGGGAGCCCAGCTTGACCGTGCGGCAGCGGTAGTCTCCGGCCGGCGGCTCGACCCCCGGCCGGGCGGCGCCGGGGTCGATCAGCTCGCCGGTGGAGGCGAGATCGCCCGAGCCGCGCTGGCGTTCGGCCTGCTGCAGGGCCAGGCGCCAGGCGGCGTCCAGCCGCTCGTAGCGGTCGCGATCGGAGGCGGCGACGACCCCGCGCCAGTCGCGCAGCACAGGGCCGTCGCCGGGTCCGGCCGGGGGCGGCGGCGGAGGCGGGGTGGTCGCGCAGGCGGCGGCGGCGAGGGCGGCGAGGACGGCGAGGATCAAGGGCCGGGACAGGCGAGGCATGCGGCGCTCCCGTGGGTCGCGGCTCCGCCGTCCCGCAAAGGGCGGGCCGGAGGCCGTGAACGTACAGAGGCGTCCCTTGGACCGGTCCCGGGGCCGTGCGTCAAGCGCACTCGCCCGGGAAGCGGTGGACAGGCGTCAGCCCTCGTCGGCGGGAGCTTCGGCCTTGCGGCGCGGGGCGCGGCGTTTCGGGGCCGGGGCCTCGGCCTCTCCGCCCGGGGGCGGGCCGTCGGCGGCGGGCGCGGCCGAGCGGGTCAGGAAGCCCGGCAGGGCGGTCGGCGCCTCGTCGGCGGCGGTCGCGGTCTCGTTGCGGGGGCGGCGCTCGCGGCGGGGCCGTTCGGCGCGCTCGGCGGCCGGAGCGGCCTCGTTTTCGGGCGTCGCGGCCGGGGTCTCGGCGGCGGCGGTTTCGGATGCGCCGTCCTCGCTCCGCTCGCCCTCGGCCCGTTCGGCCTGGAAGCGCTGGTTGCGCTCCTGCTGGCGGCGTTCCCAGCGCTCGCGGCGGGTCTCGCGGCGGCCGTTCTCGCCGGCCGGCTGCTCGCCATCGGCGCGCGGCTCGCGGTCGTCGCGGTCGCGCCATTCCCGGCGCGGCTGATCGTTCTGGCGGTCGCCGTTCTG
>JADGMW010000532.1_pt1 | contig 14645 bp, 13 predicted proteins | sample 8641801 | NCBI WGS metagenome assembly JADGMW01 (sample SAMN16272018, study PRJNA661076) | feces metagenome | isolation source: fecal sample from diarrhoea affected cattle A | host: Bos taurus | place: South Africa: Lokaleng Village, Mahikeng | collected 2019-09
CGGCCGGGCGCCGGCTGCTCGGGATCGCCGTCGTCGAGGGGCTGGTGGCCTGGTGGCCGCACCGGCACCGGGAAGGACCGGTCCGTTTCCTCGCCGCCCGCCGGCTGGAGGACCTCGCCTACGGAGCGGGGCTGTGGGCGGGCGCCGGGCGGTCCCGCTCCGCGGCGGCACTGCTGCCCACCCGGCCACCCCGGGGATGACGGGCCTGGAGTCGCCGTCGGCGTGTCGCGCCGGATGCGGAATGACTGCCTGCCTCCCGGCCTTAGCGCACTCGTAGTGCGGTCCGGCCAGCGTGGGTCCCCGCTCCGTCGCCACGACCCCGAGGGGCCCCTGTGACCACCCTGTCCGAACGGCAGACCACCGCGCCGCCGATCCCGTTGCCCGGGGCCGCCCGCACCGCCCTGATCCTGGGCGCCTTCGTGGCCATCGGGCCGCTCACCATCGACATGTACCTGCCGGCCCTGCCGACCATCGAGCGGGAGCTCGAGACGACGTCGGCCGCCGTGCAGCTCACGCTCACCGGCACGCTCGTCGGCCTCGCCCTGGGGCAGCTGGTCCTCGGCCCGCTGTCCGACGCCTACGGCCGGCGCCGCCCGCTGCTGGCCGGGACGGCGCTGCACGTGCTGGCGTCCCTGCTGGTGATCGTGGCGCCGAACCTGGCGGTGCTGGGGGCCCTGCGCGTGCTCCAGGGCATGGGGACGGCGGCCGGCGCGGTCATCGCCATCGCCATCGTGCGGGACCTCTACGACGGCCGGGCGGCGGCCACCATGCTGTCCCGCCTGTTCCTGGTGCTCGGCGCCGCACCGGTGCTCGCGCCCACCATCGGCGGGGAGATGCTGCGGTACACCTCGTGGCGCGGGATCTTCGCGCTGCTGGCGGCCTACGGGATCGTCATGATCGCCGTCGGCGCCCGGCTGCTGCCCGAGACCCTGCCCCCGGAGCGCCGCCGCTCCAGCGGGATCACCGGCACGCTGCGGGGCTACCGCGAGCTGCTGCGCGACCGCCCCTACGTCGGACTGGTGCTGGTCGCCGGGCTGACCATGGCGGGGCTGTTCAGCTACGTGTCCGGCTCGGCGTTCGTCTACCAGGACGAGTTCGGCCTCGACGAGCAGGAGTTCGGCCTGCTGTTCGGTGCCGGCGCCTTCTGGCTCATCGCCGCGACCCAGCTCAACCCGGTGCTGCTCCGCCGCTGGTCCCCCGCGCAGATCCTGGTCGCGGGCACGGTGGCCGGCGCGACCGCGGGTGCGGTGCTGGTGCTGCTGGCCCTCACCACCACCGGCGGGCTGTGGGCGGTGGCCGTGACCCTGTGGGCCGTCCTGTTCGCCTGCGGGCTCGCGCTGCCCAACGCCCCGGCGCTGGCGCTGTCCCGACACGGCGACGCTGCCGGCACCGCCGCCGCCCTGCTCGGCGCCGTCCAGTTCGGGGTGGGGGCGCTGGTCTCCCCGGTGGTGGGACTGCTGGGCAACGACGCCGCGGCCATCGGCACCGTCGTGGTGACCGCGCTGGTGCTGGCCATCGGACTGCTGGTCGTCGTCGTCAAGCCCTGGCAGCTGCCGGTGGACGACGACGCCGCGGCGTCCGTGGCGGTGCACTGACCCGTGTCCGACCTGAACGGCCCGGCGCTCTCCGCCGGGCGGATCGCCGCCGCGATCGTGGCCCTCGCGCTCGGCGGGTTCGCCATCGGCACCACCGAGTTCGTGACGATGGGGCTGCTGCCCGACATCGCCGAGGGCGTCGACATCTCCATCCCCTCCGCCGGGCACGTCATCTCGCTGTACGCACTCGGCGTCGTCGTCGGTGCGCCGGTCATCGCCGCGCTGGCCACCACGCTCCCGCGCCGCGGGCTGCTGATGGGCCTCATGGCCGCGTTCGTGGCGGGCAACGTGCTCACCGCGCTGGCCCCCGGCTACGGCTCGCTGCTGGCCGCCCGCTTCGTGGCGGGGCTGCCGCACGGCGCCTACTTCGGCGTCGCCTCGCTGGTGGCGGCCTCCCTGGTCGCCCCGCACCTGCGTGGCCGGGCGGTCAGCTCGGTGATGCTCGGGCTCGCCGTCTCCAACGTCGCCGGCGTGCCGGCGGCGGCGTGGCTGGGGCAGCAGCTGGGCTGGCGCAGCGCCTACTGGGCGGTGGTGGTCGTCGGCGCGCTGACCGTGGTCGCCGTCGCCGCGGTGGTGCCGTGGTCCCCGGGGAACCGGGCCGCCACGGTGCGCGGGGAGCTCGGGGCGCTGCGCCGGCCGCAGGTGCTGCTGACCCTGCTCGTGGGCGTCGTCGGGTTCGGCGGCATGTTCGCCGTCTACAGCTACGTGGCGCCGCTGGTGACCGAGGTGACCGGGATGTCGCGCGGCACCATCCCTCTGGTGCTGCTGGCCTTCGGCGTCGGCGGGGTCCTCGGGACGATGCTCGGTGGGCACCTGGCGGACCGGGCGCTGTTCCGCTCGCTGGTCGGCTCGATCGTCGCCACCGGGGTGCTGCTGGCGCTGATCCCGCTGGCCGCCCGGACGCCGGGCACCGTGGTCGCGGCGATCTTCCTGCTCGGCGCCGGTGCCTCGACGCTGGTGATCTGCCTGCAGATGCGGCTGATGGAGGTGGCGGGTGAGGCGCAGATGCTGGGCGCGGCGCTCAACCACTCGTCGCTCAACGCGGCGAACGCCCTCGGCGCCTGGCTGGGCGGGCTGGTGATCGCGGCGGGCCACGGCTACACCGCGCCGGGTCTCGTCGGCGCGGCGCTGGCGGCGGCGGGGCTGGTGGCGCTGACCGCGTCGGCGGTCCTGCGCAGGCGAGAACTGCGCATCCCCGGCCCGCAGCCGGAACATCCGTCCCACCCGGCCCACGCCGTTCGCGCCGCGCCGGTCGGGGAGCACGCCGGGCGGTAGCGTCGGGCCGAGCCGGTCCGTACCCGTCCGTCCCAGCCCGGGGCACTGCCAGGGTCCGGCGGAACGCAGCCTCAGGAGGTTCCCCGCCGTGCAACTGGAGAACTCGTTCAGCGTGCCCCTGCCCGTCGACGAGGCGTGGCGGGTGCTGCTGGACCTGGAGCGGATCGCGCCGTGCATGCCCGGCGCGGCGCTGGACTCGGTCAGCGGCACGGACTTCACCGGCCGGATCAAGGTCAAGCTCGGCCCGATCAACCTGACCTACCAGGGCAAGGGCTCGATCACCGAGCAGGACGGGACCGCGCACCGCGCCGTCATCGAGGCACGCGGCAAGGACCAGCGGGGCAACGGCACGGCGGCCGCGGTGATCACCGCGACGCTGGCCGCCGACGGGCCCGGAACGCGCGTCGACGTGGTCACCGACCTGACCGTCACGGGCCGGCCCGCGCAGTTCGGCCGTGGCGTGATGACCGACGTCGGCGCGAAGCTGCTCGGCCAGTTCTCCGAGAAGCTCGCCGCCCAGCTCGATGCGCCGGCTCCTGATGCGGCGTCCGGCGCGGTTCCCGGTGCTGCCCCCGGGGCTGCTCCTGCTGCGGTGCCGGGTGCTGCTCCCGCGGGCCCGGTCGCCCGGGCCGCTGCGACCGCGACCGGAGCCGTCGAGGAGATCGCGGCGTCCGTGGAGCAGGTGCCGGGTGAGGGCGCGGCAGCGGCGGGCGTGAAGAAGGCTGCGGCCGCCACCCGGAAGGCGGCGGCGAGCGCGACGGAGAAGGTCGGCGAGCCGGCCGCCGCGGAGAAGGCCGAGCCCGCGAAGGCGGAGCCCGTGAAGAGGGCGGAGCCCGCCAAGGCGACCCCTGCGAAGAAGGCGGCTCCGGCGAAAAAGGCCCAGCCCGCCAAGGCTGCGCCGGCCAAGAAGGCCGAGCCTGCGAAGACCGAGCCTGCGACCACCGGACCAGCGAAGACCGAGCCCGCCACGGCTGCGCCGGTCGAGAAGGCAGAGCCGGCCACGGCTGCGCCGGCGAAGAAGGCAGAGCCGGCCACGGCTGCGCCGGCGAAGAAGGCAGAGCCCGCGAAGAAGGCTGCACCGGCGAAGAAGGCAGAGCCCCCGAAGAAGGCGGGGTCCGCCGACGTCGTGTCCACCGCGGCCCGGCGCCCGAGCGGCCCGCCCTCGGGCCCGTCCGCGCCGCCGGCCCGTCCGGCCACGGGGGCCCCGGTCCGCAGCGTCCCCTCGGCCGGTCCCCGTCCGGCCGCGAAGCCCGTCGAGCCCGCGCAGCCCGTCGAGCCCGCCCCCATCGACCTGCTCGAGGTCTCCGGCGCCGGACCGCTCGCCCGCTACGCCCCCGCCGCCGGGGCCGCGGCGGCGGTCCTCGCCGTGGTCCTGCTGGTGCGCCGGAGGCGTCGCCGCCGCGGCTGATCGATCAGTCCGGGCGGCGCATGATCAACTCACGTCCAGGGTTGTCCGGCGGGCGCCGAGGGCGACCCTGACTGCGTGCTGATCATGGACGCGCGACGGGCGGGCGCAGCGGTCAGGCCGGGAGCACCTCGGTGAGCCAGGACATCGCCGCAGCCGCCACCAGTCCGGGGTTCTTCTTCAGCGAGTGGTCGCCGGGGACGGCGTAGACCGAGGCGAGCCCGTGCCCGGCGAGCGCCCCGGCGACGTCCTCGGGGCGGCCCATCGCGTCGGTCTCGCCCTGCACCACGACCAGCGGCACCGGCACGCCGGTGAGCTCCGGCGCACGGCTCTTCTCCGGCCTGCCGGGCGGGTGCAGCGGGAAGGCCAGCGCCAGCACCCCCGCCGCGCCCTCGGCCGCCGCCGTCCGGCAGGCCACCCGGGCCCCGGCGCTGCGGCCTCCGAGCACCAGCCGGCCCGGCAGCCGGTCGGTCAGCCGGAGCCGGTCCAGGACGGCGCCCCACGCCTCGTCGAGCCGGGGCGGTGCCGGCGCGATCCGCTTGCCGGCCACCTTCCACGGCTGGTCGACGCGGTGCACCAGCCAGCCGGCGTCCGCGGCCTCCGCCGCCAGCGCCAGCAGGTCCGGCGCCTCCGCGCCGCCGCCGGCACCGTGCCCGAGCACCAGCGTGCCGGCGCCGCCGTCGCCCGAGGTGTGCACGCGGGCCGGGCCGTGCGGGGTGTCGATCAGGTCGGTCATGCGGGCAGGGCCAGCAGCGACTCGACGGCGCCGGCGAGGTCGGCGCCCTGCACGTGCGGCGGCTCGTAGACCGACGGGTACACCCGCTCCTCGCGGGGGAACCAGGCGCCGGTCAGACCGGCCCGCTGCGCGCCGAGGACGTCCCAGCCGTGCGCGGCCAGCAGCGCCAGGCGCTCCGGCGCGACGCCGCACCGGCCGGCGGCCCACAGGTAGACCTCCCGCGCGGGCTTCCAGGCGCCGATCGTCTCGCTGCTCAGCGTCGCCTCGACCAGCGGCGCGATGCCGCCGCGCTCCAGACCGGCCTCGGCCACGCCCGGCGTCCCGTGGGACAGCGTCACCACGCGCACGCCCGCCTCGGTGAGCCGGCGCAGCGCGGGCTCGACGTCGGGGTGCGGCGACAGCTCGCCGAAGGCGTCCACCACGCCCGCGCGCGCGGCCGGTGCGAGCTCCGACTCCTGCTCGAGCGCGGCATCGAAGGCCGCCCGGAAGGTGCACCGGTCGCCGACCAGGGCGGCCGCGAAGCCGGTGAGCAGCGTCCGGGCGAACACGGTGCGCAGCAGCCCGCCTGGCTGCCCGAGCTCGACCAGCGTGGCTCGCACCGGGGCCAGGTCCAGCAGCGTCTCGTTGACGTCGACGGCGACGACGGCCGGCCGCCGGCGGGTCATGCCTGGTCGCGCTCGTCGGCCGGCAGGTGCGCGCCCGCGGACGTGGGGCGGCGGAACCCGCCGCTGAGCTTCTTGTAGAGGAACCAGCCCACGAACAGCACGACGGCGGCGACGACGGCGTAGTCCAGCCAGTGCAGGTTGTCCCGGACGAAGTCGCCGGCGGCCACGCCGAGACCGATGAGCAGGCTGTTCCAGATCAGGCTGCCGCCCGCGGTGAACAGCAGGAACTGGCCCAGCGGCATGCGGACGACGCCCGCGGGCACCGAGATGAAGCTGCGCACGATCGGCACCATGCGGCCGAAGAACACCGCCGAGCGCCCGTGCCGCTCGAACCAGGCGAACGTCTTGTCCACGTCCTCGGTCTCCACCAGCGGCAGCCGGTCGAGGAAGGCGTGCGACCGGCGCGGGCCGAGCGCGCGGCCGACGTAGTAGAAGAAGATCGCGCCCAGGATCGACCCGAGGGTCGCGAACAGGATGACGGGGATGACGTTCATCTCGCCGTCGTTGATGAGCACGCCGGCCAGCCCCAGCACCGCCTCGCTGGGGATCGGCGGGATCACCGTCTCGGCCAGGATGGCCAGCCCCACGCCCACCGGTCCCAGGGAATTCACCAGGTCGAGCAGGAATCCGGTGATCCCACCTTCGTCGGAAGCGGCGGCGGCGAGGAGGTCCATGGGCCCCACGGTATCGGCGGCTCCGGGGTGCTGGCGCGACGCGGCCGGGCGGCGCGGCTAGCGTCGGCGGCCATGCGCCAGCGTTTCACCGCCCGGGCGGTCGCGGTCGGGGACCGTGCCGGCACCGTCGTCCCCGATGCCGTCGTCGACGTCGCCGACGGCGTGATCGAGTGGGTCGGCTCCGCCGCCGAGGCGCCCGAGCCGGGCGACGCCGAGCTCGTCGCCCTCCCCGGGCTGCTCATGCCGGGCCTGGTCAACACCCACTCGCACGCCCCGATGGTGCTGTTCCGCGGCCAGGGCGAGGGCCTGCCGCTGGACCGCTGGCTGCGCGAGGTCATGTGGCCTCGCGAGGCGCGGCTGACCGCGGACGACGTCGAGGTCGCCATGACGGCCGCCTCGGCGGAGATGCTGCGCAACGGCATCACCACCAGCGTCGAGATGTACTTCCACCCCGAGCGGATCGCCGCCGCCGTCACCGCCACCGGCGCCCGCGCGCTGATCGTCTCCACGCTGATCCCGATGCCGGGGCTGCCGCCGGTCGAGCAGCAGCTGGCCGACGGGCTGGCCCTGTTCGAGAGCGCTCCGGCCGACGGCACCATCGAGTACGGCATCGGCCCGCATGCCGCCTACACCGTCCCGCTCTCCGTCCTCGGCGAGGCGGCCCGGATCACCCGCGAGCACGGCATGCTGCTGCACCTGCACGTGGCGGAGACCGGAATCGAGGGCGCGGACCTGCTCGGCGCGCACGGGCTCTCGGTGCCCTCGCTGCTGGCCTCGCATGACGTGCTGGGCGGCCGCGTCCTCGCCGCCCACTGCGTGCACATGGACGACGGCGACCTGGAGCTGTGGCAGGAGTACGACGTCGCGGTCGCGCACTGCCCGGCCAGCAACGCCAAGCTCGCCAGCGGGGTGATGCGCCTGCGGGACATGCTCGACCGCGGCATCCGCGTGGGCCTGGGGACCGACGGGCCGGCGTCCAACGACGCTCTCGACCTGCTGGCCGACGCGCGCCTGGCCGCGGCGATGGCGCGCGTCCGCGAGCAGTCGGTCACCGCGCTGACGGCACCGGAGGCGTTCTGGCTGGTCACCGGCGGGGCGGCGGACGCGATCGGCCGGCCGGACCTCGGCGTGCTGGAGCCCGGCCGCCGCGCCGACCTGGTGCACGTGGACACCCGGGACCTCGTCTTCGAGCCCGTCGGCGACCCGGCCGACCTGCTGGCGCACCTGGTCTGGTCCGCCGACGGCCGGCACGTGCGCGACGTCTGGGTGGGCGGTGCCCAGGTCGTCCGGGACGGCGCCTCCACCCGGGTGGACGCCGACGCGCTGCGGGCCGACGTCGCCGCCCGCGCCGCCCGGCTCGCCGCCGGCTGAGCGTCCTCGACCGACGAGCTACCGCCCGGCTGAGCGGGCGGACGGTCAGGCGCGCAGGCTGATCGTCTCGCCGCGCTGCGCGGCCCGGATGCTGCCGGGCAGCCGGCGGCGGCCGACCTCCGCGACGAAGTCCCCGAGCGGACTCCGGAACCGGTCGTAGTCGTCGTAGTGCACCGGCACGGTGACCGGCGGCGCCAGCAGCTCGACCAGGTCGGCGCCCTGGCGGGCGTCCATCGTGACGGTGAGGCCGAGCGCCTTGGTGCCGCCCAGGTGCGGGATGAGCACGTCCAGGGGCCCGCAGCGCTGCAGCACCTCACCGAGCACCGGCCGGTAGAGGGTGTCGCCGCTGATGTAGCCCCGCCAGCTCACGCCGCCGCCGTCCCCGATCAGCTCCACGACGCTGCCCATCACCTGTGGCAGCAACCGGGCCAGCGGACCGGGCCCGTGGACGCCGGGCACCGAGGTGATCCGCAGCGTGCTCTGCCCGCGGGTGAACTCGTGGGTCTGCCACGGGCGCAGGTCCGCGGTGGCGGTGAACCCGCGGTCCGACAGGCACTTCGCCGCCTCCGGCGTGGAGACGACGGGCGTCTCCTTCGCCAGCGACTTCGTGGCGATGCGGTCCCAGTGGTCGCCGTGCATGTGCGAGAGCAGGATCCCGTCCAGCTCCGGCAGCTCCGCCGGCTGCAGGGCGGGCTCGGTCAGCCGCCGGGCGCGCAGCCCGTAGCCGAGCCGGGCCCGCTGCCCCCGGTGCAGGAAGTTGGGATCGGTCAGCAGGGTGAAACCGCCGATCCGCAGCAGCATGGTCGCCGTGCCGCCGAAGGTCATCGTGACGTCGTCGGTGTGCTGGGATGCGGGCTCGACCATGCCCGGCCGCTACCCGTGCCGGAGCGCCCGAACACCGGATCCGGGAGGGCAGCCGTGGAGGTCGTCGCCCAGCTCGTCGCGCTGGTGATCGCGGTCGGGGTCGTCGCCGGCCTCTGCGACCGGTTCGGCCTGCCCACGCCGCTGGTGCTCGTGGTCGTCGGTGCGGCGGCGTCGTTCCTGCCGGCGGTGCCCGAGGTGCAGCTCGACCCCGACCTGGTGCTGCACGTCCTCCTGCCGCCGCTGCTCTACGCGACATCGGTCCGGACCTCGCTGTTCGACTTCCGGCACAACGAGCTGAGCATCGTGGCGCTGTCGGTGGTGCTGGTCGTCGTCACCACCGTCGTCGTCGGCTGGGTCACCTGGCTGGTCCTCCCAGGGGTGGCCGTCGCCGCGGCGCTGGCCCTGGGCGCGGTGGTGGCGCCGCCCGACGCGGTCGCGGCGGCCGCGCTGGGCCGCCGGCTGGGCCTGCCCCGCAAGGTGGCGACGCTGCTCGAGCAGGAGAGCCTGGTCAACGACGCCGCGGCGCTGATCGCGCTGAGCGTGGCGCTGTCCGCGTTGACCACCTCGCCCTCGCCGCAGGAGGTCGTCGGGGACTTCGTCTGGGCCGTCGTCGGCGCCCTGCTCGTGGGCGGCGCGGTCGCCACCCTGCTGGCCGTCGTCCGCGCCCGGCTGCGGGACCCGGTGCTGGACACGCTGATCTCCTTCGTCGCGCCCTACCTGGCCTTCCTGCCCGCCGAGGAGCTGCACGCCTCGGGGGTGCTGGCCACCGTCGTCACCGGCCTGGTGCTCGCCCACCTCTCCCCGCGGATCCAGACGGCGTCGGCGCGGGTCACCGAGATGATCACCTGGCGCACCGTCGCGTTCGTGCTGGAGAACGCGGTCTTCCTGGTGATCGGCCTGCAGCTGCCCGGGCTGCTCTCCGGCGCCGCCGACAGCGGTCTGGGCGCCGGGCGGATCGCCGCGGTCTGCGGCGCGGTCCTGGCAGCGACCGTCGTCGCCCGGGCGCTGTTCATCTTCGGTCTGGCCGGGATCCTGCGCCGGGGCACGCCGTGGATGCGGCGCCAGGCGTGGAGCCGCGGCGTCGCGGGGCTGGTGTCGTGGGCGGGGATGCGCGGCGTCGTCACCCTGGCCGCAGCGCAGCTGCTCCCCGGGGACATCCCCGACCGCGAGGTGCTGCTGCTGGCCGCCTTCACCGTCGTCGTCGGCAGCCTGCTGCTCCAGGGCTCGACGCTGCCCTGGCTGGTCCGCCGGATCGGCCTGCCGCCCCCGGACCCGGCGGAGGACGCGCTGCGCGCCGCCGAGCTGGGCGACGCCGCCAGCGCCGCCGGGTTGCGGCGGCTGTACGAGCTGGTCACCGGCGAGGAGCCCGCCGGCGTCGTGGAGCGGCTGCGCGACCGGTCGGTGGCCCGCTCGAACGCCGCCTGGGAGCGGCTGGGCCGGCCGTTGGCCGACCAGGAGACGCCGTCGAACGCCTACGCGCGGCTGCGCATGGAGATGCTCGCCGCCGAGCGCGAGGTGGTGGTGCGCGCCCGCGACGACGGGACGGCGCCGCACGAGGTGCTCTCCGCCGCCCTGGCCGCGATCGACGTGGAGGAGTCGCTGCTGGACCGGCAGGAGGAACTGGAGTCCCTGACCCAGGACCGCGCGCTGGCGCCGGCCCCCCGCCCGGGCACCTGCGGGCACCTGCGCAGCGCACCGGCCGGTGACGTGCCCGCTGCCTCGGCGTGCGAGGACTGCCTGGTCGAGGGGACGACGTGGGTGCACCTGCGCAGCTGCCTGAGCTGCGGGCACGTGGGGTGCTGCGACTCCTCACCGCGCCGGCACTCCCGCGCGCACTTCGCCGCGGCCGGCCACCCGGTGGTCGCCAGCGCCGAGCCCGGGGAGGCGTGGCGGTGGTGCTGGGTGGACGAGGAGCTCGGCTGACGAAGGACCCCCTGCAGGGGGCCGAATGGTAGACACGCCCCGTGCCCCGTTCGGTCGACGAGTCCTTCCTCGCCCTCCCGCTGTCCGCGCTCACCGACGCCGCGCTCACCCGCGCGGTGGACCTCGGCTGCCAGCACGCCGACATCCGGGTCGAGCGGATCCGCACCCAGTCGATCAGCCTCCGCGACGCCCGCCCGGAGGCGGTGACCGACGGCGAGGACCTGGGCCTCGCCGTCCGGGTGATCCACGAGGGCACCTGGGGGTTCGCCGCCGGCGTCGTCCTCACCGCGGCCGAGGCGGTGCGGCTGGCCGAGGAGGCCGTCGTCGTCGCGAAGGTGTCCGCGGCGATCAACACCGACCGGGTGGAGCTCGCGCCCGAGCCCGTGTACCCCGACGCCACGTACGTCTCGGACTACGAGATCGATCCCTTCGACGTCGGCGACGCCGACAAGACCGGCCTGCTGGCCGAGTTCTCGGAGCGGCTGCTGGCCGCCGACGGCGTGGAGCACGTGCAGAGCAGCTGCATGCACGTCAAGGAGCAGAAGTACTACGCCGACACCGCCGGCACCCGGACCCGCCAGCAGCGGGTCCGGATCCACCCGGAGTTCACCGCGCTGACCGTGGACCGGGCCTCGGGCTCCTTCGAGAGCATGCGCACGCTGGCCCCGCCGGCCGGCCGCGGCTGGGAGTACCTGACCGGCGGCAGCTGGAACTGGGAGCGCGAGCTCGCCGAGATCCCCGAGCTGCTCTGGGAGAAGACCAAGGCGCCCTCGGTGCAGCCCGGCGCCTACGACCTGGTCGTCGACCCGTCGAACCTCTGGCTCACCATCCACGAGTCGATCGGCCACGCCACCGAGCTGGACCGGGCGCTGGGCTACGAGGCCGCCTACGCCGGCACCTCGTTCGCGACCGTGGACAAGCTCGGGACGCTGCAGTACGGCTCGCCGCTGCTGCAGATCACCGGCGACCGCACCACCCCGCACGGCCTGTCCACGGTCGGCTGGGACGACGAGGGCGTCGCCGGCCAGGAGTGGGACATCGTGAAGGACGGCGTGCTGGTCGGCTACCAGGTCGACCGGAACATGGCCCGGCTGCGCGGGCTGCCGCGCTCCAACGGCTGCGCCTTCGCCGACTCCCCGGGGCACGTGCCGGTGCAGCGGATGGCCAACGTCTCGCTGCGCCCCACGCCCGGCGGCCCCTCGACCGAGGAGATCATCGGCGGGGTCGAGCGCGGCATCTACGTCGTGGGCGACAAGAGCTGGTCGATCGACATGCAGCGCTACAACTTCCAGTTCACCGGCCAGCGGTTCTACCGGATCGAGAACGGCCGGCTGGCCGGTCAGCTGCGCGACGTCGCCTACCAGGCGACGACGACGGACTTCTGGGGCTCGATGTCGGTGGTGGGCGGCGAGCAGACCTACGTGCTCGGCGGCGCCTTCAACTGCGGCAAGGCCCAGCCCGGGCAGGCGGCGCCGGTGAGCCACGGCTGCCCGGCGGCGCGCTTCGACCAGGTCGCCATCCTCAACACCGTGCAGGAGGCAGGGCGATGAGCGTGATCAGCGCGCAGCAGCTCGTCGAGCAGGCGCTGGCCGCCTCCACCGTCGACGGCCAGATCACGTTCGTGACCGAGCACTCCGAGGCCAACCTGCGGTGGGCCGGCAACAGCCTCACCACCAACGGCGCCATGCGGTCCCGGTCGGTCGTCGTCGTCTCGTTCGTCGACGGCGGCGCCGGGATGGCCTCGGGCACGGTCGCCCGCACCGGCACGCCGGACATCGCCGAGCTGGTCGCGGCCAGCGAGCGGGCCGCCCGCGACGCCGGCCCCGCGGAGGACGCCGTCCCGCTGGTCGCGGACGTGCCGCCCGGCGCCGGCGACTGGTCGGCGGACCCGGCGGAGACCTCGATCGAGGTGTTCTCCGAGTTCGCCCCGTCGCTGGGGCAGGCGTTCGGGGAGGCGCGCGACCGCGGGGAGCTGCTCTTCGGCTTCGCCGAGCACTCGATGAGCACCACCTACCTGGGCAGCTCCACCGGGCTGCGGCTGCGCACCGACCAGCCCACCGGCCGGGTCGAGCTCAACGGCAAGACCCCCGACTTCGGCCGGTCGGTGTGGGCCGGCACCGGAACCCGGGACTTCCGCGACGTCTCGGTGGCCGCCCTGGCCGCCGAGGTGGAGCAGAAGATGGGCTGGTCGCAGCGGCGGATCGACCTGCCGGCCGGGCGCTACGAGACGCTGCTGCCGCCCTCGGCGGTCAGCGACCTGATGATCTACCTCTACTGGACGATGGAGGCCCGCGACGCCGACGAGGGCCGCAACGTCTTCGCCCGGACCGGCGGCGGCAACCGGATCGGTGACCGGCTGGCCGAGCTGCCGCTGACCCTGCGCAGCGACCCCGCCCATCCGGGCCTGGAGGCCGCGCCGTTCCAGGTGGTGTCCGCCTCGTCGGGTGCCGCCTCGGTCTTCGACGACGGGCTGGCCGCCCCGGCGATCGACTGGATCCGCGACGGCGTGCTGACCAACCTGGTGCGGCCCCGGGCCTGGGCGCTGCAGCAGACCGCGCCCGCGACCGTCGCCGTCGACAACCTGATCCTCGAGGACCGCGCAGCGACCGCGTCCCCGGCCGAGATGATCGCGGCCACCGAGCGCGGCCTGCTGCTGACCACGCTCTGGTACATCCGCGAGGTCGATCCGCAGACCCTGCTGCTCACCGGTCTGACCCGCGACGGGGTCTTCCTCGTGGAGAACGGCGAGGTGACCGGGGCGGTGAACAACTTCCGGTTCAACGAGTCGCCGGTGGACCTGCTCGGCCGGACGGTGCAGGCCAGCCGCACCGAGCGCACTCTGCCGCGGGAGTGGAACGACTGGTTCACCCGTGCCGCCATGCCCATGCTCCGGGTGCCGGACTTCAACATGAGCTCGGTCTCGCCGGCCAGCTGACCCGGCCCTACCGCGGACCCCGCCCGCCCCAGGCGTCCCCCGGCGCTCTCCTGGGCGGTGCAGTTCCGCCAAGCAGGCGTGCAACTCCTGGGAACTCGTGCCGGGGACGACTCGTGTGCGCAGGATTACCGTCGGTGCTGGAAGTCTGCGCAGCAGTTCGCTTCACCCGGGGCGGCGGCTGCCGAAACCGTCAGCAGCTCCACTTTCCCGCGAGCACACGGGCCCGGTCCTCGGAACGGGCTGACGAGGGGAGGCTCCCATGCGGGGTCACAAGCCGTCCGTCTTCCAGGTGGGCAAGGTCCGCGACGACGGCACTACCGTCGTCATCTCCGGCTGGGGTCTGGGCCTGTGCGCGAGCGGCTGCGCCTGCCACCGGCACCCGGCCGCCGGCAACCTGGCCATCGACGAGGACCAGGCGGGGGGCCGCCTGGGCCTGGTCAGCTTCGCCGAGGGCGGCTGCGACTGCTGCGAGCCGTGGACGGCCGACGAGCTCGCCGCGATCCTCCGCGACTTCCAGACCGTCGCCGGGCTCCGGCAGGTGCAGGAGCCGCTCGCCGGCTGACGACGGCGCGGTTCCAGCGGCGCACCGCCCGGGTAGGGGCCCGCGCATGCTGGGAAGAGCCGCGCTGCGCGGAGCACTGGCCGGTCTGGCCGGTGTCGCCGTGATGACCCTCGCCGAGAAGACCGAGCAGTCGGTCACCTCGCGCCCGAACTCCTACGTCCCCGCCCGCACGCTCACCGCCGTGACGACCGGCCGGCGGTTGGCCGGATCGGCCCGCCCACCGGTGCGCAACCACCTCATGCACTGGGGGACGGGCGCAGCCGTCGGTGCCCTGCGCGGGATCTGGTCGGCCGGCGGCCTGCGCGGCTGGCGGGCCTCGGCCTGGCACGCCTCCGTGCGCCTGGCCACCGACCAGACCCTGGAGAACGCCACCGGGGTCGGGTCACCGCCGTGGACCTGGTCCCGCCGCGACCGGATCGTCGACGTCGGCCACAAGGCCGTCTACGCCTTCGTCACCGGCGCCGTCTCCGACCGGCTCGTCCCGCTCGCCGCCGATCGCCGTCCGGACGGGACCGCCCGCGGCCCGCGCCGCTGACCCGAGCGGACATTTCCGCCCCCGCGGCTGACCCGGGCGGGGGCCGAGCGACCGCCCGGACTCCCGGTGCCGGGACCCGGGAGTCCGGGCGGGGTCGCACCTCCG
>JADGMW010000533.1_pt1 | contig 14632 bp, 12 predicted proteins | sample 8641801 | NCBI WGS metagenome assembly JADGMW01 (sample SAMN16272018, study PRJNA661076) | feces metagenome | isolation source: fecal sample from diarrhoea affected cattle A | host: Bos taurus | place: South Africa: Lokaleng Village, Mahikeng | collected 2019-09
GGGTGCCACCGGACCTGCCAGCCGCAGCCAGGCAGGAAGCCGGCCGAACGTGTAGTGGGTCCAGGGCCGCAGCCGGCCCTTGTAGGTCTGGTGCAGTGCTTCGGATTTGTACATGGCCATGTCGATGCCGGTGGGACAGTCGTTGGCACAGGCCTTGCAGCTCAGGCAGAGGTCAAGCACCTCGTGGACCTCGGGCGCACCCCACCCGATCTCGACAACCCCGCCGTTGAGCATCTCCTGGAGCACGCGTGCCCTCCCGCGCGTGGACTCGGCCTCGTCCCGGGTCGCCTGGAAGGAAGGGCACATGAATCCTCCCTCGGACCGGAGGTCTGCCCTGCATTTGCCTACTCCCACGCACCGGTGGAGGGCATCGGTGACACTCCCGCCGTCATGCAGGAACGCAAACCCGTCCCCCGCGCGGAGTTCCACAGCCTGCGGACGCCGCAGCTGCGCATCGAGCGGATCCGGATCCACAACCACACCGGGGTTCAGGATGCTCCCTGGATCGAAGAGTGCCTTGAACGCGGCGAACGCGGCGATTGCCTCCGGCGAGTACATAACGCCCAGCAGCTCGCTGCGCGCCCGGCCGTCTCCGTGTTCGCCGGACAGGGAGCCGCCAAAGGACGCGGCGAGCTCAGCTGCCGCCGTCAGGAAGGCACGCATTGCCTTGCCGTCCGCTTCCAGGGGGAAATCGATGCGCAGGTGGATGTACCCGTCACCGAAGTGACCGTAGGCCAGCCCGGATAACCCGTGTTCGGCCATCAGAGCGGTAAGTGCCCGCAGATAGTCGCCCAGGTGTTCCGGGGGGACTGCGGAATCTTCCCAGCCGGGCCAGGCCTGCAGTCCTTCAGCTGTCCGTCCTGCCAGCCCGGCGCCGTCGGCCCGGATCTGCCAGAGCCGCTGTGCCTCGGGGCCGGAGGGGAGAACGACGGCGTCCAGGGCACCGCCGTCGCGGACCATCGCCTGGGCTGCCTCGACGGCTTCGGCGTCGGTGGCTCCGCCAACCTCCACCATCAGCCAGCCGCGGCCTGCTGGAAGGTCGGGCATGTCTTTGCCTGAGCGGCGGACGCTTTCCACCAGCACACTGTCCAGCCCTTCCAGCGCCAGGGGCCCGTGCGGGAGCAGACCCGGTACGGCGTCTGCGGCTGCCGCCATGTCCGGGTACCCCAGCACTGCCAGGGCCGGCGCGGGTGACCGCGGGACAAGCCGCACCCGTGCCTGGAGGATGACTCCACAGGTTCCTTCCGTGCCGGTCAGTGCTGCTGCGAGATTCCGGCCGTTCTCCGGGAGGAGGTGTTCCAGGCTGTATCCCGAAATCTGCCGGCTGAACCTGCCGAATTCAGTGCGGATGGTCTCCAGCCTGGCGAGCATGAACTGTTCCAGCCCGGGGACCTGGTCGAAGCTTTCCTTGCCGGAACCAAGTTCAACTACCCGCCCGTCCCCGGTGAGCAGTCGCAGGCCCAGCACGTTGTCCGCCGTCCGGCCGTAGGCCAAACCGTGCGGACCACACGCGTTGTTGCCGATCATCCCGCCGAGGGTGCACCGGGTGGCCGTTGACGGGTCCGGTCCAAAGCGCAGGCCGTGCGCAGCCGCCGCGGCCTGGAGATCGCTGAGAACCACACCCGGCTGCACCACTGCGGAGCGGGATTCTGGATCGATGGAGATGATCCTGTTCATGTAGCGGCTGAAATCCAGCACAAGACCCGGCCCCACCGCGTTGCCTGCACAGGAGGTTCCGCCGCCCCGGACCGTGACGGGTACGCCGTGGCGCCCAGCGGTTTTCACGGCAGCACGGACGTCGTCTTCGTCCCGGGGCAGGATGACGGCGAGCGGAGCGATCCGGTAGTTGGAGGCATCGGAAGAGTACTGGGCGCGGCGGGACGCGCCGTCGTCAACGTCTCCTTTGAGCGCCAGGCGCAGATCGGACAGCAGTGCGGCCACATCCGGTGGGGTTGCCGTGGAAGCCATGTCTCAGCGCCCGCTGGAAAGTGCTGCTGGAATTCCGCTGGTGCGCAGCGGCTTACCACGCAGTTCCATGGCCACGCGGACCCGTTCCTGAGCCAGCGCACGTGCTGCCTCGTGGCTGGTTCCGCCGCGGCGGAAGGACTCTTCCAGCACCTGGTTGGTGTTCGCCCGCAGTTTCGCGGAAACAGCCGTGAAGATCTGCTCCGTCTCCGGCCGGAACGCAGAGTATCTGGCGTCCATGGCGAACGCTGCGCTAACCACCCCGCCGGCGTTGGCCACGAAATCCGGAATGACGGTCACTCCGCGTGCATGCAGCAATGCCTGGGCCTCCGGGGAAGTAGGCAGGTTGGCCCCTTCCACCAGCAGTCGCGCCTTGATCCCGTCGGCGTTCCGAGTGGTGATCACGTCCTGCAGCGCCGCCGGTACGGCAATGTCAGCATCCACGAGCAGCTCCGTGCCGGACTGGATTTTCAGGTGCGGCAGGCAATCCACCAGCGCATCGCCCCGGTCCTCGCGCAGCTGCAGCAGCAACGGAACATCAAGCCCCGCCGGATCATGGAGGGCACCGGCGGCGGTAGAGACTGAAACCACCGTGTAGCCCAGCGCGTGCAGGCGTCCGGCTGCGGCGTGGCCCACCGCGCCGAACCCCTGCAGCGCTACCCGCCGCCCCTCCAGCCCGATGGCAGCGGCTGCCTGGTCCGCTACCTCGGCCACCCCGTATCCGGTGACGCCGAGCTTGTCATACGGGATTCCACCCAGTTCATAAGGAGTTCCCACAGCGGCACCGCGGTCCCCCAGCTCATCATTAATGATGGCTGCGTCGTCCTCGGTGAGTCCCATGTCCAGGCCGAAGACGTATTCTGCGGGCACTTCGTTACTGAGCCTTCGGACGAAGGCCCGCACGATCTCCTCCTTGTACGGGGACTGCGGATCCGCCTGGATTCCAGCCTTGGCCCCGCCGTAGAACAAGTCCACACCGGCCCATTTCCAGGTCATGACCCGTGCAAGGCGGGCGATTTCCCCCACCGAGACCGTGGGCATCATCCGGGTCCCGCCCTTGCCCATGCCGCGGGCAGTGTTGTCGATGACCAGGACACCTTTCATACCGGTCTTACTGTCGCTGACCGCGACCACCTTTTCCGGTCCCCACTCGTCCATCAACTCGAAAACATCTGCCACTTGAGACCTGCTCCTTCAACGTAACTGGCTGGATGGTCAGAGACCGGGGTTAGAGGAATTCAACGCCCTGGGCCAGCGGAAGCTGACCGGAGTAGTTGACGGTGTTGGTGGCCTGGCGCATGTAGGCCTTCCAGGAATCGGAACCGGATTCCCGGCCGCCGCCGGTTTCCTTTTCGCCGCCGAATGCCCCGCCGATCTCGGCGCCCGAGGTGCCGATGTTCACGTTGGCGATTCCGCAGTCCGAGCCGGAGGCAGAGAGGAAGCGTTCGGCTTCCGTCTGGTCCTGGGTGAACACCGCGGAGGACAGACCTTGGGGAACCGCATTGTGCAGGGCGATTGCCTCGTCAAAGTCGGAATAGGTCATGACGTAGAGGATGGGGGCGAACGTTTCATCGTGCACCACGGCGCTCTGCTGGGGCATCCGGACAATCGCGGGCTGCACGTAGTAGGCATCCGGGTAGGTCTCGGCCAGCACTCGCTCTCCTCCGGTAAGGACGGTGCCGCCCTCAGCCCGGGCCTGGCTGAGCGCGTCCTGCATGGCCTGGAAGCTGCCTTCGTTGATGAGCGGACCCACGAGGTTCTTTTCATCGAGCGGGATTCCAATGCTCAGGCTGGAATAGGCCGCCACCAGTTTCGCGGTCAGCTCCTCGACGATCGATTCGTGCACGATCAGCCGGCGCATGGAAGTGCAGCGCTGACCTGCGGTTCCGACGGCGGCAAACACGATGCCCCGCAGCGCCAGGTCCAGGTCCGCGCTGGGGGTGATGATCGCTCCGTTGTTTCCGCCCAGTTCCAAAATGGTGCGCCCGAAACGCTCGGCTACCTTCGGGGCAATCTCCCGGCCCATCCGCACCGAGCCGGTCGCGGAGACCAGGGCAACCCGCTCATCCTCAATGAGGCGCTGTGCCCCGGAGCGGTCCGTAACGATCAGCTGGTGGATGCCGGCGGGGGCACCGCTTTCGGCAACTGCGCGGGCAAGCAGCGCATCAGCAGCCAGGGCTGACAGCATGGTTGTACCCGAGGGCTTCCACACCACGGTGTCGCCGGCGATCAGTGCCAGCGCGGTGTTCCATGAGTACACGGCCACCGGGAAGTTGAAGGCGGAAATCACGCCGACGACGCCCAGCGGATGCCAGGTCTCCATGAGTCGGTGGCCCGGCCGCTCGGAGGGCATCGTCTTGCCGTAGAGCATGCGGGACTGGCCCACGGCAAAGTCGCAGATGTCGATCATCTCCTGGACTTCGCCAAGCGCTTCCGAGGTGATCTTCCCCGCTTCAGCCTGGACGATTGCCGCCAGGTCTTCTTTGTGCTGGGTCAGCAGTTCCCCCCACCGCTTGACCACATTGCCGCGAACCGGTGCGGGCACCTGGCGCCAGGACAGGAACGCCTCGTGGGCTGCCGCAATTGCCGCATCCACCTCTTCGTCAGTCGTGTTCCGCAGCCCGGCCAGGGCCTCGCCCGTCAGCGGTGAGCGGGTTCCCCGGTCTTCCCCGTAGGCGTCGTCGGCAACACCGCAGGCGGCGAGGGCATCCTGGACCCGGCGGGCAAGTTCGGTGGTCTGGGTGGTAGAAGTCATGCGTGTTCCTGTTCTGTGCGGCTGGCGCCTGGCGCCAAACGGGTGTGTGGAATCGTTTTGGTCTTTCAGCTGCCGGCGGCAGCCGTGGCGGTGGTGGCGGACGGAACGATGTCGACGCCGAGCGCCTCGGCGAGCGCCCTGATGGAGTCATCCTGCTGCTGCTGGTACAACTCGTAGGGATCATGCACGGGACGTCCGATAATCTCCGACATCCGGCCCATGTCGTAGTCCGCCGCCTGCTCGGCCTCGTTCTTCGACCCCTCATCCGTGAGGTTGGACTGGAAAATCCCGGCCGCTGAGCGCGGCAGGAAATCCTCGTAGACGATCGGTTCCGGAACGGCAGCACCGGAACCGATCAGTTCGGCAAGGGTCATGGGTTCCCGGGGAAGTCCGGCGGCTGCACCCGGGTTGGCCGCAAACGTGAAGTACGCCAGGCCCCGGGCGGCCAGTTCCGCTTCCGAACGGGGCAGGTTTCCCTCCCAGACTGCACGGGCCGCACTTTGGCGGTCCAAGGCCGGGTCCTCCTGGAGCCGGGCATCCACAGCAAGGACCATCCGGTCGTACAGGTCGCGGCCGGCAGGAGTCAGGGCAATGCCGCGGGCTTCCACCTCGCCGAAGCGGACACGAAGTTCCCCCTGGCGGACCGAGCCGTCGGGGTAACGGAAGAGCCGCTCCTCGCCCAGCGCCCGGAAGGACGTCTGGCGGAGCAGCACATCCGGGCCGTCCCAGCGCGGCGGGCCCTGGATCTCATCGATCATGGTGATGCCCAGGGCTTCCATACCGGCGTAGAGGGCGTCGATGTCCAGCACCCGGGGGGTGAGGTGGTTGATGTGGGTACTCGCCACACCGCCAATGTCCGAGGCAACAGCAGAGATGGCCTCCAGGCGCCGGTACCAGTCGTGGTCCACCGGATCCGCGGACAGCTCGAATGCCGCCGTCGCCAGCTCCAGGAGCCGCTGGGCCTGGGGTTCCCCGAGTCCTCCGTCCGCTGCCGCCTGGTCAGCCAGATCGAGCAGTTCGCTGCCAAACAGTTCCCGGCGCGCGAAGAAATCAGTGAGTTCTGCCTGCAGCCGGTCATCGAAGAACCGCGGGTCCTCAACTGCGAGCATGGACGTGAAGACGCGGAAGGGATTGCGGGCCAGCTCATCAGGGGTGATCGGCCGGAAGGCTGTTGAGACCACGGGAACCGCTGATGTGGAGGCATCGCGCAGATCGTAGAATCCCACGGGGTACATGCCAAACGCAGCAAAGATGCGGGCCACCTGTGCCATCTCACGCTCGGAGCCCACCCGGATGGCGCCGTGCCTTTCCGCCGTGACCCGGTCAATGCTGCCCAGGCGCTCTGCGTCCGTCCCGTGCTCAAGCAGGTAGGCCTGGTTCACCTCGGTGGAGACGTCCACCAGTGTGTTGTAGGCCGGGACCTCGGTTCCGTACATGGTTGATAGCCTGCGGGCGAACTCTGCCCTGAGCTGCCAAGGCTGTTGAAAACCCATCTTCATCCTTTCTGGGATTTGCCGATCCGGGCCGCCGTGGTCCGGAATCAAATGATGTGGACCTCGCGCACCAGCGCTTCGTTCTCGTTGTGGAACCTCGTAACCGAGAACGTTGAAACATCCATAAAGCCCGGCCGGCCGAGGTAAAGGTCCCGGACGAGTTCCCCGACGGCGGGACCCTGCAGGAAACCGTGGCCGGAAAAACCCGTCGCGTAGAAGAATCCGGAGACCTCGTCTGAGGCCCCGATGAGCGCGTTGTGGTCGGGAGTGTTCTCGTACAGTCCTGCCCAGCCGAACTCCAGGTCGGGCTCGGCCAGCGACGGAGCGCAGATGCGGGCTGCCGCGTTGAATTCACCCAGCCACTCAAAGCTGAAGTCCCGGCCGAATCCCGGCGCCTGCTGGTTTGAAATGCCCAGGAGCATGCCGTTGCGGTAGTTGTGGAAGTACATGGTGGTGGACAGGTCCAGGGTGAACGGCACCTCAGGATGCGGCTGCCGCTTCTGCCGGGTCATGCCGATCTGCCGGCGGACGGGGGTAACGGGCAGCTCCACTCCCACCATTTGACCCACGTGGCGTGACCAGGCGCCGGCAGCGCAGATCACAGCTTCAGTGCGGATCCTCCCGCGGTTTGTGGTGACGGAACGGATCGACCCGCCTGCTGTTTCCACGGCCAGGACCTCGGTGCCGGTATGGAAGGACACCCCGGCGGCCTTGGCTGCGGCCGTGTAGGCGGCTACTGCCCGCGCTGGCTCGGCATAGCCGTCCTGCGGAGAGTACGACGCCGCGACCAGCGCTTCGGGGTTCAGGAACGGGTTGATCTGCGCGGCCTCGGCAGGGGAGATCATCCGGCTGTTGGTGCCGAAGGAGTTCTGGACCGCAACGCTGGCCTCACAGTCCAGAACCTCGGCCTGGCTGCGGCAGAGGAACAAGTAGCCGACCTCGCGCAGTCCAATGTCCGCACCAAACCGCTCTCCGAACCTCTTGTAGGCATCCAGGCTGCGTTTGCCCAGTGCGACGTTCGCTGGATCGGAGAAGGTCGCCCTCACACCGCCCAGCGGTTTGGCCGAGGAACCGGAGCCGAGTTCTGCCCGCTCGATAACCGCTACGCCGCGCACGCCGGCGGCCGCCAAATGATAGGCGATGCTGACTCCCATGATGCCGCCGCCGATAATCACCACGCTGGCGTGGTCCGGCTGCGCTGGTTCGTGGGAGAGGGATACCACCTGGTTCGCCAAGGCGTACCTCCTTGAGGGAGAGGAAATGCCGTTGCAGCGATCCAACAGCACTGGAAGATGAGAGAGAACCGTAAACCGCGAAGTTGAGCCGGTGAGAGGATTGAAGCTCGCCCTATTGGTTACGGGTTATATATAACACTTTAGAGGCAGGGCGAAGAAGATCAAGCTAAAGTTTCTGTTCAATAGTCTTTAGGAAAGCTAAACCTTGGAGCCTGAATGCGTAATTGGACGCTCGGCCAGCTCAGGATGCTCGCGGCCGTTGCCGAGAACGGCTCCATGCGCGGCGCTGCTGAACAGCTCGGCTATACGGTGGGTGCCATTTCACAGCAGATGTCAGCCCTCCAAAAAGAAGCCGGGCAGGCACTTTTTATCCGGGATGGCCGGCGGCTGGTCCTCTCAGATGCCGGGCGAATCCTGCACCGCCATGTGCTGGGAATGCTGGCGGCGGAACTTGAGGCTTCAGCGGCCCTGGACGGCCTCGGTTCAGGAATCGACTCCGTGGTCCGGCTCGGAGTATTCGGTTCTGCAGCCATCGCCTGCGCTGTCCCTGCACTGCAGCAGCTCACCCGCACCGATCCCCAGCTGCGGGTCGAACTCCTGGAGGTGGCTCCGGACCAGGCCCTCCCCGCAGTCCTGTCCGGGAGTGTGGATGCAGCCCTTGCTCTTGGCTACAGCAACCTGCCGGGCGAGGATCCGGCAAAGGTTATTTCCCGCCCGCTTATCCGGGAGGAACTGGCAGTAGTATCGGCGCCCGGATACAACGGGACGGGCAGCCTCCGGTATGACGAGGCCACCGAATGGATTCTTCCCGCGGCAGATTCCCTGTTTGGGCGTGCAGCGAGGCTGGCACTGGCCGCTGACGGAATCACCCCGGCAGCGGTGCATACCGTCACTGATACAGCGCTGGCCCTTGCGCTGGCCGCAGCAGGTATGGGAACAACAGTGGCCACGGCTTCGATGCTGGCCCTGCATCCCGGCACCACCGCAGTCTCACCTCTGGCTTCCGGCGCCAGCAGGTCCATCAACGCCCTCGTCCGCCCGGCGATGCTTCAGCGCACCAGTGTCGAGCGCCTGCTGGGCGCCATGAGTGAGGCCGTGGCCTCCGCCGGCTAGGGGCGGGCGTAGGAGAGGTGTTCCACCATCAGGGCCTGAAGCACGTCTGCGTTGCCGGAGATCAGCGCATCGACGATCGGCAGGTGCTCCTCCGCGCTCTGGGCAAGGACACCGCGCTCAGAGAGGTGGTAGGAACCACGCACCCGGCTTTGATCCCGCAGGTTCTCCACGATGCCGTACAGCCGCCGGTTCCCCAGCAGACCAACGATGCCCATATGCAGCGCCTGGTCGGCATCAAGGTATTCGCGGATGTTTCCGGTCTTCGCGGTATCCAGGACCTCCTGCAGCAGGGCGCGGATCTGGGCCTGTTCCTGATTGGAGAGCCCGCGCTGCGCTGCCTGGACTACCGCCGGAACCTCTACCAGCATGCGCAGGTCATAAACTTCCTGCCGATCCTCGTCCGTCATTTCGACGACCCGGAATCCCCTGTTGCGCACCACTTCGAGCAGGCCTTTCCCCGCCAAATCCATCATGGCTTCGCGGACCGGACTGTTGGAAACACCCAATTGCGCAGCGAGTGAGTTCGCCGAATAAATCCGCCCGGGTTTCATCTCCCCGGACAGCAGGGCCGACCGCACGACGCCCAGCGCCTCGTCCTTGAGGGTGCCCCGGTGGAGGGTGCGCCCGTGAAGTCCAATCACGGGGGCCGTGTCACTTTCGAGCATGATGATTTGCTCCTTATCTACTCGCACTCAGGATAAGCACATTCGGCGTTCACAAACCGGAACCGCCTGCGCCATAAACCAAAAAACCTTGACATATGTCGCACCCTGCCCTGAGAGTTATCGACAACCGGTTGTGTATTACAGGTCATATCTCACTCTACTCCCCTAAGGACAGAATCATGGCTAAACGCACTCTCGCCCTTGCCGTCACCGGCTTTGCAGTTCTTGCGCTTACCGCCTGCGGCAGTACCTCCACCGCTTCCTCGGTAGCAAACGACTGCGTGCCGCAGCACGACGTCGAAACCCTCCAGGAGGGCGTGCTCACGGTCGCCGCCCCTGAATTCCCGCCCTTTTCCTCTGTTTCCAATGGCAAGGCCACCGGAGCGGACGCCGATCTGATCGCGCAGTTCGCCGAAGACAACTGCCTGGAAATCAAACTCGAACAAACCTCCTACGCGGGAACAATTCCCGCGGTGCAGAGCAACCGCGCCGACGTCGCAATCGGGTGCTACTACCGCACTGCCCAGCGCGCCGAGATCGTGGACCTTTCCGCCCCCGTCTACACCGATGACATGGCATCCATCTCCGCGGACGGCGTTACCTCCATTCCGGAAATGGAAACCCTCAAAGTAGGCACCGTGGACGGCTACCTCTGGGTTACCGACATGAAGGCAGTACTTGGCGACGCACTGACCATCTATCCCAGCGCTGTGGAAATGCAGGCAGACCTGAAGTCCGGACGCATCCAGGTTGGCCTCGACGGATTCGGTTCCGCAGCCCTGATGTACGCGGACTCAAAGGACTTCTCGGTTGAAGTAGTTGATCCCGATGACCGGGTCATCGCCTCCAAGGAAGCGGCACAGATCGGCTTCCCGCATACAAAGGGAAACTCAAGCCTCACCGAGGCACTCGACGCCAGCATCGAAAAAATGAGGGAAAACGGCACAGTTGCAGAAATACTGACCGCCAACGGCCTTCCGGAAACCGCCGCCGAAACCGGCGAACCCCGGCTGATCCAGTAACGCGCCGGAGTACTCCATGAACACCGCATCTCCCAGGTTCATCGACGGCCCCCGGCTGCGCATGACCCTCAGCCCATCAGGGGCAGTCGACGCACTGCACGCCGCGCTGGCTGCCGGCCTCAATCCGGAACAGGACTCACCGCGGACACGGGTAGACCTCCCGGCGGGGCAGTTCCTGCAGATGCCCTCCGCCTGGGACGGTGCGGCAGGCACCAAGCTGCTAACCATCAGCCCGGATAATCCGTCCCGGAATGCCCCAGTGATCCAAGGCCTCTATGTCCTTTTCGGAGGCCCGGACAACGCACCCCAGGCGGTGCTGGACGGAATCGAGCTGACAAATCTCAGGACATCTGCGGTTTCTGCGCTCGGTGCGCGGCTGCTTCTGGGAACCGGACCGCTGAGACTGACGGTCTTTGGTACCGGGGTGCAGGCCTGGGAGCATATCCGGACGTTCCACGACGTCTTTGGCATCCGGGAAGCGGCCGTCGTTGGACGGAATCCTGCGGCGGCCGCCTCGCTCGCAGCCCGGGCGCAGAAGGAGCTGGGAATCACCGCCCTGGCGGCAGAGGCCGGCAGCGTCAAAAAGGCAGACGTAGTGATCTGCTGCACGGCATCCCGTGATCCGCTCTTCGAGTCGGACCTCATCGGCCAGGACACGGTTGTCATAGCAGTGGGATCCCACGAACCCGATGCCCGCGAACTGGATGAGGCGCTGATGGGGCGCAGCGCCGTCGTTGTCGAATCCCGGGACTCGGCACTCCGCGAGGCCGGAGACGTCATCCAGGCAATCCGCCTGGGAACACTGGCAGACCCGCCTGACTTGATCACCCTCGCCGATCTGGTGACCGGCCAAAGAACCCGTCCGAAGGGCATGCCGGTGGTGTTCAAAAGCACCGGCATGCCCTGGGAAGACCTTGCCGTGGCCCGCGCAGTGGCCGCTGCGGACCTGGACCAACCGGTCCGCACCACGAAGTAAAAGGATGGATACCCCATGTCCCGTATCGCTCCCGTCTCGACCAACCTGGTAGTACAGGTCCGGAACCTCGCCAAGGCCTACGGGGACCACGTAGTCCTGCGCGATGTCTCGCTGAAGGTGCCCGAAGGTTCCGTTACAGCCATGATCGGTCCCAGCGGTGCGGGCAAGAGCACCGTGCTGCGCTGCATGAACCTGCTGGAGAAACCGGACAGCGGCGAAATCGAAATCGACGGCCACCTCATCAATGCCGGCGCCAAGGTCTCAGCCAGGAACCTGGCAGCACTCCGGCGCAGCGCCGGCATGGTCTTCCAGCACTTCAACCTGTTCCCCCACATGTCCGTACTGCGCAATATCAGCCTGCCGCAGGAACGCGTGCTGGGCCGGAGCCGGGACGAAGCCAATACCAAGTCCATGGAACTGCTGACCCGGATGGGCCTGGCAGACAAGGCCGACCAGTACCCGGCCAGGTGCTCCGGCGGACAGCAGCAGCGCATCGCGATCGCCCGGGCGCTGGCACTCGGCCCCAGGGTGATGCTTTTCGACGAGCCGACGTCCGCGCTGGATCCGGAAGTCGGCGTCGAGGTCCTTGAGGTGATGAAGGAACTGGCGTCCGAGGGCATGACCATGATCGTGGTGACCCACGAAATGGGATTCGCTGCGAACGTGGCCGATGAGCTGGTGGTCATGGCCGACGGCGGCATCATCGAATCCGGTGAGCCTCACCAGGTCATGAGCGATCCGCAGCACGAACGGACACGCCGTTTCCTGCGTGCCGTCCTGGAGCGCTGATCGTATGCAGATGCTTCAAGCCATCCTCATTGGCCTGCCAATGACCATCCTCGTGACAGTGCTGGCGCTGGCGCTGGGTACGGTTGCGGCCTTGCCGCTGCTGGCGGGGCTGCGCAGCGGCAACCGCCTGCTGTGGCTCGTGTGCCGCGGAATCATCGACCTGCTGCGCGGCATCCCGCCGGTCGTCTGGCTCTTCATCCTGTACTACGGCGTCTCAATTGGCGCGGTGCGGCTTTCAGCCCTCCAAGCGGGAGTCATCGGCCTGGGACTCGTCTCGGCTGCGTACCTTGCGGAGATTTTCCGCGGCGCGATCACGTCAGTGCACAGCGGGCAGTGGGAGGCATCCAGCGCACTTGGCTTTACCCGCGTCACCCTCTGGCGCCGGGTAGTTGGCCCCCAGGCCTGGCGGACAGCCATCCCGTCCTACACCACCTACGGAATCGGCCTGCTCAAGGACTCATCCATCGCGTCCACCATCGGAGTGGCGGAAATCGTGTACATGTCCAACCAGTACGCGCGCCAATCAGGGGAAGGCATCCTCATTTTCTTCATTGCTGCCGGCGTCTACATCGCCCTGAGCCTGCCGCTGGGTGTGCTGTCCCGGCACCTGGACACCAAGATGCGGAAGGTGGTGGCCCGGTGAACGGACTCTTCCCTGATGTGGCGGCTCTTCTGCCCACCATGCTCGGCGGTCTCCAGACCAGCCTGGTGCTGACAGTCTCCAGCCTGCTACTTGGCCTGCCGCTGGGGCTGCTGCTGTCTTTCGGCGTGACCGCGCCCAACCGGGCCTTCCGGCTGATCTCCGTGTTCTTCGTCGAAGTGGGACGCGGCGCTCCGGCGCTGGTCCTGCTCCAGCTGATGTATTACGGGCTGCCCAACGTGCAGATCACCCTGTCTTCGCTGGTCTCTGCCTGCCTGGCCCTGACCTGGACCACGGCCGCCTACACGGCGGAACTGATTCGCGGGGGAATCCAGGCCGTGCCCGCCGGAGAGGTGGAAGGAGCCGATGCCCTGGGCCTGAGCACACGGGACCGGCTGCGCTTCATCGTCGTTCCACAGGGACTGCGGATCGCACTGCCCTCGCTCATGGGATTCGCTGTCCTGCTCTTCCAGGCAACGTCGCTTGCCTACACAGTTGCGGTCCCCGAGCTCATGAGCCAGGCCTATTCAACGGGTTCGTCCACTTTCAAGTACCTCCCGGCCTTCATCGCCGCGGGACTGCTGTACGCGGCGATCTCCATTCCCGCCACCTGGCTTTCGGTACTGGCCGAAAAGCGCATGAGCCGACACCTCTAGGAGCACAGTGATACCCGTTTCCCGCACCGCACCCTCCAGCGCCGTGATTGTCGGCGCCGGAATCGTGGGCTTGTCCACCGCCTGGTACCTGCAGGAGCGCGGCGTCGCCGTCACGGTCGTTGACGCCGGAACGGCGGGTTCCGGCGCAAGCTGGGGCAACGCCGGCTGGGTAGTGCCGGGCATGGTGACACCCCTCGCGGAACCCGGGGCTTGGAAACACGCGGTCGAGTCCATCCTCCGCGCCGATGCTCCGCTGCATATACCCCTGCAGGCGGACCCCGGCCTGCTGCGTTTCCTGGCCAGGTTCAGCCGCAACATGACAGCTGCCCGCTGGCAACGCACGGCGCAGGCCCTGGCCCGGCTCTGCACCCAGGCAGACCAGGCTTTCAAGGAATTAGGGCACGACGGCGCTGTTCCGGCCGTCACCGATGCCCCCTACGCCGTCGGGTTCCGACGTGAACGCGATGCGGAGCATTTCCGCGCCCACCTTGCCGACCTGGCAGGCCTCGGCCAGCCCCTGGGAATCGGGCCGGCTGCCGAAGTGCCGCAGTTCTCGCCGGAGGTCACTGCTTCCCTGACCGTCCTGGGGCAGGGTTACGTGGATCCGGGCGCCTTCGTCCAGTCCCTTGCCGCGGCGGTCCGCAGCAGGGGCGCCGTCATCTCAGAAGGCTGGCGGGCAGTAACCACTGCTGAAAGCCCGGACGGCGTCCAGGTGGTTTCCGCCCACGGAGCGGCCCTGCAGGCCGATGTGCTGATACTTGCATCCGGTGCCTGGCTGCCAAAACTGGGCCGCCAGTGGGGACTGAGGGTTCCGCTTCAGGCAGGGCGCGGGTATTCCTTCACCGTCGACGCCGATGCGCCGCTCACCGGCCCGCTGTACCTGCCGCAGGAGCGAGTGGTCGCCACCCCTTACCAGGGCGGAATCCGAATCGCAGGCACCATGGAGTTCAGGAACGCCGACCACCCCGTGGAGAACGCCCGCGTGGAATCCATCATTGCCGCTGCCCCGCCCATGCTGAGAGGCATCGACTGGGGTTCTGTCCGCGACATCTGGGTTGGCTCCCGTCCAGTGACCTCGGACGGACTGCCCGTACTGGGCCGTCTTCGTTCGCCCAGGGTGTTCGCTGCCGGCGGGCACGGAATGTGGGGCGTGGCCCTTGGCCCGGTCAGCGGCAGGCTGCTGGCGGAGTACATCGTTGAGGGCACCGGAGCAGACGAACTCTCTCCGTATGCTCCCCTGCGCCGGTAGGCCGTGGGCCTAACCCTGCGGCTGGATCCGGGCCAGCAGCTGCTCGAACGGCAGCGATTCGCCCGGATCCCGGC
>JADGMW010000125.1_pt3 | contig 14623 bp, 11 predicted proteins | sample 8641801 | NCBI WGS metagenome assembly JADGMW01 (sample SAMN16272018, study PRJNA661076) | feces metagenome | isolation source: fecal sample from diarrhoea affected cattle A | host: Bos taurus | place: South Africa: Lokaleng Village, Mahikeng | collected 2019-09
TGCAGCGCGGAGAGGCTGACCCCGCCCTGCTGCGCCAGGTCGATGGGCCGGACGAGGCCGCGTCGGTCCTCGATCACCTCGATCGTGGTCTGCAGCAGGCCCAGCCGATCGGCGGAGGTGCGCCGTCGCACGCTCGCGGCGAGGTCCACGGCCAGCATCGTCGTCGCGCGGGCGTCGTCGGGGGCCGCGCGCAGCCGCTCCGCGAGGCTCGCGGCCGCGGCGGGCGCGAGCACGTGGGTCAAGGGCGCCGACTCCCCCACCAGCAGCCGGGCGGGGCTGAGGGCCGCGAGCCCGTACGGGGCGAGCTGGGCGCCCACGAACCATGAGCCGGGCCCCAGCCGCACGACGTGCGGGTCCACGGACACGCCGACCACGCCGCTGTCATCGGCCGTCCGCGTCCCGGTGACCGGGTCGACGCGCTCGCCCAGGGCGCCGAGCCTGACGAGCACCGTGGGGCGGCCGTTCGGCAGGAAGACCTCGTGCACCGGCGGCGCGTCCTCGGCGGTGCGAGCCACCCACAGATGCTCGACGAACCACGCGGCGGCGGCCGGTGGCGGGAACCGGCGGTAGTCGAGCACGACCGGGCTCATACGCCCATCATCCTCGATCACCGCCCGCCCCGGCAGTCCCCCCGCCGCGTGGGCCCCACGCCTGGGGTCAGGAGCGGAACGGGCCGATGCGCACCATCGACCGCGGACGCCCGGCCAGCTCGGCGGCCAGCTCCTGGACGTCGGTCGCCGTCACCGCGCGGATCCGCTCGAGCGTCTCGTCGAGCGACAGCAGCTCGCCGTGCACCAGCTCGGACTTGCCGAGCCTGCTCATGCGCGAGCCGGTGTCCTCCATGCCGAGCACGAGGCTGCCGGACAGCTGCCCCACCGAGCGTGCGAGCTCGGCCTGGCTGATCCCACCGTCGGCGAGCTGCTCCCACTCGGAGGCCAGCAGCTCCACGACCTGGTCGACCTTGGCCGGCGCGCAGCCGGCGTACAGCCCGAAGATCCCGGTGTCCGCGTGGCCCGAGGCGAACGAGTACGTGGAGTACGCCAGGCCGCGCTTCTCCCGGATCTCCTGAAAGAGCCGCGACGACATGCCGCCGCCGAGCACCGCGTTCAGGACCGACAGCGTGAACCGCCGAGGATCCGTGGCGGTGAGCCCGGTGCCGCCGATGATGACGTTCGCCTGCTCGGTCGCCCGGTGCACGGTCGTCTCGCCGCCCACGGCGGGGACGCCCGTCGGCGGGGCGTCGACGTCGCGCCGGCCCACCGGGCGGGGGTCTGTGAGGTCCCAGCCGCCGTCGGCCAGGGCCTTGGCGACCTGCGCGCACAGCGCGTCGTGGTCGACGCCGCCAGCCGCGGTGACCACGAGGGTCGAGGAGCGGTAGTGCTCCTGGTAGTGCTCCCAGACCGCGGAGCGCGGCACCGCGCGGATGGTCTCGGGGGTGCCGCCGATGGGGCGCCCCAGGGGGTGCGAGCCGAGCACCGCGGTGGCGAACAGCTCGTGCACCACGTCGCTCGGGTCGTCGTCGTTCATCGCGAGCTCTTCGAGGATGACCCCGCGCTCGGTCTCGAGCTCGCCCGTGTCCAGGCGCGCCGAGGTGACCATGTCGGCGATGACGTCGACCGCCATCGGCAGGTCGGAGTCGAGCACCCGGGCGTAGTAGCAGGTGTGCTCCTTGCCCGTCGCGGCGTTCGCCTCGCCGCCGACCTCGTCGAACGCCTCGGCGATGTCCATCGCGCTGCGTCGCGCCGTGCCCTTGAAGAGCAGGTGCTCGAGGAAGTGCGTGGAGCCGTGGTGGCCGTCGCGCTCGTCGCGCGACCCCACCCCGACCCAGGCGCCCACCGTCGCCGAGCGCAGGCCCGGCATGTGCTCGGTGAGCACGCGGACCCCGCCGGGCAGGACGGACCGGCGCACGTGTGCGCCGCCGTCCTGCCCGGCGGTCAGCTCGCTGCCCGGGTCACCCGGGCCGACGAGCGGAAGGTCCAGCGGCACGTCAGGCGTCGGCCGCGCTGGCGTCGGCCGCTGCCTCGGAGCCCTCGGCGGGCTCGTCGATGACAGCGTGCAGCGACAGCTTGCCGCGCGGGTCGATCTCGCCGATCTCGACCTGGACCTTCTGGCCCACGCTGAGGACGTCCTCGACGTTCTCGACGCGCTTGCCGCCCACGAGCTTGCGGATCTGCGAGATGTGCAGCAGCCCGTCCTTGCCCGGCGAGAGCGAGATGAACGCGCCGAAGGTCGTGGTCTTGACCACGGTGCCCACGAAGCGCTCGCCGATCTCCGGCATGTGCGGGTTGGCGATCGCGTTGATCGCCGCGCGCGCGGCCTCCGCCGACGGGCCGTCGGTGGCGCCGATGTAGACCGTGCCGTCATCCTCGATCGAGATGTCCGCGCCGGTCTCCGCCTGGATCTGGTTGATCATCTTGCCCTTCGGGCCGATGACCTCGCCGATCTTGTCGACGGGGACCTGCACCGAGATCACCCGCGGGGCGAACGGCGACATCTCGTCCGGGACGTCGATCGCCTCGTTGAGCACGTCGAGGATCGCCAGGCGGGCCTCCTTCGCCTGCGTCAGCGCGTCGCTGAGCACCGACGCGGGGATGCCGTCGAGCTTCGTGTCGAGCTGGATCGCGGTGACGAACTCGCGCGTGCCGGCGACCTTGAAGTCCATGTCGCCGAACGCGTCCTCGGCGCCGAGGATGTCGGTCAGCGCCGCGTAGCGGGTCTGGCCGTCCACGGTGTCCGAGACCAGGCCCATGGCGATGCCGGCGACGGGGGCGCGCAACGGCACGCCCGCGTTGAGCAGCGACAGCGTCGAGGCGCAGACCGAGCCCATCGACGTCGAGCCGTTGGAGCCCAGCGCCTCGGAGACCTGGCGGATCGCGTAGGGGAACTCCTCGCGGCTCGGCAGGACGGGCATGATCGCGCGCTCGGCGAGGGCGCCGTGGCCGATCTCGCGGCGCTTCGGGGAGCCGACGCGACCCGTCTCACCGGTCGAGTACGGCGGGAAGTTGTAGTTGTGCATGTAGCGCTTGCGCGTCTCCGGGGAGAGCGTGTCGAGCTGCTGCTCCATGCGCAGCATGTTCAGGGTCGTGACGCCCATGATCTGCGTCTCGCCGCGCTCGAAGATCGCCGAGCCGTGCACGCGGGGCAGCACCTCGACCTCGGCCGAGAGCGTGCGGATGTCCCGCAGGCCACGGCCGTCGATGCGGAAGCCGTCCGTGAGGATGCGCTGACGGATGAGCTTCTTGGTGATCGCTCGGATCGCCGCGGACAGCTCCTTCTCGCGGCCGGCGAACTCGCCCGACAGCCGCTCGATGGCGTCGGCCTTGACCTCGTCGAGGCGCGTCTCGCGGTCCTGCTTGTCCGCGATGGTCAGCGCCTCGCCGATCGGGGCCTCGGCGAGCGCGGCGACGGCGTCGTACGCGTCGGGCAGGTACTCGGGGAACACCGGGAAGACCTGGGTCTCCTTGGCGGCCTTCGCGGCGAGCGCGCGCTGCGCCTCGACGAGGACCTTGATGAACGGCTTGGAGGCCTCGAGGCCAGCGGCCACGACCTCTTCGGTCGGGGCGACACCGCCCTCGTTCTTGATGATGTTCCAGGACGCCTCGGGCGCCTCGGCCTCGATCATCGCGATCGCGACGTCGTCACCGACGGCACGGCCGGCGACGACCATGTCGAACGTGGCGCGCTCGCGCTCGGAGTAGCGCGGGAAGGCGACCCACTGGCCCTCGACGAGCGCGATGCGGACCGCGCCGACCGGGCCGGAGAACGGCAGGCCGGAGATCTGGGTGGACATCGACGCGGCGTTGATCGCGAGGACGTCGTACGCGTCGTCCGGGTGGATCGACAGCACGGTGATGACGACCTGGACCTCGTTGCGCAGGCCCTTGACGAACAGGGGGCGCAGCGGGCGGTCGACGAGCCGGCACGCGAGGATCGCGTCGGTCGAGGGGCGGCCCTCGCGGCGGAAGAACGAGCCGGGGATCTTGCCGGCGGCGTACTGCCGCTCCTCGACGTCGATCGTCAGCGGGAAGAAGTCGAACTGCTCCTTGGGGTGCTTGCCGGCCGTCGTGGCCGACAGGAGCGTCGTCTCGCCGTCGAGGTAGGCGACGGCCGCGCCGGCCGCCTGGCGCGCGATGCGGCCGGTCTCGAAGCGGATGGTGCGGGTGCCGAAGCGACCGTTGTCGATCACGGCCTCGGCGAACTGGATCTCGGGACCCTCCATGGGTGCCCTCCTCTGTCTCGAACGAACGCCAGCCGGGTCAACGGCGGTCTTCGATCGAGGCACCCGGAGAGGCCTTGCGCCTCCGGACGCCACTACCGAGGACCGGACGAGCCGGGCGGCGCAGTGGATGTCAGGTGCTGCGCGTCGGGACGCTACGGGCCCGACGCGGGACCAGCCCGGACCCGTCGGGGTCCGGGCTGGTCGTGAGCGTCAGCGGCGCAGGCCGAGCCGCTCGATCAGGCTGCGGTAGCGGTTGATGTCAACCTTCTGCAGGTAGCCCAGGAGGCGACGACGCTGGCCGACCAGCAGCAGCAGGCCACGCCGGCTGTGGTGGTCGTGCTTGTGCTCCTTGAGGTGCTCGGTGAGGTCCTTGATGCGCTGCGTCAGCATCGCGATCTGGACCTCGGGGGAGCCGGTGTCACCCTCGTGGGTGGCGTACTCGGTCATGATGGACTGCTTGGTGGCACTGTCGAGGGGCACGGTTCTCCAGATGTACTCGTTGCGCGGTGCTCCGGGGCATGTCCACCCGGGCGCTCTCGTTCCGCGGCCGTTCTGACGGCCCTGTGATGTTACCAGGTGGAACGCATCGGGCGGCACCCCGGCGGTCAGTCCTCGTCCGCGACCCCCGCCAGGACCTCCCGCACGCGGGCGACGTCCTGGTTCATGTGCGCCACCAGCTCCTCGATCCCGTCGAACCGCAGCGTCGGGCGCAGCCGCTCGACCAGCTCCAGCACGACCTCCTCCCCGTACAGGTCGAGGTCGGTCCGGTCGAGCACGTAGGCCTCCACCCGCCGCGCCAGGCCCTCGAACGTCGGGTTCGTGCCGATCGAGATCGCCGCGGGCAGCACCGCGTCGGGGGCGCCGGCGGGCAGCGTCGTCCGGCGCAGCCAGCCCGCGTACACGCCGTCGGCGGGGACCATGCCCGTGGCCTCGGCGGAGAGGTTGGCCGTGGGGAACCCGAGCGCGCGGCCGCGCGCGTCGCCGTGCACCACGACCCCGCGGATGCGGTGCGGGCGGCCCAGCACCCGCGCCGCCTGCCGGACGTCTCCTGCCTCGAGCAGCTCGCGCACCCAGGTCGACGACCAGCGCCGTCGCGGCGGCTCCTCGAGGCGCCGCTGCGCGGAGGCCTCCCCCGCGCCGTCGCCCGCGCCGTCCTCAGGCGCCACGTCCTCGATCACCTCGACGGTGAACCCGTGGCGCTCGCCGAGCGCCACCATCGTCGACAGGTCGCCCTCGTTGCCCCATCCGAACCGCACGTCGCGCCCGACCACGACGGTGCGCGCGCCGAGGGCCCGGACCAGGTACCGCTCGACGAACTGCTCGGGCGTCTGCCGGGCGAAGTCCAGGGTGTACTCCAGCATGAGCACCGCGTCGAGCCCGGTCTCGGCGAGCAGCTCGAGCCTGTCGGAGTCGCCGGTCAGGAGCGGCGGCGCCTCGTCGGGACGGTGCACCTGCTGCGGGTGCGGGGAGAACGTCACGGCGACCGCCTGCGCGCCCGCCGCGCGGGCGTCGGCCACCATCCGGGTCAGCACGCCCACGTGGCCGCGGTGCACCCCGTCGAAGTTGCCGATCGTCACGACCGACGGCCCGAAGCCGTCCGGGACCTCGGCAAGGTGGGTCCAGCGGTGCACGTGCTCTCCTCAGGGGTTCTCGACACGGCGTCATGGACGCCAGGACAAGCCTGCCACGCCCCGAGGCCTCCCCCGGCCCGCGTAAGGTCGCCGCATGCGCTGGCAGACCTTCGGTGAACGGACCGTCTACGACAGCCCGTGGGTGCGGCTGGCGCTCGTGGACGTCGAGGTGCCCGGTCACGGGCGACTCGAGCACCACGTCGTGAGGATGCCCGCGGCGGCCGCGGGCACGGTCGTGCGCGACCCGGACCGCGGGATCCTGCTGCTGTGGCGGCACCGCTTCATCACCGACACCTGGGGGTGGGAGATCCCCGCCGGTCGCGTCGACCCCGGCGAGACCCCGGCGCAGGCCGCCGCCCGCGAGGTGCTCGAGGAGACGGGCTGGCGACCTGGCCCGCTCACCCCGCTCGTGAGCTACCACCCCACGAACGGGCTCAGCGACCAGGCCTTCCACGTGTTCGTCGCCGACGGCGCCACGCACCAGGGCCCGCCCTCGGACCCGAGCGAGGCGGAGCGCGTCGAGTGGGTCCCGCTCGAGGACGTGCGGCGCCTCGTGCTCGAGGGCCGGCTGGGCGACGGCCTGTCGCTCACCGCCGTCCTGCGCTACCTGCTGGACCCGGGCCCGCCGCTCGGCGCGGGTCCCAGCGGCCCGGCGGCCGACGGCCCCGCGAGCCCGCCCGCGAGCCCGACCCGCTGACCGACGGGAGGGCAGTCAGGCTGGCCCAGGCGCTCAGGCCGGCGCGAAGACGAGCGTCGGCCACGCGTGCCCGCCGCGGCTCTCGAGGAGAGCGACCAGCTCGCCCTCGGGCGAGATCGCCGCGACCGGCTCGGACTCCGCGGGCGCGGCCTCGATCCGCTTGCCGTAGGACAGCGCCCTGGCCTCGTCGGCAGTGAGCTCGCGGGCAGGGAACGTGGCACGAGCGGCCTCGGCGAGGGGCAGCACGTCGAGCGGCACGTCCTCCGGCCACTGCTCGAGCTGCTCCAAGGTGCGCGCGGCGGCGATCGGGTACCCGCCCACGCGCGTGCGGCGCAGCGCGGTGAGGTGGCCGCCCACGCCCAGCGACTCCCCGAGGTCCCGGGCAAGCGCGCGGATGTACGTGCCCGACGAGCAGACGACCGTCACGTCCAGGTCGAGCGCGGCGGGCGCCTCAGCCGTGGCTGTGACCACACGGGTCCCGTCGAGCGAGAACCGGCTCACCGTGACCGGGCGCGCGGCGATCTCGACCTGCTCCCCCGCCCGGACCCGGGCGTACGCCCGCTGGCCGTCGATCTTGATCGCGCTGACCGAGCTCGGGATCTGCTGGATCTGGCCGGTGAGCGCCGCGATGCCCGCCTCGACGGCGTCCCGCGCCACGGAGCCGGCGTCGACCGCGGCGACCAGCTCGCCCTCGGCGTCGTCCGTCGTGGTGCGCGCTCCGAGCCGGATCGTCGCGGTGTACTCCTTGTCGGCGCCCACCACGTAGGTCAGCAGCCGGGTCGCACGGCCGACGCCCAGCACCAGCACCCCGGTGGCCATGGGGTCGAGCGTGCCCGCGTGCCCGACCTTGCGGGTGCCCGCCAGGCGTCGCATGCGGGCCACGACGTCATGGCTCGTCCAGCCGGCAGGCTTGTCGACGACCACCAGCCCGTCGGCCGCGGTGGGACGGCGAGGCGGGCGTGCTGCCGGGTCGGTGGATCTCACTCGGTGGTCCTTCGGGTCGCAGGTGGTGCGGGAACGGCCCGGAGGGTGCGCGGGTGCGCGCCTCCGGGCCGGCCGTGTCGTGCGTGTGCTCAGTCGCGGGCGGACTCGGGCTGGTCGCCCTCGTCGTCGTCCTCGACCGGCTTGCGGTACGGGTCCGCGTCGCCGGCGTACTGCGCCGCCGCGGCCAGTGCCGCGACCTCGGCGTCCCTGCGCGCCGCCTCGTGGAGCGCGGCGTCCAGGTGCGCGGCCGTCTCGGGGACGGCGTCCAGGTGGAACTCGAGCGTCGGCGTGAGCCGGATGCCCGTCTGCTTGCCCACCTCGGAGCGGATCAGCCCCTTGGCGCTCTCGAGCGCGGCAGCCGTGCCGGCACGAGCCTCCTCGTCGCCGTACACGGTGTAGAAGACGCTCGCGCTCTGCAGGTCGCCCGTCACCCGGACGTCCGTGATCGTGACGAAGCCCAGCCGCGGGTCCTTGACCCGCGTGTCGAGCATCTGCGCGACGATCTGCTGGATCCGTTCGGCGAGCTTCCTCGCGCGGCCATGGTCAGCCATGATGCCCAGCCTTTCTCCGTCGAACGCCCTCGGTCGAGGGCTGTTTGTCCGCAGACGCCAGGTGGCCCGCACCCGAGGGCACGGGCCACCTGGCGGCTGTCAGCTACTTGCGAGGCTTCTCGCGCAGCTCCCACGTCTCGATGACGTCACCGATCTCGACGTCGTTGTAGGAGCCGAGCCCGATACCGCACTCGTAACCCTCGCGGACCTCGGTCGCGTCGTCCCGGAACCGCTTGAGCGACTCGATCGTGAGGTTGTCCCCCATGACCTTGCCGTTGCGGAGCACGCGGGCCTTGGTGTTGCGCCGGATCTCGCCGGAGCGGACCAGCGAACCGGCGATGTTGCCGAACTTGGAGGAGCGGAACACCTCGCGCACCTCGGCGGTGCCGAGCTGCGCCTCCTCGTACTCCGGCTTGAGCATGCCCTTGAGGGCGGCCTCGACGTCGTCGATGGCCTGGTAGATGACCGAGTAGAACCGGACGTCCACGCCCTCGCGGTCCGCGAGCTCCTCGACACGCTCGCCGAACTTGACGTTGAACCCGACGATGACCGCGTTGTCCACGGTCGCGAGGTTGACGTCGTTCTGCGTGATCGCGCCGACGCCGCGGTGGATGACCCGGAGGTCGACACCCTCGCCCACGTCGATCTTGAGCAGCGCGTCCTCGAGCGCCTCCACGGCGCCGGAGACGTCGCCCTTGAGGACCAGGTTGAGCGTCTCGACCTTGCCCTGCTGCAGCGCCTGCGTGAAGTCCTCGAGGCTGATGCGCTTGCGGCGCTTGGCCAGGAGGGCGGCGCGCTCGGCGGACTCGCGCTTCTCGGCGATCTGACGCGCGGTGCGCTCGTCAGGGGCCACCAGGAACGTGTCGCCGGCGCTCGGCACCGACGCGAGGCCGAGGACCATGACCGGACGTGCCGGGCCAGCCTCGGTCAGCGCGTTGCCGTGCTCGTCGAACATCGCCCGGACTCGTCCGTGCGCCGTGCCGGCGACGATCGCGTCGCCGACGTGCAGCGTGCCGGACTGGACCAGGACGGTCGCGACGGCGCCGCGGCCCTTGTCCAGGTTGGCCTCGATCGCCACGCCACGCGCGTCCTTGTCGGGGTTGGCCCGCAGGTCGAGCGAGGCGTCCGCGGTGAGCAGGACGGCCTCGAGCAGCTGGTCGATGCCCTGGTGCTGCTTCGCCGAGACGTCGACGAACATCGTGTCGCCGCCGTACTCCTCGGCCACCAGGTTGTACTCGGTGAGCTGCTGGCGGATCTTGGCGGGGTTGGCCCCCTCCTTGTCCACCTTGTTCACGGCCACGACGATCGGCACGCCGGCCGCCTGGGCGTGGTTGAGCGCCTCGATGGTCTGCGGCATCACGCCGTCGTCCGCCGCGACCACGAGGATCGCGATGTCGGTGACCTGCGCGCCACGGGCACGCATGGCGGTGAACGCCTCGTGGCCCGGGGTGTCGATGAACGTGATGGCCCGGTCGACACCCTCGTGCTCCGTGCGGACCTGGTACGCACCGATGTGCTGGGTGATGCCACCGGCCTCGCCCGCGACGACGTCCGTGGAGCGGATGGCGTCGAGGAGCTTGGTCTTGCCGTGGTCGACGTGACCCATGACGGTGACGACGGGCGGACGCGCGACGAGGTCGTCGTCCCCCTCCGCCTCGAGCTCGGCGTCGAGGTCGATGTCGAAGGCCCCGAGCAGCTCGCGGTCCTCCTCCTCGGCCGAGACCATCTCGATGACGTAGCCCAGCTCCTGGGCGAGCGTGCCGAAGGTGTCCTCGTCGAGCGACTGCGTCGCGGTCGCCATCTCACCGAGGTGGAACAGCACCGTGACCAGGCTGGCGGGGTTCGCGTCGATCTTGTCCGCGAAGTCGTTGAGCGAGGAGCCGTGGCGCAGGCGGACGACCGTCTTGCCGTTGCCGCGCGGGACCTGCACGCCACCCAGCGAGGGGGCCTGCATCTGCTCGAACTCCTGGCGCTTCGCCCGCTTGGACTTGCGCCCACGGACGGGGCGCCCTCCAGCGCGGCCGAAGGCGCCCTGCGTGCTGCCACGGCCGGCGCCACCCGGACGGCCACCGCCGCCGGGGCGACCGGCGAAGCCGCCACCGCCGCCAGCGGGGGCGCCACCGGCGCCACCGGGTCCGCCGGGACGACCGGCGAAGCCGCCACCGCCGCCGGGACGACCGCCACCAGGACGGCCGCCGGGGCTCGGACGCTCGCCCGGGCGGCCGACGCCGCTCGAGCTGCGGCCCGGCATCATGCCGGGGTTGGGGCGCGGGCCGCCGGGACGGGGACCGCCGGAGCGCTCGCCCGTGCCAGCAGGCGCGCCCGAGGCCGCCGGGGCGGCGTTGTCGTTGCGACGCTCACCCGGTCGCGGCATGCCCTGCGAGGGCGCGAACGGGTTGTTGCCGGGACGCGGGCCGCCGGAACGGGGTCCGCCCTGGGCGCCGCCACCCTGGCGGTCCTGACGGTCCTGGCCGCCGCGGGGCATGCCCTGCGACGGTGCGAACGGGTTGTTGCCCGGGCGCGGGCCGCCGGATCGGGCGGGGGCCGCGGGAGCGGGGCGAGGGCCGGGACGCGCGCCGGGCGCCGCGGACTGCGGACGCGCCGGGGCGGACGCCGCCGGACGCTCGGCGGGCGCGGGCGCCGCAGGAGCGGCAGGCGCAGCCGGAGCAGGGGCAGGGGCAGGGGCAGCAGCCGGAGCGGCGGCGGCCGGCTTCGGAGCCGCGGCGGCGGGAGCCGGCGCAGGCGCCGACGGCGCGGGAGCCGCTGCGGGGGCGGGGGTCGGGACCGGCGCCGCAGGCGCAGGCGCCGACGGGCGGGGCGCCGCTGCCTTCGGCGCGGGAGCCGCGCCGACCGGGTAGAGGTCGCGCAGCTTGCGGACGACCGGCGGCTCGATGGTCGAGGACGCCGATCGGACGAACTCTCCGAGCTCGCCCAGCTTGGTCATGATGGTCTTGCTTTCAACGCCGAGCTCTTTGGCGAGCTCGTAGACGCGGACCTTGGCCACATCTCTCCTGTCTCGGTCCGCCCAGACAGGTCGGACCGTCGTTAGTGCTGGGTACTCATCGCTGGGTACTCATCGGTGCGTGCTCATCGGGCAGCCATCGGCTTCTCAAACCCGCTTCCCATGTCGACGGTTCTACGCTTCCGGGCTCGGACCCGGAAGCTGGTGATGCCCTGCGGCCTCGAGGTGCGCCTGCACCGGCTGGGCGTCCAGCGGCCCTGCGGTTCGCAGGGCACGCGGGAACGCACGTCGGCGTTCAGCGAGCTCGAGGCAACGAGGATCGGGGTGCAGCCACGCCCCCCGGCCCGGAAGACGTCGGTCGACGTCGACGACCAGCACGGGTCTCCCCGTGCCGTCCGTCTGGACGACCGTCCTCAACAGGACCGACCTCAGGTCGGCCGACCGGCACCCCACACACGTGCGCACCGGCCCACCACTCGACGTGGCGGAGCGTTGATGGCTCGAGGAGGAGAGCCGGGCGTCCGGCCCAGCCTCGGAGAGTCTACCGCGCCGTGTCACCGGCTGTGACCGGAGCCGGCATCCTGACCCGTCGCGTCGTCCTGGCCCGCCGCGGCGGCCTCGGCCGCGTCAGACCGGATGTCGATGCGCCAGCCCGTGAGCTTGGCCGCGAGGCGGGCGTTCTGGCCCTCCTTGCCGATCGCCAGCGACAGCTGGTAGTCGGGGACGATCACCCTGGCGGCCCGGGCCACCGGGTCCACCACCGTGACCGAGAGCACCCGCGCCGGCGACAGCGCGTGGGCGACCATCTCCGCCGGGTCGTCCGAGTGGTCGACGATGTCGATCTTCTCGCCGTGCAGCTCGGACATGACGGCACGGACGCGGGCGCCCATCGGGCCGATGCAGGCGCCCTTGGCGTTGAGCCCCTGCACACGGGTCCGCACGGCCATCTTCGTCCGGTGCCCGGCCTCGCGGGCGATGGACATGATCTCCACCGACCCGTCCGCCACCTCGGGGACCTCGAGTGCGAACAGCTGCCGCACCAGGTTCGGGTGCGTCCGCGAGAGCGTGATCTGCGGGCCCTTCGAGCCGCGCGCCACCTCGAGCACCAGCGCGCGCAGCCGCTCGCCGTGCACGTACTCCTCGGTCGGCACCTGCTCGTGGGCGGGGAGCACGGCCTCCGTGCCCCGCACCTCGACGAGCACGACACGGGGGTCCCGGCCCTGCTGGATCACCCCGCCGAGCACCTCGCCCTCCATGCCCCGGAAGGCGCCGAGCACCTGGTCGTCCTCCGCGTCCCGCAGCCGCTGCACGATGACCTGGCGCGCGGTCGCGGTCGCGATCCGGCCGAAGCCGGCAGGGGTGTCGTCGAACTCGGGACCGAGCACCACGGACGGCGGCGTCGCCTCGACCTCGCCGTCGCCCTCGGGCGCGGCCTGCGGGATCTCCTCGCGGGCCCACACCGTGACGTGGCCCGACGCGCGGTCCAGCTCGACCCGGGCGGACGCCTGCGCGCCCGGCGTCCGGTGGTAGGCCGAGAGCAGCGCCTGCTCGATCGCCGAGACCAGCACGTCCAGGCTGATGTCGCGCTCGCGCTCCAGCATCCTCAGCGCCTGCATGTCGATGTCCACGTCAGCTCTCCTGTCCTGCCGACGTCGCGTCCTGCGCGTCGTCGTCCTCGTCGTCGGACACCTCGGCGAGCCGTCCCATCTCCACCTCGACCCGGCCGTCGCGGACCTCCGCGAGCGGCACCCGGACCGGCGTCCCCACCCGTGGCGGGCGCCCCTTGACCCCGGGGGTCTCGGGGGTCAGGACCAGGACCGCGGCGTCGGGCGCCGTGCGGTCCACATCGTCGAGCCGCCCGCGCAGTGGCGAGCCGTCCGTGCGGGTCAGCGTCATCATGCGGCCGCGGGCACGCGTGAAGTGGCGGCGCTCGGTGAGCGCGCGGCCCACACCGGGGCTCGACACCTCCAACGTGTGCTCGCCGCCCACGACCGCGGCGTCGTCCAGCGCGGTGGAGATCGCCTGCGACACCTCGGCCACGTCCTCGAGGTCCAGGCCGCCGACCGCGTCCTCCTCGAGGTCGACCAGGATCCGCACGACCGACGACTTCCCGGCCCGGACCACCTCGACGTCCTCGAGCACGAGCCCTGCGGCGCTCACGAGTGGTTCCACGACGTCCCGGACCCGTTGCGCTGTTGCTGGCGCGGGCATGATCGCCTCCTGTCGGCTCCAGCGGGTCACCTGCGTGGTGTCGACCCTGTGTTGTTGTGTGGGACCAGCGTAACGAGTCCGCGTGCTCCCGCCGGACCGCGCCGCAGTCGTGGCAAGATCACCGCGATGACCGCGACCCGCCACGCCCAGACCGCCCGCCCTGCTCCGGGCGGGCCCGCAGGCGTGCTCCGGCTCGCCGTCGCGGCGCTCGCCGCCGTGCTGCTGCTGAGCGGATGTGACCTTCGTCTCGAGACCCCGGCGCCGCAGCCCCGCCAGCCGGACGCCACCGAGCTGGTGCGCAGCAGGGCTGTGGACGACGCCGTGGCGCTGGCCGAGCACGCGCGGCTGGCGGCGCTGGGCCCGGCCGCGGACGACGCCGCCGTGGCGGAGGCGCTCGACCAGGTCGCGGTGTTCGCCGACCTGCACTCCGACCAGCTGGGCGGCGTGTACGTCTCGGGCCTGGAGCCCGCCGGCGCGCAGACCGGGCCGTCGTCCTCGGCGCCGCCCCTCGTGACGCCGCAGGACGTGCTCGCCCTGCTCGGGGTCACCGCCCTGACAGCACGGGCCGACGCCGACGCCGCCAGCTCGGGGGCGCTCGGCCGCCTCCTCGCCTCGGTGGCCGCCTCGCGCGCCGACCAGGCCGCGCGGCTCGCGGCAGCGCTGGCCGTCGACGCCCCCGCCGGCGCGGCGGCGACGTTCGACACCGCGCCCGAGCCTGGCGCGGTGGACCTGCCCGTCCTGTCGTCCCTGGTCCTGGCCGAGGACGAGGCCGGGTACGCCTTCGAGGTGATCGCCGCCAAGCTCGCCGACGAGCAGCGCGCGCTGGCGCAGCACCAGGCTGCCGCGCACCGCGCCCGGGCCCAGGTGTGGGCCGACGCGTCAGGGCTGGGCTCCGCCGGGTCCGACCCGCGCCGGGCCGCCTACGCGCTCCCCGCCGGCCTGGACGATCCGGCCGTCGCGGTCGACCTCGCCCGCGCCGTCGAGACGTCCTTGACGGCCGGGTACGCGAACCTCGTCGCCGAGGCTGCGCCCGGGACCCGCTCGTCGGCGGTGGACGCCCTGCGGCAGGCGACCGCCGACGCGGCGGCGTGGGGCGCCCCGCCGATCGCGTTCCCGGGCCTGCCGGAGCAGGCGGCCCCGGTCTCCCTGGGCTGAGCGCGCCCGCGGCGCGGCGCACCGCTGACCTGGCCGAGCACCCCCGACCCGCGGAGCACTGCTGAGCCGCGTGGGCGCCGCATGTGCCAGTACCCGTGCCACCACGCGCGCAGCCCGACCGCCCTCACATCGGGCGGTCGGGCTGCGGCTGCGGCTGCGGCTGCGGCTGCGGCGAGACGCTCAGGCCAGCAGCGCGTCCACGAGCTCGACCAC
>JADGMW010000190.1_pt3 | contig 14613 bp, 19 predicted proteins | sample 8641801 | NCBI WGS metagenome assembly JADGMW01 (sample SAMN16272018, study PRJNA661076) | feces metagenome | isolation source: fecal sample from diarrhoea affected cattle A | host: Bos taurus | place: South Africa: Lokaleng Village, Mahikeng | collected 2019-09
GGGCCCGCGCGATGAGCACCGAAACTGTCGATGCCGTCGTCATCGGTGCCGGTCCCAACGGGCTCACCGCAGCGGCGGCACTCGCGGATGCCGGCTGGGACGTACTGGTGCTCGAAGAACAACCGCAACCCGGCGGTGCCGTACGCAGCGCCGAACTCCATCCGGGTTTCCGGACCGACCTGTTCAGCGCCTTCTATCCCCTCGGAGCGGTGTCGCCCGCCTTTGCCGCACTCGACCTCGAGTCCCACGGTTTGACCTGGAGCCGGTCGCCCAACTCGTTCGGTCATCCGCTCGGTCCCGAGGACGAGGACGCGGTGGTGGTCTCGCGCCGTGCCGAAGACACCGCCGCCGATCTCGAACGCCGGTGCGCCGGTGACGGGGAAGCCTGGATGACACTCGTCGAGCAGTGGAACACGGTGCGCGGTTCACTGCTGAAGCTGCTTCTTTCCCCGTTCCCGCCGGTTCGGGGTTCGACGTCACTGCTGCGCGCACTCGGGCCTGCGGAATCTCTGCGCTTCGCCAGGATGCTGGCGCTTCCCGTCCGTCGCCTGAGCGAGGAATTGTTCGACGGAGATGCAGCCCGCCTGCTCCTGCTCGGCAATGCCATGCATTCCGATATCCCTCCCGACGCCCCGGGCAGCGGCGTGATGGGTTACCTCTTGACCATGCTCGCCCAGGACGTGGGTTTCCCGTGTCCGGTCGGCGGTGCGGGTGCCCTCACCGACGCTCTGGTCCGCCGCGGTGAACATGCCGGTGTGCAGATCCGATGTGGCGATCGCGTCACCGATATCGACGTCGAAGACGGAACCGCCGTAGCGGTGCGTACTGCGGGCGGACGACGGGTGAAGGTCCGCCGGGCGATACTCGCGGACGTGTCGGCGCCCGCGCTGTACGAAAAGTTGCTCGCGAGTTCCTCCGTCACCGAGCGTGCCCGTGCCGACCTGCAGGGATTCGAATGGGACACGCCCGTGGTCAAGGTGAACTACGCGCTCGACAGTCCTGTGCCGTGGCGGTCGGAGTCGTTGTCCCGGACGGGCACCGTGCATGTCGGTGCCGATTCGAACGCGATGGTCCGCTGGTCGGCGGATCTGTCGACAGGGGTGGTTCCGGAGTCTCCGTTCCTGCTCTTCGGGCAGATGACGACGACGGATCCCACCCGGTCGCCCGCCGGGACCGAAAGTGCGTGGGCGTACACGCACCTGCCCCGCGGCGTCACCGACGACGAGTCCGCCGACCTTCTCGCCGAGAGGGTCGACGCCCAGCTCGAGGCGTACGCGCCCGGATTCCGGGACACGATTCTGGGCCGGACCGTGCAGCGTCCCGCCGATCTCGAAGCGGCTGACGCCAACCTGGTCGGTGGAGCGGTCAACGGTGGTACCGCGCAGATCCACCAGCAGTTGTTCCTTCGTCCCGCGCCAGGACTCGGCGGGTCGCGGACCCCGGTGGGCAAGCTGTATCTGGCCAGCGCAGGAGCACACCCCGGCGGCGGCGTACACGGAATGTGCGGCTGGAACGCCGCCGATGCCGCACTGCAGGATCAGCGAGCGACGGGGCCGCTGCGACGCGGCCTGCACGCCCTGGGGCGCCGGGTGATGTCCTGACCGAGAAGTCGTGGTCGTAAACGGCAGGTTTCGCGGATCTGGGGTACGGGTATTCGCGGCCATGACCGAATACCCGCTCGATGGCGCGTTGTGGGCGTCGTCGACGGGAAGATGCGCCCTCCGCACGGTCGGCTCAGGCATTGGCTGGTGCGTAGTCGTCGACTCCGCACATCGAACCCCGGGGTGATGTAGCTGTGACCACTTCTCCAGTCCTCGACCGTCCGGATTCCCCTCGAGTGTGGCGTCTGCCCGGCGTGTACCGCCCCCAAGAGGATTCGTTTCTTCTTGCGCGGGCGCTCCGCGACGCCGGAGGTGCACAGGACGCCAAAGTCCTCGATTTCTGTACCGGGAGTGGGTTTCTCGCAATCACAGCCGCCAGGGCGGGGGCCGGGGCGGTGACTGCGCTCGATATTTCACGCAGGGCGGTTCTCACCGCGCGGGCAAATGCCCTGTCGCGGAGGCTGCCGATCTCGGTACTTCGAGGAAGTCTGGATGTGGCCGTGGAACACGGTCCGTTCGACGTGGTTCTCTCCAACCCGCCCTATGTGCCGGACGACGGCCGGGGCAGTGAGGATCCGCGCTGGGATGCCGGTCCGGACGGGCGATCGGTGCTCGACCCGTTGTGCGACTCCTTGCCCCGGCTCTTGTCTCCGCGCGGGTTCGCGTTGCTCGTGCACTCGGAATTCACCGGGGTAGACGAAACACTCGAGCGTGTGCGCGCCGCCGGCCTTTCGGGCTCGGTCGTGGCCCGCGAACGCATCCCGTTCGGACCGGTCCTGCAGAGTCGCCTGAGCTATCTCCAGGAAGTGGAGCTGGCACAACAGGGCATCGATACCGAAGAGGTGGTGGTGATCCGTGCAGGCAGGCACTGAGAGCGAGGGTGGCCGCCACGTGGTGAACGCGACCACCGGTAGCGCAGAGGACGTCACGGTCGTCCGCAAAGTCAAAGGCGGACCGATGCTCGTGAACGGTCCGGTTCGGATCGAGACCGAGGACGGGTCCGTGACGGAATCGGACCGGTTCGTCGTGGCAGTGTGCCGATGCCGGCGTAGCGAGTTGTATCCGCTGTGCGATACCAGTCATCGCCGGCCGATACGGTCCCGGGACCGATAACCGCAGAAAGCCCGAACGCGGGGTTCCCGAGCATGTGATCGGGTTCCGTGCGAACGGGCTTTCTTGTGGTGGTTCTACCGCACAACAGCCGAAGCCCGGACGCCGTAGCGTCCGGACTTCGACTGTTCTAAGGATCAATACCAGTGGGCGCGACCACCGACGGCCTTGCCGGAGGCTCCCAGGATTGCCATGATGACGCCGATCACCAGGAGGATGACACCCAGTGTCGTCAGGATCGAGATCCCGGTGAAGAATCCGACCACGAGAAGAATCAGGCCCAGAACAATCATTGCGTCCACCTCGCTGTCTTGTCCGATGCCGAGCGGCTCCGGATCCAAGTCCTGAATACCCGGATTGTCCGCATCGAAACACACGCCCCAAAAAATTCTGTGTGCGGGCCGAGCGGGGTGCACCGGAGGGCGTCGCGCCAATGGTCTCCCGCAGGGATTGACCGCCCGAACCGGGGGTAGTCCCCTGGTCATGACCAAAAGCGAAGTCGAGGGTGCGACGGTGGAGCGTCGGCCCGAAAGAGGCAGGAGTCTGCTGGCGGGCGCGTTCCTCGGGTTGGGCGCGGTCGCGATGACCGACGAGGTGATCTTTCACCAGATACTCCATTGGCATCACTTCTACGACCGGTCCACCACGTCGGCGGGTCTGGTGTCGGACGGCTTGTTCCACGCGTTCAGCTGGTTCGCCACCGTCGCCGGCTTCTACCTGGTGGTCATGGCGATCCGTGACCGGACGTTGTGGGTGCGAGCCCTGGTGGGCGGCTTCGTGACAGCGGTGGGTGCGTTCCAGTTGTACGACGGCCTGGTGCAGCACAAGCTGATGGGCCTTCACCAGATCCGATACGAAGTCGATCTTCTCCCGTACGACCTGACGTGGAACATCCTTGCCGCGGTGCTGCTCGTGTGCGGTGCCGCGATCATCGCGTCCACGTACCGGCAGGAGCCGGTGAGGACGGCATCGCGATGATGCCGTTCGTCGTCTGGGGCGTGGCGATCTGCGCGGTGCTGGCCTACTGGGCGGCAGCCGCGGCGGCGAAGTCGTGGTCGCTCGCGCGCACCGCCGGTTGGACGGTGGGCTGGCTCGCGCTCGCCGCGGTGTGGGGTAACTCCGCATCCGCGGACAGCCCGGCGCAGGGCCACGGCGCGCAGCACGGCCACGGTGCGGCCAACGAATCCTTCGACTTCGCGGGTCACATGGTGTCCCACGTGGTAGCCGGCATGGCGGTACCGCTACTGCTGGTGCTCGCCGCACCGGTCACCCTCGCGCTGCGCGTGCTCCCTCTGCGCGAGGCCCGACGCGTCTCCCGGGTGCTGCGCTCCCGGCCCTGTGAAGTGCTCACCCACCCGCTCGTCGCGGCGACACTCAACGTCGGCGGGCTGTGGCTTCTCTATCGGACATGGTTGTTCGACTACATGCACGGCGGAACGTGGGTGATGTGGCTGATCGAGTTCCATATCGTCGCAGCCGGGTACCTGTACACCTATTCGCTGGTGGGAGTGGACCCTTCTCCTCACCGCACATCGTTCGGCTTACGGGCCGCAGTGCTGGTGGTGTCCATTGCCGCCCACAACATCCTCGCGAAGACGCTGTACGCGGACCCGCCTCCCGGCGTCTCCGCAGAGCAGGCCGAAATGGGCAGCCAGATCATGTACTACGGGGGATTGCCCTTCGAACTGGCTCTGGTCGTGCTGCTGTGTCATCGGTGGGCGGCACGTGCTCGTCGCCGGCCCGAGATGTCCGCGCCGGACCTTCTCCGCACGACCTGACAGTGAGCGGTTACTCGTGCGAAGGGTTTGAGCAGTGCCGTTTCCGGGGTATGCGATTGCCACGCAAACAAAAGCACTTGGAGGATCGCAATCATGTCGAAATACACGGTGCCCGGTTTGAGCGGCAAGAACGGCACGAAAGTTGCCGGTGTCCTGCAGCAGCGCCTGAGCGCGTACAACGACCTGCATCTCACTCTCAAGCACATTCACTGGAACGTTGTCGGACCCAACTTCATCGGCGTCCACGAGATGATCGATCCCCAGGTTGAACTCGTGCGTGGATACGCGGACGAAGTAGCAGAACGCATCGCGACGCTCGGTGAATCGCCGAAGGGCACGCCGGGAGCTATCGAGAAGAACCGCACATGGGACGACTACTCGGTGGGCCGCGACACTGCTCAGGCTCACCTCGCCGCGCTCGACCTCGTCTACGACGGGGTGATCACCGACAACCGTAAGGCCATCGAGGAAGTCGGCGAACTCGATCCGATCACCGAAGACGTCCTTATCGGGCACACCGGTCAGCTCGAGAAGTTCCAGTGGTTCGTGCGTGCGCACCTGGAGAACGCTGCCGGGGCCCTGGCCCACGGAAACGCCTCGACCGAGAAGGAAGCGGCCGACAAGGTCCGCTGACCGGAGACAGGATTCTCTCGTGCCGGATGCCGCGGTCGCAAAAATCATCGTGACCGGGGCCAGCGGCAATGTGGGATCCGCGCTGCTGCGTCGTCTCGCGCAGTGGCCCGAACCTCCCGAGATCACAGGGGTCGCGCGCCGGATACCTCCGGCGCGCGGCCCCTATTCTTCTGCGCGCTGGTGTCGCGTCGACCTCGCGGAGCCCGAGTCGTACGGGGTGCTGCGGCGGCTGATGTCCGGCGCCGATGCCGTCGTCCACCTTGCCTGGGGATTCCAGCCGTCGCACCGGCGAGAATACTTGCGGCGCACCGCAGTCGAGGGAACACGCGCCGTGTATTCGGCGGCAGCGGACGCCGGCGTACCGCACGTGCTGCACATGTCCTCCGGCGCGGCGTACTCGCCGGGATCGTACGGCCGGCCCGTCGACGAGTCCTGGCCGACGACGGGAATACCCGGCTGTGCCTACAGCGTGGACAAGGTGGCGGCCGAAAGGGTGCTCGACGAATTGTCGGGTGTGCCGGGTGCGCCGGACCTGCTGCGGTTACGCCCGGGGTTCATCGGGCAATACGCAGCGGGGTCGGGCCTCGCCCGATACGTGCTGCCGGACGCGGTGCCGTCCGCGATCACCCGCCACGTCCCGGTGCTGCCCGTCGACCGGAGACTCACGATCCCCGCGGTGCATGCCGACGATGTGGCCGCGGCAATCGACTCGGCACTCCGACGTCGTGCGGTGGGCGCGGTCAACCTGGCCTCGCCGGTGCCCGTCGGCGCCGAAGACTTCGCCGCACCGTTCGGTTGCTCCACCGTCCACGTTCCCGCACGACTGCTCTCCGCGGTGGCCGACGCCGGTTGGCACGCGCGACTTCAGCCGGTTCAGGGCGGGTGGGTCGACCTGGCATACGCCACTCCCATGCTCGGATGCGAGCGGGCGTCCGCAGTGCTCGGCTGGGCGCCGCGGCATTCCGGTCCCGCCGTCTGGGCGGAGACGATCGCCGGCATGCGTGCGCGGGGCGGAACCTGCAGTCCGGTGTTGCGTGCGCGCACCGCGCGGGAACTTCTCGCTGTGCTTGTCGGGCGCGGCCCGATCGGGCGCCGGATTCCGCCTTGACCGGATCACACTGCGGGGGAGCTTGTTTCTCGATCGCCCGAGTTTTGTCGGGCCGCACGAAGGGGTACAAACCACTATGACCAACACATCGAGGCACGAGCCGCCGACCACCGGCTCCCGGGTAGCGGGATGGATCGGCTACGCGTGCGTTCTTGCGAGCATTGCTGTCGTCGCCATGGCGCTCTTCGCTGCAGGAGACGGGTTCGCCGGCTGGACGGTGGTTGCCGTCGTCATCGCTGCGGCGCTCCTCTCGGCCGGCGCGGCGTTGATCACGATCAATTTCCGTCACCGCCGGCTCCACGGTTCGGGTGGAACCCCGACCCACGAGCCGGGCGTCCTCGACTGACGCGGCTTACCCGTCAAACCGCTCCGGTGGATCAGCTCACGGGCTGGTCCACCGGAGCGATTTCGTCGAGGGACGCACGAAGCGTCGTCGAACCCTTCGACCAGTTGTCCAGCAGGTGGTGTGCGAGGCGGCCTTCGAGGAACTCCGCGGCCTCCGCGCCGAACACGATGTCGCTCGCGCAGCGGGGGTCGGCCGCGATCATGTCACCCACCACGTCGTGCCGCAGCACCAGTTCGTGCACGGCATCCGCTTCGATGTGCTCGGTGTAGAACGTGACGCACGCGGGGTCTGCGCCGAGACGTTCCAGGGCCGACGCCATCCGCCGGGCACTCGGAGCCGTGGTGATCTCCGCAGCGGTGAACATCCCCACGAGCATCGGCATGTGCGCCCGGTGCAGCCCGCAGAGCGACATGAAATTGACGGTCGCGAGGGTGACGGCCGGCACGGCGTCGAGATAGCCGAGGTAGCTCTCGTCGAGGTCGGCCGCTTTCAGCAGATCGGCGTACAGGCGGGAGTGCATCCTGTCGGCGCGACCACCGCCGTATTCGTCGAATTCGACCGCGACGAGTGCCGCTTTCGCACGGCCCCGCAGCCGAGGAATGGCGAACGCGTGCGGATCCGCTTCCTTCAGGTGGTAGATCGAGCGGTGTACGAAGAACTCGCGGATCTGGTCCCAGGTGCCGCGTTCCGCCAGTTCGTGCGACACGCCCCAGGCGTCCTTCGGCTCGCGGTAGAGCGCGTCGAACGTCGCGTCCGTGTCGTCGCCGACCTGAACGTCGGCGCGCAACTGTGCGAGGAACAGACGCTCGAGGTCGGCGCGCAGTCCCAGGGGTCCCGGCGCCCACTCCCACGACGCGTCGACACCGTCGAAACCGCGGTAGTGCAACTCGTAGAGCACGGTCAGGGCCAGTTGCACGTCGTCGCCGTACGGGTCGGGCTCACCAACTGCGATCTGCCAGGCCGCGGCGTCGGCGGGACGGGCCAGCCGTTCGACGACGGCGGCGGAGATCGGCCCCCGCGGGGTCGGCAGAGAAGCGGCGGACAGGTCACACGGCCGGATCACATCAGACATACGTGCCGGTTACCCCTGGCGGGCCCGGCGGAAACGGATACGTGTGCCCACCGGCGCAGGGGGTAACCGCTCGCTATGGCAGACGACAAGGAACGGAAACCGCACACCATCGACTATCCGGGCGATACGACCGACATGGCGGAACGCCCCCGCGACGAGATGCGCGACTATCGCGGCAGGGACTTGCTCGCCGGCCGGCGAGCGTTGATCACCGGTGGTGACTCCGGGATCGGCCGGGCGGTCGCGGTGGCCTTCGCGAAGGAAGGTGCGGACGTGGCGATCGCCTACCTGGAGGAACAGGAGGATGCCGAGCACACCGCTGCTCTCGTGGAGGCGGAAGGACGCGCATGTCACCTGTACCCGGGAGATCTCGCGGACCCGGCTCACTGCCGCACGGTTGTCGCCGAGGCCGCGGCCGCCATGGGCGGTCTGGAGATCGTCGTCAACAATGTCGGTACCCAGCAGCCGGTCGACGACTTCGCGGAACTCGACGACGAACAGTGGCGAAGGACCTTCGCCGTCAATATCGACAGCTTCTTCCATGTCACCAAGGCGGCGCTGCCGCACCTTCCCCGGGGCGGCGCCGTGATCAACACCGCCTCGATCAACGGGCTGCGCGGGAACAAGACACTGATCGACTACTCGGCGACCAAGGGCGCCGTGATCGCGTTGACCTATTCGCTCGCGCAGGCACTGAGCGACCGGGGGATCAGGGTCAACTGTGTCGCGCCGGGACCGGTGTGGACCCCGCTGATTCCCGCGACGATGGACGCGGAGAAGGTGTCCGAGTTCGGTCAGCAGGCACCGTACGGCAGGGCCGCGCAACCCGACGAGATCGCGCCGTCGTACGTCTTCTTCGCCTCGGCGACGATGTCCTCCTATTACAGCGGGGAAGTGCTGGCTCCTATCGGCGGTGAGACGCTGCCCGGGTGACTGCCGGCCGGATTCGGCAAGAACGGTCAAGCGCGACCGCACGAAGGTCGTCAGACTTGTCCTATGTCCGAAACCCGGCTGTCCGAGCCCCGGCGCGACCGCTTACGTGAACTCCTCGACGCGGTGCTCGACGAGAACAACGTCAACCTCGAACAGATGGCGCAGGGGGCGTACGCGTCCCCCTGGCACTTCACACGCCAGTTCGGTGTCGGTACCGGGGAGTCCCCGGTGGCCCTGCGGCGGAGAGTGATGCTCGAACGCGCGGCCTGGCAACTGGCCAACGGCGCCGGTGTCACCGATGCCGCGTTCGGGGCCGGTTACAGCAGCGTCGAAGGGTTCGGGCGCGCGTATGCACGCGCGTACGGATATCCGCCCAGTGCGACGACGAGGACGTCGTCGCAGGACGGTCGTGCTCATTGGCTCACGGCACCGAACGGAGTGCATTTCCACCCGCCCATGAACCTGTGGCTCGAGGACGGGACCGTCTCCGCCGGGAGGCATTCCGGCTCGGAGGTCGTGGCGCACCTCGTGCATCACGACCTCGACGACACGCGTGCGCTGCTCGAACTCGCCCGAGAACTCGACGAGCCGGAATACGAGCGCAATCGTTTTCCCGGACTCGTGGTGCTCGAATGGGACGGTCCGGAGGAGTCGATCGGACGCGTGCTCGGGAATCTCGTGTGGACCAAGGAGATCTGGCTCGCATCGATGGCGGGAGACGACCAACCCGACCGTGGTGGGCACGACCCGGAATCCCTCCTCCGCCGGTTCGACGAGGTCGCGACGAGATGGGCCGACGCCGTGCGGGACATCGACCGCCGCGGAGCATGGGGCGACCGGCTGATCGACGCACTCTGTGAGCCGCCGCAGAGCTTCGTCCTCGGTGGAGTCGTCGCACACGTGCTCACGTTCTCGGCGCATCGGAGGCAGCTCGTCCGTCACATGCTCCGCGCCGCCGGCCGCAGCGTCGACCACGGCGATCCCCTCGACTGGCACTTCACTTCTGCCGCCTTCGCACCCGGATCGGAAAGGACCATGCCATGACCCGCATGAGCTATTTCACCGCAAGTACTCTCGACGGTTTCCTTGCAACAGTGGATGATTCGCTCGACTGGCTGCTTTCACGAGAGACCGACGAGGGAGGCCCTGCCGGGTATCAGGAGTTCATCGCGGGGATCGGAGCGATGGTGACGGGATCCACGACCTATCGCTGGGTGCTCGACCACGAGGGAGTCGACAAATGGGAGTACGACATTCCGTGCTGGGTGTTCACGCACCGAGGTGACCTTCCCGTCGCGAGCGGACCGAACGGGCCGGGGGACATCCGCTTCACGCAGAGCGACGTCCGCGAGGTCTACGCCGAGATGGCCGACGCGGCCGGTGGGCGGGACCTGTGGATGGTCGGTGGCGGGGATCTGGCGGGCCAGTTCGCCGAGCACGGTCTGCTGGACGAAGTGATCGTCTCCATTGCTCCGGTGACCATCGGTGCGGGTAAACCCTTGCTGCCGCGGCACGTCGAGATGCGATTGAGAGAACTCGATCGCAACGGAGAGTTCGCGGTGCTTCGCTACGACGTGCTGCGCGACGCGGACTGACAGCGCTCACCAGGAACCGGCGCGCCGACGACAGCGAGGCTCAGGACCCGTCGATCGGGCTGTGTGGCCGGGAACGGACCCGGAACCGCCACGGGTACAGCAACCACGCCCATACGAACAGCAGGGTGGTCACTCCTCCGATGATGAGGGCGACGATGTCACCGAGAAGGATTCCGACCACGAGGACGACTGCGCCGGTGAGGGCAACACCGAGAAAGACGATGCCGGCGAGCGTGAACACGTGCGCGGTGGCAACGAGTCGCGGAAGTTGTCCGCGGCGGAACAGAATGCGATGCATCACGACGGGCGCGACGAGGAACACCGTAGCGAAGACGGAGGCGAGCAACGTCACGAGGTAGACGCCGTACTGATATGTGGACAGGTCGTCGAATCGGGCCTGGAACGGCAGGGTGAGCAGCAGGCCGGTGAGCACCTGGACGCCGGTCTGCACGACCCGCAGTTCCTGGAGGAGGTTCGACCAGTTCCGGTCGAGGCGTTCGATGGGCGTCTCGTTGCGCCCGTCCGGGCCTACCGCCTCGCGACCGAACCTGGAACCGGGGTCACCCGTGTCGTCCGGGGTGGTCACGGGGCGACCGGGGGGAGCGCAGAGCGCGGAGCGTACATACGATCGTATGGTGCCACCTTGTGACCTCGCTCACGCGCGGGTAGCGTCGGCGGGGACGGATGACACCACCCGCTGGGAGGGAGTTCGGCCATGAAGCTCAACCTTTTTGTCGCGTGGGTCGGATACGGATTGGTGCTGATCGCAGTACTGATGATCGCCCTGGCGCTGTTCGCCGCGGGCAGCGGCCACGAGGCAGGGGCTCTGGCCAGCACCGTCGCGGTGTTCGTGGCCTTGGCGCTGGCAGTCGGAATGATGGCCGGAACCGTCCGGCGAGACCGCAGGAAACACCTCGACACGCCTCACCTCTTCTGACGGGCCTCCCCTCTTCTGACAGGCCCACAGCTTCTGACGTGCAACGACAACTCGCGGTGGCCGGTCAGGCCTCCGCGAGTCGCCGTTTCTGGACCTCGATATCGAATGTCGGTTCGGGCCAGTCCAGGTCGAGTCCCTCGAACGCGTCGATCAGCAACTCTGTGACGGCAATACGGCTGTACCACTTGCGGTCGCACGGAATGACGTACCACGGCGCGAGGTCGGTGTTCGTCTTGTCGAGCATGTCCTGGTAGGCCTCTTGGTACTGCGGCCAGACGGCTCGTTCGGTCACGTCGGACGGGTCGTATTTCCAGTACTTGTCGGGTCGCTCGAGCCGTTCCGTGAGCCGCTTCTTCTGCTCGTCGAGCGAGACGAACAAGGCCACCTTCACGATGGTGGTTCCGGTGTCGGTGATCTCCCGCTCGAACTGGTTGATCTCGTCGTACCGCCTGCGCCAGACATTCTCGGGAACGAGGGATCGCACCCGTGCGACGAGTACGTCTTCGTAATGCGACCGGTCGAACACGCCGAGCTGGCCACCTCGGGGAAGGGCTTTGTTGATGCGCCACAGGAAATGGTGGCGCTTCTCTTCGGGGGTGGGGACTCCGAACGCGGTGTGGTCGACTCCCTGGGGATCGACGTGGCCGATGACGTGGCGCACCATGCCGCCTTTGCCTGCGGTGTCCATCCCCTGCAGGATCAGCAGCACCGACCGGGGGTCTCCGCCGCGTCCGTTGGCGAACAGCTTTCCTTGCAGGTCGGACAGGACCGCGCCGCGTTCCTCGAGGAGGCGTTCCCCGAGGGCCTTGTCACCGTCGAATCCCGGTGTGCTGTTCGTGTCGAGTTCGGCGACGCGGGTTCCGGGACCTGCTCGCAACGCCTCGACCACCGGAGTGTGCCAGGGCGCTTCGTTTTTCGTTCCCATGCGACGAGCCTGCCATACGGCGAGGGATCAGGCGGGATGGTCTCCGTAGGGCGGCCGGGAGATGCCGTCGACCATGTGACTGCCCCACAGGTCCGTTTCGGTGATGCGGGCGACTGCCGGCCCGTCGGATCCGGGCACCGTGATGGTCACCTCGGTTCCGGGGCGGAGTTCGGTTCCGGGCGGGAGCGACTCCGCAAGGCGTCGTAGCCTGCCGCGCCACACATGGCGGCCGAGCAGGGGGTCGAAGCGGCCCGACAGTTGCACGTCGATCGTCGCACGCTCGTCGGCCACCACGACGTCGGCCGGCCCTCGGTAGCCGGCGGCGTCGTCGTGGTGGGTATCAGGCTCTGACATGCCCCGGACTATACGTGCAACTCTTGGTAACAGTAAAGCGGTTCGGGGGATGTCCGTTCAGCGCGCCGGATCCTCGGGCAGCAGCGGATGGGGCTGGGATTTGAACCGCTTCGGCGAACCCGCCACTGCGGCAATTCCCGTGATGCCGCCCCACACCATCATCGTGAGGTAGTCGATCAGGTCCTCGGCCGTCATCGACTTGTTCGAAATCCACCAGTGCGTGGCGAGCTGGATCGAACCGACGATGCCGTACGCCCAGGGCACCGACCCGCCCGAGTCCATTTCGAGGAGACGAAGCCGCTCGCCCAGGACGGTCGCCACCAGTTCGGCGATCATCCGTTCGGAGTCGGCGACCACGTCACGGCTCGCCGACGAGCTGTTCGACATGACGTACAGGTAGACCTCGGGATCGGTGCCGACCGTTTCGACGTACGCCGAGATCGCCACTCGGGTCAGTGCGTATTCGTCGAGATCCTCGGCGACAGCGGCGTAGATGCGCGGGGCGAGAATCGTCTCGACGTACCGCATCATCGTCGCGCTCGTCAGGTCGTTCTTGTCGGTGAAGTACCGGTACAGAACGGTTTTGGAGACGCCGATCTCGGTCGCGATCTCGTCCATGCCGATGTCGTGCCCGCGCGCCCGGATGGCGTTGATGGTGCCGTCCACGAGCTCCTCGCGCCGGGCGATCTTGTGTTCGTGCCACCGGCGTTTACGGCCGTCCTGCTTCGTCGGTAGGTCCTCGGTGGTGCGGGAGGACGAAGGCGTCTGGGGCAGGTTGCTTGACACTGTGCGGCACATCCGTTCGGTTCGATCGTCGGCTCAGTCTACGGTGAGCGCCTCGCCCGCACCGGTCATGCGTCGCGCATTCGCGCCCGCAGGGCAGAACTTGGGCACAATCGAGGGGTGCAGTTCATGAATATCGATGATGACGTCAAACGCCGCGACCTCCGCCGGATGAAGACGGTCGCAACCGGGTTCCTGGTCGTGGCTGCCGTCATCTATCTGTTCTGTCGATGGCAGGAGACCCGCGGGGCGGGTCCGTGGGTGGGGTATGTGCGCGCCGCGTCGGAGGCAGGGATGGTCGGCGCGCTCGCCGACTGGTTCGCCGTCACCGCGCTGTTCCGGCATCCGATGCGCATTCCCGTCCCGCACACCGCGATCATCAAGAAGAAGAAGGATCAGCTCGGCGCGAGCCTGAGTTCGTTCGTCGGCACCAATTTCCTGGCGCCCGAGGTGGTCTCGGCGAAAGTCGAATCGGCGCAGATTCCCCTGCGTGTCGGGACATGGATGGCCGAACCGGCGCACGCGGAGCGCGTCGCGAAGGAAACCTCCACGGTCCTGCGTGGAGTGGTCGGTGTGCTGCGCGAGGACGACATCCAGCAGATCATCGACAACACGATCGTCAAGCGGATCGCGGAACCGGAATGGGGACCGCCGCTCGGGCGCGTGCTCTCCGAACTCGTCGAAGAAAATCGGCATCTGCCCCTGGTGGAGATGCTGGCCGAACGCGCACACCAGTGGGCTATGGGCAGCCAGGAAACAATCGACCGGGTCATCAGCCGGGATTCCCCGTCGTGGTCGCCGAAGTTCGTCGACCTGCTGCTCGGAGAGAGGATCCACCGTGAACTCGTGGAGTTCACATGGAAGGTCCGATCCAACCCGGACCACGAAGTGCGCCTGGCGGTCAACAAGTTCCTCGCCGACTACGCACGTGATCTGCAGAGCGACCCGGCGACGATCGCCAAAGCCGAAAAGGTCAAGGCCGAGATCATGGGCCGCGACGAAGTGACCCAGCTGGCGGGCGCCACGTGGCGTACCGCGAAGCGGATGATTCTCGATTCGGTCGACGATCCGAACAGCACGCTGCGCACGAAGGTCGCCGAGAACGTCATGGCGCTCGGTGTCCGGCTGCGGGAGGACCACGAGTTGCGCACGAAGGTCGACGGCTGGTTGCTCGACGCGGTGCGCTTCGTCGCGTCCAACTACGCCGACGAGATCACCTCGGTGATCCGCGAGACCGTCGAGCGCTGGGACGCGGAAGAAGCGAGTCGCAAGATCGAACTCGCGGTGGGCCGGGACCTGCAGTTCATCCGCATCAACGGCACCGTGGTCGGTTCCTTGGCGGGTCTCGCCATCTACACGATCTCGGAGCTGCTCTTCGCGTGATGCCGGTCACTTGCTAGCAGAGTGCTTGCTACAGCTAGCACCCGTGCGTACCGTG
>JADGMW010000538.1_pt1 | contig 14577 bp, 7 predicted proteins | sample 8641801 | NCBI WGS metagenome assembly JADGMW01 (sample SAMN16272018, study PRJNA661076) | feces metagenome | isolation source: fecal sample from diarrhoea affected cattle A | host: Bos taurus | place: South Africa: Lokaleng Village, Mahikeng | collected 2019-09
CGAGCCAGCCGACCAGCCGCCGGCTCGGGGCGGCGCCGACCGCGGCGACCGCGAGCCCGACCAGCACCCACACCGCCGCGATGGTGACCGCGGCCTGCTCGACCACGTCGCCGAACCCGACGGTGTCGTCCGCGGTGGAGGCGACCAGGCCGAGGAGGGTGCCGGCGACCAGCATCGCGACCGCGGTGGCGAGCAGGGCCAGGACGACGTTGCTCGCCAGATAGGTGGACCGGCGCAGGGAGCCCGCCAGGAGCGGCTCGACCCGGTGGTCGACCTCCTCGGCGTAGCTGCGGGTGACGATCTGCACGCCGGCCACCGCCGCGACCAGGGAGATGATCTGCAGCACCGTCACCAGGAACGCGAAGGTCAGGTCGGTGGGGCTGGCGGCCCCGGAGGCGAGGATCCGGGCGACGTCGGCGTCCTGTGCGGCCACGTCGCCGATCGAGGTGGCGAGGTTGCCGAAGATCAATCCCAGCGCGGTGAACGCGATCAGCCAGGAGATCAGCGCCGGCCGGTTGAGCTTGAACGCCAGGCCCCAGACGTTGCCGGCGATGCCGGCCCGGGCCGGCCCGGGCCGCGGCGCGATCAGGCCCTGGCCGAAGTCGCGCCGGCCCTGGAGCACGAACGCCGCGAGGACCAGTGCCAGTGCCAGTGCCAGCGGGGGCAGGAGGGCCCAGGGGTTGTCGCCGGTGCCGGGCCGGGTCTCCTCCAGCCAGCCGAGCGGGGTGAGCCAGGTGGCCCAGTCGGGGACGTCGCTGGAGTCGAGGTAGCCCCGGACGACGTAGCAGGCGCCGAGCACGCCGATGGCGATGGCGTTCGCGGCGCGAGCCTCCGAGCCGAGCTGGGCCGCGACCGCGGCGACGCCGGCGAACATCAGCCCGGACGCGGTGAACGTCGCCGAGAGCAGCAGGGTGGCGGTGAACCCGCCGCCGCAGGCGAGGGTGAGCAGGAAGCAGACGACGCCGAGCGCCACCGAGGCGAGCACCGCGATCAGCACGGCGACCGCGAGCCGCGAGCGGCGGGCGAGCACCGCCGAGGCGATCAGCTCGGCCTGGCCGGAGTCCTCGTCGGCGCGGCTGTTGCGCACCACCGCCAGGATCGCCATCAGGCCGGCGAAGAAGGCGCCGAGCTGCCCGGCCCGCCAGGCGTTGAACCCGTCCGCGGTCATCAGGTCGCGGGCCGGGCCGAAGATCAGCGCGAGCGCGGGGTTCGCGCCCAGGCTGGCGGCGAGCTCGGCGCGGTCCGCGGCGTCGGGGAAGATCCACGCGTAGGCCAGGATCGAGGACGCCGACAGCACCGAGATGAGCAGCACCCACGGCGCGACGTTGCGGGCGTCGAGGCGCGCGGCCACCCTCAGCAGTGCGCCGGTGCCGGTGAGCCCGTGGCCGCGCCGGCGGGCATGGCTGCCCCGGACGGTCGCGGTCGCGGTCGCGTCGCGTCCGGCGGCGCTCACGGCGCGGGCGTCCCGTCCGGCCGGGCCCGGTCCACGTCGTACTGCTGGAGGAAGAGGTCCTCGAGCGAGGCCGGCGAGACGGTGAGACCGGACATCTGGTGCGCCACCAGCTGGGCCATCGCGGCGTTGACCTGGTCCGGCTCGACGGCGGCGGTGAGCCGGCCGTGCCCGTCGAGGTGGACGTCGTGCAGCGCGGAGAGGGTGCCGACGTCCGCGGGTGGGCGGGCGAGCGTGGCCTGGACGGTGACCTTGGTCCGGCCGCGGAGGTCCTGGAGCGTGCCGGTCTGCACGATCTTGCCCCGGCGGATGATGCTGACCCGATCGGCGAGGGCCTCGACCTCGCTCATGATGTGACTGGAGAGCAGGATGGTGCGCCCGGCGGCCTTCTCGGCGGCGATCTCGTCCTGGAAGACCGCCTCCATCAGGGGGTCGAGCCCGGAGGTGGGCTCGTCGAGGATCAGCAGCTCGACGCCGGCCGCGAGGGCGGCCACGATGGCGACCTTCTGGCGGTTGCCCTTGGAGTACTGGCGTCCGCGCTTGGTGGGGTCGAGCTCGAAGCGCTCGATCAGCTCGGCGCGCCGGGCCTGGTCGAGCCCGCCGCGCAGGTTGCCGAGCAGGTCGATCGCCTCCGCGCCGGACAGGCTCGGCCACAGCACGACGTCGCCGGGCACGTAGGCCAGTCGCCGGTGCAGGTCCACCACGTCGCGCCACGGGTCGCCGCCGAGCAGCTCGGCGGTGCCGCCGTTGGCGCGCAGCAGCCCGAGCAGTACCCGGATGGTGGTGGACTTGCCGGCCCCGTTCGGCCCGAGGAACCCGTGCACCTCGCCGCGGGTCACGGTGAGGTCGAGGCCGTCGAGGGCGGTGACCGAGCCGAACCTCTTGACCAGGCCCTCGGTGTGGATGACCCGCTCGGAGGAGTGCGTCTGCGTGCTCATCGAAGCCCCCTCCGGACGGTGATTCTCACCGTAGGCCGGTCCCCCGGGGTGTCAACCGTGGCCCGGGGACGGGCCCGTCAGCTCCGGACGGCGCTGCGGGCCCGGCGCTCGGCCTGTGCGGCGCGCTCGGCGGCCACGCCGCGGGCGACCAGGCGTCGCAGCCGGCGCACCAGGAGCGGGTCGTGGGCCAGCGCCGCCGGGTGCTCGATCAGCCGGGCCAGGCGCCGGTAGTAGACCGGCGCAGTGGTGCCGAAGCAGGCGCGGATCGCGGAGTCCTTGTCGTCGGTCGCCCGCCACCAGGACCGCTCGAAGTCCAGCACCAGCTCGTCGGCCCCCGTGAGGCGGGACGGATGGGCGCTCTCCGAGATGGCGGTGGTCATGCCTCGATGATCGGCAGCCGCGGTGGCGGGTGGAGCGTCTTGCGTCTTTCTTCGGATGATCTTGCGAGTAGCGCCGCGCCGCCGTCTCAGCGCGGACCGGAGGCCCCGGCCAGCGAGACGGTCTCCCCGCGTCCCACGGCCCGGACCACGGTGGGCACGGCGCGTCGCCGGCACGCCTCGAGGAACTCCGAGAGCGGAGATCGGAACACGGTGTAGTCGTCGACGTGCACCGGGACCGTCACCGCGGGTCGCAGCATGGCCGCCAGCGCGGCGCCCTGCTCGCCGTCCATCGTGACCAGCAGGCCCAGCACCCGGGTGCCGCCGAGGTGGAGGACCGCGGCGTCGAGCGGGCCGGTCCGCTCGACGACCTCGCGCAGCCACGGGTAGCAGAGGGTATCGCCGCTGAGATAGCCCCGCCAGCCCGGACCGTCCGGCCCGGTGAGCTCCAGGATGCTGCCCATCACCGGCGGCAGCAGGTGGCGCGCCGCGCCCGGCCCGTGCTGGCCCGGCGCCGCCGTGACCCGCAGCCGCCACCCGTCGCGCTCCAGCACCTGGCTCTGCCAGGTGCGCAGCTCGCGGGCGGCCCCGAACCCCCAGCGGCGCAGCCGGCCGGCCGCCTGCGGGGTGGTCAGCACCGGGAGCGACCGGTCCAGCTCGCGGCGCGCCACCCGGTCGAAGTGGTCGCCGTGCAGGTGGGAGAGGACCACCGCGTCCAGCGCCGGCAGCTGGTGCGGCGGCAACGAGGGCTCGGTGAGCCGTCGGGAGAAGAGACCCTTGCCGAGGTACGCCCGTTGCCCTCGGTGCAGGAAGTTCGGATCGGTGAGCACGGTGAACGGCCCGAGGCGCAGCAGGGAGGTCGCGGTGCCGATGAACTCCAGGCTGGTCCGGGCGGCGGCCTCCATCGACGTGCTCCTCTGCTGAGCTCGACCGGACCTTCCGGGCCCGGTGGGACAAGGACGAAGAGGGGTGCCCGGTCGGCGCGCGGGCAAACGGGGACGGCGGACCTCGACGTCGCGCGTCCGCCCGGCTCGGCGTGGTCTATGCTGGCTGTGTCCGCGACCCCGCTAGGTCCTTTGGTTCGACCTCGTCGGTCCGTCCGGACACCGGCCGGCACCCCGCCCGCCCCGACGTCGCCCTGCCTGGGGCCTCTCGGGAGCCTCGCTCCCGACCGGTCGACGGCCCACGTTCGATGCGACGTTCGCCGGGGCGTCGTCCCGGCCGGACACGGCCCCTGGCAGGCACGCCGGGGGAGTCTGCGAGGAGGAGCAGTTGGCCCGACGAGGCCCACGGCAGCAGGGCGGCAACCGGAACCGCCGGCGCACGCACGAGCTCGACAACGAAGGCATCATCCCGGTCCTGGCCCGGGCGGTGCGCGAGGTCGAGACCGCGGTGCAGCGGGGCGCGGTGCGCCCCTCGGTGCGCACCAAGTTCCAGGTCGTCGCGCTGCTGATGCGCGAGGAGCGCGCCCGGGTGAAGGCCGACGAGGAGAGCACCGAGGCGCACCGGGCCGAGCAGCTCAAGCGGCTCGACGGGATCGCCACCATCCTCGCCAAGACCGCCGCCCGCGAGCCGTCCCTGCTCGGCCTGCTCGCCGAGGACGCCGAGGTCTCCGAGGCCGCCCGTGAGCTGCGCCGGGAGATGATCCGAGCCGCCGGGCTGGCCCCCGAGCCGGAGCCCGAGCCGGAGCCCGAGCTGGTCGAGATCGGCTCCGAGCGTCGCGTCGTCCCGCCCTCGGTGCGCGCTCGCCGCCTCGCCAACCCGTTCCTGGCCCCCGACTTCACCGCGGCCCTGCCGCCGGTGACCGGGCCGCGCCGGCTGGACACCTGGGAGCTGCTCGGCCCGCTGTTCCGCTCCTTCGAGTACGGCGGCAAGACCTCCTCGATGCCGCTGCCGGACCCGGTGCCGGTCCGGCTGCCGCACGGCCTGGAGCTGATGAAGCACCAGGCCCAGGTGGTCCAGTCGGCCGCCGAGGGGCACCGCACCTTCCTGCTCGCCGACGAGCCGGGTCTGGGCAAGACCGCGCAGGCGCTCGTCGCCGCCCGCGCCGCTGCGGCGTACCCGCTGCTGGTGGTGGTGCCCAACGTGGTCAAGACCAACTGGGCGCGCGAGGCCGAGCGCTGGACGCCGGAGCACCCGGCCACCGTCATCCACGGCGACGGCCACGACCTCGACGGCTTCGCCGACATCGTGGTGATCAACTACGAGGTGCTCGACCGGCACGCCGGCTGGCTGCGCGACTTCGGGTTCCGCGGGATGGTCGTCGACGAGGCGCACTTCATCAAGAACAAGTCCTCCCAGCGCTCCCAGCACGTCCTGCAGATCGCCGAGGGCATCCGGCGCCGCTCCGGTCGGCCGCTGCTGATGGCGCTGACCGGCACCCCGCTGATCAACGACATCGAGGACTTCAAGGCGATCTGGGAGTTCCTCGGCTGGATCGACGAGAAGAAGCCGCTGCGCCCGCTGATGGACGCGCTGGAGGAGACCGGGCTGACCCCGGCCGACCCGCCGTTCTACCCCGCTGCGCGGACCGCGGTGATCAACCAGGGCATCGTGCGGCGCCGCAAGATCGACGTCGCCCAGGACATCCCGGCCCGCCGGGTCGCCGACCTCCCGGTGGAGCTCGACGACGAGGCCGGCCGTTCGATCCGGGAGGCCGAGCGCGAGCTCGCGCTGCGCCTGGTCCAGCGCTACGACATGGCGCTGGCGACCCGCACCTCCGGCCAGGTGGTCGAGGGCATCGACCACGAGCTGGTCCGCCGGGTGGCGACCTGGGAGCGCGAGGACACCACCACCTCGTCCAGCGGCGAGAACGTCTTCTCGATGATGCGCCGCATCGGCCAGGCGAAGGCCGGGCTGGCCGCCGACTACGCCGCCCAGCTGGCGCGCAACGTGGGCAAGGTCGTCTTCTTCGCCAAGCACGTCGACGTGATGGACACCGCCGAGGAGACCTTCGCCCGCCGCGGCATCGGCTACTCCTCGATCCGCGGCGACCAGACGCCGAAGGCGCGGGAGAAGGCGATCGACTCGTTCGTCAACGACCCCGACGTCGCGATCGTGGTCTGCTCGCTGACCGCCGCCGGCGTCGGGCTGAACCTGCAGGTCGCCTCGAACCTGGTGCTCGCCGAGCTGTCCTGGACCGACGCCGAGCAGACCCAGGCGATCGACCGGATCCACCGGATCGGTCAGGAGGAGCCGGTGACCGCCTGGCGGATCATCGCCTCGCAGACCATCGACACCCGGATCGCGGAGCTGATCGACGCCAAGGCAGGGCTCGCGGCGCGGGCCCTCGACGGCTCGGACGAAGAGGTCGGCTCGTCGGCCGACGTCCAGCTCGAGGCGCTGGTGACGCTGCTGACCGACGCCCTGCGCGCGCGGGGCTGACGCCTTCGGGTGGTCGAGTCGTTCGTCGTTGGTCGAGTAGCGAGCGCTGGTTTTCGTTGGTCGAGTAGCGAGCGCCAGCGAGCGTATCGAGACCGGTCAGGCTGGCTGTGGCGGTCTCGATACGCCGTCGCTCGTTCCTCGCGACGGCACTCGACCAGCGAGGGCGCTCTCGACCCGCGAAGGGTCGCGGCCCGCGATGGCGGTCTCGACCGGAGCCGAGGGCTACACCAGCGCGGGGCCGTGCACGAAGCGGTCCACCTCGATGCGGATCGCGACCCGCTCGGCGCTGTGCTGCGGTGCCCGGTAGCGCGTGGAGTAGCGCTCCACCGCGCGGGTCACCGAGGCCTCGTCGCTGAGCACCGTGCCCCGGCCCTCCAGGGTCGACCAGCGGGGTCCGTCCACCTGGCAGGCGGCGAGCCGGCCGTCGCCCTCGCGCAGGTTGCGGGCCTTGCGCGACCCGCTCCGGGTGATCACCCAGGCGCACTCCTGCTCCGGGTCCAGCGCCACCCCGACCGGGACGACGTGCGGGCGGCCGTCCGCACGCAACGTGGTCAGCGTGCAGATGTGGTGCTCGGTCCACAGGGCCAGTAGCGGCGCGGGCAGCGCGTCCCAGCCGGGACGGAAGACGGTCATGGCGTCATTCTCGGGCCTCGGGCGAGGGCCGCGATGCCGATCAGCGAGATCGCCCCCAGCGCCGCCGCCACCCCGGTCACGGTGGACGCCGGCTCGTCGCCGAGCCGGCCGGCGGCGATCCAGGCCAGCCCCCAGGCGGCGGCGAGCGCGACCGCCCAGCGGGTGCCGTACCGGCGTGCGGCCAGCGCACCGGCGAGCACCACCAGGGCGAGGGCGGCCACCGCGGCCGCCTGCCGCAGCGCCGAGCCGACCGAGAGCGAGGACGACGCCAGGGCGGCGGCGGTGTTCGCGCAGGTCGCCACCGCGACCCAGCCCAGGTACAGCCCGAAGGTGCCGTCGAGCACCACCCGGTCGGCGAGGCCGTCAGCCGGGCGGGCGACCAGCCGGCGCACCAGCACCGCGAGCACGGCGAGCAGGGCCACGATCACCGCGACGCTGGCCCACACCCAGCCTTGCTGGGTGACCAACAGCCAGCCGGCGTTGAGCAGCATCGAGACCGCCACCAGCCAGCCGGTGGCCCGCAGCCGCGGGTCGGTGGCGCGCCCCGGCAGCCACTGCCAGACCGTGTACGCCGCCAGCCCCAGGTAGATCACCGACCAGATCGAGAACGCCGTCCCGGCCGGGGCCAGCAAGGTGGCGTCCGCCGACAGCGCCCCGCCGGCGGTCTCGGCGACCGGGGTGCCCAGCACGCCGGTGCCGACCAGGGTGCCGAGCACGCATGCCACCTCGGCCAGGGTCACCGTCGCCTGGCGGGCCCGGTCGCGGGAGGAGGCGGTGGGGCGGGTCGCGACGGTGTCGGCCATCCCCGGCGGTACCCGGGCCGGCTCAGATCCAGCGCTGGAACCAGACCCGGTCGAGCCACTCGGAGTGGGTGAGCAGGCCGTTGGTCCAGATCGGCCAGAACCACGCGAAGTTCAGCACCGTGAGCACCACGAACGCGCCGGCGATCACGACCCCGAGGGTGCGCCGTCGGGTCGGTTCTCGCGACGGACCGATCATCCGGGCCATCGCCAGGACCAGCGCCAGCACCAGGAACGGCAGCGTCACCACCGCATAGAAGGAGAAGATCGGCCGGTCGTCGTAGAGCAGCCAGGGCAGCCAGGTGGAGGCGGCGCCCACCACCGCGACCCCGAAGCGCCAGTCCCGGGCGCCGAGCCAGACCACCGCCGCGAACAGCAGGGCGAGGAACCCGCCCCACCAGATCGTGGGCGTGCCGAGCAGCAGCACCTGGCGCAGGCAGTCGCTGCCCTGCGGGGCGTCGCAGCCCCGGGTGCCGGGCTGGATCTCGGTGTCGGCGGCGACCCCGACCGGCCGGTTCAGCAGCAGCCAGCCTGCGGGCGAGGAGGCGTAGGTGTGGTCCGCGCAGTTGAGGAAGTGGGTGTGGAAGGTCCACATGTCGCGGTGGTAGTACCACAGCGAGCGCAGCGACTGGGCGACCTCGCCGAGCCCGGAGGCGTCCGGCTCGGTGGCGGTGGGCCACCGGGCGTCCGGGTCCGGGTCGTCGGCGACGAAGGTGTCGCCGTCGCAGTGCCCCGAGCCGGTGTACTGGGTGTACTGGGTGGAGGAGAGGTGCTCCTCGTACTCGTCGGCGTGCACCAGCCAGCCGCCCCAGCTGGCGACGTAGACGAGCAGCGCGACCACCACCAGCTGGCCGAAGGCGGGCAGCCCGTCGACGACCGCCGAGCGGAGCACCGGACGACGGACGCCGGCGGCCCGGCGCGCCCCGGCGCTCCACAGCCAGACCATGAGCCCGAACGCGGCCAGCGGGTACACGGCCGTCCACTTCGTGCCCACCGCGAGGCCGAAGCAGACCCCGGCCGCGATCAGCCAGGGACGGCGCAGCAGCGGGCGCACGGGGCCCCACCCGGCGCGCACCGGCTGGTCGAGCTCGGCGGCCAGCCGGGCCCGGAACCAGTCCCGGTCGGCGACCAGGCAGGCGACGCCGGCGAGCGTGAACAGCGCCAGGAAGATGTCGAGCAGGGCCAGCCGGGACAGCACGAACTGCAGCCCGTCGAGGCTCAGCAGCAGCCCGGCGGTGCAGCCCAGCAGGGTGGAGCCGGTCATCCGCCGCGCCAGCCGGCACATCACCAGCACCATCAGCGCGCCCGCCACCGCGGCGGAGACCCGCCAGCCGAACGGGTCCATCCCGAACGCCCGCTCGCCCAGCGCGATCAGCCACTTGCCGACCTCCGGGTGGACGATCATCGACGGCTCGTCGGTCCACACGCCGGTGGTGGTGCCGTCCAGGATCCGCTCGTTGGCGTCCTCGACGTACTCGCGGACGTAGCCGAAGCGCTGCAGCGACCAGGCGTCCTTGGCGTAGTAGGTCTCGTCGAAGGCGAACTGGCGCGGTGAGCCCAGGTCCCACAGCCGCAGCGCGAGGGCCAGCAGGGCGATCCCGATCGAGGAGAGCCACCCGACCAGCGGGTCCGCCGCGCGCAGCCGGGTCGTCCTCACGGGGCCGAACTCTACGGGGCGAACCCTCCGGGGCGGGCTCTCCGGGGCGGGCTCGACGCCGGCGGGCTCACCGCCGGCGGCGAACCACCGGCAGCTCGACCCTGGTGCTGCCGGTCTGCACCGCCAGCCGCCACGGCCGTCCCGCGCGCAGCCGGGCCGGGAGCTTCACGCGGCGCTCCCAGGTCCAGACGCCGTTGACGATCCGGATCGGGGTCATCCGGCCCATCAGCACCCGTGGCGCGCCGCTGGTGCCCTTCGGCCGCAGGACCCGCGGTGGGGTGGCGTCGCCGACGACCCGCAGGGTGGCGACCCGGCCGCGGAGCACCCAGCGCGAGCCGGAGCGGGTCGCGCCGGCGACCCACTCGGGCAGCACCGTGAACCGCGCGCTCGCCGTCGACCGGTTGCCCGCGCGGTCGACGGCGACCACGGTGTCGGCGAAGGTCGTCCGGTTGAGCCGGTGGCGCACCTGGACGGCGCAGTCGGCGAGCCCGGAGGTCGCGTCGCTGCCGACGCAGCGGGCCGCCGGGGCACTGCCGAGGTACGTCGCCCCGGCCCGGGGGCCGGCCAGCGCGACCGCTGGCGGGGTCCGGTCGATCCGTACCCCGCTGACCTCCACCTCGGCGCGGGCGCCGTCGACGGCGAGGATCTCCCGGCGGACGCGGTGGTCCGCGGAGTCCGCGCTCAGCACGACGTCCTCGGGGCACGCGGTGACGAGGGCCGCCGAGGCGGTCGTGCAGGTGAACCGGACGGTGACCGGGCCGGTGTGCCAGCCGGAGCCGGGCGCGGCCGGCACCGAGGCGGTGATCACCGGGACGCCGCGCCGGCCGCTCGCCGACGAGGGCGCCCGGAGGCCGTCGCCGGAGTAGGCGACCTCGAGGGCGGCGTCCTCGGCGCCCGAGAAGCCATGCGGGGTGCTGGCGGTGCCGTCAGCCAGGGTCAGGTCCACCGGCGGCCGGTCCGCGATGGTGACCCTGACCGTGCCGGTGGGGGTGCCGGCGGCCGCGTCGTTGCTGCTCACCCGCACCCGGACCGAGGTCCGGTCCAGCTCCACGGTGGTGGTGGTCCGCGCCCGTGCGACGGTCCACCCGGCCGTCGACTGGGTCGCGACGTACATCCCCGGCGGGTCCGCGACCAGCTCCGCGACGACCTCGACGCTGCCCACGTCGGGTGGGACGACGCTCAGCTGCGCGCGCCCGCCGACCAGGGGACGCTCAGCCACCAGGTGCTCGCTGAGGACGCGGCCCACGTCGCCGGGGGCGGCGTCCGGGTCGACCTGCCGGAACCGGAACCGGATCAGGCCGGGGCCGTCGCTGGTCGCGGTCACGGTGGCGGGGCTGCCGACCGTGCCGCCGCCGTCGACGACGACGGAGGTGGTGGTGGGCACGCGGGTGACCGCTACGGTCGTCCTGACCGGTGCGGCCGGCCAGTAGGTGGTGTCCCCGGCTTGGGAGGCGATGACCTCGCAGGTGCCCTCGGCGAGGAAGACCACGCGGTCGCCGTCCGCGTCGACCTCGCAGGTCACGCCGTCGCCGCTGCCGATGCTGAGCTCGATCTCGAGCGCCGAGGAGGCCACTGCCGCGGGCTCCCAGCCCCCGCCGACCCGGGCCGGGCCGGTGAGCGGCTTCGTGACCTCGATGTGCTGCTGGCGCCGGTCGGCGATGACCTGCGCGCTCCCGGTGCCGTCCGCCCAGGTCACGGCGTCGTCGGCGACGACGTCGGCGACGACCCGGTGCAGGCCGGGCCCGGGCAGCTCGACGGTGCCGGCGGCCTCGCCGTCGACCAGGACCAGGGGCGCTGACGCGCCGCCGGTCGCGCCGTCGAGGCGGAGGGTGACGGTGCCCTCCAGCGGGACCGCGGCCGAGGAATCGTCGCCCGGGAGCCCCTGGACCGTGACCGTGACCGGGACGTCCTCGCCCACGGTGCCGTCGCTCGGCGCGGAGACCTCCACCTCGACGGGGTTCCGCGACACCCGCACGGTGTGCTCGGCCGGCGCGGCGGCGTCGTAGTCGGCGGTCGCGGGCCGGTCGGCGACGACGGTGCACGTGCCGGAACGGTGGAAGGTGACCTCGCCGGCCTCGAGGGTGCACACGACGTCCTCCGGCGCGTCGCCGGGCACCGCCACCCGCAGCTGCGCCGACGAGCCCGCACCGGGTTGCTGGACGACGGGAGTCCACCGCCGGCCCACCCAGCCGCCGGCGGGGTTGGCGGCGGGGTCGGGGTCGAAGGAGACGACCTGGGTGCCGCGGGCGACCGCCACCGGCACGCTCGGGGTGGCGGGCGCGAAGGTGGCGGCGTCCTGCGGCGTGAAGGCCAGCGACGCCAGGTGGCTGCCCGCCGCGACCGGGGTGACCACCGCGCTGCCGGTGGCGGCGGGCGTCGCGGTGCTCCAGGTGGGCGTGTCGGCGGCCGTGCCGCCGAGGTCGAACGCCCCGGAGCCCGGGACCGGGAGGGTGCTGCCGTCGGGCATCAGGGCGGTCGCGGTGGCGCGCAGGGTCAGCGGGACGCCGACGCGGGCCTGTCCCTGTGGCGCGAGGACGACGGCGACCGGGACCCGCTCGACCTGGACGGGAACCGTGAGCGGCGGGGCGGCGTCGTAGTCGCCGTCCGCGGCCTGGGTGAAGGTCACGGCGCAGGTGCCGGCGGCGCCGAAGCGCACGATGCCGGCGTCCGCGGCGCACGCCGTGGCCGGCGTGCCCACGGCGGTCGTCTGCACCGGCGTCGTGGACGGCCCGTCGATGACCCCGGGGTCCCAGATCCCGGTGACCCGAGCCGGTGAGGGCGCCGGGTTGCCGATCCGGATCTCCTGGCTCGCCTGGCCCACGGTGTAGTCGTGGGTGGCGGTCACGGTGGCGTACTTGTGGGCCTCCTCCGGCACGAACCGGGCGGACGCCGTCTGCAGGCCGGCCCGCGCCGGGACGGTGCTGCTCAGGTGGGCGCCCCCGAACCAGGGGACCGTCTCCGGGGTCGGTGCGGTGGCCGTCGGGGAGATCCACCCGCTGCCGGGCAGCCCCGCGCCGCCGGAGCGCGCGACCGCGCGCAGCTCCAGGCGCTCGCCGACCGTCGCCGGCCCGACCGCGCGGAGCCCGAGGCTGACCGGGATCCGGACCTCGAGCGCGAGGGCGAGGTCGTCGGCCGGGAGGTGGTTGGCGTCCCCGGCCCGGCTGGCGACGAGCTCGCACCGGCCGTGGCTGAGGAACCGGACCGTGGCACTCGGCGAGTCCACCTCGCAGATGTCCTCGGTGGTGCTGTCCACCACGATCGAGGCGGTCGACCCGCCACCGGTGACGCCGGGGGCCCAGGTGTCGCCGACCAGCCCCTGGCCCGGTGCGGGGTTGCCCACGGTGAGGGTCTGCGGCGCCTTCGCGACGGTGACCGGCAGGGTGAGAGAGGCGCCCTGGAGCTCCACCGTCTGTGAAGCCTCCACGGTGACCTGGTGCGGGCCGGCGCGGTCGGGGGTGTACTCGATCCGCACCCCGGCGCCGTCCTCGGTCAGGGAGGGCGAGCCGTCGACCGCCGGGTCGAGCTCCACCGCGAGCTGGGCGGGCAGGAGCGTGATCGGTGCGCCGCCCGGGCCTTCGGTGCCGTGGACGAGCAGGGTCACGGTGTCGCCGTAGACCGGCGGGTCGACGGGGCCGGTGACCACGAGCGCCAGCGGACGCCGGACGACGAGGGGCCGGGTGGCGGTCGCGACGACGTGGTTGGTGCCGCTGTCGAGCCGGGCGGCGAGGGTGCACGTGCCGGGGGTCAGGAAGGTGACGGCGAAGGGGGCGGTGGGGCTGACGGTGCAGACCGCGGGAGTGGTGCTGGCCAGCGTGGGTGCGGGGTCGGTGGCGGTGGTCTCGATGGCGAGCTCGGGGGTCCAGGTCTCGCCGGCGACGAGCTGGTCGTCGGTCGGGGTGCCGGCGATGGTGATCGTCTGCGGTGCGGGGGCGACGGTGAGCGTGGTCGCGGCGGCGGCGTGCTGGTAGCCGTCCTGGGCGGCGCGGGTCGCGTCGACGTCGTGGTCGTCGGCGTCGAGGCCGGTGACGGTGGCGACGAGCATCCCGGCGCGGTCGCCGGTGCCGGCCACGGTGGTGACGGGGGTGCCCTCGAGGGTGACGACGGTGCTCGCGGGGCTCAGCGCGACGGCGCCGTCGTCGCCGGAGGCGGAGACCACGATCTCGGCCGCCTGGCCGTAGGTGATCGCGGGGGCATCGACGCTCAGGGAGAGCCGCGCGGCCACGACGAGGGTCCGGGTGTCGGTGGCGACGACGTGGTTGGCGCCGCTGTCGAGCCGGGCGGTGAGGGTGCAGGTGCCGGCAGCGGTGAAGGTGACGGCGAAGGGGGCGGTGGGGCTGACGGTGCAGACCGCGGGAGTGGTGCTGGCCAGCGTGGGTGCGGGGTCGGTGGCGGTGGTCTCGATGGCGAGCTCGGGGGTCCAGGTCTCGCCGGCGACGAGCTGGTCGTCGGTCGGGGTGCCGGCGATGGTGATCGTCTGCGGTGCGGGGGCGACGGTGAGCGTGGTCGCGGCGGCGGCGTGCTGGTAGCCGTCCTGGGCGGCGCGGGTCGCGTCGACGTCGTGGTCGTCGGCGTCGAGGCCGGTGACGGTGGCGACGAGCATCCCGGCGCGGTCGCCGGTGCCGGCCACGGTGGTGACGGGGGTGCCCTCGAGGGTGACGACGGTGCTCGCGGGGCTCAGCGCGACGGCGCCGTCGTCGCCGGAGGCGGAGACCACGATCTCGGCCGCCTGGCCGTAGGTGATGGCGGGGGCCTCGACGCTCAGGGAGAGCCGCTTCGGGACGGTGAGGGTCAGGATCGCGCTGGCGGCGTGGTGCATGGCATCCGCGTCGACCGAGGCGGTGAGCACGCACTCACCGGGCTCGCCGAAGGTCACCGTGCCCGCGTCGACGTGGCAGACGTCCTCGTCGCTACTGGTCAGCGTCACGGTGCCGCCGGCGGGGTGGGTGCTGAGTGCCGGCGTCCAGGCGCCGCCGTCGGGGATGAGGTCGGTCGCGTCGGGGAGGTCGTCGAAGGAGACCGTGCGCTCGACCTTGCCGACGGTCAGGTCGAGGCTCCCGCCGGCGGCCTGGAACACGGTGTCCCCGGCGTGGGCGGCGAGGATGGCGAGGGTGCCCTCCGAGGTCGGGACGAACGTGTGCACGAGGCGGTTCGCGTCGGGGCCGGTGCCGGGGGTGAGCGCGGCCGGGGCGCCGCCCACGGTGAGGGTGACCGGCGCGTCCGCGAGGTCCACGGGCTCGGCGGGCACGCCGCTGGTCGCGCCGACCACCACCCGGACCTCGGTGCCGACCTGCGCGCGACCCAGGTCGGCGACGAGCACCACGCCGACGGCGAGGGCACC